>Ga0316208_1000305_pt1 | contig 64687 bp, 63 predicted proteins | sample 3monopyrite_MG_FD_204944 | JGI IMG/M metagenome (GOLD analysis project Ga0316208, IMG submission 204944) | Microbial mat bacterial communities from mineral coupon in-situ incubated in ocean water Damariscotta River, Maine, United States -... | ecosystem: Environmental > Aquatic > Marine >... | reverse complement strand
GGAAAAATGGCCATTTAGAGGAGGGGTTTTCTCCAAAAACCGATGATATAGCCAGAAAATTTTCCAAAATGCCCATAAAAGGGCCGCTATATCACAGCGTTGGGGGCTTTTTCAGCACCCTGCTAGTTGGGCTTGACTGAAATAACAAAGCCGCCTGGCGTGAACCAGGCGGCTTGTCGGTCGGGTGTGGGGAAAGTTTAGCGGCGATCGCCAAACAGGCGCAGCATCATCAAGAACAGGTTGATGAAGTCCAAATACAAGGTCAACGCGCCCATGATGGCTTTTTTGGTCGCCACCGTGTGGTCGTCCGCCGCGTTATAAATGGATTTAATTTTTTGCGTGTCGTAGGCGGTCAGGCCGACGAAAATCAACACGCCGGCGGCGGAAATGACGAATTCCAAGGCGCTTGATTGCAAGAAAATATTCACCACCGAGGCGATGATCAGGCCAATCAAACCCATCATCAGGAACGAGCCAAAGCCCGATAAATCGCGCTTGGTGGTGTAGCCATAAAGGCTCATCCCGGCGAACATGCTCGACGAGATAAAGAACACCCGGGCGATGGAGGTGCCGGTGTATATCAAAAAGATCGACGAGATGGACAGGCCCATGACCACGGCAAAGGCCCAAAACAAGCCCTGTGCAGCTTGGGTGCTGAGCTTGTTGATGCCAAACGACAACACCATCACAAAGCCCAACGGAGCCAGCATCACCACCCATTGCAAGGGGGTGCCAAAGATGGTCTGCATCAGGGTTTCGGAGTTGGCGGTGAACATGGCGACGATGCCGGTCAGGGCCAGGCCCGAGGCCATGTAGTTATAGACCTTGAGCATATGGGCGCGCAGGCCTTGGTCGATGCTGATCGATTCGGCACGCGCTCCGGTGCGCAAGACGGTCTGGTTGCGAGGGTCGAAAGCCATGTGGCGTTCACTCCATATGTTCGGTTGAAAACAAAAAACTCGAAACTTAATATGTCAGGAAATTGGGGCAAATCAAGGGCAAGTGCATTTTTATAAGGGACCTTGCGGTTAAAAAGCGCCTAATCGTTGCGCAAATGACTGCTGGTTTTTTCGCCCAGGGCCCGCCACGTCCCGATAAAACCCGCCGCCATGGTCAGGGCGATCGCGGCGATCACGGTGATGGTCACGTCAAAGGGCAAGAAGACCCATGCCATGCCCATGATAAATTGAACAACCGCCCACGAGATCAGCGTCCCGATGGTGGCACCGATCAATCCGGTAAACAGGCCCAACAGGCCGTACTCCAATAAAAAGGCCCCCATCACCTGGCGTCGAGTTGCGCCGAGGACTTTAAACACCACTGCATCAAACACCCGTCCGGCGCGGGCCGCAGCGATGGTCCCGCCCAACACGATGATCCCCGCCAACACGGTCACCGACGCGGTGGCGGTGATGGCCGCGCCAATTCCGGCAATGATGCGATTGGCGGCTTCCAGCGCTTCGCGCACCCGGATGGCGGAAATATTGGTGAAATTATCGGCCACCACGCGTTCGACCTCAGCTTCGGAGGTCACCGGAACCTTGATCGCGGCAATGTGGGTCTGGGGGGCTTGTTCCAAGGTGCCGGGGGCAAAAATAATGGCAAAATCAAAACGCAGGGAGCGCCAGTTGATTTTGCGCAATGACGCGATTTTGGCGGTTATTTCGCGGCCCAAAATGTTCAAGGTGAGGGTATCGCCCAACCCCACGCCAAAGCCATCGGCAACCGCGCTGTCGAGGGAAATCAACGGTGGCCCACTGTAATCTTCGGGCCACCAGGAGCCCGCGGCAAACACCGTGCCTTGCGGGGCCGTGGCGGCGTAAGACAGTGCCCGGTCGCCGTTAACCGCCCAGCGCACGCCGGACTTGATATCGACCTTGCCCACCGCGACACCGGCGATTTTAACGATCCGTCCGCGCAACGATGGTCGACGCATCAGGTCGGTCGCGCCGTTCACGGCACCGAGAACCCGGTCAAACTTCGCCACCTGGTCGGGCTGGATGTCGATGAAGAAAAACGCCGGGGCCTGATCGGGGATGGTGTCCTTGATTTGTTTGGTCAAATTGCCCTGGATCAAGGCCACCGCCACCAAAACCGACAGGCCCACACCCAACGCCTGAACAACGCCGGGGGTGGAACTGCCGGGACGGTGTAAATTGGTCAGCGCCAGACGCACCACCGCGCGCCGGGGGCGGGGGGCGTGGCGGGCAATTTTCATCACCGCCAGGGCGCTGAGGTGGAGCAAAAACACCGTAGCGATGCTGACCGCGACAAACCAATAGGCGAAAGCCCGTTCTTCAGCCCAAAAAACGACCAATACGGCCAGGCCCAGGATGCCCAGCAACACGGCGAGGATATAGCGGGCCTTGGGCTGGGTGGTGACGGGCAGCACCGCGGTGCGAAATAAATTGGCGGCGGGGGTCTCGCGGGCCTGGGCCAGCGGCCACAGCGCAAAGGTCAACGCCACCACCCCGCCAAACACAGCCGCCTTCAACAAGGCCACCGGATACAGCGCCACTTTGGGGACCACCGGAAGCTGGTCTTTGATCAGTTCCACGCCGATGAACGGCAGCGCCGCGCCGATCAGCACCCCGATGGCGATGCCGACCAGGCTGAGCGCGGAGACTTGCAGCAAGTAGACCTGAAACACCAGGGTGCCCGGTGCCCCGAGACATTTAAAGGTCGCGATGGTGGCGGTTTTGGTATCCAGATAGCTGCGCACCGCGCCCAACACGCCGATCCCCCCGACCAGCAGTGCGGTCAGCCCGGCAAAGGTCAAAAACAAGGTTAAGCGATCAATAAAGTGTTGCAGGCCCGGGGCGGCGTTGGTCGGGCCGCGGACCCGCCAATTGGCTTGGGGAAAGTGCAATTTGAGTTGTTTAATGTAGAGCTCCGCGGTGACGTCCAGCGGCAATTGAAGGCGTTCGCTGTAGCGGATTTGACTGCCGCGTTGGACCAGCCCGGTGGCCGGCAGAGCCGCGGTGGAGACCATCATGCGCGGGCCGAAATTGAGGATCGAAGCGACCCGGTCAGGTTCTTTCAAGATCACCGCGCGCAGTTGAAAGCGTGCTTTTCCGACCCGCACGGTGTCGCCGATGGACAACTTGAGTTTGGTCAAAAGCCCGGCTTCGACAACCGCCCCCCAAAGCCCGTCGATTTGTTCCAACTGGGCCTGAACGGTGCCGCGGTCGGCGGCGGGCGGGTCGAGGGTTAACGCGCCCACCATCGGATACAAGCGGTCGACGGCTTTCAGTTCGACCAGGGTGCGGGCATCATCGGTCTGCGCCATGGCCTTCATTTCCACCGCAGACGACAGCCGCCGGGTGGTGGATTTCAGATAGGTGCGTTGTTCGGCGGACAGGTCCTGGTGTTCCATGACCAGCGCCACATCCCCCCCCAGCAAGGTGCGGGCATCGGCCATCAGGCCGGTTTCGACCGCCGTCGAGAGGCTGCCAACGGTGGCAATTGCGCCAACGCCCAAGGCCAGACAGGCCAGGAAAACGCGAAACCCAGCCAGTCCGGTGCGCATTTCACGCGCCGCGATCCGCCAGGCAAGCCGGAGGCCAAGGGTGTGCATGGTTCAGCTCGCCTGTTGATCGGAAACGATTTTTCCGTCGGCCATGGTCAGGGTTCGACCGCAGCGTTGGGCCAAATCCGGGGCGTGGGTGATCAACAGCAACGTGGTGCCTTTGCGCAGGTGCAGGTCAAATAATAAATCCATCACCGTATCGCCGGTTTTTCCGTCGAGGTTTCCGGTGGGCTCATCGGCCAGCAACAAGGTGGGCTCGGTGACAAAGGCGCGCGCCAGGGCGACCCGCTGTTGTTCGCCGCCGGACAACTGACCGGGGTAATGTTCCACCCGGGGCCCCAGGCCAACCGCGTTCAATTGATCGCGCGCGGCGTCAAAGGCATCGGGGTGACCGGCAAACTCCAGCGGCAGAGCGACGTTTTCCAGCGCCGTCATGGTCGGCACGAGGTGAAAATTTTGAAACACGATGCCGGTGTGTTTGCGGCGAAACAGCGCCAGTTTATCTTCGCTCAGGTGGGTGATGTCGGTATCGGCGACCCGCACCGTGCCTTGGGACGGACGTTCCAGGCCGGCCACCACCATCAGCAGCGAGGTTTTGCCCGATCCGCTGGGGCCGATCAGGCCAATGGTTTCACCGTGCTTGATGTTCAAATTGATGCCGCGCAAGATGTTGACCTCGCCGGCGTCGCTGGTCAATCTGAGATGGATGTCGTCCAGGTGAATGGCGGATGATGGCATCGCGGGGGGCGTCTCTGGGGACGTTGCGCGAGCAGAAGATTGAGTATCGGACATCATCAAAGGGCACCTGAAATGCAGTTTCGGACCAACCGTTCACGCCACGCCGACACCGTTTGTCTGTCGGTGGCGCACCCTCGGGGATATGGCTTAAAGGCTTACATTGTCAATGTTTTGATTGTGGCGGGGCTGTTGAGCCTGTTCATGAACGGCGTCCGGGCGGCGGAAAACAGAACCATTTTGGCCTTGGGCGACAGCTTGACCGCCGGCTACGGCTTGCCCCAACCGGATGCTTTTCCGGTTAAATTACAAGCGGCTTTGGCCGAGGCCGGGCAAGCGGTCACGGTGGTCAATGGCGGGGTGTCGGGCGACACCTCGGCGGGGGGGCGTTCGCGTCTGAATTGGTTGTTGGCCGGCACAATCGACGCGGTGATTTTGGAACTGGGGGCCAACGATGGTCTGCGCGGGCTGGACCCTGGCCAAACACGGGCCAATCTGGATTGGATTATGGCGACCTTGCAAAAACGCGATATTCCCGTATTGATCACCGGGATGGTGGCGCCGCCCAATTTGGGTGAGGATTATGGTGCCGAGTTCAATTCCATCTATCCCGATTTGGCGCGCAAATATGGCGCGCTGCTGGATCCTTTTTACTTGCAAGGGGTGGCGGCCGATCCAACCTTGAACCAAGCCGACGGGATCCACCCAAACGCCCTCGGCGTGGCGGTGATTGTCAAACGGATGGTGCCAAAAGTTCAACAATTATTGAAGACTATTAAATAGGGTTTTTTGAATGATCTATAATAAATTAGGCCGTAGCGACTTGAACGTCAGTCGCATATGTCTGGGCACGATGACTTGGGGGCGGCAAAATAGCCAGGCTGAAGCGTTTGCGCAAATGGATTTAGCGGTTGAACGCGGGGTGAACTTTTTTGACACCGCGGAGCTGTATCCCACTCCACCGTCGGCGGAAACGTATGGGGCCACGGAACGGATCATCGGCGAGTGGTTCAAAAGCCGTGGTCGGCGCGATCAGATTATTTTGGCGTCCAAGGTTGCGGGCAAAAACGTCAACGGACAAAACCCGCCAATTGACTATATGCGCGACGGCACCATGAAACTGGACCGGGCCAACATTTTTGCCGCGGTCGACGCCAGCCTGACCCGCTTGCGAACCGACTACCTGGATCTGTATCAGGTGCATTGGCCGGAACGGCGCACCAATTTCTTCGGACATTTGGGCTATGAGCACGACCCCGATGATGCCACCACCCCGATCGCCGAAACTTTGGAGGTGTTGAGTGAACTGGTCAAAGTGGGCAAAGTGCGGACCATCGGGCTGTCCAATGAAACGCCTTGGGGGGTGATGGATTATTTACACCGGGCGCAACACCAGGGTGTGCCACGGGTGGTCAGCGTGCAAAATCCATATTCGTTGTTGAACCGCACCTATGAGGTCGGTCTGGCGGAGGTGTCGATGCGCGAGGACTGTGGCTTGTTGGCTTATTCGCCGCTGGCGTTTGGCGTGTTGAGCGGTAAATACACCGGGGGTGCCAGACCGCCCGGGGCGCGCTTGACCTTGTTTCCCTATTTTGACCGTTATGTGCGCGGGGCGACGCAACAGGTCACCGATCGTTACGTCCAGGTGGCCCTCGATCACGGCCTGGATCCGGCGCAGATGGCTTTGGCGTTTGTCGACCGTCAACCGTTTGTTCGCGCCACGATCATCGGCGCGACCACTTTGGATCAATTGCAATCGAACATTGCGGCGGCCGATGTGGTGCTCGGCGCGGAGGTTCTCGAAGCCATCGAAGCGGTGCATCGGGCGATGCCCAATCCGGCCCCGTAACGGCCACAATGGTTGATGGAGGTGTCCCATGATCCGTTTGTTTGTCGGCTTAAGCCTGCCGGAACGGGACCGTCGCGCCCTGAGCCGCCTTCAGTGCGGGCTGAAAAATGCCCGCTGGGTTGCTGCGGATAATTTGCATGTGACGTTGCGTTTTATCGGCACCGTTGATGAGAGCCAGGCCGAAGATTATGCCACGGCCCTCGACGATGTATTGGCGCAACCATTTGACCTTAGGGTTAAAGGGGTGGGCACCTTTGGCCGCCCCCCGCACAACCTTTGGGCCGGGGTGGCGGACCAACCGGCGGGGGTCTTGGCGCATCTTCAGGCCCGTGTGGAAAGCGTTTTGGTGCGGGCCGGATTGCCCCCCGAAGGGCAGAAATTCTCGCCCCACGTGACATTGGCGCGGTTGAAAAAATCAACGCACCCCGGCCCGGTGGCGGATTTTTTGACCGCGCATGAGGCGCTTCAGCAACCTTCATTTAAAGTTAGTGGATTTACTTTGTTTGAAAGTCAGCTCAGCACGATCAGGTTTCACGGAGCTCACTATACGGCCTTCGCCGAATACGATTTATAAGGGCCCAGTTGTTAAAAACCAAACAGGCCTGGCAGGGTGATCATTTCGCTGTCGACCAGAACCCCGTCGCAATCGAAAAGGATCAGTTGAGGCTCCATGTCAGAATCCAAACTGTTTCAAGGTGCGCTCAACCGCCGTCCCGTAAGCACCGCCAAACAGCCGCACATGTACCAGCAACGGGTACAGGTTATAGAGATCGCGGCGCTGTTCGAAAAACCCCGCCGCGATGGGGTGGACGTCCTGGTAACGGTCAAAAAAATTACGATCAAAAGTGTTGAACAGGGTTGAAAAGGCCAGTTCAATTTCCGGGTCGGCAAAATAGAGCGCCGGGTCGATGAAGCCGCTGATGTGGGCATCTTTGGTGAGAATATTGCCTCCCCACAGGTCGCCGTGGATCAGTGCGGGGCGGGCCGGTTGGTCAATCCAGCGCGTCAAATGGTCGCAAAGGTGTTCCAGGCGCAGCAACGTGGCACCGCGCAATTGACCGGCCCGTTCGGCCATGTGGCCCATTGCCATGAGGCGTTGGTCGCGGAAGAAATCACACCAGTTTTGGGTCCATGGGTTGGTTTGCGGCAAGCCGCCGATGGTGGTGTCGTGGGCAAAACCAAATCCGTTGGGCGATGTGTGGCGGTGCAGATCGGCAATGTGTCGGGCGGCATCTTGTTGGCTGGCGCGGTTGAGGGCACCGTCGTTTGGCACAAACGTCATCAGCAACAAGGCATCGTCGGCGTGGATCACGGTGGGCACCGGCAGGTCGGTGTGGTGGTGAAGGTGGTGGAGCATTTTACCCTCCACCCCCAAGGTGGAGGGCGGGGCGTTGGGGGCGGCAATGGGGGCGGCAATTTTGGCGACAAAATCGCTGCCCGACGCCATGTGCACCCGGTACACGTCCCCGACACAGCCGCCGGACAGCGCACTAAGGCGCACGGGACGTTGTCCGGTGAGGTGAGCAATGCGGGCGGTCAGGGCGGCGGTCATGTGATTTACAGGTGACGCTCGCGGATGTCGGCCAACAGGCCCTGGGCGGCGTCTTCGATCATCTCGTATACGCGGCCAAATCCGTCATCGTAGTAGGGGTCGGGAACCTCGCGGTGCACAGTGTGGGGGGCAAAATCCAAAAACAAACGCAGCCGTTGTTGTGCGCCGGGGGGACAGATGCGGGTGAGGTTGTGCAGGTTGGATCGATCCATCGCCAAAATATAATCAAAGCACTTGAAATCGGCGGCAGCCGCTTGGCGACCGCGCAAGGCGCTGAGATCGACGCCCCGGCGCCGGGCTTCGGCTTGGGACCGCTCGTCGGGAGGGGCACCGATGTGATAGGCGTGGGTGCCGGCGCTGTCGATGTGAATGTGATCGCCAAGGCCCGCCCGGGTGACCAAATCGCGAAACACCCCCTCGGCGGTGGGGGACCGGCAAATGTTGCCAAGACACACGAACAGGACGCTAACCATGGGGACCTCCGTTCAAAAACAGTCCGGCCTTATTCTTCCACGCGTATGAGAACGTCAAAATCGGCCAGTTGATTGGCGTCTATGGTGCGGGTGATGAGGGGGATGTAATCCGCACCCAATTCTGAATAGCCTTGCAGTTGCAGGGCCAAATCGCGGCCCTTGGGGATCTCGTTCAGACGCCGTAAAACGGCCCGGCGCTGGCGCAGGCCTCGGTAGGCCGGGTTGGTGTTTAAGGTGCGTAGATAAGAGCGGATCGAAAGCTGCCTGGTGGCAAAGCGCTTAACCTTAAATCCGCGGGCATCTTTTGGGATGATGCCGGGGGCGCTGGCATCGAAGGTGCGTTCGCCAAAAAGCGCATTGCCACTGCGGGCGAACCGCGAGGTGCCCCAGGCCGATTCCAGTGCGGCCTGGGCCAGCACCAAAGACGGCGGCACGACATCGGCGCGCATCAACAAGGTGGTCTTGTCAAACTGTCCGGGCTTGAGGCCATAGGCGATTGCGAGCGCGTTTAACTGGGCCGGGGATGTGGTGCGTTCGATGCGGCTGCGCTGGGCCAGAATGCGGTTGTTTTCGGCCACCACCAAGGGCAGCGTGCGGGCCAGAAAAAGCGCCTTGCGACCCTCCACGCGGTCGGTTTCATAGGGGGCTGCGGTGATGTGTTCGGCGGAGAAATCAACCTGTTGGGTTGCGCGGGTGCGCCGCAGTGCGGTGCGGGCGGCCTCAATTTGGGTGTTGAGACGGACCATGGACTGGACTTTGGTGTCGGGGGCGAAAAAAGACGACGCCACCAGATTCGCGGAGATAATCGCCAAAGTCGCAAAGATCAGCATAATTGCGACCCGCTTTTGCAACGTGGTGGCCGATGTGTAGAGCGAAAAAAGCGGGTTGGCCATTGCGAAAGAGATCCTTTGAAAATTCATAAAAACCGAGAAAGCAGATGGTCGAATCCACTGTATGAAATTGTTTCATTTCACGGAACAGTTATGTTCGTAAAAGGGTATTTTGACAGCAAATATAGGTGGTTAATGTCATGTCATCAAGGCATGAAAGGCCTCAAGGATCAACGCAGACATCGGAAGGTTATAACGCATGGACACTGTTGAAAATACGGGCAATACCTGGCTGACCGAAATCGACGAGGGGGGGGCGTTTAAACGCCACGCCACCGATTTTCGCCATACCATCAGTCCTGATGGCCCATTTGTGGCTGAAAAAGACCGCTACCATTTATATGTGTCTTACGCCTGCCCGTGGGCCCACCGAACCTTGATCATGCGTAAATTAAAAGGTTTGGAGGCGCTCATCAGTGTGGATGTGGTGAACTCGTTCCTGCCCGCCACCGGGTGGTCGTTCGAGGACGGCGAAGCGGGCGCGACCGGGGACCGAGTGAACCATTTCGAGCATCTGAAACAGGTCTATCGTAAAGCCGCACCGGACTTTACCGGGGTGGTGACGGTGCCGGTGCTGTGGGACAAAAAAAACCGCACCATCGTAAACAACGAGTCCGCGGACATCATGCGGTTGCTGAACGGGGCCTTTCAAGAATTTGCCGCCAACCCCGATCTCGACCTGTATCCCGGCGATCTGGTGGAACAGATCGACGAGCTCAACAGCTGGATTTACGGATCAATCAACAATGGAGTGTACCGCTGTGGGTTTGCCCAAAGCCAAAGCGCCTATGAGCGCGCGTTTGCTATTTTGTTCAAAGGCCTGGACCGGGTTGCGGAGATTTTGGATCGCCATCGGTACCTGACCGGGGACCGCCTGACCGGGGCCGATGTGCGCCTGTTCACCACCTTGGTGCGCTTTGATGCGGTCTATCACACCCACTTTAAGTGCAACCTCAAACGGATCACCGACTATCCATCCTTGCAGCGGTTTGTAAGCGATATTTTCGCGTTGCCGGGGGTCGCGGAAACGGTCAACATGGCGCACATTAAAAATCATTATTACCGCTCGCACACGCACATCAACCCGTATGGCATCGTTCCCGTTGGTCCCGCGCTGGATTTCAGTTTGTAGTCAATCTCTTGACGGGCGGGGTTGCGGCGACAAGGAAGTCTTTAACAATAAGGTATATGGGGATGACAACGCAGATGAATACGGTAAAACGCGCCAATTGGCTGGAACTTTTTTTCGATTTGGTGTTTGTGTTTGCCGTCGCGAAGGCAACGCACGTCTTGGTATTCCTCTATGACGGGCATATCTTGTGGTCGCAGTATGGGGTGTTTTTGTTGATCATGGTGCCAATTTGGTGGGCGTGGACCGGGCACACCATGTTTGCCACCCGGTTTGATACCGAGGATACCGGGCAAAGGGTCCTCACCCTGGCGCAAATGTTGGCGGCGGTGTTTTTGGCGGCGTTCATCAACAAAGACTTTGACGCCAATTATTATGGGTTCTTGTTTTCCTACGTGGCGATCCGGGTGTTGCTGATTTTGATGTATGTGCGGGCGGCGCGGCTGAATTCGGCGGCCCGCCCGATCAGCATATACCTGGGGTTCGGGTTTGGTCTCGGGCTGGTGGTGGCTTTGGGGTCGTTGTGGGTCGATCCGCCGGGACGCTACGCGGTGTTGTACGCGGGAATCGGCATTGAAATCATCGCGCCGTTGCTCAGTCGCAAGGTCTTGAAAGCGGTGCCGGTCAATGCCCATCATATGCCGGAACGCTTTGGTTTGTTGACGATCATTTTGTTTGGCGAGTCGGTTGTGGCGATTGCCGCGAAATTGGGTGAATTGTCGTGGACAGTGGTGACGCCGTTTGCCGCGGTGAACGGGTTTGTCGCCATGTGTACGGCTTGGTGGTTGTATTTTGACACCCACGAAGGCCGGGTGGTGGGCAAGCTGTCGGGGACGGGACAGCGGGTGTTGTACGGCCATTTGGGCGTTTACAGTGGTCTCGCCATGATTTCGACGGCAATCGGGTTTTCCATCAGCGGCGAATTGAACACGCTTGATCATATGGTTATGACAGCTTTTGGGGTTTTGATCTTTATCGGCTCCATGGTGTTTATTCATGGCCTCGCCCTGTTTGCCACCAAGGGGCAAAAAAATGCCACTGCGGTGTTGCTGGTGGCGGCGGCGTTGATGCCGCTCAGTGGTCGCTACGTATGATATTCTTATGACATGAAATGGGGCAAAAAGCCGCCCCCGGGGCTTTTTTCCGTTGCTGGAATAAATAAAATCAGATAGATTTTCTTAAGATTGGGATGGGGTGCAATTGGTAAGATTTTATAATCTTATCCACCGTTTGGGGGGTCAGGTCATTGATATTAATCTGAAAAATCGCCTTATTCTCGATAATCCATGGTGGTCCACGGGCGCGGTTGAAGCCGGGGTTCAGCGTGCCGCCCGGCGCGCCTTTGTTCATCAATTCCTGGGCCAGGTCCGCACCGGCGGCGGTGTGGCGGCGGTTTTATCCGGCCCCGGGCGGGCCGGAAAGACGACCCTGATCAAACAGGTGATCGGGCTGTTGATGGAGGCCGGGGTTGAACCGCGGCTGTTGGTTTATTTGCGGCTCGACAATCCGGCTTTTGCCAATGCGGATTTGGTCGATCTGGTTGATCAGGCTTTGCACGCTTCCGGGGCTCAAGCGGGGGCCGCCGGTGGCACCGGAATCTACATCTTTTTAGACGATATTCACAACGTCCCGGACTGGGACGTGCGCCTGGATGAACTGGCCCGGGCTCGGTCGTCGTGCCGGATCGTGGCGGTGACCGCACTGGCACCCCTGGCCGATCCCGATGTGGGGGCGGATTTGAACCAGAAATCCGCCAAGAAAATCAAAAAAAACCAAGGACCGGGGCCATTTTCTCATTCAATTTTGCCGCCGGTCTTATTTGCCGAATACCTGCACATCAAGCGTATTGGAGAAAGATTATTTGACCGTCACGGTCGTCTTGTCGATCTGGATGGCTTGAATGATGCGTTTGTCGATTACGTCAATATCGGCGGTTTTCCAGAGGTGGCGTTTGTCACGGGGGCCAAGTCGGGGCACGGCCCAGCGGGGGGCGCAGCCCGGGGCGCGATCAACCCTGCGGATGTGACGTCAAAGATTCTGCATGGTGATTTGGCGGGGTTGTGCGGCATTGCCGATCAACGCGAAGTGGCCAAGTTGATGACCCGCCTGGCTTTGGAAAGCGGCCTTGAAACGAGCATCGAGAGCCTCTCGAAAGACATGGATGTTGCCAAGAATACGCTTCGCAAATATCTGGAATTTCTGGAATCTTCTTATTTGATCAAGCGCATTTGGCGCATTGATGGCAACGCAAAACGCTTTCAGCGCCAAACGCGTTTTAAGGTATATCTGACCTCGCCCGCGTTGCGCGCAGGTCTGGCCGGGCCGGTGGCCCTGGAAGACGAAGCGATGGCCAGGCTGGCGGAAACGGCGGTCATTTCGCAATTCATGCATTCGCCGACTTTTCAGCGACTGTATTATGCGTTTTGGAAAAAGGGCCGTCATCACAAACATGTGGGGCTGGTGGAAATGCCGCTGAAGGGCTCCAGGCCGGTCAAGTGTATCGAACTGGACTGGTCCAATAAAGCGCTTGACCAACCCCAGGAGATGCTTGGGGATATGTTGGATTTTATGGATGAAAACCGTCCCTCAACCCCGTCCAAGGCGCTGACCCGCAACATGTTTGGCAAGCGTCTTATTGGGGAGCATGAAATTGGTTTTATGCCGGTCTCGGTGTGGTGTTTTGCGGTTGGTCAGGTGCTCCTGGTTGGCCCCGGAGCACAGCCAGGATCATCAAAATAAACTTTAAAAAACAACCTGTTGTACTTTATTCGGCGGCAAAATTTGTTATCTATAAGGATGCATTATTAGGATTTTTTTAATTATCCTGATTATTTTAAGGGCAAAAATATTGCCCCATGCCGGGATAAAATGGCGCCGAAAAAGGGGCCTCACGGCCCCTTAGTCATAAGGTTATATTTTATTTCTTATTTTTCAGCGCAGACCCCAACCGCAACCGTAAGGCATTGAGACGAATAAAACCTTCCGCGTCGCGTTGGTCGTAGACGGTGTCTTCTTCGAACGTCACCACATCGACATCGTAAAGTGAGTTCGGCGATTTGCGCCCGGTGATGATGACGTTGCCCTTATACAGCTTCATCCGCACCGTGCCGGTGACCCGTTCATTGGCTTTGTCGATGGCCGCCTGGAGCATTTCACGTTCCGGTGCGAACCAAAATCCGTTGTAGACCATTTCCGCATAGCGCGGCATCAATTCGTCCTTTTGATGGGCCGCGCCACGGTCCAGGGTCAGACTTTCCATGGCGCGCCGGGCATGGAACAGCACCGTGCCGCCGGGGGTTTCGTAGACACCCCTGGATTTCATGCCGACAAAGCGGTTTTCGACAATGTCCAACGCCCCGATGCCATTGGTTCCGCCCAAGGTGTTGAGTTTGGCCAGCAAGGTTGCGGGACTGAGTTTTTCGCCATTGATGGCGATCGGGTCGCCGGCTTCGAAATCAAGGGTGATTTCGGTGGGCTGGTCGGGGGCCGCCATGGGGGTAACCATGCGCGTCAAGATGAGATCGTAATCGGGTTCTTGCCACGGATCTTCCAGAATTTTGCCTTCGGAAGAAATGTGCAGCAGGTTGGCGTCCTGGGAAAAAGGCGATTCACCGCGTTTGTCCCGGGGCACCGGAATTTGGTGTTTTTCGGCATATGCAATCAACGAGGTCCGCGAGGACAAGTCCCATTCGCGCCACGGTGCGATGATTTTGATGTCCGGGTTGCAGGCATAATAGCCAAGTTCAAAGCGAACCTGATCGTTACCCTTGCCGGTGGCCCCATGGCTGACCGCGTCGGCCCCGACTTCGCGGGCAATTTCAATTTGGCGTTTGGCGATCAGTGGCCGTGCGATGGCGGTGCCCAGCAGGTAGGTGCCCTCGTACAAGGCGTTGGCACGAAACATTGGGAACACGTAATCACGGACGAATTCTTCGCGCAGATCTTCAACAAAAATATCCTTGATGCCCATCATTTCGGCTTTTTGGCGGGCCGGTTCCAGCTCTTCGCCCTGGCCGAGGTCGGCGGTGAACGTCACCACTTCGCAGTGATAGGTTTCTTGCAGCCAGCGCAAGATGATGGAGGTGTCCAATCCGCCGCTGTAGGCCAGAACAACTTTGTTGATCGCGTCCGCCATGATGGGTGTCCTTAAGAATGTGAACCGGGAAAATGTGGCCGGGTACCAAGCCGAAGCCGTCCGTAACGCGCGCACTATAAGCAAAATTGGCCGGCGGGCAAGACCCTCGCTGATCAAGGCCGATGATCGGGTTGCCCAGGGGTGAGTGGGACGTTCAGCAGGCCAGCCATGCCGTGAAGTCGGCGCAAAGCGCGTCGTAGGGTCGGTAGCCCATGGCCAAAAAGGCATACTGGCCGTCTTCGGCACAGACAATCGAGGGAAAACCCTGGACACCAAAAGCCCGGGTGCGGGCAAAATCGCCGAGCACCGCGTGGTGCGCCTGCTCCGATGTATAAAAGGCGAGGAAGGCATCGCGTTCGACGCCCACCCCGGCGGCGATATCGGCCAACACCTCAGGTGCGGTGATGGCGCGGTTTTCGGCGTAAAATGCCCGTTGCAGGGCTTCAAGCATGGTCACCGCGTGGTACGGTGCCAAATGACGCACGGTGATCAAGGCGCGGCACGGCGGTTCGGTATCGTAAACGAAGGCGTCGTCGTCAAAACGCGCAAAATCGAACGGTTGTGCGGTTTTGTTTTGGACCTCTTGCCAGTGGTGGCGAATGTAGCCCTTCATGGCCGGGTCCCACGGCTGGGTGGTGCCGGGGCGCAATCCGCCCATGATGGTGTGCAAACCAACCTCTGGAGGGGTGTGTTCGGCCAGTTGGCGGAGCACCGGGGCAAACCCCCAACACCACGAACACATCGGATCGCCAAAATATAAAATATGCTTTCCGGGGCCCGGATCAAAAGGCCGTCGCGGTTCGCTGGGTGTGGCTTGGGCATCCGGAGACGCTTTCGTTTGGGCAGGAATTTTACAGGTGTCGGACAATGATCGGGGGTGCTCCGGCTGGGGGCCATAAAGGCGGATGAACAAAAATACAGACCACGTCGAAAACTTAAAAAATACGTGTTTGTGGTGTGCGGCCTAAGGCTAGCGCACCCCCCCCGACCCGCCCCGTGCCCAGGGGGACCGGTGCCCACGGCGCATCGGGGGAAAATGAACCGCGCGCCTTAAGCTGCGGCTTCCGAGGCTGATTTCGCCGCCGATTTCATCTCGGGCGTCCACGCCGATTTTGTCTCGGGCGTCCACGCCGCGGGGGCAAAGGCGTCGTCGAGCGGGGTGTCGGCGATATGGTTCATGTAATTGCTGATGGTCTTGGTGGCAACCGCCAGAAGGACCTCTAAAATCTGCGCTCTGGAGTAACCTGCGGTGAGGAAATCGTCGACGTCGTGACGGCTGAGGTGGCCGCGTTTTTCGACCACCTTGGCGGCGAATTCGGACAGGGCAGCCAACTTGGCGTCCAAAATGGGCCGATCATCACGCACCGCGTCAATCACGTCACCATCAAGACCAGCCATTTGACCGGCCACAGAATGCGCCGCGACGCAATAGGTGCAGGCATTGGCCCGGCTGACGGTTAGAAACAACAATTGCTGTTGCGCAGGGGTAAATTCGGTTTCGGCCAACAGATTGTAGGTTTGGGCGTACCCTTTGGTGGCGGCGGGCGATTCGGCCATGATGTTGATCAGGTTGGGGACAAAACCAAATCGAGCGGTGTATGCATCCATCACATCATGGGATCCTTCGGGCGCGCTATCTGGGGTGTGAAGATCAAATGTGGACATGAAACTCTCCAGTTCCGGGGGTGGGATTGTGAATATTGACCGATCATTCAAAAACGATCCAACCATAAGCCAGCTTTTGACCGGAAGTCAAACATTTTAGAACGCTCGTTCTAAAATGAATGTGGGACCTAATCCAAAGCGCGCAACGCCTGGCTGGCGACGTCATCCAGCAAGGCCGGGTCCGGGGCAGCCCGTGCCATGACGTTGATGCCCTGGGCAACCGAAACAAAAAATCGAGCCAGTTGACGGGGCGGCTGCGCGGCGGAAATCTCCCCTTGTTTCTGTCCGCGTTCGATGACCTTGGTGAGGGTGTTTTCAAACTCAATAAGCATGCCGTGGATGGAACGGCTCATGGCATCATCACAGCCATAGAGACCCGCCGCCGTATTGGTCATCAGGCAGCCCTTATGGTCGTGGTCGTCGTGGGCGCGGTCCACCAGGGTGTAAAAAAAATCGGTAATTTGTTGGCGGGGTGAGGCGTTGGGCGCACCATCGCTTAAAACACGTGCCGGCGATGCCAACAGATAATGATCCATCACCGCGGCAAACAATTGCGCTTTGTCGCCAAAGGCATTGTACAGGCTGCCCCGATTGAGCCCGGTTGAATCTACCAGGTCCTGGATGGAGGCATCGTTGAAGCCTTTTTTCCAGAACACAGCGAGGGCCTTGTCGAGGACCGTGTGGGTATCGAATTCCTGGGGACGCGCCATGCAAAAATCCGTGATGTAATTATGGAATGATCATACAAAAATAGCCCAAAAGCGGCCTTTTGGGAACCCGAAAGCTTATACGGGTAAAGGTGCGGGGTCTGGCTTGGCGCGCTTGGCGGCCAGGGCCTTGAGCTTGAGATTTTCGCTGTCTGACTTCAACTGCCCACAGGCGGCCATAATATCGCGCCCGCGCGGTTGGCGGATCGGTGCGGAATAGCCCAAATCGTTCAAGATGCGTGAAAACCGATGCACGGCGTTGTTGGACGAGGTTTCATACCGGGTGCCCGGCCACGGATTGAAGGGGATCAGGTTGAACTTGGCCGGGATTTGGTATTGGTGCATCAATTTGGCCAACAGCCGGGCGTCATCGGGGCTGTCGTTAACATCCTTGATCATCACGTATTCCATGGTGATGCGCCGCGCGTTGCGCGCCCCGGGATAGGCGGCACAGGCGGTGAGCAACTGGTCGAGGGGATATTTTTTGTTGATCGGCACCAGCACGTCGCGCAATTCATCGCGGGCGGCGTGCAGGCTGACCGCCAGGTCGACTTCGATTTCGTCGCCACAGCGCGCCATCATCGGCACCACACCGGATGTGGACAAGGTGATGCGGCGCTTGGAAATGGCGATGCCCTCACCGTCTTTGATGATCAACAGGGCTTTTTTGACGTTGTCGAAATTCATCAACGGCTCACCCATGCCCATCATCACGATGTTGGTCAACAGCCGCCCATCGACCCCCGACGGCCACTCGCCCTGGCTGTCGCGGGCGGCCAGCAACTGGCCGATGATTTCCGCCGGGGTCAGGTTGCGGACGATGTTTTGCGTGCCGGTGTTGCAAAAATCGCAATTGAGCGAACAGCCCACCTGGCTGGAAATGCACAATGCGCCCCGGCCTTCATCGGGGATCAGCACGGTTTCCACCTCGCTGCCGTCCTCCAGGCGAAACAGCCATTTTTGCGAACCGTCTTCGCTGGTCAGGTGGCGGGCGACTTCGAGGCGGCCAATGTAGAAATGCTGCTCCATTTTCGCGTGCAGGGTTTTCGACAGGCTGCTCATGGCGGCAATGTCGGTTACCCCCTGATGATAGAGCCAGTGCCAAATTTGCTTGGCGCGGAAGGGTTTTTCACCGATTTCCGCCAGTTTGGCGACCAGTTCGTCGCGGGTCAGGCCGATTAAATTTGTGCGTGTATCTGTGTAAGGATGGGTCATGATGGCCCTCATATAAGGGCATTTGATGAAAATCGCAAAGATTCCGGTCGAAAGCGGGCTTACTTAACGCCGCAAGCCTTGCTGATGGCTTTAAACGCGGCGCTAAAGCCTTTGAGGGAATAGGTATCGGTGGTTTTGGTGCCGCGCGACGAGGTGCCCGTGACAATCAATTGATTGCCGGCCCGCATGGCGGCGATCAGGGCGCGGTCCGATTTGGCGTCGAACGCCCAGGCATAATTGCCCTGGGTGAACAGCTTGAAGGTTTTTTTGCCGTCGATGGTGGCGGTGGGTTTGGAGCCGGGTTTGAAGCTGTAGCCGGCCTGAAAGCTGACCTCACCAAAGCGTTTTTCCCTGGGACGATGGGACACAATCGCCAACACCGTGCCGCGTTTGGTGTATTTGCCCACCGATTTTTCCGGCGCGGCGGACATGGCGCACACCGGGTTGGCGTTTTCGCTGTCTTTGATCGCCTGCCACGCGCCGCGTTCCAGCAACACTTTGGCGGTGGCAAACGGGGGCGTCATCACCGCCAAGGCCAAGACCATCAAGGCCGGTGCGGCGATGGTGCGCGTGAAAAGGGGGTTGAAAATTGTGCGCCAAAGAATCATCTTGTCAGTCTAGCGTTCAGATCCTTGCGAGCAACCCCCAGGCGCGCAAAATATTGCGCGGTGGCATGATGGACCCCCTTTGATGACAGCCCCCAATCCCGTTCTGGTCGACGTCGTTCGCGGCAATTTTGTGGAAAGCCGTCACCGTGGCGCGTGCGCGGTGGTCAATGTGCATGGCGATTTGGTGCACGGGTGGGGTAACGTGGACGCCTTGGTGTATCCCCGTTCGGCGCTGAAGCCGGTTCAGGCTTTAAGTTTGCTGGAAAGTGGTGCGGCGGATCATTTTGCGCTCACCGATGAAGAAATCGCCCTGGCGTGCGCGTCGCACAACGGCGAGCCGTTCCATGTCGAGCGGGTGAACGCGTGGCTGCACCGGGTGGGGCTTTCGGGGGACGATCTGGAATGCGGGATCGGCGAGTCCATTTCTTTGCAGGTCACCAAGGCGATGAGCCGCGACCACATTGAATTCACCCGCGCACACAACAATTGTTCGGGCAAACATGCGGGGTTTTTATGCACCGCACGGCATCTGGGCGTGGTCGGCAAAAACTATCTGCACAGCGACCATCCGGTGCAACGCCAGGTCACGGAAAGTATTGAACAGATGGCCGGGGTGTCCCTGGAGAACGCGCCCCGGGGCGTGGATGGTTGCGGAATTCCGGTGTTTGCGTTTCCCTTGCGCGCCTTGGCCCGGGCGATGGCGCGGATGATGGCGACGGATTTGGCAGCGCCCCGGCGCCGTGCCGCCGAACGCATTTTGGCCGCGATGGCCGCCCATCCCCATTGTGTCGCGGGGCATGAACGGTTCGATACCGTGGTGATGGAGGCGTGCGGTGGTGCGGTGGTGCTGAAGGGCGGTGCCGAAGGCGTGCATGTGGCGATGATCCCGGCCCACGGCCTGGCGGTGGCCTTGAAAATTGATGATGGGAGCATTCGCGGCTCTGAGCTGGCGATGGGTTGTGTGCTGGACGGTTTGGGGCTGTTGCCAGGTCCGGCCCGCGATGCGGTGGCCGAGCGCATCACAACCCCGGTGTTGAACACCTTGGGCGCGGTGGTTGGCGAGCTTCGCCGGGGCCCGGGCCTGGTGTTTTAACGCGGCCGCTTTACGCGCTAAACCCTTCGGGATCGAAGTCCTCGCCGATGGGCGGGGGTTGGCGAAATTTTTGCAGGCGGCGCAGGATCGGCCCGCCGTGCTGGTGGGTGGGCAACGCTTGCGTAGGTCCCCCGGCGCGCACCGGGCGTTCGGCAAACCGGCCCATGGATAGGGTGCGGTCGTACATCACCACCGCGGCGGCGACCGACACGTTGATGCAAAAACGGGTGGGAATTTTGATCACGAATTCACATTTTTCGACCATTTGGGGCGACAAGGATCCGCGTTCGGGCCCTAAAACATAAGCACATCGGCTGGGGTGGCGAAAGCTGGGCAAATCAACCGCGTCATCGCTCAATTCGACCCCGACCAGGCGGCAGTCATTGGGCAACAGCATGTCGTCAAGGGTGGGAAAGCTATAAAACGGCAGGTGTGCCAAGGCATTGGAGGTATCGGCCAGGGCCCCGGTGCGGTGCTTGTATTGGGCCTGGACGGTGAACACGAAACTGGCGCCAAAGCCATGGGCGGTGCGGAAAATAGCGCCCGCGTTCATGGATTTGCTGATGCGTTCCACGCCAACGCCAAAAAAACCTCTCATGGCATCTGGTTCTCTTCTTGGTTTATCAGGATAAAAATACAACGTGGACGTTTAAAATGTTCGCGGATTAAACCTCGCACCCATGTGCCAACAATGATAATCTAGCCGCTAACAAGGGGATAATAAAGATAAAGGGAGTCTCGATCTATGTATCAGTCTTTGAGAAAGTCCGTCTTTGCGGTCTTGGCTATCGCACTGGGGGCGATTTTTGTGGCGCCAGCTTTGGTGTCACCGGCACAGGCCAAAGATGGTTCGTTCCGTCATGTCGTGTTTCATGTTGACGATAACAACAAAGCCAAAATGAACCTTGCCCTGAACAATGCCGCCAATGTTTCCAAATATTATGCGGACAAGGGTGAAAAGGTTAAAATTGAAATCGTCGCCTACGGTCCCGGTTTGAACATGCTGCGCGCCGACACCTCACCGGTGACGGCACGGCTGGAAACGTTTGCTCTGGAATATGAAAACGTCGCCTTTGCCGCGTGTGAAAACACGTTGCAAAAAATGGCCAAGAAAGAAGGCAAAACGCCGCCTATACTGGCCTTTGACAACATCCGGATGGTGCCGTCGGGCGTGGTTCAACTGGTTGAACGTCAAGTTGAAGGCTGGCAATACATCCGGCCCTAAAATGGGCGCATAACGCTGATCTGCGGACGCCGGCCATGGTCGGCGTCCGTTTGCGTTATGGTCGTCTGTTGATCTTGAAGTGGTGCGGTTTTGCCAGCACCAAAACATTGCCCAGAAAAACCAAAACCGCGCCCCCCAGGGCGGCTGGGGTAAAGCTGTAGTTTTCCAGGATCATCGACAGGCTGAGGGCGACCACCGGAAACAACACCGATGCATAAGCCGCCCGCCCCGCGCCGATGCGACCCAGCACGGTGAGGTATGAGCCAAACGCGATGATCGAGCCAAACACCGCCAGATAAAGCAACGCCAGGGTATATTCCACCGTCGGCTCCCAAGTGAACGCCAACCCGGACCACTTGGCATAAGCGAATGTGAACAAGGCCCCGTAAGCCATGCCATAGGCATTGACCTGCAACACCGGCAAACCGCGCATTTGATTGCGCGCCGAGACCATGTTGCCAAGGCTGGCCAGGACGGTCGCGACAAGACACAGCAGCAATCCGTAGACGGCTTGGTCTTGCAACGACATGGCCGCCATTTCGGGCCAAAATACCAGTGCCAAACCGGCCATGCCAAAGGCCGCACCGAGGACCATCTGCGCCGACAGTGGGGTGGCGAAAAACAATCGGCCAAAGATAATGTTCCACCCGACGATGGTTGAAAACACCACCGCGACCAGCCCGGTGGTGAGCAGCCCGGTGGCCAGATAAAAGATCACATAGTTGGCGGAAAACAAAAACAATCCCTGCACCGCCATCCACACATGGTCGCGTGGGCCATAGCGCATGTCTTTGCGTTTGATCAGACACCACGCGAACAACAGTGCGGCGGCCACGGCAAATCGGTACGCCACCGAAACCTGTGGCGCGACCACGCCCAGTTGCAATTTGATCACATACCATGTGGACCCCCAAATCAGCACCGTGGTGATATACAGGGTTAAGGTATTGTGGCGCATGGGGGCTCCGCGGGTGAAGGATTGACTTTGGGGAAGGTTTCTGGGATTTGGTATATCATGTTTGCTGGTCAGTCAGGTGCTGGTCAAGGCTCTGAGACGAAATATTGGAACCCGTTATGCTGAAAAACCTGTTTGTTAAAATAATCGATTTTTTGCCGCCCAGGCCAACGATGTTTTTTGGCGCATTGTTTGTCATCATGCCGATTTATCCGCGACCGCATTTGCTGGAAAAAGCATTGATGATGCGCAACAACCTGGTCTTGGAGACAATCGACTGGGTGGACATGGGGCTGCATGTGGCGGGCGGGTTGTTGGCCTTGGCAGTTTATCTGCGGTTTCGCCAACGCCCCCGTCAGGGCGCTGAAGGCGATAATTCCTAAAGGTCTTTTTTGTATCTCTTAAGTGGCGCGGCCGCACCTTAAGACTCGCCACATTGTGGCATATTTTTTAAGGGCGTCGATGTTTCGTGAGGTTATCCAGGCCCGGTTTACAGTCCTGCCCCCGGCCACCATCGGGGCGTTGTGGATGGTGTTGGCGGCGTGTTTGTTGGGCGTGTTGAGCCTTTTGGTGCGCAATATTTCGGCCGATCTTCATCCCTTTCAAATTGCCTTTTTTCGCAATTTGGCACAACTTTTGTTGATGATCCCGTGGCTGGTGGTGGCGGGATTGGGGGTGTTGCGGACCCGGCGCAGTTGGGCCCATGTGCGCCGGTCTGTGTTTGGCATTTGCGCCATGTTGACGTGGTTTTCGGTGTTGACCATGATGCCGATTGCCGAAGCCACGGCGATCAGTTTTTCGGCCCCGTTGTTCACCACTGCGGGTGCGGCGTTGTTTTTGCGCGAACAGGTGGGCCTACGTCGGTGGCTGGCGACCGGGGCTGGTTTTTTGGGGGTCTTGGTGATCTTGCGTCCGGGGCTGAACGCGGTCGGGCCACCGCAACTGCTGGCGTTGCTGGCGGCGGCGTTGATTGCCGGGGCGATCTTATCGAACAAATCTTTGGCGCGCACCGAACCGCCCAATGCCATGGTGATGTGGATGGGGGTGTATATGAGCTTGTTTTCGATCGGTCCTGCGGTGCCGGTGTGGGTCTGGCCGAGTGCCCCGGTATGGGGGTGGCTGCTGATTTTAGGGCTGGTCGCGACGGCGGCCCATTTGGCGATCAACCGCGCTTTTGGGGCTGCGGACGCGTCCTTTATTGCGCCGTTTGGTTTTGTCCAGATACCCTTTGTCGCGGGGGTCGGTTTTATCGCTTATGGCGAAGTTCCCGATGTCTGGACGTGGGTGGGCTCGGCGATCATTGTGCTGTCGGGGGGCTACATCGCGCACCGCGAAGCACGCGTGGCAAAACGCAAAAGGATCGCTGAACAGGCCGATCAACTGCCGATTGTATAAATACAATCACAAAAAAATACATTTCATTGAATTAGATAAATATATCTTCGATAGCCTGAGCCAGAAAAAAGTCCTTCTTGGTCAGGCCGCCAGCATTATGGGTGGTGAGGCTGATATCAACGGTGGTGTGGGAATTGCTCCAGTCGGGATGATGGTTCAGCCGCTCAGCGCAAAAGGCGACCTGGACCATAAAGGCAAAGGCGACCTGAAAATCCTCGAATACGAAGCGTTTTTCGATGCGGGTCTGGTTGTGGTCCAGGCGCCAGTCTGTGAGCGCCACAAGGTGCCGTTCGATGGCGTCGGTTGTTAATAAAGCGCTCATGGCAACACTCCGCTTTGCTGGATGGGGAACTTTTGATGTTCCACGTGGGGGCTCTTGGCAGCCGGATCAAGGGGCGTTACGCTGGGCCATGGTTGATGATCCCGCCTCACCCCGTCTGACGTTGCCGCCGTCTCAGGATGATTTTAAAATCATGGCCCAGGCGGCTTATGATCGGGTGCCACCGGACCTGGCGCGGATGTGTGCCGGGGTGGTCATTTGCATCGACGAGTTCCCAACCCGTGAGGTCGAACGTGATTTGGGCCTGGCCAGCCCGTTTGACCTGTTGGGGTTGTATCAAGGCGTGACGTTGGCGGACAAAAGCATTGCCGGGACCCCGGATAACGTGGACATGATTTTTTTATACCGGCGCGCCATTTTGGAGTATTGGTGTGAAACGAACGAGCCGTTGGAAGACGTGATCGCCCACGTCCTGATCCATGAAATCGGTCACCACTTCGGCTTCAGTGATGCGGATATGGAACGTATCGAGGCAATGGAAAGCTGATCACATTAAGATTATTTAATTGATCAAGGCGTTGTATTGGGTTGATTTTTAACGCTGATTGCGCGCGCGGCGGCGACGATCAATTCGCCGTATTCGCGCAAAAACACCGACCCGCGCACGGTGCGCTGGATCAATACCGAACGGCGGTCTTCGACGTCGATTTTGCGGCGCACCAATTCCATGTCCCCCAGCCGATCAATCGCCCGGGTGATGGCGGGTTTGGAAACCTTGAGGGTTTTGGCCAGACCGCGCACGGTGTGCGGCGGTGGGGTCAGATAAACGGTCAACAACAAAGACATTTGCCGCGCGGTGAGATCGGGAGCATCCAGGCGCACGCTGCTGACGATGGCACGTCGCCACAGGTCCAGGGCATCCAGTTCGGAAAGGTCGATGGACATGGAGGCAGGGTTTCCTTTATGCGCAAAACGCGCGCGTAATCATTCGTTACGATAGCGATCTATTTGTACCCGAGCCGGACCAGCGGGGCAAGCCCCGTGGTTTGAATTATGTAACAAAGCGATCTTCCAGGGCGGAAAACACCGCCCGGATGGCCATCGCTTCGCCGCCTTCGGGTTTGCCCGGGATGGATGATAAATTCCATCCCATTAAATCCATATGAGCCCATGAGATGCCCTCGCCAACAAAGGCTTGTAAAAAGAGCGCCGCGGTAATGGCGCCGCCATAAGGTCCATCGGTGTCGTTGCGCAGGTCGGCGATTTTGCCTTTGATTTGTTTTTGATAGGGGCGGTGTAACGGCAGTTGCCACAAGGGGTCGGCGGTGCGTCGCCCGGCCCGTAAAATGGCTTTGGCGAGGGTGTTGTCGTTGCTGAACAGGGCCGGAATTTCGGTGCCCAAAGCCACCCGGGCGGCCCCGGTCAGGGTGGCGAAATCCAAAATAATTTCGGGCTGGTCTTCGCTGGCCAAGGTCAGGGCATCGGCTAAAATCACCCGGCCTTCGGCGTCGGTGTTGCCAATTTCGACGCTTATGCCTTTGCGTGTGGCGATGACGTCCTGGGGGCGCATGGCGGTTCCCGAAACGCTGTTTTCAACGGCTGCGATGATCACCCGCAAGCGTACATCCAACTGTGCCGCCATGATCATCGAGGCCAGACCCAGAGCATGCGCGGCCCCGCCCATGTCTTTTTTCATCAACTTCATGCCCGATGTGGATTTGATGTTGAGGCCGCCGCTGTCAAACGTCACGCCCTTGCCGACCAACGTGACGCGGGGTGCGTCGGTCCGCCCCCAGGTGAATTCGATCAACCGTGGCGCGCGGCTCTCTTCAGCCCCGCGACCGACCGCGTAAATGGCCGGAAAATCGGCCCGGATCAAATCCACCCCGACCACGTCGCGGTATTCGGCCTGGGAAGCTTCGGCCAAATCATGGGCGATGGTGGCCAGTTCGGCGGGGCCCAGATCGGAGGCCGGGGTGTTGATCAAATCGCGCACCAGCACGGTGGCCCCGTGAGCGCCACGCACGGCCCCACGGTCACAGCCTTCGGGCCACACCAAAGAGGCAGATCCGGACGGGGCGGAGGATGGGGCGTTATGATCGCGGTCTTTGAGGTAGCGGTCATAGCGATAGTCCGCCAAGGCAAACCCCAACGCGGCGTTGTGCGCGTCTTCGCTGCTCAATTTGGTGGCGATGTAATAGGCCCCGGTGTTCAAGCCTTGTGACAAGCCGGCCCATGCCCAAGGCCCGCCGCGGTCTTCATTGCCGCCGATGATGTAGAGCGCTCCCCCGGCGGGGGCCGCTCCCCCAGCGGGGGCCGCTCCCCCAGCGGGGATGGTTTCCCCAGCGAAATCGGGCAACAGGATTGTTTCGCCCCCGTGCAACCCGGAGCCGGCGAACCCGGCGGTTTCCAACCAGGCTTGTATCGCGGGGCTTTGGGCCGCGCGCCAGGTCTCAAAGGCGGCGGCGGGGATGGCGTGTACGGGGCGGGCGGTTGGAGTTGGGTCGATGAGGCAAGTGGGCATAGGTTTGATCCTGAAAAATATCAGCGGGACATTCAAAATAGCCCGCTTGCCGGGCCAAGAACAAGGCCAACACAAAAATACCGGACCCGCTACGGCGGCCCGGTATTTTTGCATGAAGGATGGGCAAGGAACCCGCGACCCTTACTTGGGCTTGATGGTCAGTTTTTTGCGTTTCAAGGGGGTTGATCCGGGTTTGCTTTTTGCCGCGTTGGGGCCCGCGTTTGGAGCCGTGGACTTAGGGCCGGTTTTGGCTTTGTAAGGTTTCTTGCTCTTGGCGTTTTTCGGCCCTTTTTCCCACGGCCTGGCATCGCGTTTGGTGGCGGTGGTGCCGTCGGATTTGGTGGACCAGCGGGGCGACGCCGATTTGGCGTCAGGTTTTAGACCCGCTCGCCTGGCGCTCGGTTTGTCGGGCTCGTTTTTGCCCGGCGCGGTGCCAGGTTCCAGGCCGCCGTCCAGGGGATTGTACATTTTGGTTTTGAACGGTCGTTTTTTGGCATACGGCGTGGTGTCGCGCGGCTTGGTCTTGGGCCCGGCGGGGGGGGTCTGCGGATCTTCCGACCTGGGCGGTCCGGGGATGCCTTTCAGGCGGTCCACGGTGATGGTTTTTTCGACCTTGCGGCTGGGCCCGATGGCTTCCAGGAATTTATCGACGCTTTCAGGGCTGAGTTCGATATGGGTTTCGTTTTGGTGAATTTTGATCGCGCCAATGTCGCGTTTGGTGATATGTCCGGCACGGCACAGCATCGGCAACAGCCAGCGGGGCTCGGCATTGTGTTTGCGACCCACCGACAACGAAAACCACACCCCGTTCTTGAAATCATCGCGTTCGGGACGGGTGCGTTCCTGGGGTCCGGCGTCGATCAATTCTTCGGGGGCCGGCTGGTCGGTGCGATGCAAACGCAAATAGGCGGCGGCGATTTGTTCCGCGCCATGTTTGTCGAGGAGTTCTTTGGCGAAGGCGATTTCATCAATGCTTAACGGTTCATCGAACGCGGGGGCGTCCAGGATCCGTTGACGGTCGCGCCTGGCGATTTCTTCGAGCGATGGCGGCTTGTCCCAGGTGGCTTTGACGTTGGCGTTTTGCAACAGGCGTTCGGTGCGTTTGCGCCAGTTGTGCGGCACGATCAAAACGCTGGTGCCCTTGCGCCCGGCACGCCCGGTGCGGCCACTGCGGTGCAAAAGCGGTTCGCGGCTTTTGGGAATGTCGGCGTGGATAACCAATTCCAAATTGGGCAAATCAATGCCGCGCGCGGCGACGTCGGTGGCGACACACACCCGGGCGCGGCCATCGCGCATCGCTTGAAGGGCATGGGTACGTTCGTTTTGGCTGAGTTCTCCCGACAGCGCGACCACCGAAAAGCCACGGTTGTTAAAGCGGCTGGTCATGTGATTGACGGTGGCGCGGGTGGCGCAGAACACGATTGCGCTTTTGGCTTCGTAGTAACGCAACACATTGATGATCGCGTTTTCGCGGTCGTTGGGGGCAATCGTTAAAGCGCGGTAATCAATGTCGAGATGCTGGTCGCGCTCCGATGTGGTGGCGACGCGCACCGCGTCGCGCTGAAAGCGCTTGGCCAAGCTCGCGATGGAGCGCGGCACGGTGGCGGAAAACAGCAAGGTGCGGCGATCCTTGGGGGCGGAATCCAAAATGTATTCCAGGTCATCGCGAAACCCCAGATCGAGCATTTCGTCGGCCTCGTCCAACACCACGCCTTTTAAGCCGGAGGTGTCAAAAGATCCGCGTTCGATATGATCGCGCAAACGTCCCGGGGTGCCGACCACAATGTGCACGCCGCGTTGCAGGTTGCGCCGTTCGGTGCGCATGTCCATGCCGCCGACGCACGAGGTCACGGTCGCGCCGGTTTCGGCGTACAGCCATTGCAGTTCGCGCATCACCTGCAACGCCAATTCGCGGGTTGGGGCGACGACCAGGGCGACCGGCGCGGTGGCTTTGGCAAAACGTTCAGCCCCGTCCAGCAGGGTCGGCGCCAGGGCCAAGCCAAAGGCGACGGTTTTTCCCGACCCGGTCTGGGCGGAGACCAGAGCATCGGCGTGGCTCAATTCGGGGGCCAGAACGGCCAATTGTACAGGGGTCAGTTTGCTGTAGCCGCGTTTATTCAACGCTTGACCCAGCGCCGGAACGACGCCTTCGAAATCAGTCATTTTTTTTCTTTCGGAACGCGGGCGGAACGCGGGTTTCGTGTACCGGGTTGCGATATTTTCGCGGTGCGCTTACACGCCGCCCGGCGCAAACGCAAGGCGGAGAACTTGCCTAGGCGGTGTTCTACAGACCCCAACGGCGCACGTAAACCAAAATGTGTCCCCCGAACATAAAATAAACCGGTAGGAGGTCTTTCAAATTAAGGTGACAGGGCACTGACACCGCAATTCACCGCAATTCTAGAGAGGAACTAAATCTGCCATCTGTGCCGCAGACGCCGTTCCTTCGCCATTGAGACCGTGGACAACGCCTTCTCTGTCTTTCTCCGGCCGGTTTTGGCTGACCTTCCATTTGCCCTCCAGGCGGGCAATCGGCAATTCCAGACCAACGATGCCCTGGACCATTTTGTCGATATAGTCTGTCGGGGCATCGCTCACGGCCCATGGCTGTTCCCGTCCGGCCTCGCTCTGTGACGTCAAAGTATGAAGCTGTTCTCGAAGCCAGTCGGAATCGTCAACCACGGACAATGGGCCGTAGGTATGAACCACGGCATAATTCCATGTTGGGACGGCTTTCCCGTGCTCCTTCTTTGATGGATACCAAGAGGGCGTCACGTAATGATGCGGTCCTTGAAATACAGCAAGGACGTCAACAGACGGATCAAAGCTTTTCCAGAACGGGTTTCTTTTGGCGACGTGTCCCCGCAAAATGCCGCGCCCGCAAGCATCGGTGTGAAGGACCAAGGGGATATGGTTGGCCGTCAAGCCGTCCTTACCGTAGCTTACGAGAGTGGCCAGCGGATGAGCGCGAATAAGACCGTGCATCACCTCGGGCCGTTCTTCGAGAAAATGGCGCACTTGATACATTGAGAAAGGCCCCCCGTTTCTCGGAAAATCCACTTCAATCAAGTTAGCTACGCCGCATGAACCCGTCAAGCGCCCCCACTCTCCTTATATGTTACCTCTTGGGATAACGCGATAACGGTGACAGGGCACTCATGACGCCAAAATCAAAACGCCTTCTTTAGAGCGTCAAAGAGCCCCTGCAATACCTTAGCAGGGGCTCATTTAATTGGCGGACAGGGAGTCCGCCCAACTAGTGTTCGCAAATGATTTTCAAGTCCGCAGATGTCCGCATATCATACTAATTTTATTGAATAATTTTAGAACCTGTTTGCAAATGCCCGTTGCCATCCGCCTACATCCAGCGTTAAAGTGTAGGCAGAAACGTATGCAACAACGGATTATCCATCGTGGCACGCAGCATCAACCGCTTATCGGCAGTTCAGGTTAAAGCGCATTCGGCGAAGGGTTGGGGGCGCGGGAATCACACTTCATCACCTTCTTCTGGATCGCCAGCAAGAATGACCCAGCCTTCATTGGTCCGCATAAAGCCGATGGTGACCAGTTTGTGATTTCTGGTGCGGAGCGAATTTCAACGCAGGAGTATTTGGCGCGGTTAGCTGAAAAACCGATAAGGCCGCGCAGGGGGCAGATTGGGCTGCGTGGGACTGCGTTGTTTAGGGCTTAACTTCTGCACGATCAACCGGCCTTCGGACGCCGGAGGGGACGGCGCGCATTGGCGGCGTTGGCAAGGGTTGAAACGCCAGCCTTACCCCCAGAAAACGAAAATTTATATTGGACTTAAACCTTAAAGACTACACCTTAACGTTAATTTTTAAATTTTTCATCTGTTCACAGAACGTCTTTAAGCACTTCACACCATCCCTAAACGCATGTTGACACTCATAGTACTTTTGAAATGCTTGCTTTGCATTTTTAGGGGGGTGGGCTGCTGTATTTCTATATTCTGCCACAAAACGTATCAGCCCCCCCAAGCCTGCACGTGCCGTTTTCAAGTCATTTAAGCCCATCATGCAGTTCAGATGTTCGGATACAGTGTTTCCCATGCTTGTATTTGAAGCCCACCCTTTTTTAATCACAATTTTTTTAACATTCAAAATTGCACTCTCAATAGTCTGCGATATTTCAGCAACACCATTACCAGGATTGTTCTTGTATGCAATAAATGCGCTAGATGCTGAGAGTTTAATGGTTGGTGGAATTTTTTTTATTTCGCTTTTGAACTCTTCATTTGGGATATGCTGAATGAGAGGATGCCCGCCAAACTGCTCTGTAACATTCCCTTCAGCATCAACGGTAAACAACCCACAACCGTGCTCTCTAAGTTCCTTTACGTGCTTTTGATTACTTTTGAGCAGATATAAGTCTTCAGGACACACTGCATACATTGTGATCGGAACTTGGACATGCTGAATTGAAGGGGCCGCAATTTTTAATGCCACAGGATACGGGTTCGTTTCAGATGTTTCGATGGCTATTATCTGCTTACCCGTCCAATCAAAATGCAGAGAGGGCCTCCAAAGAATTTTTTTATTTATTTCCTGGGCAACTTTAATCGAGGCTCCATTTATCCCCCAATTAGACTTTAGGTGTTGTACTGTTGCTTGCCCCAAAAACTTGTCGCTAGGGCTGAAGTTACTCCAAGGCATACCTTACCCTCCCAACAATTTTGATAGTTGAGAGTGAAGTTCTCGAAGGTCGTCTAGAAACTCTTCATCAAGAAGCGAGGTCTGGTTCTCATTCATAACCTCTTCAACATATTCAGTAAGATATGTGACTTGCATTGCGGCTTTGTGTTCATCGTACTCAAACTCAACAGTATCTCTAAATACTTCCCTAATGCCTATGTCATTTTCTTTGTTGAATATATCCTTGAGGCTATTTGTTGCTTTGCCCTTACTAATGCCTAAATTTTTGATAGATGTCGCAATCTTCGCCAATTGCCTAAAATCAGTGACAGCGCTAATCTTCCCACTTTTGTACTTTTCAACAAGGGTGTCGCGTATATGCTCTATATCATCACGAAATTCAGGTATGCGATTGACAACAGTTTTAACCGCACGTTCCATTTCAATAAATAAATCTTCAGACAGTTTTTGTTGCGACCGAGGCAACTCAAGCTCAGCCATAAGCTGGTCTTTAAAACGTACTGGCAGGTCTAATAGGAGTTGGCAGCGTCTGATCTGTCCACGAGCTAAGCCTGTTGCTTCACTAAGAGCAGTTTCAGTTGGCAAGCGGCCATTCTCTTCTTCATAAAGCTCTATAATCCTTTCCAATTTTGACGCAATGGTGAAATAATCCCACTGTTCACGAAGAGCATGGATGTTGTACATCATCAAAAGATTATCGAGGGTAGTAGGCTTTTCCTGCACCAAAGCTGGCATAGATTGCAGGTTCAATTTCTTGGAACATCTCCAACGACGCTCGCCGTCAATCAAGCGATAGATGTCGTCATCATCATCCCAATAAACAGCAATAGGAACCTGAATGCCTAACTTGGCAATGGACAGCATTAAGCTTTCCATCTCGTCTTGCCGAAATATCATACGAGGGTTTTCGGGGTTCTTCTCGATTTGGTCAGGTGAAAGTGTCTTTAAGACCTGTTTCCGTTTTTCTGCCACTGTTCAGTTCCCCTTATTTAGCCAAAAACAGAAGTTCTTTGACATCGTAAATTTGCTGACCCTTTGACCCACCCAACGAGGAATGCTTGTGGTTAACCTCATGTGCAATTTCCACACTGGAATAATGATCTCGCAAGATTGTCACTATTGAGTTCCGGGCATCCGGCAACAGCCCGTTATCAGGGTAACTAAGGACTAAGTTACATTTCGCTTTAGCGCATCCTGCTATCAATTTAGTCATAGCCCCTTGAACTTCTGACCGCAGTGAGAAGCTGGAACGGAAGCGACCTGGACGATACTGACCAACCCCTATGGCTTCAGGATAGTCATATAAGAACAGGGTTTCATATATGTGATAGAAGCGTGAGTATTGATCATCGGTATATGGTGGGTCAGCGTAGATCACAGATGGCTTATTCTTCCAGCGGCGAATACGATTTAGCAATTCAATAGAACACCCATTAAATGCTTTGTTCCCCTTTCGCCAGTCCTGACTACCAACAGGCTCTATAAAGTCGCATGCCTCAAGCCACTCAAGCCATATCCCTCTTTTTTGTTGTTTGATAACCTTTGAAAGATTGTTCTCTTTGGGTTTGAGATATTGTGCGAAGTGTCCCGTGGTATTCGCGACCCTGGACATTGCTTGAGCTAATGCAAGCAGTAGCCAACGGTGTTGTTCAGCGGTGATAGTCTGGCTATCTAATGCATGGTCGATGGCGTAGCGGACACTATCGATTTCCATTGCTTGATATAGACTAAAATAACCACCCGCAAAAATTTCAGAGAACAGGCAGTATGGGAAGTGGTTGCGATGACCACTCCCTACTGAAAACGATTTATGAGAAAGGATTTTTTGATCAAGGTCTTTCAATGCAGCAAGGTCTGGGCTGTCAAATAAAGCTTGCTCAGCGTCTACAAACTCCCCGTAGTTGCTGCATAGAACTTCCAAATTTCTTTGGAAGCCATTACGTAACAAATTCAATGCTTGCTTAGACCCAATCGGTAAGTCGCGCGAGGTGAAAATGGCCTTAGCTACATTCGAAGCAAATAACTGAGCATCGTTAGCCCAAACCTGCCGTGACGAACCTACTTCAGAACCAACTGCACACATGCCTGAGAACAAGTCCATAAGAGGACCGTCTTTGCAAGACAGAATCGTATCTGAGACAAGAGGAGCCAGCTGTCGCTTGGTGCCCATATAGCTAATTTGCAGCGACAACGTATTCCCCCATCATCAATATAGTAATTGATAATTTACTATGCATTTCATGCATAAGGTGTGTATCAGCTATTATACGGTATTGATATTTTTTGTTTTATAAAAACATATTTTCCGTATCTGCCAAAGTGTAGGTATGGCTTTGAAGGTGCCTAGCCACCGGACAACATAAAAGTCACGCTACGGCTTCAACTTGCGCATCTCCTGTAGGCAGAAATGTAGGCAAATCCAAAAGAGGCCCCGCAAACCATTGCAGGGCCTCATATTCTGGCGGACAGGGAGGGATTCGAACCCTCGGTACGGTTTACCCGCACGGCGGATTAGCAATCCACTGGTTTCAGCCACTCACCCACCTGTCCACAGGCGTTCGGGTGGCACCGAACGCACCCTTCTTAAACGTCTCTGGTCGTTGGATCAAGGCTTATCAGGGGGTTTTGCCGTGTTCGGTTTCGGGGGGCTGGGCTGGTACGGCCAGTGCATAGGAAACCACCCCCCCGGTGAGGCTTTTGAGGGCGTCTACCGAGGTTTCAAAAACGCACTCAGGGTGGCCCGCAAGCGTATAGAGCGTCTCAAAGCGTTTCAGGCTGGCGTCGATGGCGGTGGGCAATTTCGACGCCCAGCCAACGGGGGGCATGGCGGTTAACGAAAACCCCGTGACCGCCCGCACCAAATCCGCGCCCGGGCGCACCACGTCCCCCTGGAGCTGAAAAACCTTCGGCAATTGCCCGGGATCGCATTGACGATCACCCGCCATCAAGACCACCACATAACGCAGTCCAATGGTGAACACCTGCACCTGAACCATTGCCCCGGGGTCAACGCTCAGGGCCTTCGCCGCCGCCGTGACGCCATCTGGCGCATCGGAAAGCTCACGGATATGATCGGGATGTCCGGCCACCGACAAGGCCTGGCGGACGCGTTTTACGGGTTCAAGTTCCAAATGGCTCAAGCTGGGCCCCCTTGGCTTTGATTGCCAAATTAGCTGTGTCAAACGGGCACCATCATGCCCCGTTCCACCGATTCGCGTTGCGACAATATATCATACCAGCGCTTGATATGGGGGTAATCGTCCAATTGTACCCGTTGCCAGTCATGGCGGGCGACCCACGGATAGATCGCAATGTCGGCGATGGAAAATGTCTCACCGGCAAAATAGCTCGCCGTGGACAGATGTTTGTCCATCACCGCGTACAGACGCCGGGTTTCCGTTTCATAACGGGTTTTGGCGTAGGGAATATCGTCCTTGGCGAATTTCAAAAAATGGTGTGTCTGGCCGAACATCGGCCCCACCCCACCCATTTGAAACATCAACCACTGCAACACCCGATAACGTTCCTCGCCCGCCGTCGGCAAGAGGTCTTCGCGCTGACATTTTTCCGCCAGATAAATCAAAATCGCCCCCGATTCAAACAATGCGATGGGTGCCCCGTCGGGACCATCGGTGTCGGTCAGGGCGGGGATTTTGTTGTTGGGGCTGATCGCCAAAAAATCGCGGGCGAACTGCTCATCTGCACCGATGTCAATCGGATGCACGCTATAAGCCAGGCCCAGTTCTTCCAGCATGATGGACGCTTTGCGCCCGTTGGGGGTGCTCCAGGTGTAGAGATCAATCACGGTTCAAACTCCTTGAATATCGCGCGTGGATAAGTCTTCAATATCATCGGCGAGGCGGTCAACCGTTGCGGTCGTCAAATCCCACGAACACATGAACCGACAGCCGCGCACCCCGATGAAGGTGTAAAACAACCAGCCCCGCGCCCGCAAACCTTCACGCACCGTTTCGGGCAGATCAATGAACACGCCATTGGCCTGCACATCAAATAAAATTTTGGCCCCGGTCACGTTCGCCACCCGTGCCGCCAAACGCGTTGCCATGGCATTGGCGTGACGCGCATATTTCAGCCATGCATCGTTGTCCAGCAAACCCAGCCACGGGGCCGAAATAAAGCGCATCTTGGACGCCAACTGGCCCGCTTGCTTGGCCCGATAGGCGAAATCTTCGGCCAGGGCCTTGTTGAAAAACACCACCGCTTCGCCCACCGGCAAACCGTTCTTGGTGCCGCCGAACACCAACACATCGACCCCCGCCCGCCACGTCAGATCGGCGGGGCTGACATTGAGGTGTGCGACCGCGTTGGCAAACCTGGCGCCGTCCATGTGGATGTGCAAATGATGCCGTTTGGCCATTGCGGCGATGGCTTGAAGCTCGTCCACCGTATACACCGTGCCGACTTCGGTCGCTTGGGTCAGGGAAACGGCTTTGGCTTTGGGAAAATGAATGTCGGTGCGCTCGGTGGCCAACCGTTCGATCTCACCCGGGGTTAGTTTTCCACCCGCCCCACCGCCCGCGAGCAGTTTCGAACCGCCGGAGAAAAATTCCGGCGCGCCGCATTCGTCGTTCACAATGTGTGCTTTTTCGTGGCAAATCACGCTGTGATAGGACTGGCACAACGTGGCCAAAACCAGCGCATTGGCGGCGGTGCCATTGAACACGAAAAAAACCTCGCAATCGGTTTCAAACAAGCTGCGAATGCGGCCGCAAACCTCGGTCGTCCAACTGTCGTCGCCATAAGAGACCTCATGCCCGGTGTCGTTGGCGTGGACAAACGCGGCCATCGCTTCGGGGCACACACCGGCGGTGTTGTCGGAGGCAAATTGCTGGCTCATTGATTTGTCCTTTTGGTCTTGAGGCCCAACTATGGGTAGGCCAAAAAAAACCCGGCCTCAAGAGGGACCGGGTTTTTTTATTGTCCTGGGGTGGGGATCAGCCGTTCAGTTTGTCCTTGAGCAGCTTGTTCACCTGGCCCGGATTGGCTTTGCCCTGGGTCGCTTTCATCACTTGACCGACAAACCAGCCGAGGATTTTTTCGTTGCCGCCCCGGTACTGTTCGACTTGCTTGGTGCCCGCGGCAATGGCCGCATCAACGGCGGCCTCGATGGCACCGCTGTCGGTGATCTGCCTGAGGCCTTTCTCAGCCACGATTTTTTCAGGATCATCGCCGCTTTCGACCATTATTTCGAACACGTCTTTTGCGATCCGCCCGGAAATGGTTTCGTCCGCAATCAGGCCCAAAAGCTTGCTCAAATGGGCCGCTGAAACGGGACTGTCCGCAATCGCGACCCCGTGGCCTTTGAGCATCGCAAACAGGTTGGAAATCACCCAGTTGGCGGCGAGTTTCGGATCGCGACCCTGGGCCACGGTTTCATAATAAACAGCGGTGTCTTTATCGGCCACCAAAACCCCGGCGTCATAAGGCGACAGGCCAAAGGTGTTGATGTAGCGATCTTTGCGCTGGTCCGGCAATTCCGGCAAGCTGGCCCTGATTTCATCGATCAACGCTTGATCAAACACCAACGGCAACAAGTCGGGGTCGGGGAAATAGCGGTAATCGTGAGCGTGTTCCTTGGACCGCATGGAACGGGTTTCACCCTTTTGCGCATCGAACAGGCGGGTTTCCTGAACCACTTCGCCGCCGCCGTCATAAACACCGACCTGGCGGGCGGCCTCGAATTCAATCGCCTGCATGGCAAAACGGACCGAGTTGACGTTTTTCGTTTCCGCCCGGGTGCGCAATTCGGTCGAGCCCACGGGGCGCACCGAGACATTGACATCGCAGCGCATCGAGCCCTGATCCATGTTGCCGTCGCAGGTTTCCAAATAGCGCACGATGGAACGCATCTTGCGCAAATAAGCCCCGGCTTCTTCGGGGGAACGCATGTCGGGGTCGGACACGACCTCCATCAACGCCACCCCGGTGCGGTTCAGATCAATGAACGAGCGCTTGGGATCCTGGTCGTGCAGCGATTTTCCGGCGTCCTGTTCCAAGTGCAACCGTTCGATGCCGATGTTCCGGGTGGTGCCGTCGGGCATGTCCAAAATGATTGTGCCCGGGCCGACAATCGGCTGGTCGGCCTGGGAAATCTGATAGCCTTGGGGCAGGTCGGCGTAAAAGTAATTCTTGCGCGCAAACACCGACCTGGTGTTGATTTGAGCCTTCAAACCCAATCCGGTCTTGATCGCCTGGCGGACGCATTGCTCGTTGATCACCGGCAACATGCCGGGCATTGCCGCATCGACCAGGGACACCTGGGTGTTGGCTTCCGCGCCAAACGCGGTCGAGGCCCCGGAAAACAGTTTGGACCGGGAAATCACCTGACAGTGCACCTCCAGGCCGATCACCACTTCCCAGTCGCACGTTTCGCCTTTGATCACATAACTCATGATGCGGCTCCCTTGTCGGTGCCAGGCAGGGCGTGAAAACAGGCCGCCGTTTCCAGCGCCCCGGCGACGTTCAGCACCGTGGCCTCATCGAACGCGCGGCCAATCACCTGCAAACCCAACGGCAACCCGGCCCCGTTCAGCCCGGCCGGAAGCGAAATTCCCGGCAAACCCGCCAACGACGTCGGCACCGTGAACACATCGTTCAAATACATCGCCAAAGGATCGTCTTGACGTTCGCCCAAGGCAAACGCGGCACTGGGCGCGGTCGGGGTCAAGATCGCGTCGACCTTTTCGAACGCGGTTTTGAAATCGTTGGCAATCAGGGTGCGGACCTTTTGCGCCTTGATATAATAAGCGTCGTAATACCCCGACGACAGCGCATAGGTGCCGATCAGGATGCGCCGTTGTACCTCATCGCCAAAGCCCTCGCCACGGGTATTCATGTACATGTCGTCGAGGCTGTCGCCCGCCACCCGCAAGCCATAGCGGACTCCGTCATAGCGTGCCAGGTTGGCCGAGGCTTCCGCCGGGGCGACGATGTAATACGCCGCCAGCGCGTATTTGGTATGGGGCAGAGAAACTTCTTTGATGGTGCACCCCGCCGCTTGCAGCCAGGCAATGCCCTGGTCCCACAGCGCCTGAATTTCAGGGTCCATGGCGTCCATTTTGTATTCTTTCGGGACGCCGATGGTCAGGCCCTTAACGTCGCCGTTGAGAGCCGCTTCAAAATCGGGCACCGCCACCGGGGCCGAAGTGCTGTCCTTGGGGTCATGCCCGGCCATGGCACCCAACATGATCGCCGCGTCTTGAACCGTCCGCGTCATCGGCCCGGCTTGATCCAGGGAACTGGCGAACGCCACCACGCCCCACCGCGAACAGCGTCCATAGGTGGGTTTCAACCCGACAATGCCGCAAAAACTGGCCGGTTGGCGAATGGATCCGCCGGTATCGGTTCCGGTCGCGGCCATGGCCAAGCCCCCGGCCACCGCCGCCGCAGATCCGCCGGAACTGCCGCCGGGCACCAAATCCTTGCCCACAAGGGGTCCGCTTTGGGCTTTCCACGGGTTTTTCACCGGACCGAAATAGGACGTGATGTTGGCCGACCCCATGGCGAATTCATCCAGGTTGGTCTTGCCCAGCATGACCGCGCCGGCGGAGCGTAAGTTGGCCGATACGGTTGATTCGTATGGCGGCACGAAGCCGTCCAGAATATGACTGCCCGCGGTGGTCAAAACCCCTTCGGTGCAAAACAAATCCTTCATCGCGATGGGGATGCCGTCCATCGCGCCGAGCGGCGCATCTTTGGCGCGGCGATCATCAGAGGCCCGGGCACGGTCCAGCGCCACGTCCGGGGTGGCGGTGATGTAAGCGTTTAAATCACCCCCGGCATCAATCGCCTGGATGTAAGCTTCGGCCAGTTCGGTGGCGGAAAAATCGCTGTTGTTCAGGCCGTCTCGCGCGCCCGCGATGGTTAAATCCGTGAGTTTTGTCATGATTTATTCCACCACCTTGGGCACCGCGAAGAAACTATCTTCGCTGTCCGGGGCATTTTTCAAAACGGCGTCCTGACAATTGCCGTCGGTGACCGCGTCCTTGCGCTGCGGCAGGTCCACCGCGACCGGCGAGGCCATCGGTTCCACGCCCTCGGTGTCCAGTTCCTGGAGCTGTTCGATCCAGTCCATAATGGAGGAAAGTTCCCCCGCCATCGGTTCCAGTTTGTCGTCGGCGACACGGATCCGGGCGAGGTACGCGATGTTTTTCACGGTGTCCTTATCGAGGGACATGAACGGCCATCCTTCATCGAAGATCATCAGGGAAACAAGAGCGCGGAACGTACCACCCGTCCGCCCGCACCGCAAGCCAGGAAAGCTAGCGTTGCGGTGCCTTGGCAGGTCTTCGCGTGAGGGTTATTTTGGCTTTAACAATTGATCCCAGGCTTCCACCGTCCAACTGTCGATGGAGGCCTCCAGGGCCTGAACCAAAGCGTCCTTGACGGTTTTGGTTTGAAACGTCTGCACCTTGGGCGGTTTGGCGAACCGCGGCAGAGAATGTCCGCCAAACGTCATTTTTCCGGTTTTGGGCTGGTACAAATACCGGGTGGTGAGAAATTCTTCCATGCCATCGCCGATCGAGCGCACATCAAGGCCGATCAGATGCAAACCCTCTTTCATTTTCACCGGGCCTTCGGTGAAAAACATGTGAGCGTAAAAAATCCGCGCGCCCGTGGTGGAAGCGCAGCGAAAGCGCACTTCGTAATCGGAGGTCTGGAAATCCGCCCCCTCGACCAGCTCTTTGCCTTCAAAACGAAACCGATAATCGCACGCGATTCCGCCTTGGGCGTCGGGGGCCATGTAAGAGCCGAAAAACTGTTCCTCCAACGCCCCGTCAACCACCGCCACCAGGGCCTGGGCGAAAACAAATCCCAGCGTTTCGCCGTCCTTGCTGACGGCGATCCAACGGGCGGCGGGGACCGTGCCGATGGCCCGCACCCGTTGACCTGCGCTCAAGCCCGACACGCGGGCAAAATCGGTCCCCGGCCCGGCGCGCACATTGACATCGGTGGTGACCTGAAACAGCCCGGTCATCGGCACCACCTCCTGACCCAAAACCCTGATCGGTGACGCGTCCACCCTGGCCGCCACCGGCAAGCTCCCACCGCTCACAAAGACCGACGTCAGCGCCATGGTCGCCAAGGCTTTTTTAAAGAAATTCGGGCAACAAATTATCGGCATGGTTCCAAGGGGCTCTATAGTGTAAACAAATGCGCCGCAATCGACGTTGGTATCCGGTCACAACCGGGCCTAAGGTCGCGAAACAATAAAACACTTTGGTGAACGATGGCGATTGTTGATCTCAAAAATATTCAAAACACCTTAAAACGGGGTGAAAAGCTCATGGGCCTGGATCTTGGCAGCAAGACCATCGGGGTGGCGCTTTCGGACGTGCTGCTGACCATTGCGAGTCCGCTGGAGACCATCCAGCGAACCAGGTTCACCAAGGATGCCATACGTTTGCAAGAGCTGATCGAACACCATGAAGTCGGCGCACTGGTGCTGGGTCTGCCGCTGAACATGGACGGCAAGGAAGGCCCGAGGTGTCAATCGACCCGCGATTTCGCCCGGTCGTTTCAGGACCGTTTGGACATTCCAATTGGCTTGTGGGACGAACGTCTGTCGACCTCGGCGGTTGAACGGATGTTGGTCAACGACGTCGACATGACCCGCAAGCGGCGCGGTGAGGTGATCGACAAACTGGCCGCGACGTACATTCTTCAAGGGGCTTTGGATGCCTTGGCGCACCAAAATGGCTCTTGGAAATTTTGATGCCCGCGCTTGCACCCCCCATTGGCCCGGCGTATAGTGCCGCCATGTCAAAGACGCCCTTTGATTTTTCTGCATTTCCGTTGCGCCACTTGCTGGGCATCGAAGGGTTATCGCCCCTCGACATCTCCTTGCTGTTGGACCGTGCCGATGAATATGTGCACCTGAACAGGTCGGTTGGCGGTAAGCTCGATACGTTGAGCGGGCGCACCGTGATCAATTTATTTTATGAATCATCAACCCGCACCCGGACCTCGTTCGAGTTGGCCGGAAAGCGCTTGGGTGCCGATGTGATCAACATGTCGGTTTCCACCAGTTCGATCAAAAAGGGCGAAACCCTGATCGACACCGCGATGACGCTGAACGCCATGCACCCGGACGTTTTGGTGGTTCGCCATGGTTCCAGCGGGGCGGTCAAACTGCTCTCGGAAAAGGTCAACTGCGCGGTCATCAATGCCGGTGACGGTCGCCACGAACACCCCACCCAGGCGCTGCTGGACGCGCTGACCATCCGCCGCCGCAAGGGCCATTTGGATGGCCTGCAAGTGGCCATCTGCGGGGATATTTTGCATTCCAGAGTGGCCCGGTCCAACATTCATCTGCTCAACACCATGGGAGCCCGGGTGCGCTTGATTGCGCCCAAGACCTTGCTGCCGGCCGAAGCCGAACGGCTTGGCGCGGAGGTTTTTTACGATATGAAAGCGGGCCTTAAAGACTGCGACATCGTGATGATGCTGCGCTTGCAAACCGAACGCATGAAAATGAATTTTTTTCCCACCGTGCGGGAATATTATCGTTTTTACGGCCTCGATTACGCCAAATTGGACGCCGCCAAACCCGATGCCTTGATTATGCACCCCGGACCGATGAACCGGGGCGTGGAAATTGCTTCTGACGTGGCCGACGATATTGGCCGCAGCGCCATCCGCGAACAGGTTGAAATGGGTGTCGCGGTGCGCATGGCCTGTTTGGAAGTGCTGACCCTCAACCTTGAGCGCGAGTCCCTGCGATGAGCCAAAACCCCCTTCATCCGGAGCAAAACCCAGAGCCCCCGGGGGCCGATGGCCGCGTGGCTTACGTCAACGCCCGTCTTGTGGATCCCGCCACCGGCCTGGACGCCATCGGCGGGGTGCTGACCGAAGGCGAATTCATCGCCGAGGTCGGTGCCGGTCTGTTTGCCGGAGAAGTGCCCGAGGACGCCGCAATCGTTGATTGCCATGGCCGGTGTCTGGCACCTGGTTTGGTCGATATGCGGATCGAAATCAGCGGGCGTGATTTTGCCAATGTCGGGGCCTCGGCGGTTGCCGGCGGGGTCACCACGGCGGTTTGTTTGCCCGCCACCACGCCGATCATCGATGATCGCGCGGTGGTTGAATTCATTGCCCGCGCGGCGCGCAAAGCCGGGCTGGTCAAGGTATATCCTTATGGCGCGTTGACCAAGGGGCTGGCCGGGCAAGAACTGGCCGAAATGGGCATGTTGGCGGAAAGTGGCGCGGTGGCGTTTACCGATGCGACCAAAGCGCTGGCCAACACCCGCACCATGGCCCAGGCGCTGTCGTATGCGGCAACCTTTGATTTGATTTTGGTGCAGCATCCCGAAGACCCCGCCCTGGCCGACGAAGGGGTGATGAACGAAGGCGAAACCGCGACCCGTTTGGGCCTGACCGGAATTCCCGCCGAGGCCGAAGTGATCATCATTGAACGGGACCTCAGACTGGCGGAAATGACCGGGGCGCGGCTGCATTTTGCCCACGTATCCACCGCGATGGGGGTGGATTTGATCCGCGCCGCAAGGCGGCGCGGACTGGCGGTGAGCTGCGACACCGCGCCGCCCTATTTTGCCCTGAACGAAACCGCGGTCGGCGATTACCGCACATTTGCGAAACTGTCGCCGCCGTTGCGCCAGGAAGCCGACCGCCGCGCGATCATCGCCGCCCTGCACGACGGCACCATTCGAGCCATTGCATCGGACCACACCCCGCGCAGCGAAGACATGAAACGGCTGCCTTTTGCCGATGCCGCCAATGGTGGTGTGGGCATGGAGACGCTGCTGGCGATCACCTTGGAGCTGGTCCACAACGGGCATTTGGATCTCTTGACCGCACTGGGCCTGATCACCTACCATCCGGCTGATTTGCTGGGCCTTGCGGCGGGGCGACTGCGGGTTGGCGCGGCGGCCGACCTGGTTGTTTTTGACCCCGATCGCAGTTGGAAAATCACCGAAAACGATTTGTATTCCAAGGCCAAAAACACGCCCTTCGATGGACGTCCGGTGCAAGGCCGGGTGCTCAAGACCGTTATTGACGGTCGTTTGGTTTTTAACCTCGACGCTTAAAACAACATGAGCGTTTCCGCACACAAGGCGACATCCCCATGAACGAGACATTTTATATTCACGCTTTTTCCGGATTGGGCGGCTATTTGCTCGGCTCGATCCCCTTCGGCGTGATCATTTCGCGCCTGTTTGGGTTGGGCAATTTGCGTCAAGTTGGTTCCGGAAATATTGGTGCCACCAATGTTTTGCGCACCGGCAATAAATTGGCCGCGGCCCTTACATTGCTGTTGGATGGTGCCAAGGGGGCGGTTGCGGTGGCCCTTGCGGTGATGATTTACGGGGAAAGCACCTTCGCCGGTTTGGCCGCCGGGTTTTGGGTGGTGATGGGCCACAACTTTCCGGTTTGGTTGAAATTCAAGGGGGGCAAAGGGGTTGCCACGTCCATCGGGGTGCTGTTGGTGGTGGTGTGGCCGGCCGGTGTGGCGGCGATTGTCGCATGGTTGGCGACCGCGGCGGTGTTTCGCTACAGTTCCCTGGCGGCCCTGGTCGGCCTGACCATCGCCCCGGCGGTGGCGTTTTTTGCGATCGGTTGGCAACAGGCTTTCATGGGTGGGCTTTTGGCCGTTTCGGCGTGGATCCGTCACCGCCAAAACGTGCTCCGTTTGATGCGTGGCGAAGAAGACAAAATCGGCGCGCCCAAATCAACCTAGGCGGCAACTTGTTAACCCGCAATTGCCAGAGCTTGACCGACCGCATACAAATCGTCATCTTTTCGCCCATAGGGGGAAATTGCCGGGATGTCTTCACAACCACAAGATCGTCTGGACTGGCTGCGCTTGATCCGCAGCCAAAATGTTGGTCCGGTGACGTTTTACAAATTACTGGAACGCTTTGGCAGCGCCCAGAGCGCGCTGGCGGTGCTGCCCGATCTGGCCAGGCGGGGCGGGGCGAAGGCTTTTAAGGTGCACAGCAAAGCCGATGTCGCGCGCGAGTTCGAGGCTCTCAACGCGCTTGGCGGGCGGCTGGTGGTGCGCACCGATGCCGATTATCCGCCGTTGCTGGCGCAGCTTGACGACGCGCCGCCGGTGTTGAGTGTCCTCGGTCATGGCCACCTGTTGAACAAGCGTGCGGTGGCCATCGTGGGCGCACGTAATGCCTCGTTAAACGGCAAAAATTTTGCCCGGCGCATCGCCGCCGATTTGGGCCGGGCGGGTTTGTTGGTGGCTTCCGGCCTGGCGCGCGGCCTGGATGCGGCGGCCCATGAAGGGGCCTTGGCCACCGGCACCGTGGCGGTGGTCGGGGGCGGGGTGGACGTGATTTATCCGCGTGAAAACGAACAGCTTTATCACCAGTTGGTTGACCAGGGCGCAATCGTGTCGGAAGTGGCCTTGGGCACCAAACCCCAGGCGCGCCATTTTCCCCGCCGCAACCGCATCATTTCGGGTCTGGCGCGGGGCACCCTGGTGGTTGAGGCATCGTTGAAATCGGGATCCCTGATCACCGCGCGGATGGCCCTGGAACAGGGCCGTGAAGTGTTCGCGGTCCCCGGTGCGCCGAGCGACCCGAGGGCGGCGGGATGTAACAAATTGATCAAAGACGGGGCCAATCTGACGCAAAATGTTGAGGATATTTTAGAGGTCCTCAAACCCATCTTCGCCAGCCCCCTGGCGGAGCCAAAACCCAAGGCATTCCAACAAAAACAAGCCCCCTTGCCAGACCCGCAAGAGATCGACAAGGCTCGTGCCGACGTACAAGAAATGCTCTCGCCTGCTCCGGTTACGGTTGACGAACTGGTTCGTAACTGCCAATTCTCCCCTGCGGCGGTTTCGTTGGTGCTTTTGGAATTGGAGCTCGCGGGTCGCCTCGAACGCCACCCTGGGAACCGGGTGTCGACACTCTAAATATGTCAGAAATTAATTTGAGGCTTCATGCACGTCGTTGTCGTTGAATCGCCCGCAAAGGCCAAAACCATCAACAAGTACCTTGGATCGGATTTCAAGGTCTTGGCCAGCTATGGTCACATCCGCGATCTGCCGTCCAGGGACGGGTCGGTGCGCCCCGACGAAGATTTCGCCATGGATTGGGAAATCGACGCGCGGTCGGCCAAACAGGTCAAGGAAATCGCCGACGCCATGAAGGGTGCCGATGGTTTGTACCTCGCCACCGATCCGGATCGTGAAGGTGAAGCGATTGCGTGGCACGTGCGCGAAGTGCTGGACAAAAAAAACCTGCTCAAGGGCAAAGAGGTCAAGCGCGTGGTCTTTAACGAGATCACCAAAACCGCCATCATCGACGCTTTTGCCCAGCCCCGCGCACTCGACGAAAAGCTGGTCGATGCATACATGGCGCGCCGGGCGCTGGATTATTTGGTCGGCTTTACACTGAGCCCGGTGCTGTGGCGCAAATTGCCCGGATCCAGGTCCGCCGGTCGGGTGCAATCGGTGGCGTTGCGTTTGCTGTGCGAACGCGAAACCGATATCGAAGCGTTTAAAGCGCAAGAATATTGGTCCGTGCAAGGGGCGTTCGACACCGGATCGGGGGTGATGGTTAACGCCAACCTGACCCACCTGGATGGGGCCAGGCTCGATAAAATGAGCCTCAAGACCGAAGCCGACGCGGTGCGGGCGCAAGCGGCCATCGAGCGCGGCCCGTTTTCGGTGGCCTCGATTGAAAAGAAACAAACCCGGCGCAATCCACCGCCGCCGTTCACCACTTCGACCTTGCAACAGGACGCCTCCAGACGCCTTCATTTTTCGGCCAAAAAAACCATGCAGGTGGCACAACGGCTTTATGAAGGCATCAACATCGGCGGCGAAACCGTGGGCTTGATCACCTACATGCGAACCGATGGCGTGACCATGGCGGGCGAAGCGGTCGCGGCGTGCCGTGATTTAATCGGCAAAAGCTATGGCGAGGCGTATCTGCCCGGCCAGCCGCGGGTCTATAAAAGCAAAGCCAAGAATGCGCAAGAAGCCCACGAAGCGATCCGTCCCACCGATGTGTTCCGCAAGCCCAAGGATCTGGCTGGTCGTCTCGATAGCGATCAGTTGAAGCTGTATGAATTGATCTGGAAACGCGCCATCGCGTGCCAGATGCAGCCGGTGGTGTTGGACCAGGTTGCTGTTGATATTGCTCAGGCGGAGCGCACCGTGGTGTTGCGCGCCACCGGGTCAATGATCGCGTTTGACGGTTTTTACCGCCTCTACCACGAAGCCCGCGACGAAGACGCCGCGAAATCCGATGACGGTGAAGACGGGCGCATTTTACCCGATATGACCGAAGGCCAGGGGGTGGACCTGAAAGAGGTTTTGCCCGAACAGCATTTCACCCAGCCGCCGCCGCGCTTCACCGAAGCCAGTTTGGTGAAAAAGCTCGAAGAATTGGGCATCGGACGTCCGTCCACCTACGCGTCGATCATCTCGGTGCTGCAAGACCGCAACTACGTGACCCTCGACAAGCGGCGGTTTTTCCCCGAAGACCGGGGCCGTTTGGTCACCACCTTTTTGCAGAGTTTTTTTGAACGCTACGTCGAATATGATTTCACCGCCGACCTGGAAGACCAGTTGGACGATATTTCCGGCGGGCGGATCGAATGGAAGACCGTGCTGGATGCGTTTTGGCGCAATTTTTCCGCCGCCGTCGAAGGCATCAAGGAACTGCGCGTGCGCGAGGTTCTCGACACCCTGGACGCGGTTTTGGCACCGCATTTTTTCCCCCAACCGGAAAACCCGGGCGATCCCGACCCGCGCCAATGTCCCAAGTGTGAAAGTGGCACGTTGTCCTTGAAACTGGGCAAATTCGGCGCTTTTATCGGCTGTTCGACCTATCCGGAATGCCGGTTCACGCGGCCCCTGGTCACCCCTCAAAACGGCGACGGCGATCCGGCCCTGGTGGAATTGGATATGGGCCCCAAGGTGCTGGGCGTGGACCCGGAAACCAGGCTGGAAGTGACCTTGCGCAAAGGTCCTTACGGGATCTACGTGCAGCGCGGCGAGGCTGATCCCGAAGACAAAAAATTCAAGCCCAAGCGTTCATCCCTGCCCAAAGGTCTCGGCCCCGCCGAACTGACCTTTGAACGCGCCTTGGGGCTGTTGAGCTTGCCGCGCAAAATCGGCCCGCATCCCGAAGACCAGCAAATGATCACGGCGGGAATTGGCCGCTTTGGTCCATATTTGCAGTATGCCGGGATGTTTGTATCGCTGAAAGAAGACGATCCGGTGGAGGTCGGGCTGAACCGCGCGGTGACGCTGATCGCCGACAGCGGCAAGACACCGCCGCTGGAAATCGGCAAGCACCCCGATGACAAAAAACCGATCTTGCTGAAAACCGGTCGCTGGGGTCCGTTCATCACCCATGGCCGTGATCGTGCCAATTTGCCCAAGGATTTGAACAAGGACGACCTGACGCTGGAAAAGGCCGTGCAACTGATCGCCGCCAAGGCCAAGCCGAAAAAGGCCGCCGCAAAGAAAGCTCCGGCGAAAAAGAAGGCTGTGAGCAAAAAGCCTGCGGCCAGCAAAACCGCCGCGACAAAGAAAGCTCCGGCGAAAAAGAAAGCTGTCACCAAAAAACCCGCGCCAAAGAAAAAAACCGAAGCAGACACCGGCAGTGCCTCCGGCTAAACTGGACCCATGTCAAAACACACCCCCCCCCATGCGCATCCCGGCGCACCGTTTCCATCCAATGAGCAAATCCTTGAATTCATCAAGGACAGCCCCGGACGGGTCGGTAAACGCGAAATTGCCCGGGCCTTCAATCTCGACGCGGAACAAAAGATGCAGCTCAAAAAGGTCCTCAAAAACCTTAAGGACGAGGGCCTGTTGAGTTCTGCGCGCAAACGCTTTGCCGACCCCGGCGCATTGCCGCCGGTGACGGTTTTGGAAACCACCGGCACCGATATCGACGGTGAATTGCTGGCCCGTCCGGTGGTGTGGGAAAGCTCCGTCGCCCCCCCGTTGATCTACATGGCCCCGGTCCGCCGTGGTCAAGGTGCGTTGGCGGTTGGTGACCGGGTGTTGGCCCGGTTGACCCGCGTTGAAGACGGCGAGGACGGTCGCCCGGCGTATGAGGCGCGCACCATTCGTCGCCTCGACCATGCGCCCGCAGACATGCTGGGAGTTTACAAATTGGACCGTGCCGGGCACGGGCGATTGCGCTCCACCGACCGTCGGCAACGGTCTGAATTTGTTGTCGTGGACACCAACAAGCTTGACGTTGGGGAAGGCGATTTGGTTCGGGCCGAGGTTCTGCCCGGCAAAAAGCTGGGCCTGCGCCAAGTTAAATTGCGGGAAAAGTTCAAACGCAGCGGTGCTCAGGCCATTTCCCAAATCGCCATTTACGACCGCTCCATCCCGGTTGAATTTAGCAAAGACGCCTTGGCCCAGGCCGCAGCTGCGGGGCCTGCGTCGCTGGACGGGCGCGAAGACTTGCGCTCCGTTCCGTTGATCACCATCGACGGTGAAGACGCGCGCGATTTTGACGATGCGGTGTTCGCCGAGCCCAATCCAAAATGCCCCGGCGGCTGGCACCTGATCGTCGCCATTGCCGACGTCAGTTGGTACGTGCATCCCGGCGACCCCTTGGACCGGGCCGCGTATGAGCGTGGAAATTCGGTCTATTTTCCTGATCGGGTGGTGCCGATGTTGCCCGAAGACCTCAGCAACGGTTGGTGTTCGTTGCGCGCCGACGAAGACCATCCGTGCCTGGCCGTGCACATGTGGATTGACGCCGACGGTCACTTGACCCGGCATAAATTTGTCCGCGCCATGATCCGCTCTGCGGCGCGCACCACCTACACGCAAATCCAGGCCGCCCACGATGGCCGTCCCGATGACCTGACCGGCCCCCTGGTGGACCCGGTGATTGAACCCCTGTTTGGGGCGTACCGGACGCTGTTAAAGGCGCGCGAAAAGCGCGGGGTGTTGGAATTGGACCTGGCTGAGCGGCAAATTATTCTGGATGACGACGCCAACGTGACGGGGGTGGTGGAACGCGAACGGTTCGACAGCCACAAATTAATCGAAGAATTCATGGTGTTGGCCAATGTCGCGGCGGCGGAAACCCTGGAGCGCGTCAAGCAGCCGTGCATGTACCGGGTCCACGATGAACCATCGCCGGAAAAAATCCTTAGTCTGAGGGAATTTTTGGCCGGGGTGAACATTCCCTTTGCCAAGGGCCAGGTGATCCGGGCCAGCCACTTCAATCAGATTTTGGCCAGGGTCAAAGACACCGACAACTCTCACATGGTCAGCGAAGTGGTACTGCGCTCTCAAGCCCAAGCGGTCTACAGTCCGGACAATCTGGGCCATTTTGGGTTGGCGCTCAGGCGTTATTGCCATTTCACTTCGCCCATTCGACGCTATGCCGATTTGCTGGTCCACCGTGCCTTGGTGCGGGGCCTGTCGCTGGGCGCGGGTGGATTGCAAGACGAGCACACCGATTTCACTGAGCAGGGCGAACATCTTTCCACGACAGAGCGCAACGCCGCCGGGGCGGAGCGCGATGCGGTCGACCGTTTCACCGCGTTGTATCTGGCTGACCGGGTGGGCCAGACGTTTAAGGGCCGGATCAATGGCGTGACCCGGTTTGGCGTGTTTGTGACCCTGGACGACACCGGGGCCGACGGCCTGGTGCCGATCCGTTCGTTGGGGGAAGATTTTTTCGTTCATGACGAGCACAGCCACACCTTGTGGGGACGCGAAAGCGGTTATGAATACCACTTGGGCGATAAGGTCGAGGTGGTGATCGTTGAGGCCGACCCGATGACCGGATCGACGGTGTTTCAAATCACCCAGGGGGGCCGCCAAGGCAAGCCCCGTCCCGATGGTCGTGGCAAGGCCAAGGCCGACGGTCCCCCGGCCCAGAGCCCCGGATCGCCCTCACGGGGGCGGCGGGGACGAGCGGGGACAACGCCCAGGAAAGCCAAGGGAAAATCCCGCGCTTCGCGGCGCAAGGCCCGCCAGAGCCAATCCTGACCATCAGCGGACTTTTTCCCGGGCGCGAACGGATCACCGCGCGGGGCAAAACAAAATAATGACGGAGCGGCAAAAATAGACGACAATTTCCCGCATGAGGAACGCCGCAAACAAGTCTCTGCCGAGGTTCACCGCCGTCGTGATCGCCTTTGTGGCGGTGATGGGGCTGGCGGGTTGTGGTGCCCGTGCGCCATTGGACGCAGCCGGGATTGATTTATCGGCTCCGGCACAAATCAGCACGGGACAAGACACCTTTGAGTATGCCGCCGCCGAAGCCACCATGCGGGCCGGCATGAAGGGTGTTTTGCATCGTTATATTGATCCGGTGCAAGCCGATGAACTGGCCTTGAACGGCTTGCGCGGCCTGTCCGCGATTGCCCCCGGGTTTGCCCTCAGCATTGAAAACGGGATGATCCAGGTCAAGCTGGATGGGGCTTTGGCGGTTGAATTTCCGCGTCCCGAAGATGCCGACGCGGCCATGTGGGCGGCGTTGATGCGCGAAACCCTGCGCATTGTGCGGGGCCGCTCGCCAGACTTGAAAAGCGCCGACAATGAGCGCACTTACGAGGCTGTTTTTGACGGCATGCTGGGCGGACTGGATGCCTTCTCGCGCTACGCCAGCGCCGAACAGGCCCAGCTTAACCGTGCCCGGCGCGATGGTTATGGCGGCATCGGCATCCGTTTTCGCACGACCCGCGCTGCGGGGGTTATTGCCGTGGTGGAAGCCGACAGCCCCGCCCAAATCGGCGGGCTCCGTCCCGGTGACCGAGTGGTTGCCATCAACGACCTTGATACCAGCGCCTTGTCGATACGCCAGATCGTCCAGCATTTGCGTGGCCCTGTCGGCAGTTCCGTAACCCTCACCATCGCCCGTGCCAGGCATGGCAATAACCAGAGCCACCGCCTGACGGTCACCTTGAACCGCACCCATATCGTTCAGGAAACGGTCCAGAGCAAAATTCAAGATCAAGTCATGCGGTTGACCATCAGCAGTTTCAATAAAAACACCGCCGCCTCCTTGCGCAAAATTCTCAGCGCGCAACACGCGGATTTTGAAACCGGACGTTTGAAGGGCGTGGTGATGGATTTGCGCGGCAATCCGGGGGGCTTGTTGTCGCAATCGGTCAGTGTCGCGGATTTGTTTCTCAACCAGGGCCGGATCATCGCCACCCGGGGTCGCCATCCCGACAGTTTTCACGACTACCGTGCCGGTGGCAGCGATATGATCGACGGCAAACCCCTGGTCGTTCTGGTTGACGGCAACAGCGCCTCGGCTGCCGAAATTGTCGCCAGTGCGCTCCAGGACCTGGGCCGGGCGGTGGTGGTGGGCTCTGCATCTTATGGCAAGGGCACCGTGCAAACCGTTCTGCGCTTGCCCAACGACGGTGAACTGACCCTGACGTGGTCGCGCCTGGTGTCGCCGTCGGGCTATGCCCTGCACCGTCTGGGGGTGATGCCCACGGTGTGTGCCACCAACACCCCGGATGGCGATGCCCGGGCGATTTTAGCCCCTCAGCATATTGCCAGGCAGCGTCAGGCCCTGTCGGCGTGGCGCGCTGCGGGGATGATCTTTGACGGTCGCCGCGCCCAATTGCGTGGAGATTGCCCGGCGCAAATTTTCAAGATCGAGACAAAAGACGATTTGTTGATGCAATTGGCGGGGCGCGTGCTGGACGATCCGGGCCTTTATCAGCAGGCTTTGATGGGCCCCGCGATCATCAACACGGCGGCGCGTCGATAAAATCATGGTCCTCCACGGTATGGACTTGACATCGTCCGGTATGTCCGTATTTTACGCCGCTCATAGGTTTAACGGATTCATGGTGGAGCAAAAGACATGGCCAAGCCGAGTACGATCTTGATCAAGCTGGTCAGCACCGCTGACACCGGTTACTACTACGTGACCAAAAAGAACCCTCGCAACACGACCGAGAAGCTCGAACTGCGGAAATATGATCCGGTTGTGCGCAAGCACGTGATGTTTAAGGAAGCCAAAATCAAATAGGCGGCCGGCGACCAGATACAGTGACGTTAAAGTCCCCGCCAGTGGCGGGGACTTTTAATTTGTGCGCATGCTGTGACGAAAACAAAAGAGTCCCCGTGGGGCCAATGTGGTGCCACACGTCACCCGCAATTGTCTTTTAAAACGTGGCCAGCCAGGTACAACGACCCGCAAATCAAAATACGTCCCGGCGGGCTGTCGGCGCATTCGGCAATGATCGAGGCGACCGCATCTTCCACCGTGGGGGCTGTTTCGGGGTTCATGTTGAGCTGGCTCGCGGTTTTAAAAGCGTCTTCGGCCGGGAGCGCGTTGTCCTGATCGGGGAGGGTGACACAGCGCATTCCCCGCACCTTGCCTTCAAGCGGCTTTAAAAAGTCCAATGGCGCGCGCTGGTTGAGCGCCCCGAACACCAGCCACAAGTCGCTCCCGCGCCACTGGCGGGTGTGTTGCGCCAGCATCTGCGATGCGGCGTTGTTGTGACCGCCATCCAGCCACAGTTCCCAACCCGGGCGGAGCCCTGCCTGGACTTGATCGGCCAACGGCCCACGCGTCAGATGCTGCATGCGGCCCGGCCAGTCTACGGTTTTCAAACCCATTTTGATGGCCGCGTCGGAAATATCGAAATCGGGGGCCAGGGCCTCGGCGCACGCCATCGCCAGGGCCGCATTGCGCACCTGATGGCGACCGCTTAAGCCGGGGTCGGGAAACGCGCGTTCCGCCTCACCCAGTCGGCCATGACCCTTGTACAACATCCCGCCGGAACCTTCGGAACGCCGCCCTGTGGCCGGGCGGGCGAACCAATCGGCACCTTCCCAGATCAACGGCGCGGCGACCTCTTTGGCTTTCTTTTTTAACACTTTGTCAGCCGCCCGGGTGGATTGCGCGGCGACCACGCACGCGACCCCGGGCTTCAAAATACCGGCCTTTTCGGCCATGATGTCTTCGATGGTGTCGCCCAGATACTGTTGGTGATCGAGCGATACGGGGGTGATGCAGGTCAGGCGCGGCTGGTCGATTACATTGGTTGCATCCAACCGCCCGCCGAGGCCGGTTTCCAAAATCAACAGGTCGGCACCGTGGTCGGAAAACGCCAAAAAAGCCGCCGCCGTGGTGATCTCAAAGAAGGTGATCGGGGCCCCGGCGTTGGCCTCTTCGCAGCGTTGGAGGTGGTGCGACAATTGATCATCGTCGATCAATGTTCCGGCCACCCGGATGCGTTCGTTGAAGGCGACCAAATGGGGCGAGGTGTAGACATGGGCGCGCAACCCGGCCGCTTCGACAAAGGCGCGCAAAAAGGCCGCCGTCGAACCCTTGCCGTTGGTTCCGGCGATGTGCACCACCGGGGGCAATTTGCGTTCAGGGTTGCCCAGCGCGTCCAGCAAGCGTTGCAAGCGGGTCAGGCTGAGATCAATCATTTTGGGATGCAGCGTTAGCAACCGCGCCAAAAGGGTGTCAATGCTCATGGGTTGTTGGCCCCATCAGGATTTGGGATCGGGTTCTGGCGGGATCGCACCGTGGGGAATCGGGGCGTCGATGATCGGGGCGGTGGGCGCATCGGGCATTTTTACCGGTTCGCTGATCAGTTCCACCACTTCGGCCGGGGCACCGGTGTTGCGCAACAAAGACAACACCCGGATCAGGGTCGAGCGCAATTCCTTGCGCTCCACAACCATGTCCACCATGCCATGTTCAAGCAAATATTCGGCACTCTGAAAATCGTCGGGCAACTGTTCGCGGATGGTTTGTTCGATCACCCGGCGTCCGGCAAAGCCGATCGTGCAGCCCGGTTCGGCGATCGCGACGTCGCCCAACATAGCAAACGATGCAGATACGCCGCCGGTGGTCGGATCGGTCAGTAAGACCAGATACGGCAGGCCCTTTTCTTTGACTTCTTGCGCGGCGATGGTGGTTCGGGCCATCTGCATCAAGGACAAAATGCCTTCTTGCATGCGCGCCCCGCCCGATGCCGGAATGATGATCAGTGAGGCGTCTTGAACCTGTGCCAAACGCGATGCCGTGACGATGCCTTCGCCCACCGCGGTGCCCATGGACCCGCCCATAAAGGCAAAGTTAAACGCCGCGATAACCACATTTTGCCCGCCCATTTTTCCGTGGGCGACAATCAGGGCATCATCTGCGGCGGTTTTGGTTTGAGAATCCTTGAGACGGTCGGTGTATTTTTTGAGGTCTTTAAACTTCAACGGATCGTGAACCGGGGCCGCGACCTCGGCGGTTTTGTACGCACCGCCGTCGAACAACAGTTCCAGACGTTGCACCACCCCGATGCGCATGTGGTGACCACAGTGTTGACAGACATTGAGGTTCGCATCCAGATCGCGATGAAAAATCATCTGCTGACAACTGGGGCATTGGTGCCACAGGTTTTCAGGGATATCGCGGCCCCCGCCAACCAGTTCTTTCAGCTTCGGCCTGACGAAATCTTTTAGCCAATTCATGGGTCGTCCTTCAACTTCGTGGCCCGCAAACGGGTCGTTATTTTTTGCTTTGACGGACACCGTCGGCGAGGTCTTTGGCAAAACCCAAAACTTCCCCGACCAAGCCCGGCCTGGCCCGTTTGTCGGTGTCCAAATTGTCTTCGATGCGCTTGATCAAAGCCGATCCCACCACCGCAGCATCGGCGACCTGGGCAACCTCGCCGGCGGCTTTTGCGGTGGTGATGCCAAAGCCCACCGCAATCGGCAAGTCGGTATGGCGACGCAACCGCGCCACCGCGTTTTCGACATCGCCCAGTGCCGCCGAGGCGGTGCCGGTGACGCCGGTGATGGATACATAGTAAACGAAGCCCGACGCGTTTTCCATCACCCGGGGCAACCGCGCATCGTCGGTGGTCGGTGCGGTCAGGTAAATGAAATTCAGACCCCCCCGTAACGCCGGCAGACACAACTCGGCTTGTTCTTCGGGCGGCAGGTCGACGATGATCAAGCCATCCACCCCGGCGGCCTTGGCGTCTTTGACAAACGCCTCCGCCCCGTAATGGTGGATCGGATTGAAATACCCCATCAAGACAATTGGCGTGTGGTCGTCATCGGTGCGAAAATCGCGCACCTGGTCCAGGGTTTTGCGCACCGTCATGCCCGCCGCCAAGGCCCGCTGAGAGCTGGCCTGGATGGCCGGGCCATCGGCCATCGGGTCGGAAAAGGGCATGCCCAATTCGATGATATCAACGCCCGCACCCGGCAACCCTTTGAGCATCTCAAGCCCGGTCGCGGGGTCCGGGTCGCCGGCGGTCAGGAAGGTCACTAAAGCGCCCCGTCCGGCGGCTTTCAAGTTGCGAAAGCGGGCGTCTAAACGGGTTTTAACGGCTTTGGCATCAACTGCGAATGTGGTCACAGGCTGACCCCCATTTCCATCCCCATATGGGCCGCCACGGAGTTTAGGTCCTTATCGCCGCGCCCCGATAAATTCATCACCAGGACGTGGTCGACGGCCAGGGTGGGGGCGATTTTCATCACGTGGGCGAGGGCGTGGGACGATTCCAGGGCCGGGATAATGCCCTCCAGCCTGGTGAGGGCCTGAAACGCGTCAAGGGCTTCATCATCGGTGACGGGGACGTATTCCACCCGGCCCAGATCGTGCAACCAGCAGTGTTCCGGGCCGATACCGGGATAATCCAGGCCTGCGGAAATGCTGTCGGCTTCCATCACCTGGCCGTCGTCGTCTTGCAGCAAATACATGCGGTTGCCGTGCAACACGCCGGGCGATCCTGCGGTCAGGCTGGCGGCGTGCTTGCCGGTTTCAAGGCCTCGACCGGCGGCCTCGGTGCCGATGATGCGCACCTCGGGGTCGTCCAAAAACGGATGAAACAGGCCAATCGCGTTGGACCCGCCGCCGATGCACGCGACCAGGGTGTCGGGCAGGCGACCTTCGGCCTTGAGACATTGTTCGCGGACCTCTGCGCCGATCACACACTGAAAATCGCGCACCATCATCGGAAACGGGTGCATGCCCGCCGCCGTGCCGATCAAAAAATAAGTGTTGTCGACATTGGCGACCCAATCGCGAATGGCTTCGTTCATGGCGTCTTTTAACGAACACGATCCAACCGTCACCGGCTTGACCTCGGCACCCAGCATTTTCATGCGAAACACATTGGGCGCCTGGCGTTCAATATCCTTGGTGCCCATGTAGATGGTGCACGGAATATCAAACAGCGCACACACCGTGGCCGTGGCCACGCCGTGTTGACCGGCCCCGGTTTCGGCAATAATGCGGGTTTTGCCCATGCGCCGGGCCAATAAAATTTGCCCAACGGTGTTGTTGATCTTATGCGCCCCGGTGTGGTTCAGGTCTTCGCGTTTTAAATACACCTTGGCCCCACCCAACGTCCTGGTCAGGCGTTCGGCAAAGTACAACGGCGTCGGTCGGCCCACATACTGGGCCAGATAATAGGCTTTTTCACGGGCGAATTCTGGGTCGGCTTTGGCCGCCTCATAGGCTTGGGCGACATCCAGGACCAACGGCATCAGGGTTTCGGCAACAAACTGACCGCCAAAAATACCAAAATGGCCGCTGGCGTCGGGACCGTCGCGTAAGGTGTTGGGAAGGTGTCGGGTGGATTGGCTCACGAGGGTCCTCTCAAGTCGGCTTTTGGGTGTTGCGCCAAAGGGATGACCAAATATATGGCCAGCGCGGACCATAGCAAGCTCCGCGTCCAATAGCCACCGATTTGAGCCATAAACACCTCACCAACAGCCCCTCAAAGCGTTTTGGCGAGCGCCAAAAAGTCGGCGATTTTTTGCCCCGATTTTTGCCCCGGCGCGTCTTCAACCCCGGATGACACATCGACAAATTTTGCGCCGCTGATGCGCACCGCGTCCACCAAATTTTCCGTATTCAGACCCCCGGCCAAAAGCCACGGTTTCGGCCAGCGTTCGCCGTGTAAAATACGCCAGTCAAAGCTGACCGCATTGCCCCCCGGCAACACCGCGCCTGGGGGCGCTTTGGCGTCCAGCAAAAGGTAATCGCAGAGCGCTTCGTAATCATGGGCGCGGGTTAAATCGGCGGCATTTTCAATGCCCACCGCCTTCATCACCGGAAGTCCGGTGAGGGTTTTCAAGTCCGCCACCCGCTGAACGGTTTCGCAGCCATGCAACTGGATCATGTCAAACGGCAACTGACGGCCCACCGCGTGGGCCTTGATATCGTTCGGTTCGACCATCAGCGCCACCTTGGTGATCCCGGCGGGCACCCGGGCCAACAGATCGCGGGCCTCGTCAGGGCTGACCACGCGGGGCGATTTGTTGAAAAACACAAACCCCAACATGCGGGCCCCACCCGCGACCGCCGCGTCCAGGGCGGCGGCTGAATTGATCCCGCAAATTTTGACGTTCACGCTCATTCAGCCAGCTCTTCGCCGATCCGCCGGGCCGCCTCAGAAGGGTTGGCATGCCCGGTGATGGGGCGACCGATGACCAGGTAGTCGGCCCCCAAATCAACCGCGTCCCGGGGCGTGACCACCCGGCGCTGGTCATCTGAGTTGGCCCAAACGGGGCGGATGCCCGGCACCATCAACATGAAATCCGAACCCACCGCACCGCGCAAGGCGACGACCTCTTTGGCGGAACACACCACCCCGTCGAGGCGGCTGGATTTGGCCAAACGCGCCAGGTGCAAAACGTGCACCAAAGGCGCTTGGTCGATGCCGATTTCGATCAGGTCTTCATCCGCCATCGACGTTAACACCGTGACCCCGATCACCTGCGGACGCCGGGCGTCACCTTGTCGCCCGCCACCGCCGTGACCGCTGTCACCGCCGTGACCGTCGTCACCGCCGTGACCGTCGTTTCCCGAGGCTGCGCCGTGAGCCGCTTCCATCATCCGCCGCCCACCGCTTGCGTGGACGTTGACAATGGCCGGGTTCAAGGGTAACGAGGCACGAATAGCCCCCGCCACGGTGTTGGGAATGTCGTGAAATTTAAGGTCCAAAAACAACGCCATGCCGCCTTCGGTGACCCGGTGCACGCCGTCCGGCCCGTTGGCGGTAAAAAACTCTTTGCCCAGTTTGACTCCACCCACCAAGCCTTCAAGCGCCGCTGCCAATTCCACGGCACGCCCGACGTCGGTGGTGTCGAGGGCAACAAAAATGCGCTGCCAAGGGTGTACAATCGTTTCCATAAAAATCATTTTATCCCGTTCTGGCACCGGCCCAAAGACTTAAATACCTTGCAACGGGTGGGCATAAGATGGGCCGGCGGGCGCTCACGGGGAAGAGGGCTTTTTCAAGCCGCCGATTTGGAGGCTGCGGCAATCGTTGGGACCGAACCGTGCTCAATGGTCTGCGGGCCCTCGGTTGAGATATGCGCCGGGGCTGATTTGAGCGTGTGAAGGTCTGTTTTCAGTTGCGCCGTGAGGGCGCGTTCCGTTTGCAATTCACGCCGCGCAACTTCGGCTTCATAGGTCTGTTTGCGCAACCGGGCGCGCAGACGCGCGGCACCGGCCCAAGACACCACACCGCCCAACACCACGCCGACGCCTAAAATTCCGGTCAGCAGAATGTAGAGCTCGACCTCAATCAGCACCGCGAAGGGCCACAAGTTTAAGACAACGGGGGCTTTGTTGTTCAGCGCAAAGACCACCACGGCCAACGCTGCGGGGACCATGATCAGCCACGTGATGAGACGCCTCATGGGCTCGTTCCTTCTGTGCCACGGGGCCTTCTGTGCCACGGGGCCTTCTGTGCCACGGGGCCTTCTGTGCCACGGGCCTTCTGTGCCACGGGGCGTTATTTAAAAATTAAATTAGCCCGCGTTCAATTTTTCACGCAGTTGCTTGCCGGTTTTAAAGTAGGGGATGTATTTGGCGGGAACATCAACCGCATCGCCGGTGCGCGGGTTGCGCCCGGTGCGTGAGCCCCGTTCCTTGACCGAAAATGCCCCAAACCCCCGCAATTCAACCCGGTCACCTTGAGCCAACGCATCGGTAATTTCATCGAAAATGGTGGTGACAATGCGTTCCACATCGCGCAAATAAAGATGTGGATTGGCTTCAGCAAGCCGTTGAATCAGTTCCGATTTCGTCATGCTTTCACCTTTTGCCAAGTCTCGTCCGGATTCCCGCCACGGTGGCTTTGGGCGCGGATCGGAAACGGTTAAAACGGCCCTCAAGGCATGAAAATCGGACCAACAGGCCCAGTGAATTTTCCCACAAACGAGAGCTACAGTGCAGGTTGCCAAAATGAGAGCAGTCCGTCAAGGGTAAGTCGTTCTGAAATCAGCGTTTTTCCAAAGGCCCCAAAAAAACGTTCCAGCCCCTCGGGACGCGGATAGTCGGGCTCCATATCTATGAGCGGCAAATCGGCCTCGATGTTCTTTTGCGTTTGCAGCCATTGAATCGCCTGAGTTTCCCCGCCAATGGCGTCGATCAAGCCAGCGTCCAAGGCCTTTTTCCCGGTGAACACCCGGCCATCGGCGAGGGTTTTGGTGGCTTTGATGTCCATGGCGCGCCGTTCGGCAACCATTTCAACGAACATGTCGTACATGTCCATCACCACCGTCTGAAGGGATTTGCGGGCATCCTTGCTGAGGGTTTCCAACGGGTTGGGCTGGGCCTTCAACGGACCACTTTTGATGGTCAGCGGCGCCACCCCGATTTTGCTCATCAATTCGGTCAGATCGGCGGTCTGCATGATCACGCCGATGGATCCGGTCAAGGTGCCTTGGCGGGCAAAGATCCGGTCCGCAGCAATTGCGGTCATATACGCAGCCGAGGTCGCGGTTGATCCCATCACCGCCACCACCGGTTTATCGGCGGCAATCGCACGCAGCCCTAAATAAAGGTTTTCCCCGCCCACCACGGTGCCGCCGGGACTGTTGATGGACACCATCACGGCTTTCACGGTGTCGTCGTCTTTGAGGTCTTGCAACAATTGGTCAAGGTAGCGGTCTTCGACAATGATCCCCGAAACGTCGAGGCGCGCAATGCGGGAACCCTTGAACAGATCCCCGGCACCAAATCCGCCCGCCCCACCGTCGGGGATCGCGCGCACCACCAAAACGGCTAAAAAGGCGGTGAAGCCGACCGCAGCCAAGACCTTCCACAAGGTGGTCTGGCGGCGTTGGCGACGGCGTTCCATAAGCTTGTCGGTATCAAGGGACATCTGTGGGCCTGTTTTTTTTAATCGGGATGTTTTAATCGGGATGGCGGCGTAACGGTGGCGCAGTCTAACACGCCGCGTCGGCGTACAGCTAGAGCACAAGAGCGAAAAAACGCCCCCGACCGTCTTGGTCGGGGGCGTTTTTTAGGGTGTTTGGCAGAAAAACTTATTCGTCGGGAGTGGTGCTCTTTTCTTGCAAAGCCGCGCCCAGGATGTCGCCCAGGGACGCACCGGAGTTGGACGAGCCGTAATTGGCCATGGCTTGTTTTTCTTCCTGGAACTCAAGCGCCTTGACCGACAGCGACAACTTGCGGCTGCCAGCGTCGATTTGGGTAACTTTGGCGTCGAGTTTTTCACCGACAGCGAAAAGGTCGGGGCGCTGTTCGGACCGCTCACGGCTCAATTCGGTCTTGCGGATAAAGCCGGGGACACCGTCGCCGGCGCTGACTTCGATGCCGCCTTCGGTGATCGCGGTCACTTCACACGTCACGATCGAACCGCGTTTGAGACCAACCCGGCCTTCTTCAAACGGATCCTTGGTGAGTTGCTTGATCCCTAAGGAAATACGTTCCTTGGCCACGTCCACGTCGAGCACCTTGGCTTTGACCATGTCGCCCTTTTTGAAGTCCTTGATGGCTTCTTCGCCGGACTGATCCCAGCTGAGATCGGACAGGTGAACCATGCCGTCGATTTCTTCGGTGAGACCAATGAACAGACCGAATTCGGTGATGTTTTTGATTTCGCCTTCGACTTCGGTGCCCGCCGTGTGGGTGGTCAGGAAGCTGTCCCACGGGTTGTCGCCACACTGTTTGAGGCCCAGCGAAATGCGACGTTTGTCGGAATCGACATCGAGCACCATGACTTCGACTTCTTGCGAGGTGGAAACGATTTTGCCCGGGTGGATGTTTTTCTTGGTCCAGGACATTTCAGAGACGTGAACCAAACCTTCAACACCGGCTTCCAGTTCGACGAACGCACCGTAATCGGTGATGTTCGTAACCCGGCCCTTAAGCTTGGTGTCGATCGGATATTTGGCGGCGGCACCTTCCCAGGGGTCGGATTCCAGTTGCTTCATACCCAACGAAATGCGTTGCGTTTCCGCGTTAAAGCGGATCACCTGAACCTTGACGGTTTCACCAACCTGCAAGGCTTCGGACGGATGGTTGATCCGTTTCCAGGCAATGTCGGTCACGTGCAGCAAACCGTCAACGCCGCCAAGATCAACGAACGCACCGTAGTCGGTGATGTTTTTGACCATCCCTTCCAGCACGTCGCCTTCGGCGAGCTTGCTGATCAACTCGGCGCGGGTTTCGGCGCGGGTTTCTTCCAATACGGCGCGGCGCGAGACAACGATGTTGTTGCGCGAACGGTCCATTTTCAAGATCTGGAACGGCTGCGGCATGTTCATCAACGGCGTGACGTCACGCACCGGGCGGATATCAACCTGGCTGCCGGGCAAGAACGCCACGGCCCCGTTCAGATCGACAATAAAGCCGCCTTTGACGCGACCAAAAATGTTGCCGGTGACGCGTTCGGCGGCTTCGAACAGTTTTTCCAACTGGATCCAGGCTTCTTCGCGGCGGGCTTTTTCGCGGCTCAGACGGATCAGACCGTCGCGGTCTTCGTAGCGTTCAATGAACACATCAATTTTATCACCCAGGGTGATGGCGGGGGCATCGGTGCCAACGCCGAATTCCTTCATCGGGATACGGCCTTCGGACTTCATGCCGACATCGACGAGAACGGCGTCGCCGTCCACGCGCAACACGGTGCCGGTTACGACACTGCCTTCAAAAGAGGCGCTGGTGCCGAAGGACTCTTCGAGAAGGTCCGCAAAATTTTCACTGGTCATCAGATAAGGTATTCCTTTGTTTAACATTCCTGGCCGGCCGGTTGGTTCCGACGGTCTTAGGGTCATATAAAAATCCACATCCCTATTGCGGGATCCGGGGCGATCAAGCAATCTTGGTGTTGATAAAATGACACGCCGCAGCAAAAGCCTGGTCGGCGTCCAGGTCACTGGTGTCCAATACCAAAGCATCGGCAGCGGCGACCAACGGGGAGGCCGCGCGTGAGGTATCGCGTGCATCCCGTTCTTTCATCTCGTCCAGAACGCGCGCATATATAGCTTCATGGCCGCGTTCCTGCAACTCTTTAAAGCGCCGGTTCGCCCGGATTTCGGTGCTGGCGGTGACAAAGACCTTCGCGGTTGCATCCGGGCACACCGTGGTGCCAATATCGCGGCCATCCAAAATCGCCCCCCTGGCCGGGGCTCCGTCGGCTAAATTTGGCGGATTTTGGGCAAAATCGCGCTGAAATTCCAGCAATGCGGCGCGCACGCCGGGGACGGCTGAAACCTTTGATGCGGCCCCTGCGGCATCATCCCCACGCAGGGCCGGGTTGAGCAAATCGGCAGAATTTAAAGCTTGTGCGGATTTGGTGGCGCAGGCGGCATCGTCGACATCACCGCCATCGGCCAAAACCTTGAAGCCGGTCGCCCGGTACAACAATCCGGTATCTAACTTGGCGAGGTGAAAATGATCCGCCAAACGCGCCGCCAGGGTGCCCTTGCCGGCGGCGGCCGGTCCGTCGATGGCTATGATCAGGCCCATGTCACGTTTCCTTTGCGCTGATGTTGGCCCCCAAGCCGGCCATTAAGTCGCCAAAGCCTGGGAAACTGGTGTCGATGGGGCTGGCGTCATCGACCGTGACCGGGTGTTCGCAAGCCAGGCCCAAAATGAGAAACGACATGGCGATGCGGTGGTCCAGGTGGGTCGCCACGGTGGCCCCGCCGGGCACGCGCAACCCGCTGCCCCCGACGCCTTGAACGCGCAACCAGTCTGCGCCTTCTTCGACCTCGACGCCGCACGCGGTTAAGCCCTTGGCCATGATCCGCAAGCGGTCGCTTTCCTTGACCCGCAGTTCGCCGAGGCCCTCAAAACGGCTTTCTCCCGTGGCGCAGGCGGCGGCGGCGAACAACACCGGATATTCATCAATTTGCGCCGGAGCACGCTGGGCCTGGACGCGACAGCCGTGCAACGGCCCGGCGATCACCCGCACGTCCCCAACGTCTTCGCCGGCTTCAACCCGGGCGTTGGTGATTTCAAGGTGCGCGCCAAAATCACGCAAGGTCTCGATAATTCCGGCGCGCAGCGGGTTCAAGCCGACATCGGTCACGGTGATGTCGCTGCCCGGCACAATGCAGCCTGCGACCAGGGCAAACGCCGCCGATGAAATATCTGCGGGAACCCGCACGTCGCGGCCGTGCAATTGGGGTTGGCCGCGCAAGGTGATCCGCCGTCCCCCGCCGGTCAGGTGTTCGACCGTTACGTCGGCCCCGAAATGGGCGAGCATTTTTTCTGTGTGATCGCGGCTCGGCTTGGGTTCGATCACCACGGTTTGCCCGGGCGCGCCCAAACCGGCCAACAGCACCGCCGATTTCACTTGGGCCGAAGCCACCGGCAATTCATAGGTGATCGGCATGGGGTTTTCGGCCCCGCTCATGGTCAGCGGCAAACGGCCGCCGTCGGCCGCCTCAAACACCGCGCCCATTTGTGCCAACGGTGTGATTACACGGTTCATCGGTCGCGCCGATAACGACGCATCGCCGCAAAAGCGGGCCTGAAAATCATGCCCCGCAATCAGGCCCATCAGCAACCGCACCGCAGTGCCTGAGTTGCCCATATCCAGGTCCCGGTCAGGTGCCAGCAATCCGCTCACGCCCATGCCGTTGATCCGCCAATCGCCATTTTCACAGCGCTCAACCGTGGCCCCCATGGCGCGCATCGCGGCGGCCGTGCACAACACGTCTTCGCCTTCCAATAAACCCTGAATGCGGGTTTGGCCCACCGCCACCGCGCCCAGCATTAAAGCGCGGTGAGATATGGACTTATCACCGGGAACGCGAACGTGCCCTTTCAGCGGGTTGGATAGCTGCGACGCCAGGGAAACCACGATTTTTGGCCTCTTATGATCAGGATAAAATAATAGATAAGGGTCTCTAACACGTTTTTCCTTTTGACAGAACCCGTGGAACGTGGCAATTGCGGATGATAGATATTTGCTGTCCTCAGAACTTTGGAGACTGGCCCGTGGCAAAGCCCAACTTAGGTGAGAAACACGATTGCCCAAATTGCGAAACGCGTTTTTTTGATCTTGGCAAGCAATCGCCGTCCTGCCCCAAATGCGCAACGGTTATTAATCCGATCAAACCCGGGTCAAAAAGCAAGCTCAAGGCGACCGCGAAGGCCGCCCCGGAACTCGTGGCTAAAGACTCTGCTGAAAAGGCAGATGAAGTGGATGAGATCGAAGGTTTAAGCGTCAGCTTGCCCCTCGACGACGCGACCGATGATTTGGACAGCGACGAAGACGATGATGGTTTGATGGAAGACACTTCGGATCTGGGTGATGACGACGATATCACGGCCGTCATCAATACGGGCGAAAGCGCGGACGGTTAAAACGCGGACGGTTCAGGCGCGCGCGGACACACCCGGCACGCGGCAAAGGGCCAATGCCCCGGTCCCTGCGAAAAAGTCACCTTGGCGACATTTTCCCTTGCGCAAAATCCATCCCGCCTTTAAGTTCCGCCCGCTAACGTCCCACGGCCATCCCACATGGTCCGCCGACCCATCACCGGCACGGGCAGCAACTAGGGGCCGTAGCTCAGTTGGGAGAGCGCTACAATGGCATTGTAGAGGTCGTCGGTTCGATCCCGTCCGGCTCCACCATCAAAACCCCTTGGGAAACCAAGGGGTTTTGTCTTTCCCGGCGCATTGCATAAATCCTTCACTCGCACGCAACTCAAACGCAACTCACTCAAGCGGGTGGGAACTAGTGGTCCCCACCTAACATAAGAGTCCGTTTTGGGATTCCCACAGAGGGGCGCATGTGCGAGTCTGGCGCATGCGCACCGGTATATCCTTCACTGTGAGTTCCGCTGACCGCCTTCGTCTTGAACG
>Ga0316208_1000303_pt1 | contig 64741 bp, 52 predicted proteins | sample 3monopyrite_MG_FD_204944 | JGI IMG/M metagenome (GOLD analysis project Ga0316208, IMG submission 204944) | Microbial mat bacterial communities from mineral coupon in-situ incubated in ocean water Damariscotta River, Maine, United States -... | ecosystem: Environmental > Aquatic > Marine >... | reverse complement strand
GTTGTAATTGGTGAGATTTTGTTTGACCCTACAAGAACATCAGGAAACACACCACCGCCATCAAATACTTTTCTACCATTTTTGGTTTTAAAAGCGTTGTAATTCTCTTGTTTTACTTTAACCGCCTCACCTTTTTCATTTCTATTCCAATAATCTAAAGACTGAATACATCTACCTGAAGGTGTGTAATATCTTGAAATAGTAATTTTCACCTGTGTTCCGTAAGTTAATTGTTTTGGGCGCTGCACTAAACCTTTACCAAAACTTCTTGAACCTACAATTACGGCGCGGTCTAAATCTTGTAATGCACCAGAAACAATTTCACTAGCCGATGCGCTACTGCCATCTAAGAGAATAACTAAAGGAATTTCAGCGTCAATAGGTTCGTTTTGAGTGATATAAGTTCGGTTATACTTTTTAACTTTTGATTTTGTGGTAACTACCAATTGCCCTTTGGGTACAAAAAGATTTACAATTTTAATGGCCTCATTAACCAATCCGCCAGGGTTTCCGCGTAAATCTAAAATAATACGTTCAGCACCTTGAGCTTTTAAATCGCGTAAGGCGTAATTAGTTTCAGCATGGGCTTTTCTACTAAATCTACTTAAAACAATATAACCTGTTTTATCATTTATCATTGAAAAATGAGGCACTGCTTTAATTTCAACTTCAGCACGTTTTATGGTTGCGGTTTGTGTTTTTCCTTGGCGCTTGTAAGTCACTTCAACCGAAGAATCAGAGACGCCTCTTAATAAATCACCCGCGTGATCATCATAATCTTCAACTAAAATAGTTCCAACTTTTATAATTTCATCACCCGCTTTTAGGCCCGCTTTGTCAGCCGGATAACCCTTGTAAGGCTCCACAACAACTAACTTATCTTTTTGCGTCTTTATTCTTGCGCCAATGCCTGTATAGTCGCCTGTATTGTTTATTCTGGCAGCTTCAACATCTTGCTCGTTCATAAAGTTGGTATATGGATCTAAATCTGCCAACATGCTTTTTATAGCTGTATCCATTAAATCACCAGGATTGGTTTCATCCACATAATTCATGTTTAATTCTTTAAACAACGTGGTAAAAATTTCTATCTGTTTAGCGATTTCAAAAAAATCATTTTTAAATGCTGTAGCTGAAAAGAATACAACAGCTGCTAATATTGGGATTATGATTTTCTTTCTTAGTAAGTTTCTCATGTTAATTTATTTTTCTGAAACTTTGCTTGAAAACTTTTCAAACAGCATTTTCATTATGGTTTCAACTTGGGTAAATGTGGGTTTGTCTTTGCCAATGTACAAAATCATAAACGCATGTTGTGTTGTTAAATTGTTAAAAAAATCAGCTTTATTTAGGCGGTAAGCTTCTCTTAACAAACGCTTTATCTTATTTCTGTCTACTGCGGTTTTAAAATTTCGTTTACTTACAGATACGCCTGTTTTTGCAATAACATGATCTTCAAATGGTGTGGATAAATAAACTAATCGTAATGGAAATACTGAAACCGATTGCCCTTCAGTAAACAACTGATCAATTAACTTTTTACTTTTAAGCTTTTCTTTTTTAGAATAAGTAGCAGACATATAAAGATTTATGCATACAAAAATAGGAATAACAATTAACCATTTAGAATTCCACATGATAAAAATCATATTAAAAACGCCTAAATCAGAGTAATTTAATCCACTGAAAACCAATGTAGATTATAGTCATGGGAAATTTAAATGTTACAAAACTCAATACTAAAAAAGATAGAGCTAATTATATTCATCATTTGTTAAACGATATAGAAGCTTTGGATATGATGATTGAAAAGAACATCATTGAAGAAAGCCCTTTACGAATTGGTGCAGAACAAGAATTTTGTTTGGTAAACGATCAATTTTTACCAGAAAGCAAGTCGTTAGAACTGTTAGAAGATATTAATGACGATCATTTTACCACCGAAATCAGTAATTATAATTTAGAACTCAATCTAGATACCTTTAAGCTCGGGGAGGATTGCTTTTCACAACTTCACAAGCAATTAGATAGCTATTTAGATAAGGCAAAAAAGATAGCGGCTAAAAAAAATATTAAAATCATCCTAACCGGTATTTTACCTTCACTATCTGTAAATAATGTAGGCGAAGAAAATATGACTAATGTTGAGCGTTACTCGTTTTTAAATGATGCCTTTAAACAAAGTCGGCGAAAAAGTTTTGACATCCACATAAAGGGTGTTGATGAGCTTAATTTACTGCATGATTCTGTTATGCTAGAGGGTTGCAACACTAGTTTTCAGATGCATTTACAATTAAACCCAAAAGATTTTGTAGATAATTATAATTGGGCGCAAGCTATTGCGGGACCAGTTTTAAGCGCATGTACTAATTCTCCTATACTCTTTGGAAAAGAATTATGGAGCGAAACCAGAATTGCACTATTTACACAAAGTATTGATACTCGAGCTAATTCTTATTTATTAAATGAAAAACAATCTAGAGTTAGTTTTGGTAACGATTGGGAAAGAGGAACTATTACCGATATTTTTAAAAACAACATTTCTAGATTTAGAAGTTTTTTAACTACACATTTTACACGCAATAGTGTAGATATGATTAAAAACGACGAAACGCCAAAGCTTAGAGCGCTGCAGCTGCATAACGGTACGGTATACCCATGGAATAGAGTGTGCTATGGTGTTATGGATGGCAAACCAAATTTAAGGATTGAAAATAGATACATTCCCTCTGGCCCTACAACCGCAGATGAAATTGCAAATATGATGTTCTGGGTGGGTATCATGATGGGGAAACCCAAGAATTACAAAAATATCCATCAGCAATGGGATTTTAAGGATGTAAAAACAAACTTTTTTAATGCGGCGCGTTATGGTATGGCAACACAGTTTTATTGGAATGGAAAATACATATCAAGTCACGACCTTCTTTTAGACGAACTATTACCTATGGCTTATAAAGGCTTATATCGTGTTGGTGTAACCCCAAAAGATGCTGAATTTTATTTAAAAATTGTAAAAGATAGAATTCGAGGTAATAATGGTTCAGAGTGGTTAGTTAGAAACTATAGAGGCTTATTAAAAACACATAAACGTTATGAGGCTATGCAGATATTAACCGCCAATATGTATGATAAACAAGAAAAAGGCTATCCTGTTTCAGTTTGGGGCATGCTGCATCATACTGATGAAACACGTTTTAAAGCAAAGTATGTTGTAAAGCATATTATGAGTTCCGATATTTTTTCAGTAGATAAAAAAGATAGTATCGACTTAGTGTTACACATTATGAAGTGGAAAAACATTCATCATATGCCTGTTATAAATAGAGCAAGCGAGTTATTAGGTTTAATTAGTTGGGCAGATGTTGAAGGCTATTTATACCAATCTGAAAAGAAACATAATAGCGTGGGAAAATTGATGAAAACAGATATTATTACTGTTGAAGAATATACACCAATTGAAACCGCTAAAAAATTAATGGAAACTCATGCTATTGGCAGTTTACCTGTAGTAAAAAATAATAAGCTAATAGGTTTAGTTACACGAAATGATTTTAATGTATGATTGAGGTATATAACAAAGCATTGGATAGTAGTATAAAAGTAGATAGAATACTTGGCAAGATTGAAGGCGCTAAACCTGGGCCTACAGTTGTTTTTTTTGGAGGTATTCATGGCAATGAAACTTCTGGTGTTTTTGCTTTAAAAGATACTTTGGCTGGCATTAATAGCGCTTATGTAAAAGGTACTATTTATGGTATTTCAGGGAATTTGAAAGCTTTAAAAAAGCATATTCGTTTTGTTAAAGATGATTTGAATAGGTTATGGACCAAGCAGCAAATTCAAAAAATAAAAGACAAAAAAACTTTTAATGCTGATGAAGGTGAATTGCTAGAGCTACATACTGTTTTAGAAGACCTATTAAAAGCGAATCAACCGCCATTTTACTTTGTAGATTTACATACCACATCTAGCAATACGTTGCCATTTATTACCATCAATGACGCTTTAATAAATCGAAAATTTTCAGAACAATTTCCTATACCCATCGTATTAGGTATTGAAGAATATTTAAACGGACCATTACTAAGTTATATTAATCAAATGGGATATGTGTCTTTAGGGTTTGAATCTGGACAACATGATGATTTTTCAGCGATTACTAATAGTATCGCTTTTGTGTATTTAACCTTGGTGTATTCCGGAATTTTAAAAGAAGAAGCGGTAATTAATTTTTCAAAATATCACGAACAATTAAAGCAACAAGCTAATAAAAATAAAACTGTTTATGAAGTAATTTATCTTCATAAAATTAAAAAAGATGAACGTTTTAAAATGCTTAATGGGTTTAAAAGTTTTGAGCATATAAAAAAAGGAACAAAATTAGCCATGAGTAATGCTGTTGAAATTGCCGCACCTTATAATGGTAGTATATTTATGCCATTATATCAACAAAGAGGGGCTGAAGGCTTTTTTATTATAAAACCCATTGAACCATTTTTCTTAAAATTATCTACTGTATTAAGACGCATTAAAACAGATAGCTTGTTAGCAATGTTACCAGGAATTTCTTGGGTAAGTAAAGCCGAAGGTGTTTTACAAGTAAACTTAACTGTGGCTAAGTTTATGGCAAAACCCCTGTTTCATTTATTAGGCTATAGAAACAAACAAATAACTAGCACGCATTTAAGGTTAAATAATAGAGAGCGCGTAGCTAAAACCAAAATTTATAAAAAAGAGCCTTGGTATTAAGGTTGGAGTAATAGAGTTTGAATTATTAATCTAAATTGGGTATTAAGATTTTTAGAAATTTTGTGATTTATTAGTGTTGTATTCCACAAACTTTTGCAATTCTGATGGAATTCGGTTATCTTAAAACTAAAATAATCAACGCTGACTCTTTTTAAAACCGTAGGTGTTTTGTCCTATAAAATCTTTCGGAAATTTATCATCACCTTTAAACCCAATCTCTATGTTGCCACTATCTTCAGGAATGTAATTCGTTTTAAAAATATAATCCCAAAGACTTAAACTAATTCCGTAATTCACACCATATTTGCCTTTTGGTAATACATAGGCATGATGGTATAAATGCATGACTGGATTATTAAAAACATACTTTAATGGGCCCCAAGTAATTTTGATATTGGAATGGTTCAAGTGACCAATAGCAATGGTTATAAAGTGAATGATATAGGCCTGTTCTGGCTCAAAACCACCAATTATCATAACACCAAAAGTTTTAAGTGGTTTATAAAATATATTTTCCATCCAATGGTATCTCATATGCGCAGCAAACCCCATTTCCTTAACACTATGGTGTACTTTATGAAACTTCCACAGGAAAGGATATTTATGCAGTAATACGTGCGTAAACCATTGTACAAAGTCAAGAATGATAAAGAATACTAATAACTGCAACCAAGGTGTCCATTTTGAGATGTCAAAAATCGCTAGGCTTTTTGCTGTAATGTTAATTTCGCCAAAAAGTAATCCTAAAATCTCATAAACACCACTAATTACAATCGAGAATATGAAAAAATTAAAGAGTATATAAAACGCATCTAACCAAAAGTCACGTCTAAAAACAGCTTGTTCTTTTCGCCACGGAAAGGCGATTTCTAAAAGCCAAACAAAAAGTGAGATAGCTATAAGTCCATAAAAATAATTGGTGTACCATGGCACTTCAAATAGTATAGATTTCCAGGTCCAATTTGCTGTGCCTTGAAAGGCATTGATAAATGCGTCTAAATACTTTTCCATTTTAATTTTTAATCTAAATAATTCCCCGACGGTTCTACCTCGGGGTTTCCGAATTTATCTCCCCTTTGGGGAGGTCGGAATTGCCTTTTCGCAATTCCGGGTGGGGCAAAATATAAAATTTCTGTTTTTGGCTCCAAGGCTAAAATGAAGCTGGCGAAATACCCCCTTTGGCTTGCCTCGGGGATGGTCGGCTTCAAGAAATTTTCTATACTATCACTCTTAAAAGATAAATCGTTAAAATAACTCCACTTTGTCCATGAGCCATCATAATTCTTTACATTTTCATACCCCAATAATTGTAAAACACAAAGTTAGTGTGTGCTGATTGCACGACGCTATAACAATACAACAATACAACAATACAAAAATATTAAATCGTTTTTATTTATGTTAAATTTTTTTAAGTACATGACATTATTTTTGAGAAATAAACTACTCTAAATTTCAAGACAACAAAGACCTCACAGGATTTCAAAACCTGTGAGGTCTACGTAACGAAAAAGCTGTAATGTGCTATATTTGTGCGGTTTATAGTTCTGTTATAAATTTTTGTCATGTACTAAAGTTTAATTTACTAAAGATGATTTCTAAATTTTCTAATAGTTTGGTTTTAAACGAATTTAATTCCCCATACAAAATCAAACAAATATTTATAAAACAAAAAAGTCACTTCGTTTTAAACAAGGTGGCTCAAATTTTAAAAGGAATTATATTACTTTTTATTATTCTCTTTATAAATATCAGCCATCAATCCTTTTGGATCAATTTCAACAGATTTCACATCTTTTGAAGTTTGAAAGGTATATGTTGGATATGCCCAAGCCCAATCTTTAATTACCGTTGCTGTGGTTGGTTTTTCACCTCGCATCATTTGTAATGGAATATAAAAATCTTCAGTAGAATCATCAATATAAGTAACAGTTACATCAATTGGCATTGGCATTAAACCCATACGCGCTAAAGTAACCGTATTGTTTTCAATAGACTTTACCGCATAATCTATAGTATTGGTTGTTTGTGCAAAATCCATTAAATACCAATCTAACTCTAAACCAGATACTTTTTCTGCAGTTCTTATGATATCTAATGGTTTTGGATGTTTAAATGAAAAATCATCAAAATATTTTTTGATGGTTTTTTTTAAATTTTCTTCACCAATAACATAACCTAATTGCGCTAAAAACACAGCGCCTTTACTATAAGCTGCATCACCGTAAGCAGCGTTTAAGTTATAACGATCGGCATGCGTGGTTAACGGCTGTTCTATGCCAGAATTTGCTAAACGAATATAACTTCTATAAGAGCCTAAAAACGGATTTTTCCTTTTATTTTCTCTGATAGAATTCATGGCTAGAGCCGAAATATAACTTGTAAAGCCTTCATCCATCCATTCGTGTTTTGCTTCGTTTGAAGCTAATAAAAATTGAAACCAAGTATGTGCCAATTCGTGAGCCGCTGTTCCTAAAAGGCCACCGTAATTTGAACCACCAGTAATTAATGTACACATGGCATATTCCATACCGCCATCACCGCCTTGAATAAAAGAGTATTGTTTATAAGGATATTGACCAACGTTTTCGCTAAAAAACTGCATCATTTTTACCGTTTCAGGTTGAATTTTTTTCCAGTTTTCTATAATATCGTTATCATTTGAGTATAAGAAATGGAGTAATGGACCATTTGGTACCTGAACCGTATCATGAAGATAATCAGGATCGGCAGCCCAAGTAAAATCATGCACATTTAGCGCATTAAAATGCCATGTTAGTTTATCAGAATTAGGTCGTGTAACCGGTCCTGTTTCATAGCCGTAACCTATTTCGTTTGGGTTTTGTAAATAACCTGTTCCTCCAATAATATAATTTTTATCAAGTGTGATTTTAACATCAAAATCACCCCAAACACCATGAAATTCTCTTGCTATATAAGGGTCGGCATGCCAACCTTCAAAATCGTACTCCGCTAATTTAGGGTACCATTGCGTCATAGAAAGCGAGACACCATCTGCATTATTTCTTCCAGAGCGACGAATTTGAACAGGTACTTGGGCATCAAAAACCATATCGAAAGTCACTTTTTCACCTGGTTGAATAGGTTTTGCTAAATCGACTTCTAAAACGGTACCAACCGTTTCATGATTTAAAATAACACCGTTCTGCTTTAAAGAATTCACTTTTATATACCCAATTTCGTTAGGTTTTAGCTTGCTTATTCTATCTCCAACTCTTCGGTCTGGGTCTGCAATAGTTCGAGAACGGACATCCATTTCACTACCTGGTTGAAAGGCATTAAAATACAAATGGTAATACACCCGGTTTAATACATCTGGTGAATTATTGGTATATACTAATGTTTGTTTTCCTTTATATTGATAGGTGTTTACGTCCATATCAATGTCCATTTTATAGTCAACATGTTGCTGCCAATAGGTAGATTTTAATAAAGAAGGCGTTGTTGGTGTTTGTGGTGGTGTTAAAACAGAGGGTTCTGTAACGACACTATTTTTTGAAGCGCTACAAGACCATAAAAAGGAAAAACAAAAAATAAAAATAACAAAACGATTCATAGAACTTGAAATTAAAATAGGTTTTTTAAAAGAGATATACTTAAAAATTAAGTCCGATTTTGAATAGAGATCTGCAAGGTTTTTGAAACCTTACAGGATACTGAAAACTGCGACTATTTTTGTTTTGACAATTGAGCTGCCATAATTAATGCGTTATACGCATTTACCATTTTTGAAGATTTTGTTAAATCTGAAAAAGGTCTGATATCATTAGTGTCTCCGCCAACAATGACTTTAGTTTTTATTGCTAAACCAGAATCCATAATGATTTGTTTTACCTGAGCCGCACTTAAATCTGGGTAATAAGAACGAATTAATGCCGCAACACCGGCGACTGCTGGAGCAGCCATAGAGGTACCGCCTTCTGTTTTATACTCGTTTTCTGGAGTTGTAGAATATATGCCCTCTCCAGGCGCAAAAACATCTACATTTTGCTTTCCGTAGTTAGAGAATGCTGCTACCATATTAGATCCATATTTAGGTGTTAAAGCAGCAACTCTAATATAGGTATCTGAAACTTCTTGACCGTTTATGTTATCATCAGGAAAATTAGGGCTGGCATCTACATCTTTACCATCATTTCCTGCTGCATGTACAAAAACAACATCATTTTCCCCCGCATAAGCAATAGCATCACGAACCCAATCGCTATGTGGGGAGAAGCTTTTACCAAAACTAGCATTGATTACTTTGGCGCCATTATCAACGGCATAACGAATAGCAAGCACCACATCTTTATCATATTCGTCACCACGTGGTGTGCTTCTAATAGGCATAATCTTAACATGGTTTGCGATACCATTGACCCCTTTTTTATTATTGCGTTCGGCAGCTATAATACCCGCAACATGTGTAGCATGACTTTCGCTTTTTTTCCTTGGTTTTATATTGCCATCACCATAAAATTTATCATTCAAATCTTCTGGATTATCACCAGTGACACGACCCTTGTAATCTTTATTTAAGTTATAGTTTAAACGGTCGTTAATTTGAACTAAACCATCATTGATTTCTTTTAATGCATCAGCCAAAGAGTCTTTCCCGTTACTAAAAATATATTGTGCAATTTGTATAGATTGGTTTAAAGCTTGATCTTCTGTTTTAATAGCATTGACCTCTTTTTGGGTGTAATCTTTTTTACCTATGTATTTTGCTAAAGCATCGTCGGCAGTTTTAAATTGCTGGTAAATTTGATCGTATTGGGTTTTATTGTTCAACCAAGTTTGATATTCTGTTTGGTATTCTGCCTGGGCTCTAGCATAATCAGGATTGCTAGTATTTCCACTCGCTAAAATTCTAACATATTCAAACTGTTCGTAATAGCCGTCTCCTAAAAAATTCCATCCATGAATATCGTCAACATAGCCGTTTTTATCATCATCTTTTCCGTTGTTAGGTATTTCACCTTTATTGGTCCAAATCACATCATTTAAATCTTCGTGATTAATATCCATACCAGAATCTAAAACTGCTACAATTACCGTTTTTCCTCTTTTATTTTTAATAATTTCGGAGTAAGCCTTATTAACACTCATGCCTGGAATAGTATCTTTAACCAAATCTAAATGACTCCAATTAAGTTTTTCGTATTCTGTTAATTCAGACACTTTTAATGGAGATGTATCAATATTTTCAACTGGCGTTGATAAAACAGCCGCCGTTCCTCCGCAGCCAAAAAATAAAACTAATAAAAAAGCAGATGCTGCTATTGTTTTAATTCTTCTCATGGTGTTAATAGAATTAGTCATTTATATGTTTAATTGAATATATCTTGAGCTGTGTAAACATTTTTTAATCGGACACCTTTTTCGGTTTTTTGCACCGTGATAATTTCATTATGAGCATCATGTTCTAAAAAGAGATAGTAATTCTGTTCTGCAGCCATATTCAGAAAGACTTCTTTTTCATCTAAAGTTAAAAGTGGCCTAGTGTCGTAACCCATTACAAACGGAAGTGGTAAATGTCCCGCGGTTGGTAACAAATCTGCCATAAAAGCAATAGTTTTGTCTTGATATTTGATAAGCGGAATCATCTGTTTATCAGTGTGTCCATTAGCAAAGAAAATATCGAAACCTAACTCAGAATTTTTAAGTAAATTATCTTCAGGAAGCGATGTGAATTTTAGCTGGCCACTTTCTTCCATAGGCATAATGTTTTCTTTTAAAAACGATGCGCGTTCTCGCCTATTGGGCTGGGTTGCCCATTGCCAATGATCTTTATTACTCCAATAATGGGCGTATTTAAAAGCAGGTTCGTAACCCGTTTTGTCTTTATTCCATTGAATACTACCTCCACAATGATCAAAATGTAAATGCGTCATAAACACATCGGTAATATCATCACGATGAAACCCATTAGTTTTAAGGGATTTGTCTAAGTTAAAATCTCCCCAAGGATAATAGTAGCCATAAAACTTATCAGATTGCTTATTTCCCATACCGTTATCAATTAATATGAGGCGATTACTGTCTTCGATGAGTAAACATCGTGTAGCAATATCAATCATATTATTGGTGTCTGCAGGATTGGTACGTTGCCATATCGATTTTGGCACCACACCAAACATAGCACCACCATCAAGCTTTAGGTTTCCGGCATTTATGGGGAATAAATTCATAGGAATGTAAAATTAAGAAATCTATTATTATTTCTATTAAAAGTTAAGAATATATTAAGAAATGTATCATAAATAATTAATAGTGTCCGATTAAAGAATCAAGACCGCTTCGCTGTTAGAACCAAGAACAAAGACTTGATTGTAACTAATTGATAAACAGTGTTTTTTTAATTCATAACTTTCTAAAAAATAAAATTTTTCAGTAATCACAAAAAGCAAGCCCCTCTTTTTTATAAGCCCTGAAAACTTAGAGTTCGCAAAGGTTTTCTTTAAGCGAACTATTTTTAGTCGGACAATAATGATTTAAAATTTAGCTAGATGAGATAACATCCTTTAAACGCTTACCAAAATCATATAAAGCTTTTATTTCTTTTGTACTGGCTAAACGTTCTTTACCAAAAATCAATAAGGCATTTCCGTTTGATTCCACATGATAATAAGGATTACTTTCAAAAAAATGCGTTACATCATCATTAAAAAACTTAGCTATACCAGGTTCGTTATCTCCAAGTAAATAGAAGCGATTAGAAAAGTCGTCGTGATTTTCTATAGGAATATCTTTAAATCCGGCAAAAGCTGAAACTTTTTCAAGAAATCCTTCTTTATCTAGGGTAAACTCTGGAATAGCAAATTGTAAATTGATGTGAAGCATGCTTTTACGAACCACTTCTTTGGCAATAAATTCACCTTCTGAAAACTCAATATCAAATATGGTTATAGCATTATTTTTGTGAGATAACTTATTATAAATATGGTTAATCTGCTTTGTTCTAAAAAATAGAAAACTATTTAAAAACAATATTTCTTTTTCCTTTTTAGGACTGTATTCCAAACTATTATTTTGGGCTAAAGTTTCCATACTTGTTTGACGTCTGGTAAGACTGTTTTTTATAATTTTAGGAACGGGCAATAAACGCCTTGAAGCAAAAGGATGCTTCGTTTCTGTGTCGTGCATGTCCAAACCTACAACATCAAAATGCCCACCTCGTTTAGCGAATAACTCTTGGTAGCCGTTAATGTTTTCCAGAACCGTATCATCAACAAAATCACATAGTGAAAAATCTACAATAATATCTTGGTTTTCAGGAATCGCATCCAAATGTTTTTTTAATTTGAAATAGTTTATAAAGCTGCAAAAATGCTTGACACTTACGTAGTAATTGTCTTTGTTACCTTGTTCTTTAAACATTAAAACATTTGGTTTCAAAAAATTTCTAATAAATAAGCCATACCCCAAATTTCTATTGATAATTAGATGAATGATTAGCGTGGTTAAAACACCTGCAATGATTCCTGTTATTAAACCAATTTTTAAGGTAACAATTAACGTCACGAAAAAGATAATAAGTTGCTCTTTGCCGATAGAAAACATTTTAGTGATAACTTTTGGCGATGCTAATTTGTAGCCTGTATATACTAAAATAGCCATTAAAGCAGGAAGCGGGATACGCGTGAGCTGCGTGCTAAAAAACACTATAAACAAAACTAAAAACAGGGCGTGGAAAAAGTTTGAAGACCGATTACTTGCGCCTTGATTAACATTAACCGAGCTACGTGCAATTACGGTTACTACATTTAAACCGCCTAACAAACCGCTACCCACAGTTGCTAAACCAAGTGCTTTTAAATCTCTATTAACATTGGAGCGTCGTTTTTCAGGGTCTAATTTATCAACAGCTTTAATACTTAAAAGCGATTCTATACTAGCAATAAGTGTTAGTGCTAATACACTTCCCCAAAAGGAAAAACTCCAAATACCACTAAAATTAGGTATTGGTAAATCGGCAATTATATTTTGAATACTCGGTATTCCAGCAATCATGTATTCTTGTGCTATAGGGTTAGGTTCATGAAGCCCAAATTCAAAGTAATAACTGAATCCTATCGACAAAATAACAATCCACATAGGCGCAGGAATAAGCTGCAAATATTTATTTCTAATTTTAGAATAGAAGAACATAATGGCTAAACTTAAAACACCTGCCAAGGCAGCAAAAATTAGCCCTTTATTGCCGTAGTGAATAGCATCATTTATGGTGTACGGAATCTCTAAAAGATAATCAATAGTGTCTGCTCTATTAATCTTGTGAGCTAACATAATATGGAATTGCTTGCCTAAAATAATTAAACCAATAGCAGCCAACATACCTTGTATGGCAGAAGATGGAAAAAAATCGGCTAGTGCGCCCATTCTAAAAAAACCAAGAAGTAATAGTAAAACCCCCGAACACATAATGGCAACATAGGCAGTTTCTATTCCTAACGTAGAAATAGCCACTAAAAGCACACCTACTAGTCCATTTCCAGGGCCAACAATAGTCACATGACTTCCCCCTAAAATGGAAACCATAACACCACCTACAATAGCCGCAATTATTCCTGAAATAGGAGGCGCATCACTAGCCATAGCAAGTCCTAAGCCTAAAGGCAATGCGATTAGGCTAACCACAAAACCCGAAAAAATATTTTTAGGTAAGGCTTTAAAAAAGTCTTTTATGTTATTTTTTTTTGGACTCATTGTAGGATTAACACATCGGTTGGTAACTCGGTTAAAATATGTTCAATATCATGAGGAAAAAGTCTATCCCAAAATGTCATTTTTGATGGCGCATTCATAATTAATAAATCGGCTCGCGAAATTTGCGCGTAATGCCCAATAGAATAACCGCGCTTACCAAATATAGGCTGTAATTTTATGATTTTATTTTTAGTGTATTCTTTAGGAATATGACTAATAATTTCATTAATCCTAGAATTTTCTCTTAGCTTAATTCGTTCTTTCGCTATAGTCGCTCTTCTAAGCGATTTATCATCATCAACTTTTACTGTAACTTCATCCTGGGCAATTTCTTCTACAATAGTTATTTTTTCAGATTTTAGCTGTTTCGCTACATAAAAAGCTGAGGTTATGGTTTGTTCAGTTTTTGGGTCTTTCAAGCCATTTACCACGATATGCTGACAAGGTACACGCTCAACAGATGGTTTGATCAGTAATAAAATGGAACATTTGGCTTGACGCGTAATTTGTCTAGCAATAGAACCCACATAGTATTTTAGAATGCGTTCTCGTCTAACTGCTCCAAGGATGAGTAAGTCTATTTTTTTTTCTTCGGAAATGGATAAAATAACATCTACAGGCTCTCCGGTTTTAAAAACAACTTCATAATCTAACTTGTCTTTTTCAAAACTTTTGAGAATGATACTCAACATGTTAGTCTTTTCTTCAGAAACTTCACCAACATGAATTAAAAACAGTTTGGCGCCAAAAAAAACAGATAATCTGGCAGCCTCAAAGAGGTTAGCTTTTAAGTTTGGGGAATATGCAACCCCAATTCCAATACTTTTAAAAGGCTTTAAAGACACTGTTTTGCTATTTTTTAGTCAAAGTTGAAAGATAACATTTTTTAAAAATATGATGTCATCTGTTTTACCTAATTTAGTGTTTTAATATAGATTTAAAGGATGGTAGAGTTAGCAGGAATTATTATATTAGGCATATTAGCGCAATGGGTGGCATGGAAATTAAAAATCCCTGCTATTTTGCCTTTAATATTAATAGGATTATTAGTGGGACCAGTAGCGGCAGAATTTTTATCTGAAGATGGTACCAAATGGATACAGCCTATATATAAAGACGGAAAAGGGTTGTTTCCTGATACAAACCTTTTTTATTTTGTGTCATTAGCTATTAGTATTGTTCTTTTTGAAGGCGGATTAACGTTAAGAATGGGAGAAATCAAAAATGTTGGCCCCATAATAACTAAGTTAATAACCATTGGCGTTTTGGTAACATTTTTTGGAGCCGCTTTAGCAGCTCACTTTGTGTTTCACTTAACTTGGGAAATATCATTTTTATTTTCAGCTTTAATTATTGTTACAGGACCTACAGTAATTACACCCATTCTTAGAAACATTCCACTAAAAAAAGATATTTCAGCGGTTCTAAAGTGGGAAGGCATATTAATTGACCCAATTGGTGCTTTGGTAGCTGTACTTGTTTTTGAGTTTATTAGTGTAGGTACTGAAGGAGAATATACTAAAACGATGTTAATTGATTTCGGTAAAATCGTGTTATTCGGTTCTACTTTCGGATTTACTTTTGCCCATGCCCTCAATTTCACAATCAATAGGAAATGGGTGCCTCATTATTTATTAAACGTTTTTGCCTTAGCAGCGGTTCTTGGTGTTTTTGTGTTATCCGATAGTTTTGCACACGAATCTGGTTTATTGGCGGTTGTTGTTATGGGTATGGTTTTGGGTAATTCTAATTCCCCGTATTTAAAAGAGCTGCTTTATTTTAAAGAATCATTAAGTGTATTATTAATATCCATATTATTCATTTTACTAGCTGCAAATATTAATATAGAAGAGTTAATGCTAATCTATAATTGGAATACCGTTATTCTATTTGCCCTCGTTGTTTTTTTAATTCGACCAATTGGCGTGTTTTTAAGCACCTCTGGATCTAAATTAAAATTGAATGAAAAACTTTTTATTAGCTGGGTTGGCCCCAGAGGAATTGTGGCTGCTGGGATTGCGTCTTTATTTGGACTTACACTTGCAGATAAGGGTGTGGAAGATGCTGAATATATAACACCATTGGTATTTATGATTGTTTTAGGAACTGTTTTACTTAATGCAACAACAGCGCGCCTATTTGCTAAGATTGCTGGGGTTTTTCTAACAAAATCTACAGGTATTTTAATTGTCGGGGCGTCTAAGGTTTCAAGGTTATTAGGTCATTATTTAGAAAGTCATGGAAGACACGTGGTTTTAATAGATAGTAATGAAAGCAATATTGAAAAAGCAAAAGAATTGGGTCTAGAAGCAATGAGTACCAATATTTACTCTGATACTTTAATGGATAATATTGAATTAAGCGATGTTGGGTATTTAATGGCATTAACAGGAAATCCTGATATTAATAAATTTGCTATCAATAAATTTAGTAATCAATTTGGAGAAAATGGCTCGTTTAGGCTTGTAACCACTCAAGAAATGCTAGATGATACTAATAACCCAAAAGAAGGCTTGTTTTCGCATAAAGATGATTTTAATAGACTGTCAGAATTAACAAGAAAGCATCCATCCATTCAAGAAATTGATTTAGAAAGCAAAGCGCATTACGAGGAATTGATTAAAATTTCGAATAATGATGAAGATATTATTCCTTTGTTTGTAAAGGATAATGATGGCGAGCTTCATATTATATCGTCCTATAATTTAGAGTTTAAAAACATTGAAGCAGGTTATCAACTTGTTTATTTAGGAAAGCCTTTTGATGTTGAAAATGTACCTACAGTGGAAACAAAAGGGTCTAAAGATGAATAGAAGCTATCGTTTTATTTAAATAATTTTGTCTGAGTACATGACAAAAATTGATAATATATCGGATGTCAATCTGAGCGCAGTCGAAGACATTGGAAATATCGTATTCAAAAGCATTTCGACTGCGCTCAATCTGACACTTTTATATTTTTGTCATGTACTAAATAATTTTGTATATTCTCTAAACAAATATATTTTCCCTCTTTTCGCTCCAGTTATTTCAGTTAATATCTCAAGACTTTCTAATTCATCTATGAGCTTATAAACGGATGGCAAGGAAAGGTTTATAAGTTTCTTTGCTTTTTTGGCATCTATAATTGGTCGTTGAAATAAATGATTTAGAATTAGCTGAGCGTTATTGGTACGACTACCTAATGTTTGGATTTTAGCTTCAACTTCTTTTTGCAACTTTAAAATACTATCAAATGTACTTATGCTATTTTAAGTAAATCGGGAAAAAATGATTTAGTATTATGTGCAAATTTTTCTAAATCTCCCATATATTCATTAATAGTTGAATGAATTGGAGGAATAAAGGTTGCGTCATTTATACTTGCCCCACCTAACCAATTTTGGCTACTTCTAAATGCCTCTGGAAGATTATGTTTTCTTCTAACGCCTTGCAATAATATTTTATGGGTGTCTCTAATCAGACGAGATGAAAATGACAAATTTTCAAGATTTGTTATTGCTGAGTTTAAAGCTTGAATATAATTTTGAACTTCTTCCCAATCATCTCTTTTTTCTTCATTTAGATCTTCTTTGTCTAATAATGCATCTTCTATATTTGTTTTGGTTCCTTCTATTTTACTTGATTGAGTTGCTTCTTTTAAAACGTGCATACTTATAAATAGATCAATATTTGGGATATATTCTGAATACATATCTAATCTCCCAAGTTGCCTATCAGCTTGACTTAAAAGATTCACTAATTCCATATGTTCAATTTTCCATTCTTGATTTATTTTGTTAGGTTGAAAGCTTTTATATGTCCGTTGATTTATTTGATTTCCAGCTTTGAATGTTTTCATTATAATTCATTTATAAACTTTATCAAAGACACTCCTTATTTAATAATTAATCAAAAAACTTAAATAGTGTGATAATTAAATTAATATTTAATCAAAATACTTAATTATCGCGGAGGCTTGTTTAACACCATTCTAAACGCAGTTCGAGGATGTTCCGAAGAAAAACTGGAAGCAAACAAACGAGCAACTAACTTTGGTTAAGCTAAAACTAGCATTTTTTTTTAAGTACATGACAAAAATTAATTTTGAGAAATAAACTACGTGCCATTTTCAGGATAAAAAAGACCTGACAGGTTTTGAAAACCTGTCAGGTCTTTGTAACGAAAAAGCCGTAACATACTATATGTGTGTAGTTTATAGTTCTATTCTAAATTTTTGTCATGTACTAAACAATTTTTTATATACGTCTTTGTTGTAGTACGTTTTTCATATTTATTCTTTTCATTGAAAACGTTTCTGATTTTTGATTTAAGAAGTCAATTATTGTAATTGCTTTTTGTGCAATTTTACGTTTTTCATAGTTTTCTCCGAAATCAAGTGATTCTGTTTTCATAACAATTTCATACAATAATTCCACTATTTTTTCAGCATGAGATTCGTGTAATTCCGAAATGTGTTTTATTAATTCCGAATTTTCCATTTGAGTTATTTTATCTAATGATAAGTCAAATTTGTTTTTCAGATCCTTATTTATTTCCCCAATTCCACTTTTAGCGTTGTTTGAATTTATTCCGCTAATTTTATCAATTAAACTATTTAGCAGTAAATTTAATTTTTGAATTTCTCGTTTTATTAAGTCTTTTTCTACTTCCATTTATGATTGTTCAGAGTCAGTTCTTCAATGAACTTTATCGATTGTTAAACGAAACTAGGTGATTTTTCTGATAAAACCAACAGTTTTAATAAAGATTTTGACCTATAAAAAAGCCTCTCTTAATTTAAAAAGAGAGGCTTTAATGTTTAATTATATTATTGACTTTTTTAAGCCATAATATGAAGTTCTGAAAACTCTTTAGTAAGCACTAAAGTATTATCGCCATTAAGTTTAAGGTCTTTAAACGGTATAACAACATTATCAATTTCAACTTTAGAAATTTTAAATGGTAAACCATGTAAATTTATCTTAAAAGTTTTATAAGTGGTTACAAACTTACCAGATTTGTGTTGTTGAATAATCAACTCCTTTTTCTTTCCTGATAGTTTAAAAGTTCTTAAACTATATCTACCTTTAATATAGTCATAACCATCTGTGGCATCTTCGTAAACTTCAGAGGTTTCTTTACCTTGTTTATAGTAAACGTCAAGTAATAACTCATCAATAGTTTTTTCACCAACATATTGTTGAATAGGGTATTTAGGGATAATAGCACCTTCTTTAATAAAAATTGGCATGCTATCTAAATCGGCATCAACCCATTGTTCAGTACCACCTTCAACAACCTCATCGCTCCATAGGTTATACCATTTACCAAGCGGGATGTACATACGTCTTCCTTTTTGGTTTGGTCCTGTTATTGGGCAAGCCAGTATTTTTTCACCAAAAATAAACTCATCGTTTCTATAGTGCGTTTGAGGGTCATGTTGATCATAAAGCACTAACGATTTTAAGATTGGAATACCTTCTTCAGCATATCTCCAAAACGCGGTATATAAATAAGGCAGTAATTGATATCTTATTTCGATAAACTTTCTTACTACATCGGTGATAGCTGTTCCAAATGCCCAGGGTTCTTGATCGCCATGGTCTCCAGAAGAGTGTGTTCTGCAGAACGGGTGGAAAATACCTAACTGAATCCAACGCGCGTATAATTCGCCATTTGGTTGTTCAGCAAATCCTCCAATATCAGATCCAATAAACGAGAATCCAGACATGCACATACGTTGTGCTTGTAAATTTGCAATGGTTAAGTGGTCCCAAGTCGCAATATTGTCTCCTGTCCAACTTGATGTGTAACGTTGTGTACCTGAATAAGCTGCTCTTGTAATTACAAAAGGTCTTTTTGGGTACGAGAATTTTTTCAACCCTTGATACGTAGCACGTGCCATTTGCATCCCGTAAACGTTATGCGCTTTTCTGTGGCTACAGTGGTTTCCGTCATAATCGTGTCTTACATCATTAGGGAAGGTTTTTCCAGGAACGTCCATTACTGCTGGCTCGTTCATATCATTCCAAACTCCTTTAACACCTATGTCTTCAACCAGTTCTTGGAATAAATTAGCCCACCATTCTCTTACTTCCGGGTTTGTGAAATCTGGAAAATAACATTCACCTGGCCATACTTTACCTTTCATATATGGGCCATCGGCACGTTTACAGAAGTAATCTTTTTCAAGTCCTTCTCTAAACACAGAATAATCCATATCTATTTTAATTCCTGGGTCAATAATAACAATGGTTTTAAAGCCATCATCAGCTAATTCCTTAACCATCCTTTTGGGGTTTGGGAAGTATTCTTCGCTCCAAGTAAAGCATCTAAAGCCTTCCATATAATCTATATCTAAATAGATGGCATCACATGGTATTTTTAAGTCTCGGAATTTTTTAGTGACCTCTTTTACGTTGGATTCTGGGTAATAACTCCATTTACATTGATGGTAACCTAAGGTCCAAAGCGCAGGCATTTCATGAGGTTTCCCAGTTAAATCTGTATAGTTTACAACAACATCCGACATTTCAGGGCCGTAAATGAAGTAGTAATTCATTTCGCCTCCGTGCGCCCAAAAACTTGTAATATTTCTGCGCTCATTACAAAAGTCAAAGAATGACCTAAATGTATTGTCAAAAAAGATCCCGTAAGATTTTTTGTTATGTAAGGCTGTATAAAAAGGAATTGTTTTATAAATAGGGTCTGTATCTCTACCATAGGCATAAGAATCTGTTACCCAATTCTCAAAACGTTTGCCTTTTAAGTTATTGTCAACGGGCTTATCACCTAAACCGTAATAACTTTCTCCGGGTTGAGCGGTTTTAGACATTTTTACAACATTACCACCATGTTCGTAGCTTTCTTCCCAATGGAATCCAAGTTCATCTTCACAAATTAAAGACTTGTCTATAGCGTCGTAAATAGATGTTCTTAAATCTAATTTTGAAATGTGGCAAATTAGTTTTGCTGTTGTAATGATGTAGTTTTTATCATTTTCAGTAACCTCAAGAAGATTATATCCTCTACTTGCGTATTTAGTAATGGCATAAGAAAAATCATTTTCAAAAATACCAGTAGTTGTAAATCTAAAACGAAGTATACTATCTCTTCTAACGGTTACCTGTAAAATAGCACCGTTATCAGTAGTGAAAGACAGTACGTTAAGGTTTTTTTCGTATGAAATTACTTTTGAAGGAAATAAGTTTCCCTTATATTCTAATTCAGTGTTTAAAATCATAAAATAATGTATGAATAATAATTGACGAAAATACTAAATTTAATATACCCTGTATGTTTCTTTTTATTAAAAAACAGTGGCATATATTGTTTTAAAATCAATTAATTATTAGATTAATTGCGGAAACCATAAGCAGAAGGTAAAAAACTGATTTTTTGCACTTTAAACGATTTTAAAAATATTTACAAAAAGAAATTAAGTGAGCTAGTTTTCAAGATATTGTATAATAAAGGTCTTTCAACTTTTAGTACATGACAAAAATATAAAAGTGTCACATTGAGCGCAGTCGAAATGCTTTTGAATACGATATTTCCAATGTCTTTGACTGCGCTCAGATTGACATCCGATATATTATCAATTTTTGACATGTACTCAGCTTTCAACTAGTTATTTTTAGCTGAAAGACTTTCTGAAAATTATATTGATTATTTAAACTGAAAAACAGTAACTCCTAGAGGAGGTAAAGTTACCACTGCCGAATAATCTTTACCATTCCAGGGGTCTTTTTTAATCGTTATTTGTCTGGTGTTTAAAACGCCGCTGCCTCCAAATGCTGCAGCATCGCTATTGAAAATTTCTTTAAGCTTACCATTAACCGGAACACCTATTTTATAATTTTCTCTAATGGTTGGCGTTAAATTACAAATTACAACAACATTCTCATCTTCATTGTAACCTTTTCTCATATAAGAAATGACGCAGTTTTCGTGGTCATCGTAACTAATCCACTCAAAACCTTCTCCGCTAAACCCTTTTTCATATAGTGCTGGAGTAGTTTTGTATAATTTATTTAGCTCTTTATAATAATTTTGAGCGTCTTTATGGGGTTTGAATTCTAGTAAGTTCCAATCTAAACTCTCTTGGAAATTCCATTCGTTATATTGACCAAATTCACTACCCATAAATAAAAGTTTTGTGCCCGGATGTGTAAACATGTAACCGTATAATAATCTTAAATTCGCAAACCGTTGCCATTCATCACCTGGCATTCTTCCTAAAATGGAGTTTTTACCATATACCACCTCGTCATGCGATAGTGGAAGCATAAAGTTTTCCGTAAAAGCATAAGCTAAACTGAAGGTGATTTCATTTTGATGATGTTTTCTATACACTGGATCTTTAGCGAAATACTCTAAAGTATCGTGCATCCAACCCATCATCCATTTCATACCAAATCCTAAACCACCAACAAATGTTGGTTTAGAAACCATTGGGAACGCTGTTGATTCTTCAGCAATAGTTTGCACATCTGGAAATGATGCGTATATCTCTTCGTTTAGTTCTTTTAAAAAGCTTATAACCGCTAGGTTTTCTCTTCCGCCGTAAATATTTGGTTCCCATTCGCCATCTTCTCTGGAGTAATCTAAAAATAACATAGAGGCAACCGCATCAACACGCAAACCATCAGCATGGTATTGATCCATCCAAAATACAGCATTACTTATTAAAAATGACCTTACTTCATTACGTTCATAATTGAAAATTAAACTTTTCCAATCTTGGTGGTATCCTTTTCTTTTATCTGGGTGTTCGTATAAGTTTGAACCATCAAAGAACCCTAGACCGTGAGCGTCTTCTGGGAAGTGCGAAGGCACCCAATCTAAAATAATTCCAACTCCGGCTTGATGCAATTTATCAACCAAATATTTAAATTCTTCAGGATACCCAAAACGCGATGTTGGTGCAAAATAACCTGTTACTTGATAACCCCAAGAAGGATCGTAAGGGAATTCCATAATAGGCATTAATTCTACGTGCGTGAAATTCATGTCACTTACATATTTTACTAAATCGTCAGCCAACTCAAAATAAGACATAAAGCGGTCTTCTTCAGCGTGTCTTTTCCAAGAACCCAAATGCACTTCGTAAACAGAATATGGTGCATCAATAGCATTATGCTTTTTACGGGTTTTCATCCAGTCTTTATCTTTCCACTTGTAATTGTCATCCCAAACTATCGATGCTGTATTTGGATTATGCTCGCAACGTCTTGCATAAGGATCTGATTTTTCGGTTTTTATATCGTTATTATTACTTTGAATTTTATATTTATAAGTTGCGCCTTTTTCAATAAGCGGAATAAATCCTTCCCAAATGCCACTAGAATCCCAACGAACATTTAATTGGTGCTCGCCTTCCATCCAATAATTAAAATCGCCAATAACAGATACTTGTTTTGCTGTTGGTGCCCAAACTGCAAAATAAACACCATCAATACCATCAACGGTAACAAGGTGTGAACCCATTTTTTCGTAAAGCCTAAAGTGTTTCCCAGCTTTAAAAAGATTAATATCAAATTCTGTAAATAAACTGTGAACTTTTACTTGTGCCATAAATTAATGATTTATAATATTAGATATTCCTTTTAAAGGAATGACAGCCCATTTTGGACGAGAATTGAGTTCGTAACCCAACTCGTAAACTGCTTTTTCTAGTAAGCAGTATTTTAATATAAATATACGCTCTTGATTGTACCCTAAATTTAAATTTTCGTTTTGTGTTTCGGTAACATAAGTACCCAAAAATAATCCTGTAATATAACGGTATAATATTTCGCCTGCTTTAAACAGGTTTTCTTGATTTGAAGGATAGCTTTCTTGATTGTTAAAGATAGTGGCGTAAATAGCATAATGAAATGACCTAAACAGACCAGCAACATCTTTTAAAGGCGGTTGTTTTACTTTTCTATCTCGAATTGTGCTTTCGGGTTCGCCTTCAAAATCTATAATGTAGAAATCGTTGTCTTTTACTAAAATTTGACCTAAATGATAATCGCCATGCACTCTTATTCTTTCGCCTTTAAGTTTGGTCCAATCAAAATTTACAAAACGTTTTCTTATACTGTTTTTTTTATCGAGAAACTCTTGTGCAAGGGTTGATGCTAACCCGTCTAATTTATCAAGGCTATTTTCAATAATATTCAGTCTGTTTTGAAATTGATATAGCATTTTGTTTTTTAACCATACCGTATAATCACCATTGTAATGCGCTGGAGTAAAAGCAGTTTCCTCAAATTCTGAGCCTAAAGCAATGTGCATTTCAGCAGTACGAATTGCTAAGGTTTTAACCTGTTTAAACAAATTTAAACCTGCCCAATCTATAATTTGAGGAGGAATATCTTCAATGGTTAAACGTTGATATAACTCAGTATTTGGGAGTGTATCAATATTTATTTTCTTGTATTCTAAATTTGAAAATACTATGTGCAATTCTTTTAGTATATAATCCCAAGCGTCACCTTCATTAGGAATCATTTCCTGCATTAAACCAATGGTAATATTGTTGTTCTCAGAGTCCACTAAATTGATACTTCCTAAATAGGCAGGGGTGTTTTTAAATTCTTTTTTCTCTGACAAAAAACGACTCATTTCGTAGTCAGGATTCTTATTGACAAAAATGCGTCTAAAAAACTTTAATACATATTTTTCGTTATAAACTAAAGAGGTGTTACTTTGTTCTAAGCCCATAAATCGAGACGATTTATAGGTTTTATTTTCAAACAAATGACTTTTATGATATTGAACTTTCGTAGTGTCTTTAGGTTCTGCAGTTGCAATTCGTTCAAAAACTAATTTTCTGAAAGACTCTAAGTTAATAGCATCTATAATATAGCCTTCTTGATTTTTAATACTTATTGGAAGAATTCTATCGTTTTGAGCAAAATTTTTATCGGTTACAAAAGCAATAGGCAAAAAATAATGCTGATAAAAGGCTTCAACAAAATTTACTTCTAAAATAAGTCCAAAATAAACCTCACCATGTTGTTGAATTTTAAAATATTCGGAAAGTTCAATATATTTTAACCGACTTGACTTACCACCATACCAACGTTGTTTAACAATGTAAGCTTCTAATACATCTGACAAGAAGGTTTTTACAAACGCTTCATTGTCTAGCAATACTTCCCAAGAGTCATCAGACTCAAAAAGTGGTTTAACTGATGATATAGAGGCTTTATTAGTCATAACCTATTTGTTAATCTTGAAGATATGAAATGGCATGGTTGGGTGTAATTCTACAAAACACCATTCGCTATTCCAATTGTAGCGACTATCTGTAATTAAATCGTGCATTTCAAGGTTATGCCCATGATGTACTCCAATATCGTGCAGCGGCACTTGTACCGTACCTTGTTGCGAGTTGTGAGCATCTAAACTGATGATAACAAATATTTGATTGGTTCTATCGTCATTCCATTTATAAAAGGCCATTAAATTGTCGTTTTCAATATGGCAGAATTTAATGTTATTGGTTTGTTGAAGTGCAGGATTGTTGTGTCTTATGTAATTTATTTTTGCAATAATAGTTATAAGTTTACTTTTAATATCCCAATCATAATGTGTGATTTGAAATTTTTCTGAATTTAAATACTCCTCTTTTCCAAGGAGTGAACTGGAAAGCATGTATTCAAAAACAGGGCCGTAAATTCCAATACTAGAACTTAAGGTTGCTGCAAGCGCATATCTTTGAATGTGTTTAGATTCATTGGCGCCTTGTAAATGGTACGGATTAATATCTGGAGTATTAGGCCAGAAGTTTGGCTGCATATATTCCTTTAATTCTGATGTTGTTAACTCTTCAATATACGCTATAAGTTCATGTTTACTTTCACGCCATGTAAAATAGGTATAAGATTGTGTGTAGCCATTTTTTGCTAACTGTTGCATAACCTTTGGCGCTGTAAATGCTTCAGCTAGAAAGATAACATCAGGATGTTTCGCTTTGACTTCTGTAATAATCCAATTCCAGAAATAAAATGGTTTGGTATGTGGATTATCTACTCTAAAAATATTTATACCACAATTAATCCAATACATCATGACATCTAAACATTCATTCCAAAGATTTTTATAATCTTCACTTTCCCAATAAATAGGAAGGATATCTTGATATTTTTTTGGTGGATTTTCAGCATATTGTACGGTACCATCTGGCCTCCATTTAAACCATTTTGGATGATCTTTTACCCAAGGATGATCTGGAGCAGCTTGTAACGCATAATCCATAGCAATTTCAAGTCCATTATCTTTTGCTTTTTTAATTAAAGATTTAAAATCATCAAGTGTTCCTAATTGTGGGTGAATGTCTTTATGCCCGCCATATTGAGAACCAACACCCCAAGTTGAGCCAACATCGCCGTCTTTTGCTTTAGTAGTATTATTTTTTCCTTTTCGGTGTACTTCACCTATAGGATGAATAGGAGGCAAATATACTACATCAAACCCCATATTTTTAACCCGAGGAAGTAGACGCTCGCAGTCTTTGAATGTACCATGAACTCCTTCTTTTTCTGAGGCTGAACGTGGAAAAAATTCGTACCAAGTACTGAATCTAGCCTTGTTTCTATCTACATAAACCTGGTAGTCTTTTGAAGAGTTATCAAACTGTTTTACGGGGTTTTTAAAGAATATTTGGTATAACCTTTCAGTAGTCGCTTCGGTAATAGCCTCCCCATAATCATCTTCATTCTTAAATAGTTTATGAAGGCGTAGTAAATAGGCTTTATCGTCTGCTGTTACTTTATTTAGAATAGCTTCAATATATTCAGCGCCTTCAAGTAATTCTGAAAACACGTGTTGATTGTCATTAATTTTTCTAATTAAACCGTATCGCCAATTCAAAGCATAATCAACCCAAGCTTGTACTTTATAAGTGTAAAATCCTTGTTTTTCAACCGTAAATGAGGCTTGCCATTCATCGTTTGAAAGCAAAGCCATTCTAGTTTCTTTCCAAGTTTTATCTTTTTCGTGTTTATACAGAACAGATGCGCCTAAAACATCATGCCCATCGGCCATTAAGTGGGCGTCTATATTAACAATTTCATTTACTACACGTTTTATGTAAAACTCACCACAATTAACACTAGGCGAGACATAATCAATTATAACTCTTTTTTGGTCTTGCATATTAGTTCGTTATATATTACCAATTTAACCATATCGTATTGTCCAGCTACATTGGTATAAGAAAAATAAAAGTTTTAGTTTGTCTTCCGTCCCGATAGCTATCAGGATTGCCAGATTCTTTTTTTAAATAACGTATCCTTTAGGAATTGTCGCTCCTTTCTTGATAACTACAATGCCATCTTTTATAAAATAAGTGTCGGTTTCTTTATCCTCTAAGTGTTTTCCGCCATTAATTCTAACATCATCTCCTATGCGGCAGTTTTTATCAATGATTGCATTTTTTATAAAACAGCGTTGACCTATACCCATAAGGGTTTCTATTTTTTTACTCTCTATTTGCTCTAAAGTTTCATATCTATCACAACCCATCATATACGTATTTATAACGGTAGTTTCGTCTCCAATTCTTGAACGAATACCAATAACTGATTGCTCAATTTTAGCAGCACTAATAATGCAACCTTCAGCAATGACCGCTTTTTCTAACATGGTTCCCGCAAATTTTGTAGTAGGTAGCATGCGTGCATGTGTATAGATACGTTTTTTCTTATCGTATAAATCGAATTTAGGGATATCTGCTGTTAGTCCAATATTAGCTTCAAAGAATGAATCTATATTTCCTATATCTGTCCAATAGCCTTCATATTGGTAACTTAAAGTTTTATGTTCGTCTATAGCTTGAGGAATGATTTCTTTTCCAAAATCATTAGTGTCTGCGTTTTCCATTAACTTGGTTAACAAGTCTCTGTTAAAAATATAAATACCCATTGATGCTAGGTAATTTCTACCTTGACCTTTCATATCGTCACTGACCTCTGATGTCCAATCTGGTAATAAACTGGCATCTGGTTTTTCAATAAATGAGGTTATCACATTAGAATTGTCTGATTTTAAGATCCCAAATTCTGTTGCATCTTTAGCGTTAACAGGTATAGTAGCTATAGATATTTTAGCCTTAGCATTAACATGGGCTGCAATCATCTTATCATAGTCCATTTGATACAATTGATCTCCCGAAAGTATTAAGAAATAATCAAATTCATGCTTTAAAAAATGGTGCATACTTTGGCGCACCGCATCAGCAGTACCTTGAAACCAAGTTTTATTATGTGGTGTTTGTTCAGCGGCTAATACATCAACAAAAGCACTACTAAAAAAACTAAAATGATAGGTGTTTTTTATATGTTTATTTAATGATGCTGAGTTAAATTGAGTTAATACAAACATGCGTTTAATGTCTGAATTAATACAGTTTGAGATAGGAATGTCCACCAATCTATATTTACCCGCAATAGGAACTGCTGGTTTAGATCTTGATTCAGTTAATGGGTATAATCTTGAACCTTGGCCACCGCCTAATATTATGGCTAATACTTTGTTATTTATCATTTGTAGTTAGTTTAATATGTTATAGAATATCGTTTTATATGAGAAGACTCGTGCTTCTGTAATTTACAATTTTTAAATCAAAGATTTATATAATTCTTCAACTTGTTTGGCAATGGCAATCCAATCAAAATAGTCCTCAACGCGTTTTCTGCCGTTTTTTGCCATGGTTTCTCTTAGTGTTTTATCTCCTATTACTTTATTCACTCCGTTGGCTAAATCTCTTGAAAATTTATCTGGATTAATAGGTTCAAAAGGTGCTTCTGTTTGTTGTTCTAACGGAATTAAAATACCGGTTTCTCCATGAACAACAACTTCTTTTATGCCGCCGACAGCACTAGCTACAACAGCTGTATCACAAGCCATGGCTTCAATATTTATGATGCCGAATGGTTCGTAAATTGAAGGACAGCAAAACACATCAGCATGCGAGTATAATTGAATAATTTCTTCTTTAGTTACCATTTTATCAATCCAAATGACGTTATCGCGAGTTTTTTGAACTTCATTAACAGCATCTTCCATTTCTTTGCCAATTTCTTTAGTATCTGGCGCACCTGCACAAAGTACAATTTGCGTATCTGGATCTATATATTTTATGGCATTAACTAAGTGAATGATTCCCTTTTGACGTGTAATTCTACCAACAAAAAGGACATAAGGTTTGGTTTTATCCACACCATATTCATCTAAAGTTGAGGTTTCAGGTGTGGTAATATATTGTTGAAGATTGATCCCGTTATAAATAACATGGACTTTATTTTCATCTACATTAAAATGCTTAATTACATCTTCTTTAGTTTCTTCTGAAACAGCAATAAGCGCATCGGCCATTTCAATAGCCGTTTTTTCTACCCAAGACGATGCATCATAACCTCTGCCTAATTGCTCGCGTTTCCATGGTCTTAACGGCTCAAGTGAATGTGTGGTAATCACTAAAGGAATTCCATAGCATAATTTCGCAACAATACCTGCAAAATGCGCATACCATGTATGGCAATGAACCACATCGGCATCAATGGGGTCTGCATTCATGTGAAGACACGTGCTTAGCGTTTTAAAAACAGATTTTAATTTGTCATCCGCACCTTCAAAAACACCATCATCAAAAGGAAAACCTTTAACAGTTAAGTTATCTGATTTATCATCCTGATCACCAAAGCACCTGACGTCGATTTCCATTAATTTTGCTAATTCTCCGGCTAAATATTCAACATGAACTCCGGCCCCGCCATAAACATAAGGTGGAAATTCTCTAGTGTAAAAAAGTGCTTTCATATAAAATTATTATCAAATAAACATTCAAAATTCACGTAAAAAAAAGAATTTAATAAAGTAAATTACTTTTTTTGAAGATTATTTTAAATAATTGTCAATACAACGACTTACTTTGTTTTTCGTTATAAAAATGACAAAATTAGGTTTAGAAATTGCAAAATTGTTAATAACACTTATCACTTTATAAGTGTGGTTTATCTAAAACTAAATTACGCCTAACATCCCTTTTTTAGGGGTTTATAGAAAGTTTAGGCAATTTAGTTAGTTACTATGTTATAAACATACAAAATAATTATTAACAATTTTGATGTTGTATTATTTTTACGGAAAATAAGGCAGAAACACCTTTAAAGGAAATTATCAATAAAAAAAACAAGTAAAAGCATAAGTTTGGTTTTAATCATTCAACCAAAATAGCTATTACTTCTAGTTGTCTCTATTTGTTTTTTGAATAAAAGAAGTATGCAACCCTATGTTTAATTTTAATTAGTTGGTTAGAAGACTAATCATTCAACTTTAAAACCGCCATAAACGCTTGCTGAGGTATTTCTACATTACCCACTTGACGCATACGTTTTTTACCTTTTTTCTGCTTTTCAAGAAGTTTACGCTTTCGCGAAATATCACCACCATAACATTTTGCAGTGACATCTTTACGAAGTGCTTTAATGGTTTCGCGAGAAATAATTTTGGCTCCAATAGCTGCTTGAATTGGAATATCAAATTGTTGACGTGGAATCAATTCTTTTAACTTTTCACACATTTTTTTACCAATATTTTGGGCATTATCAGCGTGAATTAAAGCAGATAAAGCATCAACCGTTAGGGCGTTCAACAAGATGTCTAAACGCACTAATTTTGAAGTTTTCATACCAATTGGATGGTAATCAAACGACGCATAGCCTTTTGATACTGTTTTTAATCGATCGTAAAAATCGAATACAATTTCTGCTAATGGCATTTCAAAAGTCATCTCCACACGCTCTGTGGTTAAATAGGTTTGATTTAAAACAATACCTCTTTTTTCAATACAAAGCGACATCACATTACCAACAAAATCAGATTTTGTAATTATAGTTGCTTTTATATAAGGTTCTTCAACGCGATTAACGGTGGATGGATCCGGTAAATCGGAAGGATTATTTACTACAAAAGCTTCATCAGGGTTTTTATTCGTGTAAGCGTGATACGATACGTTTGGTACAGTTGTAATAACGGTCATATCAAACTCGCGCTCTAAACGTTCTTGAATAATTTCCATGTGAAGCATCCCTAAGAAACCGCAACGGAAACCGAAACCAAGTGCAGCAGAACTTTCTGGAGCAAATACTAATGATGCATCGTTTAGTTGTAGTTTTTCCATAGAATTACGAAGCTCTTCATAATCTTCAGTATCTACAGGGTATATACCTGCAAACACCATAGGTTTTACATCTTCAAAACCTTCAACGATATTGGTTGTAGGGTTTGCAAAATCGGTGATTGTATCACCCACTTTAACTTCTTTTGCGGTTTTAATACCTGTTATTAAATAACCAACGTCGCCAGTTTTTACACTTTGTTTTGCAACTTGAGTCAGTTTTAAAGTCCCAACTTCATCAGCATAATAATCTTTATCTGTTGCAACAAATTTTATATGTTGTCCTTTTTTAATTTCGCCATTAAACACTCTAAAATAGGTTTCAATACCTCTAAAGGTGTTGTAAACCGAATCAAAAATTAAAGCTTGCAATGGTGCATTGGGGTCGCCTTTTGGAGCGGGAACACGTTTTATAATGGCAGATAAAATATTATCGACACCAAAACCTGTTTTTCCACTAGCGTGAATCACTTCTTCTGGGTCGCAACCTAATAAATCTACAATGTCATCGGTTACTTCTTCAGGATTGGCACTTGGTAAATCAACTTTATTTAAAATAGGAATAATTTCCAAGTCGTTTTCTAAAGCTAAATATAAATTAGAAATAGTTTGCGCTTGTATACTTTGTGCTGCATCTACAATAAGTAATGCACCTTCACAAGCAGCAATTGAGCGAGAAACTTCATAAGAGAAATCAACGTGACCAGGCGTATCAATAAGGTTTAGAATATATTTTTCACCTTCATATTCATAATCCATTTGGATAGCGTGAGACTTTATAGTAATACCACGCTCACGTTCCAAATCCATACTGTCTAGTAATTGGGCTTGTTGTTCTCTAGCGGTTACTGTACCTGTATAATCCAATAATCGGTCCGCAAGCGTGCTCTTACCGTGATCTATATGTGCAATGATGCAAAAATTTCTGATGTTCTTCATAGTCAACAATCTTCATAAAAAAGATTTGGCAAATATAGATTAATTTTATTTAGACCTCACAGGTTTTTAAAACCTGTGAGGTCTTTAAAATACAATAAATTTTATGTTAATCCTGGCATTCCTCTATAAACAAATTGGTGTCTCGATTTATGTATTTCAGAATGTGCGTCCTTTTAGTCCTTCCATTCTGCAATAAACAAATTGGTGTCTCAATTTATGTATTTCAGAATGTGCGTCCTTTTAGTCCTTCCATTCTGCAATAAACAAATTGGTGTCTCGATTTATGTATTTCAGAATGTGCGTCCTTTTAGTCCTTCCATTCTGCAATAAACAAATTGGTGTCTCGACCGCCACCGTTATTTCTATTTGATGAAAATGCCAAATACTTACCATCGTTTGAAAACACAGGAAAAGCATCAAAGGTTTCGCTATGGGTAACACGTTCTAGGTTTTTACCGTCAATATCAATTAAGTATAAATTAAATGGAAAACCACGTTCTGCTTCAAAATTAGATGAAAACAAAATCTTTTTCCCTGACGGATGAAAAAACGGACTCCAATTGGCGTTTCCTAAATCGGTTAATTGACGTAAATCGCTCCCATCAGCATTACAAATGTAAAGTTCCATATCAGTAGGCTCAACTAAGCCTTCAGCTAATAGTTCTTTGTATGCTGCAATTTCTTTTTCTGTTTTAGGTCTTGATGAACGGAAGATGATTTTTGTACCATCAGGCGAAAAGAAGGCGCCACCATCATAACCCAATTCATTAGTAATTTGTTTAACATCTGTGCCATCAAGATTCATTGTATATAATTCTAAATCACCACTTCTGGTTGAGGTAAATACAATTTTATCGCCTTTAGGTGATACTGTTGGTTCAGCATCATAGCCTTTTTCATTGGTTAATTGATTTACTATGTTTCCTTCTAAATCGGCTACAAAAATGTCGAAAGTATCATAAACAGGCCAAATGTATTTTCCGTTTTTTCGAAGGGGTGTGTCAGGACATTTTTCATCACCTAAATGTGTTGATGCGTAAATAATATGCTTGTTGTCTGGTAAGAAATATGAGCAAGTGGTACGTCCTTTTCCTGTTGATACCATTGGCGGAATTTTATCCTTAAAAGTTTCGTCAAAATTCATTAAAAACATTTGATCGCAACTTACATTCCAGTTTTTGTTATTAGATTGAAATACGATTTGTTTATCATCAAAACTCCAATAGGCTTCAGCATTATCACCTCCAAATGTGATTTGTCTGATAGATTTAAAATGACTTTCTTCAGGAAATATTAATGAGTCTTTTACAGTCTCAACTTGCTTTTGGTCTTCAACATGTTTCTTTTTTTCGTCTTTACATGCAAAAACTAATAAAATTATTGCGATAAGGTATATTCGATTCATTCTGAAAAATATATAGTTAATACCAAATAAGTCCCAAAATAACTGATTAAATTCGGTTCTATTCCCTTTATATTTCAATATAAAATATAACCGTAACTATGGCTATGCTTATATTTTCTATTTCATCTAAAGAAAAGATAACTCAAATTTACTATCAATCATTTTAAAATTCATTTGGTATAATGATTAAATTTGAGTAAAATTAATATTTATAACTATGAAATACTTAATAGCACTTCTTTTTTTAGTTTTTTTAAATTCATGTAAAAAAGAAACCGTAAAATCAGTAACCATAAAAGCCGATGTTACTTTCTTGTCTGACGATGCTTTGGAAGGGCGTCAAACTGGAACAAAGGGCGAAAAAGCTGCCGCTGAATACATTGCAAAACGTTTAGAAAATTTAGGGTTAGAAGGCAAAGGAACAAATGAATATTTTCAAGTGTTTTCGTTTAAGCCAAAAACGAATCCGCATCAAAAGGTAAATTACACGGTAAAAGAGGGTGATAGTACTATTCAAGGAACAAATGTTTTAGGGTTTATAAATAATAATGCAAAAAACACGATAGTTATTGGCGCACATTATGATCATTTGGGTTATGGTGCAGAAGGGTCGTTATATAGAGGTGAAAAAGCCATTCATAATGGTGCAGACGATAATGCAAGTGGTGTTGCCGTAATGCTAAATTTAGCTGAAAAACTTAAAGGAAATAACACAAATAACAACTATCTGCTCATGGCATTTTCTGGAGAAGAAATGGGTTTATTAGGGTCTAACTACTTTGTGAAAAACGCTACAATAGACACCGAAAAAATAAACTACATGATTAATATGGACATGGTAGGTCGATTAAAAGCAGATAGCACCTTAGCTGTTTATGGCGTTGGGACTTCACCCATTTTAAAACAAACTTTAAAAGCACATAATAGCAGTTTTAAATTGATTCAAAAAGAGTCGGGTATTGGCCCAAGCGACCATACTTCTTTTTACAATGCTGATATTCCAGTGTTGCATTTTTTTACTGGTCAGCATGAAGATTATCATAAACCAAGCGATGATTTTGAAAAGCTGAATTACAAAGGCATGCAAACCATTTCTAATTATATTTTTGAAGTTATTACAGATTTGGATAACAACGGAAAACTACCTTTTAGAAAAACAAAGAATGAAAGTGAAGAAACGCCGAGGTTTAAAGTTGGACTTGGGGTAATTCCAGATTATTTATTTGACGGAAAAGGCATGCGAATTGACGGTATTAGTGAAGATAAACCAGCACAAAAGGCAGGCTTACAAAAAGGAGATATTGTTGTAAAACTAGGCGATAGTGCGGTTGTAGATATGATGAGCTACATGAGGGTTTTAGCGACATTCGAAAAAGGAAATACGACTAAAGTAATCGTAGATAGAAAAGGAGACATGGTTGAGGCAGAGATTAACTTTTAGATCTATTTTGAATAGACCTCACAGGTTTTTAAAACCTGTGAGGTCTTAAACAAAAACCACCATGAGCATATCCAAACAAGAATTCATCAATAAAATACACCTAATAATTTCAGTTTTAATTGTTGTTCCTGTGTCTTTTGTTTATGGATTTAATCCAAGTTCAGAATTTGATATTCATTTAAACACCGTTGATGAGCACAACTTTTTTAAAGCCATAATGGGCTTGTATTTGGGGTTTTCAATTCTATGGATTTTAGGAATATTTAAAGCTAACTATCTGAAGCTTGCCTTAATTACAAATCTTATTTTTATGCTCGGATTAGGCTTTGGAAGAGTATTAAGTTTGATACTTGATGGCACGCCCACTTTTGGATATCTTTTCGGGACTTTCGCAGAATTATTTTTAGGATTTTATGGGCTTTGGGTTTTAAAATCCCGATATCAAAGTGCCACAAACACCTAAACTTATAATCACGTAAACAGCAGCAAGAATAAATAATATTTTAGCTGCTTTCTTATTCTTTTTAAGAATCGCAAAGCCAATAATAGTTAACAAAATGGCTGGACCAAACATAATGGCAATGATTAGATAAACTAAACCATCTAAATTCATATTTGGACCTAAAAAATAAATCATATTCAAAAAGATAAGACTCCACATACACCAAGACCTATAATAATATAAACCGTTGAAATTATAAATAAAACTTTTGCTGCTTTTAGATTCTTTTTTTTAATTACTAAACCTATAATTGTCATTATTATCGCAGGGCTTAAAGCTAAAATTAGAACAATTAAAATTACCCATACAATCTCATTGCCCACTTCTAAAAAATGTGTCATACAATTTCGTTTCTAAGTTCCTCCAATCGTGCTTTTTTATCATCTCTATAAAACAAATTCATCGTTTCAAAAGGGATAATTTTATTGTCTTTATCCACAATATGCACACACGATTTTTTAATAGCACGCACATCAAAGTTATAAGCATCAATAAATTGCATGATAATAATACGGAATAAATTATCGTAACCCAAGTTAGGCGCATCAATATTTGGTAAGCAACACATGATACTTTTTAAATTTTCTTCAGCAACTTCAACAGAGTTTCCTGTACTAAAGAGTTCAATCATTTTATCTTGTAATTGCGAATCTTGCTCGTAAATAATCGTGTTTTTACTATTGTCCAGTAAATCATTTGGGTTAATATAGCGTGTTAACGGAAATACGTCATCTTCAAGTTTCAAAGCGTAACCCATAACTAAAGCATCCGGATTACAAGGTACAGGCAACAAATCATCAGGATTAAAAATATCCGTTTGTTCCATAATTTTTCTACGCACTTCAGTAAGCGTCATTCTATCGGTTTCTGGATTAAAGTTTTCCAAGCGTCCAGCAATTTGAGTAGGCTGTAGCGTTACACCTCGCACACATTTTTGCTTTAGCGCATAATCAATAATTTTTCCAATTTCATGGTCGTTTAATCCTTTTTGAAGCGTCACAACTAAGGTTGTAGAAAGGTTTACAGCATTCAAATTTTCAATCGCTTGTTCACGGATATGATTTAAATCGGCACCACGTAATTCTCGCAGCACGCTATTTTCAAAAGAATCAAACTGTAAATAAATTTCGAAATCTGGAGCGTAAGTTTTTAGTCTTTCCGCGAAAGCGATATCCTTTGCAATTTTAATCCCATTAGTATTCAACATTAAATGCCTAATAGGAAGCGATTTTGCATAATCCATAATCTCCCAAAACTGCGGATGAATAGTTGGCTCGCCACCAGAAATCTGTACCACATCAGGCTCTTTCTCATTCCTAACAATAGTGTCTAACATAGCTTTAACCTCATCCAAAGTACGATGCCTACCATACGTTGGCGAGGAGCCCGCATAACACGTCGGGCAGGTTAAATTACAGCGATCTGTAACCTCAACAACCGTTAGGCAAGAGTGCTGCTCATGGTCCGGACACAACCCACAATCATAAGGGCAACCATAATGCGTTTGGGTGTTAAATTTATAAGGCGTTTCACTAGGCTTATTGTAATTTCTAATATTTTTATAGTACGCAATATCATCAGCAATTAACACCTTAGAATTCCCGTGTTCGTTACAACGTTTCAGCATATAAACGTTTCCATTTTCAAACACAATTTTAGCATCCACCCTCTTTAAACACTCAGGGCACAGGCTTAACGTAAAATCATAATAAGTATAGTTTCTAACAGGCATATTTTGTGCTTTTAAATAATTATTTGGACGTTACCACAAGGGTCGGGCTCATATCTTTACATTCATAAAAGATAGTAAATTCTATCTTTGAAAAATAATCATTTTAAAACAACACAAAAAGAGCTTCAACAAATGCCTCAATCCCTATCGCAAACAAACCGCATAAAAGTTTTAAAAACCGACTATTTTAAAATTCATTTGGTGTAATTCATAAAATCTTTTAAGCTATATCGTTTTCGTAAAAAAACACGTTTTATATAGCTGTTTAATTAGTTACATTTGTAAATCAAATACTTAAAAGACAAAAACATATACATACATGAAAACGCTTAACGATTTTAATTTCGAAAACAAAAAAGCTTTAATCCGTGTGGATTTTAACGTGCCATTAAATGATAATTTTGAAGTTACAGATGCAACAAGAATTGTATCTGCTAAACCAACAATAATTAAAATTTTAGAAGACGGTGGAAGCTGTATTTTAATGTCGCATTTAGGACGTCCAAAAGGATTTCAAGATGAGTTTTCATTAAAACATATTGTAAACAAAGTTGAAGATGTTTTAGGTGTCGAAGTAATAACAGTTGCTGATTGTATTGGTGAAGATGTTGAAGCGGCAGCAGCAAGTTTAGAACCAGGTCAAATTTTGTTATTAGAGAATTTACGTTTTTACAAAGAGGAAACTGCTGGAGATATTGGGTTTGCTGAAAAATTATCAAAATTAGGTGATATTTATGTTAATGATGCCTTTGGTACGGCGCACAGAGCGCATGCTTCAACAACTATTGTGGCTCAGTTTTTTAAAGGTAAAAAATGTTTCGGTAAATTATTAGCTCAAGAAATTGAAAGCATCAATAAAGTCATGGCAACAGGCGAAAAACCAGTTTTAGCGATACTTGGTGGCGCAAAAGTATCTTCAAAAATAACCATTATTGAAAACATTTTAGATAAAGTAGATCACTTAATTATAGGTGGAGGCATGGCATTTACGTTTGTAAAAGCACAAGGTGGAAAAATTGGAAATTCAATTTGTGAGGATGATAAAATGCCTTTAGCCTTAGAGATTTTAAAACAAGCAAAGGCTAAAAACGTTCAAATTCATATTCCTGTTGATACCATTGCAGCAGACGCTTTTAGTAATGATGCTAATACGCAAATTGTTGATATTAATGAAATTCCTGATGGATGGGAAGGTGTTGATGCTGGAGCAAAGTCTATTGCACTTTTTCATGATGTAGTTATGCAATCAAAAACTATTCTTTGGAACGGGCCTCTAGGTGTGTTTGAAATGGAATCTTTTGCAAACGGAACTATCGAGTTAGGAAATTCAATTGCTGAAGCAACTAAAAACGGAGCCTTTTCGCTAGTAGGTGGTGGAGATTCTGTTGCAGCAGTTAAACAGTTTGGTTTTGAAGACAAAGTAAGCTACGTAAGTACTGGCGGAGGCGCTATGCTTGAAAGCTTAGAAGGAAAAATACTTCCTGGAATTGCTGCTATTTTAGAATAAATTGAAATAAGCTTTCAAATTCCCTTTTAAAATACGATTTTAGCCATAATAGCGTTCATAATTGAATAGATTTTATGGCTTTTCGTTTTTTTATAATATCATGTCTTTTTTGTATAAGCACTTGTTTTTCACAAACACAAGACTCTATTTCTATTCAAAATAATAAAAATAAAGACACCATTATTGTCCAAAATATTATTAAAGACTCTATAGTTGAAGATAATACGCTTGTTGTTAAAGTTATAAAAGCTGAAATAGACAGTACATCAATTAACAATTTAAAAGACAATGAATTCGCTCTTAAACTAGACGAAGCATGGTTTGAAGAGTTATATAGCAACCGTTTATTTGATACGATATATAAATCGGTTACAGAGTTAGATTATCAACCTGTTGATTACCCAGAGTTATCGACTGATACACTTAAAGCACGATTAAAAGAATTAGATGCCAGAACACCTTTTAATGTGGAGTACAACCCATCATTAGAAAGTGTTATAAAATCGTATTTAAAACGCAGGCGTAACGCCATACAAAACCTTTTAACCTTAAGCGCATTTTACTTCCCTATGTTTGAAGGCGAGTTAGATAAACATGATATTCCTTTAGAAATAAAATACTTAGCTATAGTAGAATCTGCATTAAAACCAAGAGCAAGATCTAGAGTAGGTGCTACCGGTTTATGGCAGTTTATGTTTGGTACAGGTAAAGAATATGGGCTTGATGTAAGTAGTTATGTTGATGAACGTAGCGACCCAATAAAATCTACCGAAGCGGCTGCAAAATATTTAGCAAGATTATATAAAATTTTTGGCGATTGGGATTTGGCTCTAGCAGCGTATAATTCGGGCCCTGGAAATGTTAGTAAGGCTATTCGACGTTCAGGAGGTTATAGAAATTATTGGAACATTCGTCATAATTTACCACGAGAAACTGCAGGATATTTACCAGCATTTTTAGCCAATATGTATATTTTTGAATATGCTGAAGCTCACGGTTTTAAAAAGTATAAACCAGAATTAGCTTATTTTGAGACAGACACAGTTAGGGTAAAACAGATGATTACGCTAGATCAAGTTTCAGAAGCCACAGGAACACCAATTGAGCAACTTCAGTTTTTAAACCCGTCTTACAAATTAGATATTATTCCGTTTATTAAAGACAAAAATTACGTGTTAAGATTACCTATTGATGTGGTGGGTAAATTTGTAAACAACGAAGATAGAATTTATGCATTTGCTAAAGCAGAATTTGATAAACGCGAAAAACCCATGCCGCAATTTTCTAAAGCTGATGCAAAAGTAACATACCGCGTAAAGTCTGGTGATTACTTAGGTAAAATATCTAGAATGTATGGGGTTAGGGTTAGCAATATAAAAAAGTGGAATGGATTAAGAAGTAATAATTTAAAGATTGGGCAACGACTAATTATTTACCCACGAAAACCTCACGTATCGACTTCTTCTTCCGCGAAAGCGACAATAAAACCAAAACCCATTTCTGGGAAAGTTATCACTTATGTGGTTCAAAGTGGAGACTCGCTTTGGAGTATTTCTCAAAAATTTTCTGGAGTTTCTATTCAAAATATTAAAGATTGGAATGGTATTAGTGGTAGTAAATTAAAACCAGGAATGAAACTTAAAATTTCTAAGGGTTAAATTCTTAAAGTCTGTTTAAGAATTTGTGATTAGAATTTTTATAGGCTATTTTTGATGCAGTATGAGGCAAAATTTTTAAACATAGCCTAGTTACGGTTCAAAATTTTAACAAAATAATGCACAAAAAGAGGTATAAAAAAATAATTAACGAAATCTTAAAACAGACTCTTAAACTTAAAATATATTATGCGACATTTTCTTTTATCAGTATTATCCTTAACGCTATTAATGTCATGTGGTAATAAAAACGCGTCTAAAGAAAAATATCTTCCTGATGCATCTGGAGCCATTAACAATGTATCTGTTGTAACAGAAAATGATTTGTGGGACGGTCGTGTTGGTGAAGCGATAAGAAATGTGCTTGCAAAACCTATTTACGGTTTACCACAAGATGAACCAACATTTACAATTAGTCAAATTCCAACATCAGTTTTTTCTGGTTTTGTTACTAAAAACAGAACGGTCTTGAAAATTGAAACTCATAAAGAAGCAGGTATAATTATTTCTGATAATGTGTATGCTAAACCTCAAAAAGTTATAGTGGTATCAGGAAAAACTAAAGAAGAAATCATTGAAGTACTTAAAGCAAATGAAACAAAGATTGTAGATACTTTTAAAAATGAAGAAATAAATGCAAGATTGCGCCAAATGGCAAAATCGCCACACAGTTTTGAGACTATTAAAGAAAAACTAGGGCTAACTATTGAGTTTGCTTCCGTTTACAGAAAGGCAAAAGAAACCGATAACTTCTTTTGGATTAGAAAAGACATCACAACAGGCACAAGTAATTTGATGATTTATGAGTTGCCTTATAATGCTATTAAAAGAAACGATAGTGTGGTTAATCAAATAATCAAGATAAGAGATTCTATTGGCAAAACCTATATTGAAGGGCCTGTTGAAGGCTCTTATTTAATTACTGAAAATGCATATACGCCTTTTCATGGGGAAACTATTATAGACAATAAACCAACGTTAGAAACTAAAGGTATTTGGGATGTTAAAAATGCCTTTATGGGAGGGCCGTTTATAAATTATGCCATTGAAGATAAAATTAACAAACGTTGGGTGGTTGTTGAAGGGTTTGCTTTTGCACCTTCAGTCGAAAAACGAAATTATATGCTAGAACTTGAAGCGATTATTAGATCGGTTAAAATTCAGTAATTAAAAGTCTATTTTAAAAACAAAAAACCAGCTCATTGAGCTGGTTTTTAGTTATCAGATAAATTGAATTTATCCTTTTTTATCTTCTGTAGATTCTTCTTCTTCTTTGCTAGCGTCTTTAAATTCCTTTATTCCACTTCCTAGCCCGCGCATTAATTCAGGTATTTTTTTACCTCCAAATAAAAGTAAAACAACAATAACAATTAATGCTATTTGCCAAGGTCCTATTGCTAAGGGTAACATATATAAGCTCATAATAATGATTTTAAAAAGCAAAGTTAATAATTAAAGTTAAATAAATCCGTTTTAAGCACAACTTTAGCATACCGACAACGAAGTCTTGTTATAAATTTATTTATTTTTGTTTCAACATGACAGACAAAAAAAAGAAACCAAAAAAGATAAAACGAAAACTACTAGATAAGTATCGGTTAATGATACTTAATGAAAACACTTTTGAAGAGCGTTTATCATTTAAACTAACCAGATTAAATGTTTTTGTAATAACCTCGTTAATGGCCATTTTTTTTATAGCATTAACCTATTTACTCATTGCATTTACACCACTTAAAGAATACATTCCTGGATATTCATCTACAGCATTAAAAAAGAAAGCGACAGAGTTAAGTTATAAAACAGATTCGTTACAGGGTGTTATTGTTATGAATGATCGCTATTATGAATCCATAAAAAAAGTGCTTACGGGCGATTTGAATGCCGTGGATTTTAATAAAGATTCCATCATTCAAGCTGTAAAATTAGAAGCAAGCGAAGTAGATTTAAGTCCAATAGCTGAAGATTCATTACTTCGCGAAAAAGTTGATAAAGAAGATAAGTATAACCTCTTCGAATCTGCAACTACAGCAACTAATTTTGTGTTATTTCCGCCAGTAAGTGGCACCATAAGTGAGGCTTATAATGCTAAAGAAAAACACTATGCTGTTGATATTGTTGTAGCAAAAGACACACCAATTAAAGCCACTGCCGATGGTATTGTAATTTTTGCTGAATGGACTGCTAGTACAGGTTATGTAATTATTATTGAACATAGCTATGGATTAATTTCAATTTATAAACACAATGCAGCTTTAACAAAAACACAAGGTGATTTAGTTAAAGCTGGTGAAGTTATTGCTACCGCAGGAAATACAGGTGAATTATCAACAGGACCACATTTGCATTTCGAGCTTTGGAACGACGGTTACCCAATTAATCCAACAAATTTTATAGATTTTAAATAGACTATGCTATCAATAAAGTCAGTTCTAGCAAAACTTTTTGCCAAACGTATTTATAAGAAAGTTCAAAAATGGGCAAATAATCCTATTGAAACTCAAAATAGAGTATTTCAAGATTTAATTTCAGAAGCAACTAATACTCAGTTTGGACAAGACCATGATTTTGTGAGCATAAATAATTATAAAGATTTTGTAAAACGTGTTCCTGTAAGAGACTATGAAGCACTTAAACCTTATGTTGAAAAAATGGTTGCTGGTGAAGAAGATATTCTTTGGAAAGGAAAACCCATTTATTTTGCAAAAACATCTGGGACAACATCGGGTTCAAAATATATACCTATAACAAAAGAGAGTATGCCTAGTCATGTTGAAGCAGCAAGAAATGCTATTTTGATGTATATTCATGAAACGGGTAAGAGCAAATTTGTAAGTGGTAAAATGATTTTTTTACAAGGGAGTCCTATTTTGAACGAACAAAATGGAGTGCAATTAGGAAGACTATCAGGTATTGTAGCCCATTACGTGCCGAAATATTTACAAAAAAATAGATTACCTTCATGGGAAACCAATTGTATTGAAGATTGGGAAACTAAAGTTGATGCTATAGTTGAAGAAACTTTACCAGAGAATATGACGATTATTTCTGGAATCCCATCTTGGGTTCAAATGTATTTTGAAAAACTTCAGCAAAAAACAGGAAAGAAAGTAGGTGGTGTATTCAAAAATTTCAATTTATTTATTTTTGGAGGTGTTAATTACGAACCTTACAGAGCAAAATTTGAAAACCTTATTGGCAGAAAAGTAGATAGTATAGAGTTATATCCGGCAAGCGAAGGATTTTTTGCTTTTCAAGATAAACAGAATGAGAATGGGATGTTGCTTCAGCTTAATTCAGGCATTTTTTATGAGTTTATTCAAGCAGATGTCTTTTTTGATGAAAACCCAAAACGAATCACTATTGCATCTGTAGAAATTGGGGTAAACTATGTCATGATAATCTCAACAAACGCAGGTTTATGGGCTTACAATATTGGAGATACAGTTCAGTTTACTTCTATAAAACCATTTAGAGTTATTGTTTCTGGAAGAATAAAACATTTTATTTCAGCTTTTGGGGAACATGTTATTGGTAAGGAAGTTGAGCAGGCCATGCAAGACGCTACATTAAACTCTAATGTTAGAATTTCAGAATTTACTGTAGCGCCACAAATAAGCCCTAAAGAAGGACTTCCATATCATGAATGGTTTATTGAATTTGAAAACGAACCAGAAAACCTTTCCGCTTTAGCGAAAAAAATTGATGAGTCTCTTCAAAAACAAAATAGTTATTATTTCGATTTGATTAAAGGCAAAGTATTGCAACCTTTAAAAATCACTAAAGTTAAAAAAGGAGGCTTTCAAGAGTACATGAAATCTGTTGGTAAATTAGGAGGACAAAACAAGCTTCCCAGATTGTCGAATGACAGAAAATTAGTGGAAGGGTTTTCAAAACAAAGCTTCTAGTTGCTGAAGAAACATTCAATTATATTACTTTTGTTTAAAATAAGAACTTATACACTAAATTAAAGAAGAATGTCGAAAAAGGTAGCATTAATTACTGGAGTCACTGGGCAAGATGGAGCTTATTTGAGTGAGTTTTTATTGAAAAAAGGTTATGAAGTTCATGGTGTTAAGAGGAGGTCTTCATTATTCAATACGGATAGAATAGACCATTTATATCAAGACCCTCATGTCACCAGTCGGAACTTTATTCTTCATTATGGCGATCTAACAGATAGCACTAATTTAACTAGAATTATTCAACAAGTACAACCAGATGAAATTTATAATCTGGCAGCCATGAGTCATGTTCATGTATCTTTCGAAATGGCTGAATATACAGCTGATACTGATGGTATAGGAGCTTTAAGGGTGTTAGAAGCTGTTAGGCTTCTTGGTCTTACCAAAAAGACAAGAATTTATCAAGCCTCGACTTCAGAGCTTTATGGTAAAGTTCAAGAAGTTCCGCAAACAGAAACGACACCCTTTTACCCTAGGAGTCCGTATGCAATTGCTAAGATGTATGCCTACTGGATAACTGTAAACTACAGAGAAGCCTATAATATGTATGCGTGCAACGGTATTTTATTTAACCATGAATCGCCAATAAGAGGTGAAACTTTTGTAACAAGAAAAATAACCAGAGCAGCATCACGAATTGCGTTAGGTCTTCAAGAGAAAATATTTTTAGGAAATTTAGATGCCAGTAGAGATTGGGGGCATGCTAAAGATTATGTAAGAATGATGTGGATGATTCTTCAGGCTAATGAAGCAGAAGATTGGGTTATTGCTACGGGCAAAACAACAACAGTTAGAGATTTTGTAAAAATGTGTTTTTCTCATATTGGCATTGAATTAGAGTTTAAGGCGGAGGGAGTAAGTGAAAAAGGATATGTTAAGGTTTGTAACAACCCAGAATATAAAATTGAAATTGGAAAGGAAGTAGTTGCCGTTGATGAAAAATATTATCGCCCTACTGAAGTTGATTTACTAATTGGAGATTCGAGTAAAGCTAGAAAAAAATTAGGATGGAAACCTGAATATGATTTACAAGACTTGGTAGATGATATGATGAGTAGTGATATAAAGTTAATGAAAAAAGAGCAATACCTTAAAGAAGGTGGATATACAATAAAAAATTATTTTGAATAAGGTTTGAACTCAAATTCTAAAATATATATTGCTGGACATAGAGGACTTGTAGGTTCTGCTATTCATAAAACTCTTATAGATAAAGGGTACACTAATATTATAAGTAGAACACATAAGGAATTAGACTTGACAAAGCAAGATGATGTGACAAAGTTCTTTGCTAACGAAAAACCAGAATATGTCATTTTAGCTGCTGCCAAAGTGGGAGGTATTTTAGCTAATAATAAATATCGTGCTGATTTTATCTATGAAAACTTAATGATTCAGAACAATGTAATACATCAAAGTTATTTAAATAAGGTTAAGAAGCTATTGTTTTTAGGAAGCACATGTATTTATCCTAAAAATGCTCCTCAACCAATGAAAGAAGAGTATTTATTGACTGACACTTTAGAATTTACAAATGAGCCTTATGCTATTGCCAAAATAGCAGGAATAAAAATGTGTGAGAGCTACAACTTGCAATATAGTACTAACTTTATTTCTGTAATGCCTACCAATTTATATGGGCCTAACGATAATTTTGATTTCGAAAAATCACATGTGTTACCAGCTTTAATTAGAAAAATCCATTTAGCAAAATTATTATCTGAGTCGAAATTTAAAGAAATATTAGAGGATACAAATTTTGATTCATTAGATAAAGCAAAGCAATACCTTTCAAAAATAGGTGTAACAGCAAGCAATGTTGAGATTTGGGGAACAGGAAAACCAAGACGCGAATTTTTATGGAGCGAAGATATGGCTGAAGCCTGTGTTTTTATTTTGGAAAACAGAGATTTTAAAGATACCTATCCAAAATCTCAAAATGACATTGTTAATACACATATCAATATTGGTACAGGCACAGATATTTCAATAGCTGAATTAGCAGAAATGGTAAAAAATAGTATTGGTTATAAAGGAAATCTAATTTACAACTCTAATAAACCAGACGGTACTCAAAGAAAGTTAACAGATGTGTCAAAAATCAAGAGTTTAGGATGGCATCACAAAATAGACGTAAAAGAAGGTATTGAAAAACTTTATACTTGGTATCTTGACAAGTAGTAATATTATTAAACTCTTAGAAATTAGTTGCTAGTTTCCCCCCTATAAATTAAACCAAATAGTAGTATATTTGCCACAACCAAATTAAATTATGAGTAGTAAAAAACATCACGAAAGAACCCGTGCTCAAGAAAGCTCAAACGCTATTGAGCGAATGTATGTTACTATGCGTCATTTATTTAACAGGGGGTTTTATAAACCTATGGGTATTTCTGGTGAAACTTTACGACAGTCATTATTATTATTAAGACCTGAGATTTATGGCTCTATAGGTGACGAAAAAGCGGAATTAGAAGGCTTACTTTATGTTATAGATAGATTACCACAAGGTATTGAAGAGTGCACATTTATAAATTTAACAAGTGATGAAGGGTATTCTACTTCTCATTTTAAACCTATAATTCCAGAAAAACGGCGTCGTAATTGTTACAGAATAGACGATGAACAAATGAATATTGAGATAACGAGAGGTCGATCAGAAATCTATGATATTCTTACGCATCTTACTTTTCTTTTTATTGAATCGCACAAAATAAGTAAACGTGTTGTAATAAACGAACAAGGTGCTACAACAAGAGATTGGATAAAACTTGAAAAAGCCGTTTTATCTAAAAAGAAACTTACCCAAGAAGAGCGTGAAGTTGCTATTACGCATGTAGCTAATATTTTAGGAAGAACATTTAATGAATTAAGTACTGTTTATAACGAATTTGCTATTCCTTCACAACCTGAAAGGTTGCTACATATTGTGTATTGGCTGGGAAAACTTGCTATTGAAGAATTGATAAATAACAACAAACGAACGGTTACTTTTAGTCCGGTTTTAAGAGAGCGAATTGGGCATCACATTCATGGCGAAATTTGGTCTGATGAGATTAAAGATACGCTGCATAAAAATGGTTTGTTAGAAAGACCAATTCATATTATTAGCGCCAACATGCATAGTGTTATGAATACACTTTATGCTTTTAATGTTCTAAAGCCAAATACCCAAAAGACCGATATATTTGATATATACCAATCTTTAAGTAAAAAAGAAAACGAAGTTTTACGCAATAAAGTAACTAAGGAAGCGTTGCAAAAAGGCATGATTTATATTGAAGATACTTCTGGGGCCAATATTGATGTTCAAATATTTGATTCAACTAAGTTTGATGTTTCTAAAATGGACATTAAAGTATCTGAATCAAGTCTAAAACAAAACCCCCCTGTTATTTTAGTCATGGATTATGCTTTTGGAGAACAAGCTTATGAAACTATTGACGAATTGCTAAAACCATACAAGCAAAAAGGAAAAAAACACCTTCTTAATGTAGAATCTATATCAATTATGGGTAAGGCAGGAATTTTAGAAGGCGGAAAAGGAGATGTTATGATTCCGTCTGCCCACATTTTTGAAGGTACAGCCGATAATTATCCTTTTAAAAATGAATTGAAAAGAGAAGATTTAGAAGGCCAGGGTATTAATATTTGCGAGGGCTCTATGATTACGGTTTTAGGAACCTCGTTACAAAATAAGGATATTCTAAAGTTTTTTTACAATTCCACTTGGAATGTAATAGGTTTAGAAATGGAAGGGGCGCATTATCAAAAAGCTATTCAAGCGGCGTCTAAAGTCCGAGGCAGTATAAGTCCAGATGTAAAAGTAAGATACGCATATTATGCTAGTGATAATCCTTTAAAAACGGGAGGAACATTGGCTTCAGGAGGCTTAGGGACTTCTGGTGTAAAACCAACCTATTTAATAACAAGAACAATATTAGAGCAAATATTTAATTAATAAAAAATTATGAGTAAAGATTTATCACCACAACCAGAATCTGAAGAAGTTGATTTAGGGCAATTGTTTAAAGTTATAGGGAATGCGTTTCAAAGATTTTTTGATTTTATAGCTTCAATTTTTAAAGGGTTATATAAAGTTGTCTTATTGTTTTTAATCCATATTTATAATCGATTAAAATGGTATGCTTTAGCAATTTCTTTAGGTGTTATTCTGGGATTTGTCTTAGATAAAATTAGTGAAGAGATATACGGTGCTAATGTATTTATTGAAACCAATTACAGCTCCTCACATCAGGTGTATGAAAACATGAAATACTTACATCAATTGGCATATAAAGATCAAGATTCTATAGAATTAGCAAGAAAATTAAAGATACCCGTTGCGGATGCGGCCACATTAAAAGGCTTTTATATTGAACCAGACATCGATGAGAATGAAAAAATAAAAATGTTTGTTGAATTTAAAAAAGGCTTGGATTCTCTAGCAAGAGAGGAGTATACTTATAAAACTTTTAACGCTTCCATAAATTTTTATAGTTTCAAGCGGCACAAAATAGGTATAGCATCTACAGATCGTTTTATATTCGGCAAACTTCGGGGTAAATTAATTAATGCAATTACTGATAATGACTATTTAATTAAATTAAAAAACGTAGCCTTAAAGAATTATAAAACTCTGGATATGTCACTTCAAGTAGAACAACAAAAAATGGATTCTTTGGTGGGCATTTATTTAAGTATTAGAGACCGTGAGTCTAAAAAAGAGGCTGTAGTTGGTTCTGGGACTAATTTCTTTATGGCTAACGGACAACAACAAAGTGATTTGTTAATGAATGAAACGGTTTTAATAAACAATATTTCAAGTCTAGAAACACAACGAAGAGAAATTGAAAAAGCTATTGTAATTAATGGTAATATTGTTAATGTTATAGCAGATTTTCCTGATTCGGGTTATGATATTTCTGAATGGAAAGACAAGAAAAAATTTGTGTTACCAATATTATTTTTTATACTCACATTTATTGGATTTTTGTTAATTGGTTTCGGGCAGTACTTATCCGAGGAAGATAAGAGGTTAAATTTATAGATATAACAATGAATACTATTCTAGTAACAGGTGGAGCAGGTTTTATTGGTTCACATGTTGTAAGACTATTTGTGGAAAAATATCCGAATTATCATATTTATAATTTAGATGCATTGACCTATGCAGGAAACCTAGAGAATTTAAAAGATATTGAACACAATACTAATTACACATTCATAAAAGGAGATATAACAGACGAAGATTTTATTAATGCACTTTTTGAAGAGCACAAGTTTGATAGTGTAATTCATTTAGCTGCAGAATCTCATGTAGATAGGTCTATTAAAGACCCATTAGCATTTGTTAAAACAAATGTTATTGGCACAATGAATCTTTTGAATGCTGCTAAAAAGTATTGGAATGAAGATTATACAAACAAACGTTTTTATCACATAAGTACAGATGAAGTTTTCGGTACATTAGGACAAACGGGTTTATTTACTGAAACAACATCTTATGACCCAAATTCCCCATATTCAGCATCAAAAGCAAGTTCAGATCACTTTGTAAGAGCTTATGGTGAAACATACGGAATGCCTTATGTCATTACAAACTGTTCTAATAATTATGGTCAAAATCAATTTCCAGAAAAATTAATTCCATTATTCATAAATAATATTATTAACAACAAACCATTACCTGTCTATGGTGATGGAAACTATACTAGAGATTGGTTGTATGTAAAAGATCATGCCAGAGCAATAGATTTAGTATATCACAAAGGAATTAATGGTGAAACTTACAATATTGGAGGCTTCAACGAGTGGAAAAACATTGATTTAGTTAGGTTACTATGCCAACAAATGGATATTGAATTAGGACGATCAAAAGGGACTTCAGAACAATTAATCACGTATGTAAAAGATCGCCCAGGGCATGATTTACGTTATGCTATTGATGCATCAAAAATAAAGAATGAATTAGGCTGGAAACCTTCGGTAACATTTGAACAAGGTCTTGAAAAAACAATTAAATGGTATTTGAGTAACGAAGATTGGTTAAATAATGTCACAAGCGGCGCTTATCAAATGTATTATGAAAAACAATATAGTTAACTTTAAGGAATAATTATGAAAGGGATAGTTTTAGCAGGAGGGTCTGGCACTAGATTACACCCATTAACACTAACAGTAAGTAAGCAATTCATGCCTATTTATGACAAACCCATGATATATTATCCTATTTCGACTTTGATGTATGCCGGAATAAATGAAATATTGATTATTTCAACACCTAAAGATCTGCCTTTATTTAAAGATTTGTTGGGAGATGGTGAAAAATATGGCTGTAAGTTTGAGTACGCAATACAAGAGGCACCAAATGGATTGGCAGAGGCCTTTATTATTGGGGAAGATTTTATCGGAGAAGATAAAGTTGCTTTAATATTAGGGGATAACATCTTTTACGGAACAGGTTTAGCTAAACTTTTACAGGCAAATAATAACCCTAAAGGGGGTGTTATTTATGCGTATCGTGTGCATGATCCAGAACGTTATGGTGTTGTTGAATTTAACGAAAAAGAGCAAGTGGTTTCAATTGAAGAAAAACCTAAAACACCTAAATCCAATTTTGCCGTTCCAGGTATTTATTTTTACGACAATTCTGTTGTTGACATAGCAAAAAACATAAAACCTAGCCATAGAGGAGAACTAGAGATTACAGACGTAAATAAAGCCTACTTAGAAAAAGAAAAGTTAAGCGTAAGCGTTTTAGATAGAGGAACAGCTTGGTTAGATACGGGTACATTCCAATCACTAATGCAGGCCTCTCAATTTGTTGAAGTTATAGAGGAAAGGCAAGGATTAAAAATAGGCTCAATAGAGGCTGCTGCGTTTGAAATGAAGTACATAAATGAAGAACAATTTATAGCATTAGCAAAACCATTGCTTAAAAGTGGGTATGGTAAAAACTTATTAGGACTACTGAAAAAAAAATAATGACTGTAAAAGAAACCAAACTAAAAGGGTGTTTTATAATAGAACCAAAAATTTTTGAAGATAAAAGAGGATATTTTCTAGAAAGTTACAATCAAAAAACGTTTAACAAATTAATAGGAACTAATATTAATTTTGTTCAAGATAATGAGTCTTTTTCATCAAAAGGAGTTTTAAGAGGACTACATTATCAAACAGGTGCTCATGCTCAAGCAAAACTGGTTCGTGTTTTAAAGGGTAAAGTTTTAGATGTAGCTGTAGACCTTAGAAAAGAATCTCAAACTTTTGGGCAATATACAGCGGTAGAATTATCGGAAGAAAACAGAAAGCAATTATTTGTGCCAAGAGGTTTTGCTCATGGATTTATAGTATTAGAAGATGATACCGTTTTTTTATATAAATGTGATAACTATTATGATAAAACTTCGGAATCTGGTATCATATTCAATGATAAGGCTTTAAATATAAATTGGAATTTCCCTGAAGGAAAAATGATTGTATCTGAAAAAGACAAAAACTTAACAACGTTTGAAAATCTATTTAAATGATAAAAAAAGTTTTAGTTACAGGAGCCAATGGTCAATTAGGAAAAACCATTAATGAACTATACAAAAAAAACGATATTGGATTAGAGTTTGTTTTTGTTTCTAGAGAGGCATTTGACATTACTAAAAAAGAGAATATCAATGCTCTTTTTAGTAAACAAAAATTTGATTACTGCATAAATTGTGCAGCTTACACCAACGTTGAACAAGCAGAAAAAACACCAGAAATAGCCTATAAAATTAATGCTGAAGGAGTTAAGAATCTTTCCCATGCATGTGAAGAAAATGACGTTATCTTAATTCATATTTCAACCGATTATGTGTTTGACGGAGAAAAGGAAACACCTTATATTGTAAGTGATGAAACCAATCCTATTAATAAATATGGGAAGTCTAAATTAGAAGGTGAAAAGCATATAAAAAGAATTTTAACTAAATATTTTGTTATCAGAACGTCATGGTTATACAGTAAAAAACACGGTAATAATTTCTATAAAACGATTCTCAAAAAGGCCAAAACCGAGAACCAACTATCAATTACTACGGAACAAAAAGGTTGTCCGACAGACACTGTTAATTTATCAAAATTTATTATTAAATTAATCCAAGAAAACAGTCCCGTTTTTGGATTTTTTCATTTTTGTGATGAAAAAGTCATGACTTGGTATGATTTTGCTGAACAGATACTCATAGAAAACAACCTCTCTAATAATATAAATCTTGTTAAAGCAAACAATTATCGTACTTTTGCAAGGCGACCTAAAAGCTCAGTTTTAAAGAATTGAAACCATAGGTATTAATTAAAAATAGGATCAATTAATATGCAGAAAAAAGTAGCATTAATAACAGGAGTTACCGGACAAGACGGTGCTTATTTAAGTGAATTCCTTCTAAAAAAAGAATATGAAGTTCATGGAGTAAAAAGACGATCATCATTGTTTAATACCGATAGAATAGATCATTTATATCAAGACCCTCATATAGAAAACCAAAACTTCTTTTTACACTATGGCGATTTAACGGATAGCACTAACTTAACAAGAATTATTCAGGAAGTTCAGCCTGATGAAATTTATAATCTAGCTGCAATGAGTCATGTACATGTCTCTTTTGAAATGCCAGAATACACGGCAAATGCAGATGGAATTGGTACTTTAAGATTGTTAGAAGCTTTAAGGCTACTTGGTTTAGAAAAGAAAACAAGAATATATCAAGCCTCAACTTCAGAATTATATGGTAAAGTGCAAGAAGTGCCACAAACAGAAACCACACCGTTTTACCCAAGAAGCCCTTATGCGGTTGCAAAAATGTATGCCTATTGGATAACGGTAAACTACAGAGAAGCCTATGGGATGTTTGCTTGTAATGGGATATTGTTTAACCATGAATCCCCTATACGTGGAGAAACTTTTGTTACTCGAAAAATCACAAGAGCTACATCTAAAATAGCCATGGGTTTACAAGAAAAGATTTATCTAGGCAACCTTGATGCTCAAAGAGATTGGGGACATGCTAAAGACTATATTAGAATGATGTGGATGATTCTTCAGGCTGATGAACCAGAAGATTGGGTCATTGCAACAAACAAAACAACCACGGTTAGAGATTTTGTAAAAATGGCTTTCGCACATGTTGGCGTAGAATTAGAGTTCAAAGGAACCGGTGAGAATGAAAAAGGATTTATTAAAAGCTGTAGTAACTCTAAGTATCAATTAGAAATTGGGAAAGAAGTTGTTGCAGTCGATCCAAAATATTTTAGACCAACAGAAGTTGAATTACTTATAGGTGATGCAACTAAAGCAAAAGAAAAATTAGGATGGGTACCTAAATATGATTTACAAGCTTTAGTGGATGACATGATGTCTAGTGATATTAGATTGATGGAAAAAGATAGTTTCCTAAAAGAAGGCGGTTATAAAATTATGAATTACTTCGAATAAATTTCATGGATAAAAATGCCAAAATCTATCTAGCTGGCCATAGAGGTTTAGTAGGAAGTGCCATATTAGAAAACCTAAAAAGTAAAGGGTACTCTAATATTATTACACGTACACATAAAGAACTAGATTTAGCAAATCAATCGGAGGTTGCTAAATTTTTCAGGACTGAAAAACCAGAATATGTGTTTCTGGCTGCAGCTAAAGTTGGCGGAATTGTAGCTAACAATGTGTATAGAGCAGATTTTATTTATGAAAATATGATGATTCAAAATAATGTGATTCATCAAAGCCATGTAAACAAGGTAAAAAAGCTATTGTTTTTAGGAAGCACCTGTATATATCCTAAAAATGCGCCGCAACCGATGAAAGAGGATAGTTTATTGACAGATACTTTAGAGTATACCAATGAACCTTATGCTATAGCCAAAATTGCTGGTATCAAAATGTGTGAGAGTTATAATTTGCAATATGGTACAAACTTCATTTCTGTTATGCCCACAAATTTGTACGGACCTAATGATAATTTTGATTTAGAAAAATCACATGTTTTACCAGCTTTAATACGCAAAATTCATTTAGCAAAATTGTTGTCAGAATGTAAATTTGACGTTGTCGTTGAAGATCTAGGTGTTAATAATATTGAGAAAGCAAAAGCCTATTTAAATACGTTTGGAGTATCAGGAAATAGCGTTGAAATCTGGGGGTCAGGAAAGCCAAAACGTGAGTTTTTATGGAGTAAAGACATGGCAGATGCTTGTGTATTTATCATAGAAAACCGAGATTTCTCAGACACTTATAATAAAGGTGATAAAGAGATTAGAAACACACACATCAATATAGGTACAGGCAAAGATGTATCCATAAAAGAATTGGCAAAAACTATTAAAAACACCATTGGTTTTAAAGGCAATTTAGTTTTTAATACTGATAAACCGGATGGAACTATGCGTAAATTAACGGATGTTTCTAAGTTAAATAAATTAGGATGGAAATATAAGGTTGAATTGGAAGAAGGTATAAAAGAAATTTATAACTGGTATAAAACTTCAAATTAAATATATTAAATATGAAAAAGGTATTTTTTGTAGTATTATTAGTAATAATAACTGCTTGCAATAACAAAAGTAAAGAGGTAAAAGTAGAATCTTCAGAAGTAAATACTAAAGAGAAACAAGAAAAAGCTGAAATTTTTTTAAGTGAAGCAACGATTCCTGAAAGTTCTAAATGGTTTAAAAATGAAATATCCATTTCAGAATCTTCAGAAATTTTTAACGATAATTATGCTAATTTAATATCTAGGACAAGTGCCGATAAATCAGCATATACGGGTATAAGTAATATAAAAGTTACAAACGGTAGTACCTACAAATTGAGTGTTATTGTAAAAAAAGGAAATGTAGGAAAGAACTTTGCTTTAAGAATGCAGGGAGTATACCCAAATAGGGTCGATGCTGTGTTTGATTTAGAAACAGGGTTGGTAAAAGAAACCTTAATTTCAGGAACAGAATTGGCTGAAAATAACAAAGCAACAATGGAGTCTTTAGGAGGAGGTTGGTATAAATGCTCACTTTATGCAGATATTTTTGCAGAATATATGAGAATTGTTTTTGGACCCACAACTAATAAGCTCAAAACTGGGCTCTGGGAAACAAGAACAGGAGAGTTAAGCAATACCATTATTGTTACAAAATCTTTACAATTATTAGAGCTATAAATATTATGAGGATACATTTATTTTTAGTGACGTGTGCTTTAATAATAATTGTTATGTCTTGTAGTACTGATTCTGAAAAAGAAAAAGTAGGAGAAGAACTATTCCCTTATTCTGATCAATCTAATTCAGGTAATTGGATTTTAAACAATACTTTAAGCGATGAGTTTGATGGAATACAAATAGACCTTATTAAATGGGTTAATTTATATCCTGGCTGGAATGGAAGATTTCCCTCTTGGTTTGTTAAAGAAAATGCAATTATCAATAATGGAGAGTTAAATATTATAATGAAAAAGGAACATCTTCCTGAGATGGATGATGAGTTTGAATATTCAACTGGAGTAATCAGAAGCAATAACTCATTTAAATATGGTTATTGTGAAATCAAAGCTAAATGTATGAATTCAGCTGGGAGTAGTGCTTTTTTTCTCAATAATGTACAAGCTGACTGGTGGACTGAAATTGATGTATTTGAAATTGGAGGAAATGCTTCTGGTTATGAGTATATAATAAATACTAATTTACATGAATTTTATAATCCAGATAATGTTGTCATGCCTTTTGTTTTCAATATTGAAACACATTATTCAGATGCTTTTAGTCCAACATCAGAATGGCGACCTGATGCAGGCTATCATATATATGGTGTAGAATGGGACATGAGTTCAATAAAATGGTATGTAGATGGGAGTTTATTAAGAGAAACTACTAATTCTAAGTGGCACCAAGAACAGTTTATTAATATTGATAGTGAGACTATGCCTGATTGGTTAGGGTTGCCAAATGATAACGATTTGCCATCTGTTTTTAATGTTGATTATGTTCGTACATGGCAAAAACCATAATTTTTTATAAATAAAAAAGCAAGACTTAAATGTGTGGAATTACAGGTATATATTCTATTAATAATATTTCTAATTTAGAAGAAAGAATCCAAAAAATGAATTCTTCAATTAAGCATAGAGGACCAGATGCTGGGGGAAAATACATAGATAATAATCTTGCGCTTGGTCATAGGCGATTAAGTATTATCGATACTAGAGAGGTGTCTAACCAACCTATGCATTCAAACAGTAATGTTTGGCATCTTGTTTTTAATGGAGAGATATATAATTTTGAAGAAATAAAATCACAACTTAATTACAACTTTAAAACATCTTCAGATACTGAAGTGATTCTTGCAGCAGTAGAAGAAAAAGGAATGAATTGGTTTATTAATCAAGCCAATGGAATGTTTGCAATTGCGATTTATAATTCTGAAACGAAAGATTTATTTTTAGTTAGAGACAGATTAGGAATAAAACCACTTTATTTTTATAATGACGGAGAAAAACTAATTTTTTCATCTGAGATAAAGGCAATATTATCTAGTGGTTTAATTGATGCTGAATTTAATGAGGAGGCGGTAGACGAATATTTAGCAAATAGATATATTCGAGCACCATATACTTTTTTTAAAAATATTTTTCAAGTAAATCCAGGAAACTATTTGTCTATAAACAAAGATTTATCCACTATTGAAAATAAGTATTGGGATATTCCAGATGCGTTTAATATGTCTACTGAGTATAATGAAGAAGAGGTTCTTAATGGGTTAGATAAAGAGTTAAACAAAGCTATTAAGTATAGACTTATTGCAGATGTGCCTTTAGGAACTTATTTGAGTGGAGGTGTAGATTCTAGTCTTATTACGGCAATTACAGCATTAAATAAGAAGGAAAAAGTAAACACTTATACTATTGGTTTTGAGGAAATGAATGAGTTTGAGTATTCAGAAGTTATTGCCGAAAAATACCAAACGGATCATCATGAAATCTTAATGCAAAAAAAAGACTATATGTCTAATTGGGAACGTCTTATCAATTTTAAAGATGCACCATTAGGTGTTCCTAATGAAATTCCATTAGCTGTAATGTCAACTAAATTAAAAGAAAAAATCACTGTAGTGTTATCTGGAGAGGGCGCCGATGAATTAATGGGTGGCTATGGTAGAATTTACAGAGCACCTTTTGATTATGCAAATGAAGACATAAATGAGTCTTTTTACGATTATTTTACCTCAAGGTATGACTATGTGCCGAGATCTATGAGAGACCAATTAATTAATACACCAAAAAACTATAGAGATGAGTTTGATGCAGAGATTAAAGCTGATTTTAGTGAAAGTTCTAATGAAGAAAGTGTTTTTAGGTTCTTTCATAAATATCACGTTAAAGGCTTATTGCAACGAGTAGACATGACTACCATGCAAACCTCAGTGGAGGCTAGAGTACCTTTTTTAGATCATAATTTAATTGAATACTCATATAATAATATTCCGTATGATTTAAAATTACGTTGGATAAGTGATGATGCAGAAAATCAAGCAAAGTCTATGAACTCTAACCAGTACAGTGAAACCTTAGATACACCAAAATATTTACTTAGGAAAGTGTCTTATAAATACCTACCTAAAGAAATTATTGAACGCAAAAAAATTGGCTTCCCCGTACCTTTAACAGAATGGTTTGATAACTTAGAGACCTTAGCTAAAGAACTTTTACCTACTGCCAACTGGTTAAAAGAAGGTGTGGTTAATGATTTAATAGAAAAAAGTAAAACAGAATCTAGAGCAGGACAAATTCTTTGGATGTTTATTAATATAGAATTATTCAAAAGAAACTACTTTAACAAACAGTGGAAGTGGTAAAAATAAAATAGGATTATTATGTATAAAAGAGGAGATGAAAAAACAACTATAGGTTACACTTCTGGTGTTTACGATTTGTTTCATATTGGGCACTTAAATTTAATAAAAAACGCCAAAGGATTATGCGACAAACTAATTGTTGGAGTAACTTCAGATGAGTTAGTCTCTTATAAAAAGAAGAAAGCTGTTATTGGTCATGCAGAACGCATGGAAATTGTTAGAAACATAAAATATGTTGATGCAGTTGTCCCCCAAAACGATATGGACAAATTTAAAATGTGGGAACGCCTTAAATTTGATGTCATGTTTGTTGGTGATGATTGGTTTGAGAGTGAAAAGTGGAAAGATTTAGATGAGAAATTTAAAGCAGTAGGTGTTAAAATAGTATACTTTCCATATACAAAAGGAACATCATCCACTTTAATAAACAAAACATTAAAAGACTTAAGAGGTAAAGAGGAGAAATAGTTTTTGTTTTTAACTCTAAAGTTTAATAGGCATCATTTATGCATTTTGATAAAAAATATCTTTTTTTAAGTACGTCTCTTTTTTTTAAGCTACTTATAAATGTATTCGTAATATTTTATATAGCCAAAATGGTAAGTGTTTCAGATTTTGGAAGCTTTACTTTAGCTTTTATTGTCGCTTCAATTACTACACTTTGCTTAGACTATGGTTTTAACCTAAAAGGTTTAGTCTTATCTAGTAAAACAAAAGATGAGGTTAATGAAGAATTATCCTCAATGATTTTTTCGAAAATAATTATAGCAGGGATTGCTGTTTTAGTGTTTGGACTGTTTTTTTTATTAAGCAAATATGATGCTACTACAAACAAGGTAATAGCGGTTTTAGCTGTTTCTGCAATCCCAACATCTTTTGGAAACTTTTATTTAAACAATTTTAAAATTGTAAATAGGTTTGATAAGGAAGCTGTTGGTTATATTATTCAAGGTACTATTTTATTATTTCTTTTAGGGTTTAATCATTTTTACGGCCAAAATGATATTTTTTATTACGCTATTATTTTACTAATAGCTAGAATAGCTTATATGATTTTCGGATTTTTTGCATTTAGAAAAGGATTCTTTAAATCGTTTACTTTTAATTTTAAGAAAGCTATGGTTGCTATAAAAACGGCGACTCCCTTTGGCGTGCATTTAATATTAGGAGCCTCAATAATTTATATTGACACTTTCATACTGTCTTTTTTATCTACTTTAGAAAATGTTGGCTTATACCAAGGCGGCATGCGAATTATAATGGCATCTATGTTAATAACAGTTATAATTAGTGATGCGTTTATTCCAGAAATTTCTAGGGTATATCAAAACAAACCTGTCATTTCAAAAAAACTATCAAACTTATTCCAATTCATTTTGTTCTTTTCAGGGCTAACATTAATTACAATCTACTTTTATAAAAAAACAATTATTCTTATTTTATTTTCAAAAGAATATCTGGTACTCGAACACTTTATCGTTTTAATTATTTTGATAATTTTATTGCGTTACATTGGTATAGTTCCAGGCATAATTTTAACAAGTTTAGGAAAACAAATTGTAAGAGCGAGAGCTGTAGTGGTATCAATAATTTTTAGTATTATCCTAAACTTTATTTTTATTCCAATTTATGGAATTAAGGGAGCTTTTATTGCCAGTTTTATTTCGCATATTATTTTAAACTTAATATATGTGTTCTTTGCAATGAGAATGATAAACTTTACAAAAGGTATTTCAATTCACTTCATCATTATTACTTTTGTCGTATATTATGTTTTACAACAATTATTCTTTTCGGATAATCGAATGTTTTTTATTTTTACCATTGTATTAAACGTCATAATATTAGGCGTTTATTATTTTTTTCAATTAAAAAAGAGACTTTAAATTATCAAAATGAAATATAATTATAGTTATATAAAAAATAGCTTTCACTCTCAAGAAGCTTGGATTAATGTTTTTGTACTTAAATATATTACAATGCCATTGGTTTATTTAATGGTTAATTATACCAAGATTACACCTAATATTATTAGTCTATTATCCATAATTTTTGGAGTGTATTCAGCTTATAATTTTTTTACTGGAAATGTGATTTTAGGTGGGGCAATGTACTTAATATCGTATATTTTTGATGCAACTGATGGTAAGGTTGCAAGAATTACAAAAACAGGAAAGCCATACGGTGCATGGTTAGATATTTGTATAGACAGAATAAACTTAGTACTAATCACTACTGCTATTGCTTATAATTTTTATTTGAATACAGATGAAGTTTTAATCGTTTTTCTTAATTCTTTATTTTTAGGTTTAACTTTTATAGGATCTGAAAGCAGATATAATATTGATTATTACAAATTAAAAAATGAAATTATAGATCAAAAGAAAGCAGATAGCTCTTCGTATGGAAGATGGTGTATTAAAAGAGGCGTAATTAAATTACCAATATCTTTACCTGAATTATTTTTATTTTACATGGTGCTAGCACCATGTTTAAATGTAGAGCTATATTCCATTTTTATAATAAACTTATTTTTAATTATAAGAATAATATTACAGCAAAAATTTTGGTATGATGTCGTTAAAAATAAATAGTATAGTTTTCTACATAATTGTCATTTGTTTTATTTCAATGGCAATACCACATTTTTTAAATCTTGAAGATGGAAATATTTTCTTACAAGATTTCTACGCTAAAAGAATAATGATTATTCTTACTCTTCCATTCTATTTTTATTTAATAATACTTTATCTAACACCAATAAATAAAAGCAAATCTATTAGTAAAAATTTTGTGTTGTATTTTTTTATAGCCGCCATAGAGCTTATTAATTCTATAGTTTTAAAAAATAAGTTAAGCCTAATTGCTCTTGATATTTTTATTGTTTGTCTTCCATTTTTTTTTTACATTTTAGTATATAAGACTAGTTTTAATATAGACACATATAAAAATAAATTTTTTGTATATATTCTTATTGCATCATTTTTAGTCTTTTTAAATATTAAATTACAATTTTCTTATTTTTCTTTATTAGCTATTGTATTTACTGTTTTTTTTACAAAGTTCAATTTACAAGGGCTAGTTTTGATCGCCATATTGCCCTTTGTTGTTATGAATAGCTTAATTGGTAAAAGTTCTCTTATCATGCTAGCTATTTTGATTTTGTATTTTTTCTTATTTGATAAGAAAATGGTGTCCAAACAAAAAAAGATTTATATTGCTTTAGTTCCTTCTGTATTGATTGTTTTGAGTGTCATTTTTTTTTGGAATAAGATTGAAACCACTGGGGCTTATAGAAATACAGTTTATTTTTTAAGAAATACAGATTTAAAGGAGTTTAAATTTAAAGATATGTCTACAGGACATAGAATTTTTGAAGGACAAAGAGTTTTGGAAGATTTTAGTAATTCTAATACTTATATCAAAATTTTCGGTAATGGTTTTGGTGCTACAATAGATTTGTCTGGTACAAACGACGTCGCTGTTCAAAAAACAAATAAAGACTTAGAGAATGTTAGACATATTCATATAGGTTTTTTTGCAGTTTTACATAGATATGGCTTAATAGGACTTTTGGTATACTTCTTATTTATTCTCAAAATACTAAAATCTTGCAACTATGTACTTAAGAAATCTGAAAATTATGCCATAGTTTTAGGGGCGCTTTATGTAATCATTATTATTTTCGATTCTTTTATTACTTTCCCTCATTTGATGTCAAACATAATGTTTTGGTTTATTGTATTTGTTGTTCTACGCGAAGCTGATAGGTTTAAGGGTATAGCCAATATGCCTAAAAACGATTTAAAAATCATGAAAACATGAGTTTAATTTTTTCTAGATTATGTTCATTTTCTAACTTATTAAGTCTAAGTTTTTTTTTGTTTGGGATATTTCCAATCCTTCCTGAAAAATTAAAAGGGCTTCCAGTTGTTGTACTCACTATTTTATCAATAGCATCATTTTTTTTTGTAAATAAAGAAAACCAACAAAAAATAAATTATAAAGTGTTAATTGGGCTTACATCGTTATTCACAATTTTGTTTTTTAGTATCTTCTATACATTAAGTTTTAATTTACCTAAAAACAAAATAGAAACAACATTATCACTATTATTTGTGCCATTAGCATTCGTGTTAATAGGTAGTAATAGAATAAAAAGGAAGGATTCCATTAAGTTTTTTATAACGTTTATTATAAGTACACTGTTATTAACGATTTATAGTTTGTTTAGATATTATGAGTCGAACCTCTTTATTCTAGGTAACTTAAAAGTGAATTCTTTCAGGAATTTGGTAACTCAAATGCCTTTTATAAATGATCATCCAATTTATATAAGCATTTACCTTGGGTTATCTGTGATTCTAACAGTACAGTTAGTATTAAATAAAAATATTTCAATAAAAATAAAAGCCATTTTATTGATGGCTTGTTTCTTAAATTGTGGTCATTTATTACTTTTATCAAGTAAAGGTATTATTACTGCTCTATTATTTAGTTTAATAATTTTATTTTATTTTCAAATAAAACTATTAAAAATAAAAGTGTTAATAATTATATCAATAATTATAGTTTTTATTTTTAGTGTATTTTTTATAACAACCACCGAAAGAAGATTTAGAGAGTTTTTTAAAAAAACAACATATACGGAACTTCGAATCAATAACTCATCAAGTATTAGAGTTGCTATATACAAATGTGTTTTATCGGTAATTAAAGAAAACCCTATAAGAGGATATGGTTGGGGCGTAGGAACAAAAAAATTAAACGAATGCTATAAAGAAAAATCAGATTATTTGTATAATAAAAAGTACAATTCTCATAATCAATATCTAGGATATTATATTGATGGCGGACTTCTAGCGACAGGTGTTTTATTTCTTTTTCTTTTTAATCAGTTTAAAAGAGCAGTATCCATTAAAAACCATTACTATTTTTCGATTCTTGTATTTTTTTCAATAATAATGCTTTTTGAAAATATTTTAGAAAGACAGTCAGGTTTAATTATTTTTATTTTTATTATTTGTTTTTTTACATTTAAAAAAGTTATGGATAATAAAACAGCGGTTATTAATTAGTTGTTTTTATATTTGTAAACAGAAATTTTATACACTAATAGACCATGGTTATTTGATAATTAAGGTGAATGAGAAACTAAGACTTGGGTAAAAAAATAACAATTATTGGCATTAACTATTACCCAGAAGATAGTGCTATAGGCTTATATAGTACCGAGAAAGCAGAATATTTAGTTTCTAAAGGGTTTGACGTTACTGTAATAACAGGATTTCCTTATTATCCACAATGGGAAATAAGACAAGATTATAAATCAAAAAATTACTTGGTTAAAGAAACTATAAATGGAGTAAAAGTTTATAGAAGTAAGCAGTATGTGCCCAAAGATCCAACATTTATTAAAAGAATTATTCATTTAACCAGTTTTACTTTTGGAAATTTTATTAACCTGTTTAGAGTTGATAAACCGGATATAGTTATATCAATAGTTCCATTCACAACGTCTGCATTATTGGGTTGGTTCTTAAAAAAGAGATACAAAGCTAAACACTGGGTACATATTCAAGATTTTGAATTTGATGCAGCTATAGATTCTGGACTTCTAAAAGGGAATAAAAAGTTCGTTATTAGCAAACTACAGAGTATTGAGAAGTTTGTTTTAAAAAAGGCAGACATCGTTTCCACAATAAGTTTTGGTATGATTAATAAGCTAAAAACAAAAACAAAAACTAACACATATTACCTTACAAACTGGATTGATATAAAAAAATTTAGCAACGATACTATAAAAACTCACAAATATCTAACTTCGAATGCTTTTAAAATTTTATATTCAGGAAATATTGGAGCCAAACAAGATTGGGTATTTTTTATTGAGTTTTTAAATCAGTTAAAAGTAATTGATAATGTTGAAGTTATTGTAGTTGGTGAAGGTGCTGAAAAAGATAACCTTCTACCAAAAATAAAAGATTATAATTTTGTAAAGCATTATAATTTGGTTCCTTATGACGAGTTACCGTCTCTATTGTTTGGAGCCGATTTGCACATATTATTTCAAAAAACAGATGTTATTGATACGGTGATGCCATCAAAAATATTAGGTATGATGGCGAGTGCAAAACCATCAATAGTAACTGGGAATTTAAAAAGTGAAGTAGCGACTGTTTTCAAAGATTCCAACGGAGGGTTTTATTTTGATGGGAAATCAATGGAAGATATTATAAATCAAATTATTTTATTAAAAGAAAATAAAAAGATGTGTTTAGAATTAGGGCGGAATGCCAAATCGTATGTTCAAGAAAAATATGCTAAAGATAAAGTTTTGAATAAGTTTATTAGTCAACTTAAAAGTTTCTAATAAATTTTAATTTATACTATGAAAAAAAAAATACTAATAACTGGTGCAGCAGGATTTTTAGGCTCCCATTTATGCGATCGCTTCATTAAAGAAGGTTACCATGTGGTGGCTATGGATAATTTTATCACGGGTGATAAAAAAAACATTGAACATTTATTTGGTTTAGAGCATTTTGAATTTGTAGCTCACGATGTAACCAATTTTATAGAACTTAGAGGAAACCTAGATTATATTTTACATTTTGCTTCACCTGCAAGCCCTATTGACTATTTAAAAATCCCAATACAAACTTTAAAAGTAGGCGCTTTAGGCACACATAATCTTTTGGGGTTGGCCAAAGCTAAAAATGCTCGTATGCTTATTGCATCTACATCAGAAGTTTACGGAGACCCTTTAGTACATCCTCAATCGGAAGATTATTACGGGAATGTTAATACCATTGGACCTAGGGGTGTTTATGATGAAGCAAAGCGTTTTCAAGAATCTATAACCATGGCATATCATCGGTTTCACGGTTTGGAAACACGAATTGCACGTATATTTAATACCTACGGACCAAGAATGAGACTTAATGATGGTAGAGTTATCCCTGCTTTTATTGGTCAAGCCCTTAGAGGAGAAGATTTAACTGTTTTTGGAGACGGATTACAAACACGATCTTTTTGTTATGTTGACGATCAAGTAGAAGGGATTTATAGGTTACTTTTAAGTGATTATACAAACCCCGTTAA
>Ga0316208_1000302_pt1 | contig 64881 bp, 62 predicted proteins | sample 3monopyrite_MG_FD_204944 | JGI IMG/M metagenome (GOLD analysis project Ga0316208, IMG submission 204944) | Microbial mat bacterial communities from mineral coupon in-situ incubated in ocean water Damariscotta River, Maine, United States -... | ecosystem: Environmental > Aquatic > Marine >... | reverse complement strand
TGCGTTTCTTTCTGAAGGCCGCCCACTGATTAAATTTGTTTTTTTTAAATTTAATCAGTGGGCGGCAACGCGCTGTCACCATTTGTGTCAAGTTTTAATTTGAATATTTCTCCTTTTTGGGGTTTGAGACTCTAAACTTTAGTAAGGATTATTTACTTTTTGAAAGTAATAAAATAAAATTTAAATTGGAAGTTGCAAATATCGGAAGAGGTCTTTTAGGTGATTATAAGATAGGTGATCAAGACTGGTACAGGCGGTATATTTTGTCTTCTATCGCTAATTCGGATGCAGTTTACAGAGATGAATTAGATTTGGAATTCATATGTAATCCACCGGAAATTATTATAGAGCATCTTTCTATTCGAGAAAACTTGCTGAACGGCAATGCCAATCCGTTACAAGATGTAAAGTTTGTAGGGGGCTAGTCGGTGGTTGTCTTCTACATTTCAGACTGAAACATTGAGTGCTACTTTAAGTTTAGTTTCCATTACCACATCTGAGAAATAAAAAGACAATAGGGGACGACAATAGGACGACAATAGGACAATAGGGGACAGACCACTATTAATCTGATGTATTGATCAGTCTTTATCATCTGCGACAATAGGGGACAGACCACTATTAATCTGATGTATTGATCAGTCTTTATCATCTGTGAAGTATTAGATGTCAATTACCTTGGCCGGTCGCATTGCCTCATCACTTATCTAACTAGTGTCCATCCAGAAACTTACAGATATTTTCCAACAAGATTACTAATGTGTTGTGCGGTTAATTGGAATACGTCCGCTAGCTGGTTTTGAGGCACTCGATGACAAAGAAAAAGCTGAACCAGGATCGTATTTCGAGTGTAGTTATCATTTTTCTCATACTGAGCAAATAAGGTATTGCGATAAAAAACATAGTGGGTTTGACTCACATTGACAATGAGACTGACTTCGAGCGGATTTGCCTGGTTGATATTTATGGCGTGTTTTTGCGCTTCGAAGGTTAAGTTAACCGCAATTTGTTCCATTTTTTCACCCGTCACTGAATATTTTAAACTAGAAATATCGAATGGAGGTAATTATAAAACGAATTCCAATTTTTTCAATCAGTTAGTGCAAACGAGTGCGATTATTTTCTGAGTAAATTGGAGTTCTGGAACGTAATTTTATACCTCAAATGGTCTATCGAGCATGCAAAATCCAACACCGTTATTCCCCGGTTTCCATCTACCTACCTTACGTCGTAAACCTAAATCAGAAAAGCAAAAATTGCTCGAAGAAATTAATCGGCAGAAACAAAAATCGCTCAGTCAGCTCAGTGAGTTTTTCCGTCAATTTATTCCTTCGCATTTATTTACGTCAGAATCAACAGGTGCCTGGAGTCGTGACCGGGTGTTGAATAAAAAAAATACATTCTGGGCCTTTTTCTCTCAAGTACTGGACGCGGATGGTGGTTGTAAAGAAGTCATACGAAAGCTGCAAGCTGTTGCTGCGCTGAAGTCCATTACACTATCCTCATCTACTGCGGGTTATTGCAAGGCACGACAGAAGTTGGCAATCGATGAGTTGGTGGTGTTAACGCCATCAGCCAATCAGGTTGTTTTTTACCAGATAGCTCAGTCTCGATAATGTTACCCCAGCAAACACCCTGCTCGACAGAGACATCCTTCATCTGTACAGCACGGATGCCACTACCGGATTTTTCAGGTATTTTTCCTCTGAATGGATGTCCAGCGGATATGTTTGCAAGATCAGCGAGCTTCAAAATATTTCCTTCATTAACAATGATGCAGATTATTAGCATCGAACACGAACCCGATGTCAACAGTAAAATTTACATCATCAACAATGACGCACTGAACCCGAACGCACCCAAAGACACTCCTTGGCCGATTTCAACCAGCGAAACAGTGGTCGGAATTGATCACCGAAATGTTCACGGCATCCAAAATCGGCGCGCGATTTGGTCTCAATGTTGTGTCGAGGGTTCCAAAGGGCGCTGAAGGCCCTTTGGTCATGGGCCATTCGGGCGGGTTTTAGTGGTCGAGCGGTTTTTCTCTTTGACATCGAAGCAGGGTAAATCCGTTCGGGGGCATTTATGGGATACAGTAAATGGAATTTTAACAGACGCTCAAGAAGCAACATATAAATTGCTTTTTATCAGACACCTACCATAACAGAAGAAAAAGAAACATATATATTGCTTAAATGAAAAAAAGAAACTAATATATTTCTTATAGTAAAAAAGCAACTTATGAGTTTCAATGATGAGCACATTACTTGAGCAGTTAAAAAAACGCAGAATAGCGCTAGGGCTGAAGCAAAACGACATGATGCTCCGTATTGGCGTGTCGCGCCAGCAATATCAGCGTCTAGAATCCAAAGGCAACCCTCGTCTTGATACCCTCGAACTCATTGCAAAAGGACTCAAGAGTGAGCTTGTGCTTATCCCTCAAGAAAAACTCATGGCCGTTAAAGCTGCACTGGACAGCGATGATTTCCCCCTCTCAGTCAAAACAAAAGAAAAAACAAAACAGGATAAGGAAGACACACTGGAAAATAACCCATGGCATAACCTGCTGGGGGATGACGAATGAGCGCGAGTGATACGACCACCCACGAGATCAATGTTCTGAAACTCACCCTGCATGGCAAGTTAGTGGGATATTTAGCCGGGTTTAATAATGGAAAGAATGTTTTAACCTTTGCCGATGAGTTTATAAATAACCCTTCTCGCCCCACTTTTAGCCTAATTACGCATCCAAATTTTCCGAATGTGAAAAAGCTACTTTCTAAACCTTGGGCGAAGAACCAAAGATTACACCCTACGTTATCCAATTTATTGCCTGAAGGCCCGTTAAGAGAATTAATTGCGCAAGGTCTGAAATCTCACATCGATAACGAATTTCAGATTTTCTCATACCTTGGGCAAGACTTGCCCGGCGCTTTAGTGGCCACACCCATGGAGCCTGAAGACGTGCCCGATCGTGTTCTCAGCACGCATGGGAAAGCTAAGGCCGTTAAATTTAAAACAAGCGATCAAGAGAACAAGTTTTCTCTCGCTGGCATTCAAATGAAGTTTTCCATGAAGGAAAAAGATGGTCGTTATAATCTGACCAAAGGCGACGAACTTGGTGACTGGATTATTAAAACACCATCAACCAAGCATAGAAATGTTCCCTTAAATGAATACACGGCTATGACACTCGCGTCTTTGGCCGGAGTAAATATCCCTGACATTAAGCTCGTTGAGTTGGGTAAACTAGATAACCTGCCACAAATAAACCTACCCGGCGAAAAGCTGGCTTTTGCCATCAAACGATTTGACCGAGAGCAGAATACGCGAATTCACATGGAGGACTTTGCACAAGTTTTGGTGAAGTACCCCCACGAAAAATATAACACTGCCAATTATGAGCAAATAGCCAAGGTGCTTTACCGATTTTCTGGTGATGGGCTTGCCGATGCTCAGCAATTTGCCAGACGCTTGCTAGTAAACATATTATTGGCTAATGGAGATGCGCACTTAAAGAACTGGAGCCTATTATACGAAGATCAAATTACACCAATGCTATCCCCCGCTTACGATATCGTCACCACCAGTGTGTACATCGAAAATGAAACTGAATTTGCACTCAATCTTGGCACTAAGTCCAATAAAACGAAAAAGTGGTTCACTATCTCTTACGCCCACTTTAAAAATTGGGCTAATAAATCGGGCATTCCTTGGCGTGCAATAAAGCCACATCTGGATGACGCCATGGAAAAAGCACGGCCATTATGGCCTGAAGCTTTAAAAGACTTGCCTATGGACGAAGCGCATAAAGAAAGTCTCAAAAACCACTGGAAAAATCTTCAAGCAGATTTTCGGATTAAATCAGAGGAATAGAACGCCACTCATCATAATCAATTTGAGTTAGACGCCCCGTGTGATCGCAATGGTGACTTCGAACCTGAACTTGTGAAAAAGAAACAACGTCGCTTCACCTCCAACTTGCACCCACATTTGGCTTTTGCTACTGGGGGATTTTCCGGGTTCTTTCAGCACTTGCAGCGGTGTTTCATCGGCATGGATGAGTGGGCCCGCCAGTAAACAATCGCGTAACAAATTAATTAACGGCTGCAATTGTTGCGACAAACGAATCATCCAATTCGCTAACGTCGCTCTTGAAACCTCTGCACCATAATGATTGAGGATTTTTTCCAGTCGGTATAGGGGTAATCCATCCGCATATTTACCCACAATGAGGTAAGCCATCAAACCCACACTGCCGATTGTGAACGAATCAGTTCCTCGAGAACTGCAATGTGTGCGTCTTTTTTCTCAAGCAAAGCCTCTTTCTCGCGAACCACTTTTTGTCGTGTTTCGACGTCATCAGATAAGATTTTAAAAGCAGTAGACATACGTTAAATTATACCAAATGTCGCTAACAAAGTGATTTAACCGTCAATGTTTTATCCTAAAAAACGCAGTTAACCCTGCTTAAGGGTCAATTTCAGCATAAATTTTCAATCTATTTCATTGCACTGGATTTATCCCGGTGCGGGTAACGCGATTATTTGTTCCGGTACTATTTTCAAGTTAAATGCCCTCATGGCATTAGCCAAAATATGCGCCCAGCAAGCATCTGGAGTCAACTGCGGCGCAGTGCTTTTAATGCCTTTAAAAAAGTTAACCATATGAAGATAAATTTCTTGCACTCGACCTGTTTCACTATGGCTGCTGGTGATCAACATTTTTTTCTGGCGACTTGTTTTCGTTAAGCGTCCAATGCTACTTAATAACAATGGGCGACGCGTTATCGCTTCATAATGTTTTTCGGGGTCCGCCAAACGCACAAACAAACTCCACCAGTTGTATACTAATGCAATTATTCTCGTGATAAATTAACAACTCTTTAGGTCGTGTGTGGTGAAGCCACCCCAGCCCCATTGGTTTTTTATTTCATCAAAAACATTTTCACAATCTGCTCGATCTCGATAGTGCTGAACCACGGTGACTAATTCACTTTCTAAGCTGGTGACTAACACAGAATACTCATAGAGCTTCATGTTTTCTGGGCCATCAATAAAGGCAAGTTCGGTTTGTTTTGAATTTGATGGCGACGTGAGTTCAATTGCCATGATGTTTTCAGCAGTGGCGAATAACAGGAATATAAGTGTTGCTGTAACCATGCGACACCCTCAGCTTCATCTATTTTTTTTAATGCACGGCGAGCTGAGTCATCACTAACGACTTTGTTCATGCCCAGCAATTCACAATTAACCGTGTCGCCCATTAATGTGGTTATATGCGCATATCGCGTATGGCCTGACAAAACAGATAATAAAAGTGACCCTAATACATCGGTTTTTGTTGGTGCATTATGACTGGTATACACTAATGGACAATCATCAACCCAAGGCTTAAAACGATGACCTAATTTCAAAAATTCGATGAAAAATGGCAATTATCCCATTGGTGTGACACTGGCACTTGAATCCCATTCAACGTGCAACTTTCCATCAAAAGTATCGACTTCTAGCGCTTTTACCCGTGTTGTTTGTGCAGCGGTTAGATCTTCACCCTTTGAGTGAATAGATTTTGGTGGTAAAATCATGATATTCATCCTTGAAATCAGAGACTTGTCATTATACGCCTTTTTTTAACTGATGAATTTAGGTTAAACCAATATCAGACCCGTTGCTATAATTTCCTTTTGCACGTGACCCATAGTGTTTTACTTGTTTAATTTCCGGATGGCTTGAGAAGACTTGTCGAATTTTTTGAACAGTTTCTTGAGATAATCCAGCCGTTATTTGTATTAGTTCCGACTTGATCTGACACTTCTCTTGAAAAAGAGAGGGTTATCGGTTTCGATAGAAGCTCAAATTTAATAACGCAAACCATTAAAAAAGCCGCTATTCCTATACGGAATGCGACTTTCAGGACTTTTTGAGTCGTTCTAGGACTATTATTTGGTGGAGGCGGCGGGAATTGAACCCGCGTCCGCAAGCCCTCTGCCATCAGCTCTACATGTTTAGCCAAATCTTTGAGTTTAACTGACTGCAACCCGACCGGCAGGGAACGCATTCAGCGATTCTGTGAAGTTTTAAACGATTCTGAACCAGACAATCAGAAAGTGTCGATCTTGTGATAAATGACTCTCGGGTGTCTACCGCTACCTGCCGAAACAAGTTTAAGTAAACTCAGCCCTCACAAGCAAGTAACTGCCGAGAGTTCAGCAGCCGTTAGGCCGCTAAAGCGTAGTTTTCGTCGTTTGCGAATACTTTAAAATGTAGAATTTAATTTACGAGATTATCTACTCTCTCGACATGCACCTCAGGTTTCGCGACCCCCGTCGAAGCCAAGTCGCCCCCGTTTTTTAACACAACCTACTTAAACGTGTGTTCCGAGCCATTATACCCGATATTCAATATATTCACACATCAGTATTTGTATACAAGTGTTCGACGCGTTTCTTCCAGCTTAGTTCCATTTAAGCCGATTCATGGCTATAAATGGCATATTTCCATCAGAATTTCATCGCCCATCTGGTCTAACGTGACCTGGTTTGAGAGCACAGCCTGGCTCGCTTTACCGTCTTTCAGATATTTTTGTGTGACTTCTATCAGATCCTCAATAGTGACCCGCAAAATCTTTTTACGATACGCCTGACGCTGCGCTGCGGTGCGGCCAAATAAGGCGCTGTGAAACGCATTTTTTGCTTCACCTGCCGGTGACGAGGGCTTATCAAACCCGCTGACAACGCCCATGACCGCTTCTTCCAGTTTTTCCTGATCGTGACTGGTGCTCAGCATCCAGTCGATAGATTTATCAAAGTCGGCCAACGTGTCAAGCAAACGTGGATCGCGATAGGAGTAAAAACGGAATGAACCCGAGTCAGAGTCATACCCCGCGCCACCGCCGTACGCTCCACCCTGTTCACGAATAACACGGTGCAAAAATCCATTTTTGAGAAAGGACCCAAGCACTAACAGCGCCGGGGAATCTTCGTGGCCGGATGCAACCGCGGGATACGCCTTTGAACAAAAATTAATTTGAGTATTTGTTACCCAGTATTGATTAAGGGCGGTTTTTTCACTCGACAGATCAAACGCCTGAAAATCATTTTTACCGGCTTTATTTACCGGCAACCATTTGCCTTCTGCCAATGTTTTTTGCTCGTATTCCAGCATATCCCTGGTGGACTGATCTTCACCGACGACTAAAGCCTGCACAGGAGACTCACACACTTTTTTGTGAAGCGCTTTGAGCTGCTCGGCCAGTTCGTTTAAGGCGGCTGCGTCAGATAAACTATCATCCAGTTTTTTGATACTTTTGATGCCCGGCAGGCCACCGATACGATTTTTTAATTGCGCAACCGGACTCATGCCTGCAGCGGCAGCGAGCATTGCTAAACCGTGTCCGTTACCGGTAATACTACTCTCGCTACGTGCGCGCATTTGTGACACGATCTCTTTTATTCGATCGAGTTCATCAAAGCGCACTTCAAATAATGTTTCACCAAGAAAACCACTTAGGGCGCCATGATTACGTGATAGTGCTTTACCGGAAACCACCAGATATGCATCACTATTTTGCAACTCATCGATCCTTGTCCTTATCGTAGCATAGGCAGAAACGCCGCCAGTGACCTTGTCCATCAAAGCCTGCGTTTCGAGATAAGTTCGACCGGCAGAACCTAACTCGGTTAAACAACGCGTATAAATGGGTAACAAATCCAATTGCGCTTCATTGAGCTTGGGCAACTCTACCACTAATTGTTCATAGATAATGCCGTTTGTTCCCTGCTGATAAACACTAACAGGTAAATCATTAATTAAGGTTTTTTCACCTTCAGCGATATACATTTCATCGGGAATATCCTCAAGGCCGACTTTGGGTAAAATAGATTCGTCATCGACCTGCTCCTGACGTGCCTGCAATGATTTTGCCAGGGTGATAATATCGGTTTTTTCCCGTTGTGTCAGGGCCTGTTTTATTTTTTCCAGCTTTTCAGCTGTTTGTTTTTCTTTTGTTTTGTTAACGTTTATATCAGGCTTTAACGACAAGCAAACACGATGCTGATTCGTCACCAAATATTCACTAACCAGTTTTTTGAAAAAATCAGGGTCAGCCGACTGTTTTCTTAGTTTGTCTAATGCCTTTTCAATATCCAGTGCCGATACCGGGTCACTTCGGTGAATAGCAACGGGCAACATATCCAGGATTAGCTGCAAGCCATAAGGGTAGCCCCCACCGGTGATTTCTTTTTGACTTAACTCTAACTGATGTAAGGCTGAGTCAACACGTGATTGCTCGACGCCATTTTCAGCAACATCTGTTAAAACGGCGAGTATGTGCTTTTCAATTTGGTCAACATTTTTTTCATCACAACCTTCAAGGCCACACATAAAGACCATTTCACGGTTTGAATCTTCCAACCCGCACAGCTGTGATGGTGCATGACCCAGCTTGGTATTTTCCAGTGCAAACTGGAGTGGTGATGAGCTGTTATCCAATAACACGCTGGACAATAAATTAGCCTTTAGGCGGTTTTCAAGCGCCGCGCTGTCATCAAGCAACCAGCCTAAAACCACGTGGGTTTTATTTTTTAAGTCGTCTTCCTGCTCTACGCCGTACAAGCCATCAAATCGCTGTGGCGTTGGATAACGTTTTTCTTTGGGTACGCTGATTTCCATATCCAGTTTTTCAAAGCGCGATAAAACCTGCGACTCAAATTTTGCCTGATGCTCGGCTGCGGGAATGTCACCGTAGGTTAAAAATATCGCGTTAGACGGATGGTAATGAGTTTTATAAAAGGCAAGCAATTCGTCATAAGACAAATCGGGAATACAATCGGGTTCACCGCCGCTGTTAAAGTGATACGTGGTGGTCGGAAACAGGTGTTCTGTGAGGGTTTGCCAAAGCTGACTCACGGGTGAACTCATGGCACCTTTCATTTCATTATAAACAACCCCTTTGTATACCAACGGTGAGTCGGTGTTCTCAGCTTCTTCAAATTCCAGTCGATGGCCTTCCTGAGCAAAATCCAGTTTATCCAATTTTGAAAAGAAAACCGCATCAAGATATACATCCAGCAGGTTACTGAAATCTTTTTTATTCTGGCTAGCAAACGGATATGCCGTCCAGTCGCTGCTCGTGAAGGCATTCATAAAGGTGTTGAGGGAGCGACGAATCATCATAAAAAAGGGATCACGCACCGGATATTTTTCACTGCCGCACAAGGCCGTGTGCTCTAATATATGAGCAACGCCTTTTGAATCCGTTGGCACGGTTCGCAGTGCAACCAGAAAAACGTTTTCTTTATTGTTGGATGCGAGGTGATAATGGAACGTGCCAGTCACCTTGTGCTGGTATGTTTCAACGGTCAAGTTTAGTGATGGGATGGGGGTGTCTTTTAATCTGGCAAAACTCGAAGTTACTTCGGTGCTCAATGTCACGTCTCCGGAATAATAATTAAATGAGGGCTGAATATATAAGTGTAGGCAATACCGATGTTTTCAAGCATCGATTTCAAACATTTATGATGAGATCTTTGCACGATTTATATTTTTCGTGAAAAGGCCACTTAATAACACTTTAGACTACTTCATGCTTCTATCTTGCTTAATTTGCTCGTATGCAGCCTTTATTTCCTGTGTTTTTTCTGTGGCTATTTTCAACATTTCTTCCGGCAAACCACGGGAAACCAGTTTATCGGGGTGATGCTGACTCATTAAACGGCGATAGGCCTTTTTCACTTCGCCGTCAGATGCAGAGGATTCTACGCCCAGTACATGATAGGCGTCTTCAATACTTTTATAATGTGGTTGCTGCCCCGCTCGGTCACCAGCGCTGTACTGTCGCTGAGCTTGCAACATCTGGATGATTTTATCCAGCGCAAGACGAGAAAAACCCAATTGCTTACTGACAGAAACCAGAATCTCATATTCAAAGGAATCAAGCTTGCCATCGGCCATGGCGGTGGTGATAACAATTTCAATGAACATTTGCTCAAGGTTTCGCCTTCGACCACATTCACGTCTAAATTGACCGATAACGGCGTGAAGATCAAAATCATCGGTTTTGCCTTCGTTAAACAAGGCAATGGCCGCCTTTTTCTGATCCGGCGTTAGCTGCATTTGATCCATGATGAATTTCGCTTGCGCGATTTCACTTTCGGACACACGGCCGTCGGCTTTGGCAAGGTGACCCATGACCAGGAAGGTGGTGGTAAAAAAGGCGGTTTGTATGCGCTCTGTATTTCCTGCACGCAGGTTTTCAAAACGGGTGAAGTCAGTAATACCGGTATCAAATTTATGACCAATGGCCGCACCCAGCAATGCCCCCAACGGGCCGCCAAGCATGTAACCAAAAGAACCGCCCAGCAATTTACCCCACCAACTCATAAAAACCCCTTTATTGTCACAACGAATATTATCCGGCTATTTATTATCCAAGCACCTGTTTTTGTGCCGTAAGATTACCACAAAACGCCTGATATATAGCCCCATTGCCGGCCTGAAAATGAATTATTTGCGGTACCGAATAATTTCGGTAAAATACCGTTTTTTATCATTTTACCGTGTCATATAAACAACACACAATACACAATACACAATACACAATACACAAAAGGTATAGACAGTTCACATGAGAGGCTCTTTACAGGATCAATTGTTAAAATCAGGTATTGCAACTGAAGAACAGCTCAAAAAACCTAAACCCAAACCGAAACACAAAGGTAAATCAAAGGCTAAACCACAGAAAAAGCCGGCGCAGTCACCGGTAAAAGCCACACAAGCAGAAAGAAAACCGGTTGAAGAACCAAAAACGTTAGGTAAAGCGCTTCGTACCGAAATCAAACAGCTTTTAAAAGCCCATAAACTAAACGATAAAACCGGTGAAATTCCGTACAATTACGTGATCGCAGGCCAGGTTAAGCGATTTTTCATTAATGAAAAACAACAAACTGAATTAAAAGCCGGCAAGATGGTGATCGTTAACTGGAATACGATCAGTTACCTGATCGGCACCGAGGCCGAGCAGGCGTTGAGAAAACTACACCCGACAATTGAGGTTGCCTCTGTATCAGAGCCGGAAAAAACCGTTGAGAAAAAACAGGAAAACGACCCTTACGCGAAATACGAAATACCCGATGACTTAAGCTGGTAAGCTGCTTTTAAACCGGCTTAATTGCAAAAGAAAGTGCCTCTCCTGCCTCATCACCCACACAAAAAACCGAATGCCAGGCGCAGTCATCCATTGATGCCTGTGGCAACAAAATAACATCCCCCGCAGTCAGATGAAACGCATACCCGGCATCTACCAGCCGTTTAAAAAAAGGCTTCGACTCGTTAAGTAAAACCGACATAGCTTCATTCGCCGGGTCTTTCAACATCGCCGATACCTGTGCCTTGTCCTTTAATACTTCACAAAAAACCTGAAATACACGGGCATCGGAAGATAAAGAATCAGTAAACAAAGTGGCAAGCGTTGCCAGGTTTTTTTCATCCCGCATAAATTGCATCATTTCATTGATCAGCTCAGCACGAGACAATGCCAGCCAGAATGTTTCTCCGGTAACCTGGGCATATACCACCCCTAGATGGCCTTTTTCAGCATCATGATGAAATTGTGCGCCGCCATTTGGTGCGTTAAAATACGTAATCCGCTCAACAAAGTTAAACGTGGATATGTTTAAGGCGTCACGCAACATCGTAATTAAGGCTTCGTTTTCAGTCAGCATGGCAGACTCAGGAAACACGCACTGGCTCAACTCTGCCGCGGCCAACTGCCGTTGCGGATCTTCAGAAACGTCGTCAAAGTTTTCCATACCGAATGAAAACCGAAAACGAAAAGATTCATCTTCTTCATGGTATGAAAGCCACGAAATACGCATCCAGATATCTTCCATTAACAACTGATCACCTGCCATCACATCAAAATCGACGGAGATAATTTCCTGTGGATCAGCCTCATCAATACGGCTGGACAATATCTGAAAGCGTTCACCAAAGCTTGTCGCGTACGGTGCTGCATCGAGAAGATCTTCTACTTCGTCACCATTTAAAACCGCCTCATACAATAAACGGGATTGAGAAATCGCCGTCGCGTGGCGGCTCAGCTCATCGTTTAATACGGCCGGTATATAAACCGGCCGATTCGCCTGCCATAATGCAAAAATGGATTTCACATCCGGCGCAGCGGCTTTTTTGTCAAGTTGGACATAACCCAAGTCAATACCCCGCCGCAACAGATGAAAAGCGTGCTGATCAGGTGCACCTAAAACAATAAAAGAGAAATCAGACATAAAAAACCATTTTGTTATGAATTAAACACGAAGAAGGCGAGCTCCTAATCGTTATGAAACAACCCGTACAAATCAATAACCACTTCGGGGATATGCTCCAGCATGCTGATGAATAGGGTTTCGTTTTCACGAGTCTGACTAATTTCAGGCTCATCAAACAGGCCCGATGCGGCAATAATCGGTAACATCAACTCGGCAACGGCACCTTCATCTACCGCAAACCACTGCGCTTCGGCGAGCAGGTGTTTTTCAACAAACGCCATGCACCAGCGCTCTAAATCAGACGGATTATCATCATCTTCCCCAACTTCAATTTCACAAGGCAAGGTTAACGGCTCTGAAGCGAATAACTCGCGGGATATGGTCTGCTGTAGGCGAGAAACTTCCGCTTCTAAAATATCTCTGATGCCTTTGGCAAGATTTTCATTACCGGCACCTAATATTTCACACATCAAATCATCAAATTCAGTTTCGACCGGACTGATGATCGTTGCGGTTAAATAGCCATGTAATTCAACAAAGTCCAGGCACTCATCCCCCAGGCTATCGGACTCAAGCATGTTAATCAGGGAGTGAAACTCTTCAAGTTCTAGCATTGTATGTTTTCCGTTTTATGTAGAGATTGGGCAATGTGGTTCAAGTATTGCAATTTTCCGTTATAAGGCAGGTATCTGCAATACCCAACTATTGAAATGAGCATTTATTTTTATGACGACTGCAAGCATGATCACCATCGAACCTGATAACAGCGAGTCTGATAACAAAGAGTCTGATAACAAAGAGTCTGATAACAAAGAGTCTGATAACGTGACGTTTGAAAGCACAGAAGAAATCTGTGAAGAAAACAGAGAGAGAGCCGAAAAAACCTTTATGCGTTTTTTTAACAAAGCACTCATATTTCAGGCGAATAATCACTATGACCAGGCGATTGAGTACTACGAAAAAGCGATTTCCCTGAAGCCTGGGCATTTACCAACGCATCAGGTATTGGGCCACCTATATCAGACCAGTTCACGATTTTCTGAAGCACTGCATCATTATAAACACGCCATCGCCTTACATGAAAACTCCGCAACCTTGCAAAACTCTGCCGGTTTGTGTGAGGAACGCTGCAAAAATCTGCCAGCGGCAAAACAACATTACCTTAACGCCGCACAACTCAAACAGGATAATGCCGAGGCATTAAATAATCTGGGCAATCTTTGCCGAAAAATGGGGGACTATAAAATTGCTGAAGCCCATCTCTTAGCCGCGTTACGGCTCAATATTTCCATTGAAACCCTCGCTAATCTGGGTGTCATGATGACCGAGCTGGGGAAACTCTCACTGGCACTGAGTTTTTATGAGCATGCACTTCGACTACAACCGGACAATCCCCAATTACAATGGAATAAAAGTCTGGTACTTCTCGCGCTGGGTGATTTTGATCAAGGCTGGCTTTTGTATGACCGGGGTAAAATCGCCAAAACCAGACCAAAACAGAAAGGCCCTAAAATTGAAAACAAGGCAGATTTCAAGATTGATTATTTTCGAAATAAGTCCATTTTCATCAAAGGTGAGCAAGGGATAGGCGATGAAATCATGTTTGCATCCTGTATCCCTGACATCATTAAAGTCGCAAAAAAATGCACCATCGAATGTGATGATAGACTTGTACCGCTGTTTCAGCGCTCATTTCCTGACGCACTTGTTTTACCGACTTACGATACCCTGTGGGAGCAGCAAAATAAAAACCTGACCGCTGCCGACGTGACGATATCAATGGCAAGTATTCCACGTTTTATTCGACGGGACTTTAACGAGTTCCCGCGTGATGAGGCTTATCTATTTGCCTATAAAAAAGCAGTTGATCAATGGCGTCAGCGTTATCTCGCGAAAGATAAAAAATTAAACGTGGGCATTTCATGGAAAGGCGGAATAGGTGATGAGACGCGAAGAAGGTCAACCCAGTTAAAATCCTGGGCACCACTATTTGCCCTCGACAACATCAATTTTATCAATCTGCAATACGGTGACATCGGCCATGAAAAAGCCTTCGCCGATCAACACCTGACGGACTGGCCGGACACCGATCACTATCATAACATTGAGCAGTTAGCGGCACAGATTAGCGCGTTAGATTTAGTCATCAGCGTCAGCAATGCAACAGCACACCTCGCCGGCTCGCTTGGCACACCGGTTTATATCCTATTGCCTCAGTCACCCAACTGGCGATGGTTTACGGGCAAAAAACCCTGCCCGTGGTACAAAAGTGCAACACTTTATACGCAGCACAAAACAGATGAATGGCAAGCAGTGTTTGAAGAAATTGAACAGGTATTAATGGAAACACTGATAGAATAAGAAATAAACTCCGTCACCGATTAATCTTCAAACATCTGGCGGACATGGGCTAAATCTTCCGGGGTATCAATACCAGGACCGGGGATTTCTCCCGCGATATCAACGTGAATTTTTTCACCGTTCCATAGACTTCTTAACTGTTCAAGCGACTCGACTTTTTCATGGTGACAAACCGGCCATTGAACAAACTGCTTTAAAAAACCGGCGCGGTAAGCGTACAAACCAATGTGGCGATAATGCTCTGCATAGTCGGGCAAAACAGAATGATTCGGGAAATGTTCTCTATCCCAGGGAATGCTGGCGCGGCTAAAATAAAGTGCGAAGCCAGTTTTATCTGTCACGACTTTAACCACATGCGGGTCAAATAAATCATCCACATTATTAATGCGCGTACAAACAGTTGCTGAACTGGCGGCGGGATTATTTTTTAAGTTGTTCGCCACCTGATTGATCACACTGGCTGGCATTAATGGCTCGTCACCCTGAAGGTTAACGATAATATGGTTTTCGTCATATTGTTTTTTTGTGATGACTTCGGCTAAACGGTCTGAGCCAGTATGATGCGCAGTGCTGGTCATGCAGACTTCACCAGAAAAACCCTTAACCTCGGCTTCGATTCTTTCGTCATCCGTTGCGACAATAATTTCATCAGCATCACTTTTCTGGGCGCATTCATACACATGCTGAATTAGCGTTTTTTTGCCGATCAGGTGTAATGGCTTGCCCGGCAAGCGGGATGAAGCATGTCTTGCGGGGATGATAATTGAAAAACCCATCTAATTAATCTACTTCTTCATCTGCTGGCAACTGACGCGCTTCTTCTTCCAGCATGACGGGGATCTCATCACGGATGGGAAAAGCGAGACGATCTGCTTTGCAAATCAATTCGTTGTCTGCTTTTTTATAAACCAGCGGACTTTTGCACAAGGGGCAAACCAATATATCGAGTAATTTCTTATCCATTACGTGCTCCTGTGACTATTCTTTTATGTATCTTGATGAATGTGTCTGCTGAGCAAGCCAAACACGGTCTCGTAAAAACCATCGCTGAACTGCGCATCTACCGACACAACCCAGCATTCGGGCATTTTAAATCCAGCACATTTTACTGCATCTTTTTCGGTCATTATGAGTGGCAATGACGAATCAAAACCAAAATCCGTTTCGTTATATTGATAATGATCCGCATATTCGTGAGGGATAATATCCAGCCCCTGTAACCTTAGCATATCAAAAAAACGCTGTGGATGACCAATACCGGCAATTGCATGCAACTGCTGACCAAAAAAAGCAGACAAATTCTTTTTCTGACTTTTATCATTCAACCGATAAACCTCAACGTTGACGAATTGCATGGAAAACGTTTTGTCAGCGAATTCATTTAAACCACAAGCATCTAAATCACCACCGTTTATTACCTGCACATCCACTGATTCCAGACGCGACATTGGCTCTCTGAGCGGGCCAGCAGGCAAAAGTTTTTGATTTCCGAATAATCGTTTGCTATCGACTACCGCAATTTCAATATCGCGCTGCATGGCATAATGCTGCATGCCGTCGTCAGATAAAATAACATCCGTATCCGGGTATTTTATTAATAGCGCTTTAATGTCATCACAACGTTTCGGCCCGACAAACAAGGGGCACCGGGTTTTTCGTGCAATTAAAAGCGGCTCATCCCCCACCTGTGTCACGTTTGAATCAGACAACACCTCAACAGGCCAGGTATTCGATTTGCCGCCATAACCCCGACTAACGATACCAACGTTTAAGTTTTTTTCTTGCAAAAAATGAGACAAGGCAATCAACAACGGTGTTTTTCCCGTGCCGCCTACTGTGATGTTACCTATCACAATCACCGGTATGGGGGCGCGGTAGGCCCGGTTTTGAGCGTTTAAAAAAGCCCGTCTGCGCCGTGTGCTAAGCGCAGAAAATACCCTCGACAATACTTTTAAATAAGCCGGTGGTTCCAGCTCAGACTGATACCAATATCGAGTGATAAACTTCACCAGTCATAAACTCGCTGAAGCAATTCATTAATTTGGGTTTGGGCTTCTCTTCGCTCTGACCAGAATTGTTTTCGAATAGCGTCACTGCGTTTTCTTTGTAACGTGGCATCCGTGTTTAAATCAAACCAGTACTGATAAATATCAACAAATAAATCGGTAGAAAACAGGTTTTCGATAAAACCACGGGCAATCGAATCACTGTTTTTATTCTGTTTAGCATAACTAATCACAGCGCCACTGGCGATAGCCTGCCAGAAATGCACCGCGTCTGTCTCAAACAAATGCGTGCCAGTCGATGCTGTGCAAATCGCCGCATACCATTTGGTTTCGTCTACAATAATAATTTCGTTGTTCAACAACGGTTTTTTATTCCAGCATGAAAGTAAAACAGGTTTGTACCCAGCTTTTTCCACAGCATGAGATAAGCTTGCAGACAAGGTAAATAGCGTTTTTTTATCCTGAGCACTAAACGATAAAGCGAGCAACGTGTTTGTGGACACCTTCGCCTGCTGCCACTGCGACAGCGCATTGTCAAGCTGGTCAGAATCTAAATTATGAAAATGAAAAATCGCAGCGGAGTCTTCGCCACAAAGCAAAGCGCCTAACTGTTTGTCAATTTGAGATTGTACAAGCCTGGTTAATACATTAAATGGAACGGATGCATACTGAAAATCAAGCTGAGTATTTTTAGCCGCGCCTTTAGCAGCAACTGGCGAAATAGTATCGGGGTAGCATGCTTCATATAAGTCTGCAGAACTAAAATCATGGGGGGTAAACTGAAAAGCGATTTTATGAATATCTGGCTTACTTGCGAGCAGTTTTATCAAAGATCGATGAGGCTGATGCCCGACAAAAATAACCGCAAATGGTGACAGTCGTTTAAGCATTTGTTTCACGGCAAGTACATTATCACCGACACCATAACCAAAACCGATTTTTTTCAATCCGCTCGCACTTAATCCACTTAACTGCCCGGCAACCACATCCTGATATTCAGTCTGATAAGTTAACACCAGTCGCACATCCTGTCGCTTTTCACGAATAGCGGCAAGTAATGCCGCTGCCATGACCACTGAATCACAAGAATCACCGGCTGCCAGCCAAATAAGTTTGCCAGTGCCTTGGGGTGCGCTAACCAGGCCTAAACGTGCGTTGGCTCTTGCTTTGTTACCCTTTAAACGATCTTTCGCATCCTGAAATAACAGCTTGAGCATAACGGCTATTCTTCACCGAACTGAATATTGTGTAACGAGGCATAATGTCCATTTTTTGTCATCAAGGTTGGGTGGGTACCGACTTCGACTATCGTGCCGTTGTCCATCACCACAATTTTATCGGCCTGTTCAATGGTAGATAAACGGTGTGCGATCACCAGCGTTGTGCGGTTTTTCATTAAGCCATCAAGTGCGGCTTGAATGTATTTTTCTGATTCGGAATCCAATGCCGATGTTGCTTCGTCCAGAATCAAAATAGGTGAATCTTTTAATATGGCGCGGGCAATAGCCAGGCGCTGGCGCTGACCACCAGATAACATCATCCCTTTTTCACCAACGATAGTATCAAAACCCTCGGGTAACTCTTCGATAAAATCAAGAGCAAACGCGGCTTTTGCTGCAGCGCGAATCTCATCCATCGACGCGCCAACCATGCCACCATAGGCGATGTTATGCGTGATAGTGTCATTAAACAAGGTAATATCCTGACTCACCAGGGCAATATTCGAACGCAGATTTTGTAATGTAATGGAGTCAATATCGACACCATCAACTTTGATATTGCCGCGTTCCAGAAAATAAAACCGGGGTAACAGACTGATCATGGTGGTTTTACCGCTACCGGATCGCCCGACAAACGCCACTGTTTCACCGGCGTTAATATCAAGCGTGATATTATTTAACACATCACCTTTTTTTTCATCATAAGAAAAACAAACGTCTTCATAACGAATGTTACCCTTTATATTTTTCATCACGGTGGTTCCGGTGTCCCGCTCGCTTTCATAATCAAGCAAACCGAAAATACTTTCTGCGCCGACAATACCCCGTTGCAATACGGCATTTACCGTGGTTAATCGCTTTAACGGCGCAAACAACATCAACACAGCCGTAATAAACGACATGAATGTGCCAACGCTAATCACATCCTGCATACTCGGGCGACTGGCCAGGAAAACAATCGAGGCTAACAATATTGCCGCAACCAATTGCACCACCGGCACACTTGTCGCCTGCGTTATCACAACCTTCATGTTTTGCTGGCGATTCTTTTTGTTCGCCTCAAAAAAACGTTTACCTTCGTATTCTTCACCACCAAAAATTTTGACAACCCGCTGGCCGTCAACCGTTTCCTGTGCGACGTGGGTAATGTCTCCCACAGACTCCTGCAGGCGGCGGGAAATCTGGCGTATGCGTTTATTCACATACACTACCATAAAACTCAAAATAGGCCCGACGGTTAAAAACAGCAAACTCAACTGCCAGTTAAGATAAAACATCCAGGCTAAGAGACCAAGCAACGTCAAACTATCCTGCACAATCACCGTGATCGCGCGGCTGGATGCCTCTGAAACCATCTCAACGTCGTAAATCATTTTAGAAATTAATTTACCGGACGGGTTTTTATCGTAATAAGCGGTTGGCAGCCGCAGCAAACGCCCGAACATTTCTCCACGCAAATCTTTAATCACATGCCTTGCAACCCAGGCCATGCAATAAGACACTGAAAAACTACCCAATCCCCGAAGCACAAAAATGCCAATCAGCGCAATCGGAATAAAGGTTAAATAAAACGGATCGCGTTCGACAAACGTGCCATCGAGCATGGGTTTAATTAAGGCAGCAAATCCCACTTCAGTGGAGGCGACAAAAAGCATACCCACCAGGGAAAGTACAAAAGCTTTCCAATAAGGCTTTACGTAACCCAACAGGCGTAAGTAAATTGCCTTGCCGTCCATCGCTTGTGTTTCTTTTTTTACGCTATTTTTTGACATAATTTCCAGATAAAAAGGCAGCGTCGATGCACCACCCAAATGAAAGTTTTAAAAACTATTCCACTTCCTGTTGCGTTGCAAAAGTCAACTTGGAAAAGCCTAATTGTTTCGCCACGTCCATCGCACGTATCACCGCTTGATGCGGTGTTTCACCATCAGCCCGAATTACGATAGGTAATGTGAAATCACCGTTTGCGACTTTCGTTAACGCCAGTTTAATTGAGCTCGACTGGGTATTAACCAGTTTTTTGCCGTTAAGATAATAACTGCCATGTTTATCAATACTGATCTCCAGTATTTTTTCAATTGCCTTACTTTCAGATGCGGCCTTAGGCAGCTCAATACTAACCTCAAACTCCTGTTTAAACGTGGTAGAAATCATAAAAAAGATCAGCAGCAAAAAGACGATATCAATTAACGGGGTGATATTAACTTCAGGCACATCATCCTTTCTGTGACGAAAATTCATTATCGATTCTCCACCGCACTGGCATCACGCTGGCCATGAATAACCTCAACCAGTTTGATGGCTTCCTGTTCCATGTGTATGACCAGGTCATCAATATGGCGACGAAAATGCCGCGCCGCAATCAACGCCGGAATCGCAACACTTAAACCCGCCGCGGTAGTAATCAGCGCTTCAGAGATACCACCAGCGAGTACGCCGGGGTTTCCCACACCTTCAGAGGTAATCACAGCAAATACCTTAATCATGCCGACAACGGTACCCAACAAACCAAGCAACGGTGCAATTTGTGACACAGTGCCCAATGTGCTCAGATATTTTTCCATATCATGCACCACATGCCGGCCGGTTTCTTCGATGCTTTCCTTCATTATTTCACGTGAATGCTTCACCGACATCAATCCCGCTGCCAGTACACGACCCAGGTGTGAGTTTTCTTTTAAGGACTGAATGGCATTCATATCGAGCTGATTCTTTTTACGCATGTGATAAATCTGCGCGACAAGGTGCTTAGGGACTATTTTTGATTTTCGTAACGCCCAAAGTCGTTCGGCAATAATTGCCATCGCAATCACTGAACAAATCAAAATGGGGATCATTAACCACCCACCTGATTTAATGAGCTCTAACATGCTTTATTTCCTTTAATACTTGTGTTTATTATTTAACCTAATGTATTTTACAAGGCAATTTACGACTAACTATTCATAAATTAACCGCGAATTCTACCATAAACCAACACATTTAAGAATGGTGCCAAAAACGCCGTATGTCTTCGCGATAAAACCGTGGTTTACCGAAGACCCTTGGCTTAACATCAATCATAATGGTACCCGTATGAGTACTATTGAACGCTTTCACACCTAACTGTTCATATCGTGCCATGACACGCGGCTTTGGAAAACCATAACGGTTTCGAAACCCCGTGGCGTATAAAACGTAGCCAGGATCAACAGCCTTTATAAAAGCACTGGTCGAAGAACTATTACTACCATGATGGGGGGCGGTGAGCAGGTTGGCCATCAATTTTTCAGGATTGCTTTTAAGCCACTTTTTGAGCAATTTTTTCTCAGCGCGTTTTTCAATATCACCGGTCAACAAAACTGCGTTTTCGCCCGCTGATACCCGTAATACACAGGAACGATTATTCCCGCTTTTGCGCGAACGACCAAAATCGTCCAGCGATTCCGGGTTTAGCACCTCAAAAACAACCCCATCCCACACCCAACGCAAACCACTAAAACACAGGTCCGCCGATTTATTCGTTATTTTTTCCGGCACACTTGTCAAAATACGCTCAATATCCATATTTTTTATCAGCGAAGCCGCACCGCCAATATGATCATTGTCACCATGACTAATCATCAGCGTGTCTATTTTTGATACACCAATCGACCGTAAATAAGGCATCACTACGGCTTCGCCCGTATCAAATCCGGATAAATATCTCGGCCCGGTATCAAATACCAGTAGATGATTTTGAGTTTGCACCACCGCAGCCAGGCCCTGCCCCACATCAAGCAACGAGAATTTAAACTGATTCGCGTCCGGCGTAGGCGGCTTGACGATAAACATCGGCAACAACAAAAAAATCGCCAGATATTTTGCCGGAAAACCTTTTGGTGCCAACATTAATATTACGCCTAATACCGCTGGAACTAGCGTCCAGCCAAGCGGGGAAAACTGCTGCCACTGTGCGTAGGGCAATGCAGCCAGATAATCCAGTATCAGCCACAATACAAACAAAAGCTGATCGGCAAGAAAAAGAAAAAATTCAGCAACAGGTGATAAAAACGAAAACACCACGCTCAGCAATACCAGCGGCACCACAAAAAAACTCACCCATGGCACGGCAAGCACATTCGCTATCGGTGAAATAATCGAAAACGTTTGAAACGTAAACAGCAGGGCCGGAATTAACGCCACACTCACAATCCACTGCAAACGCCCCCACTTCCACCAAAGCCCTTTGGCAGAAGTGCGACTTTGCATTGCATACAAAATCGCAGCAACCGCAATAAAAGATAACCAGAAACCCACCGACAGGGCCGAAAAAGGATCAACAATTAACACCATCACCAGCGCACTTAATAAAATCGTGCGTGCATTAATTCGCTGGCTGCGCATCATAAATAACATCACCACCGCAATCATAATCAACGCACGTTGAGTTGGAATCGCAAAACCGGCCAGCATTGCGTAAAAAAGGGCGGCAATCATCGCCGCGAAAGCCGCAACTTTGTAGTACGGAAAATGAATTAACAAACCTGGCAATCGGCGCGCCAGCATGCCGGCCAAAAAAAACACTGCACCCGCGACCAACCCGATATGTAAACCGGAAATAGCCACCAGATGATTAGTACCGGTTGCAGTAAACACATCCCACTGCGCCGGTGTTATTTCACTTTTATCCCCCAATGCCAGGGCCAGCACGATACTCCGGTAGTCGGAATCGGGCATTAATTTGATGATATCGTTTTTGAGTTTTTCCCGATAGGCATTAACTGAAAAGAAAGAAGCCTCGCTTAAACGAATATTATCGTCTGACTTTTTAACGTAACCAGTTGCACGAATTTTTCGTTCGAACAACCATTTTTCATAATCAAAACTGCCGGGATTCAACATACCGTGGGGCTGTTTAAGCCTCACCATCAATTGCCAGCGCTCACCCGCTTTCACCTCCGAGGCCAGCCCGCCATACCAGCTAATGCGAATTTTTGCTGGAAATTCCGTTTGACTAACACCGTCAAAACTCAGCTTATCAACATCAAAAACAAATCGTGTCCGCTTTTCTGTCGCATCGGGCAAACCACTAATGCTGCCGACAACAATCAGATCTTTGCCTTGCAACTCATCAGGTAATGCGTTTGATAATACATAATGACCATGAGCAAAAACCCAAAGTAAACCAAGAATGAAAACCGTAAAAACACGGGGTTTTACGGTAAAAATAGATAATACGACAAAAACAGGTAATAACAGTAACCAGTAAGCGGAAGGTAAAAACGAAAATTGAAGTGCCGTTAAAATACCGACAAAAAAGGAAAGGGCCAACATGTTTAGTGCGAACTTGAACGAAGAATACGCATTCAGGCCTCGGTCAAGTGACCTTCACCCAGGCGCATAACTTTATCCATTTTTCTGGCCAGGGTCTCGTCATGGGTCACCACCAGAAAACTGGTATTCATCGACAAATTAAGCTCAAGCATCATTTCATAAACCGTGTCTGCAGTTTTACGATCAAGATTACCTGTAGGTTCATCGGCAAGCACGCATTTGGGGCTCGTCACCAACGCCCGCGCGATTGCCGCGCGCTGACGTTCGCCCCCGGACAATTCACCGGGTTTGTGGGCAACCCGATTTTCCAGCCCCACTTTCGAGAGCATATTTATCGCACGCTGCCGGGCATCGCCAGGTTGTAATCCTCGAATCAACAGTGGCATTGCGACGTTTTCCATCGCGCTAAATTCCGGTAACAAGTGATGAAACTGATAAACAAAACCGAGGCTATGGTTTCTGAGTTTACTCTTTTTGCGTTCGTTCATTTTCGCCAGGTTCTGGCCGTCGACAAACACGCTGCCTTCACCGGGTTTATCAAGCCCGCCTAACAAATGTAATAAGGTGCTTTTACCGGAACCCGAGGCACCGACAATCGCCACCCGCTCACCCTGCTTAACATTAAAACTGATGGATTTTAATACCTCGACGTTTTGAGAAACATCATTAAATGATTTTGAAAGGTTTTCACAACGAAGAATATCGCCTGATGTTGAATCATTTATAGTACTATTCATAACGTAACGCCTCCGCAGGTTGAATACGAGACCCACGCCAGGCCGGATACAGTGTTGCACCTAAACTTAGCAAAAGTGAAATAGTGCTAATCGCAATCACTTCATCCCATTTCAAATCCGACGGAAGCTCAGAAATGTAATACACATCCGCCGCTAAAAATTTAAAACCCAGCAATTGCTCAAGCGTCGGTACAATGCTTTCGATATTCAGCGACAACAATACACCACCCGCTGTTCCCATCAGCGTACCTATCACACCGATGACTAGACCTTGCACGATAAAAATCCCCAATATGGTCGACGGCGTTGCGCCAAGGGTGCGTAAAATGGCGATATCCGCTTCTTTTTCCACAACCCCCATCACCAGGGTAGAAATTAAATTAAACGCGGCAACCGCTACAATTAACATTAAAATAAAAAACATCACGGTTTTTTCCATTTTTACCGCGCGGAAAAAATTCGCGTGTTCTCGGGTCCAGTCAGAAATAAAATAGTCACCCGGCAGCGAATTAATCAGGTCACGAGTAACCGCGCCTGACTTAAACATGTCTTCCAGTTTTAAACGCACCCCAGTCACCTGACCTTTCATACGAAACAAACGCGCCGCGTCTTCAATGTGCATTAAAGCCAATGTGCTGTCGTATTCATACATCCCAACTTCAAACACACCCACTACGGTAAAACGTTTTAGACGGGGCATAACACCCGCGGGTGTAACATTTACCTGGGGAATAATCAGAGTGACTTTATCCCCCTGGAAAACACCCAGAATACGTGCGAGGTCCTTGCCCAACACAATGCCAAATTCGCCGGCCTGTAAATCATCCAGGCTGCCAAACAACATTTTGTCTCCGACTTCGGAGACATTAGATTCTTCTTCCGGCAAAATACCGCGAATCAATACACCGTTGACCTGTGACCCAAAACTGAGCATGCCCTCAGCAGTAATGTATGGCGCAAAACCCGTCACCTGATTATGTTCTGCCGCTGCTGCTGCCACTGAGCGCCAGTTTTCCAGTTTATTTGCTGTGCCTTGAATGGTTGCGTGGGCCGTCATACCTAAAATTCGTTCCCTCAGCTCTTTTTCAAAGCCATTCATCACAGAAATAACGGTAATTAGCGCAGTAACACCCAGCGCAATGCCGAGCATGGAGATGATAGTAATAAATGAAATGAAATGATTGCGGCGTTTTGCGCGTGTATAACGCAAACCCACATATAACGGCAATGGCTTGAACATATTTACGTCAAATTAACCCTGAAGAATTTAATGAACGTGGATTATACGCCAGGAGGCTTAACAAGGGGAATGCATTTTGGCTGTGAGTTCGCTTTGAACTTACGTTAAGTTAGCTTTCAGGATCAACATTCACCAGACTAATATACGGCTGTTTATAACGTATACGTGTTTGATCCCTTTGACCCCTTTGACCCCTTTGATCCCTTTGATCCGGTACCTGATCCAGCGTCATTTGTCGGGTCACGTCTTTTTTCACGTGAACAGACTCAATATCCGCCACCGATGTCTGCGTAAAAATAAACTCGTAAGCCCCAACAGTGAACGTATCGCCACTGCGAAGCAGGTGTACATTGATTCTTTTTTTATCAATATAAGTCCCGTTCGTGCTATTCAAATCGTGCAAATAAGACACATCTCCCTGGGTGATGATTTGGGCGTGGTGACGACTGACTTTAAAGTCGTCAATCGGTACGTCGTTGTCTGACTGCCTGCCGATATTAAGGCAGTCTTTGCTCAATTTTACCTCATCAATCACACAATCATGCTGTTTTATAATCACTTTTGCCTTGCCAGCCGTAGCCGGTGCAAGTAAAAATCGGGTCACGTCACTGCTTTCGCCAAAGCGTTTTTCATAGGCCTCCCACTGCAACTCATTAGCCGCTTTTTGAATCACCAGCCTGGTTACCTGTTGCATTTTTTCCACGCAACAATGCAATAATGCGTAATCGCACAGAGTATTGATCAGGCGTATTCGTCCGCCGGTAAACTGATAAATTACCGGCATACAATCGTCGGAAAAAAGTGATCGATTGCGCGAACCTGCAATTTTCAGGCGATGATTAATGTAGTGAGAAACTTCGTTCGGATTAAGTGGCTTGATGTGACAACGTAATCGAATACGCTGGGCAATGTGTTCCATTTCGGGCTTGTCGATCAGGGCGTTAAGTTCCGGCTGCCCAACCAGCACCACGCTTAATAACTTCTTGCCCTGAGAATCCATATCCGCCAGATAACGAATATCTTCCAGGATATCGGCAGTGACGTTATGTGCTTCATCAACAAATAAAAATGCGTTTTTACCTGAACGAAACTGCTGGACGAGACATTGCCTTAATTTATCCAGCGCCTGCACACGGCCACACTGATAGGATTCAAGGCCAAACTCAAGGGATAATTGTTGCAGAAACTCTTCAGAAGAAAGGTGATTCACCTGAATTCGGGCAACTTTTGCCTGCTGATGCGCCTGCGCTAAGGCGTCGTTCACCAGAGTGGTCTTTCCTGTGCCAATTTCGCCGGTGCAAACCAGAAAGCTATCCTGCTGCCGCATGGCGTATTCGATATAAGCCTTTACTTTTGAGTGGTCATGGCTCAAATACAAAAAACGAGGGTCTGATACCAGGCTAAAGGGGAAACTCTTCAGCTTAAAAAAGTCCAGGTACATAATATTTTCTCGATAAATTATCAGTGAACCGTCGCTAGGCGCCTGCCCGATGATGAAAGTCGTCGCGAGGGAAAGTCAGTTTGAGGCAGATTTTTCGTTCATTTGAGGCGAATAGCCATTCTATTCAACGAAAATGAACGGGGAATATGACCAAAATGAATTTTCCGCAGCAGACTTATCGTTCTCGGACAGGTCTAGGCAATGAGCGGTCTTCTTAGCTTAATACTAGGCTGACAACCAGATATTGTCATGTGAACAAGATCACAATTCGCATTGAATAAATACATATCCACAAAAGATTGATACTTCTCACGCTAAATACGCTAAAAAAACGCCTATTCACCGGCTTAATATGGCCAAAAACCCCGCTTTCGCCTATACTACGCGGCTTAATATGACCTGAGCAGACCATGAACCCCAACATTGCGCGACTTCACTCGTACCCCTTTGAAAAGCTTGCAAAATTAAAAGCTGACGTCACGCCTGACGAAAGCAAGGCTCATATCGCCCTGTCGATTGGTGAGCCAAAACATGCTGCGCCGCAATTTGTGCTAGATGCGCTGTCAAATAATCTCAGCGCTATTGCACAGTACCCCTTAACCAAAGGCAGCGAAGGTTTACGTCAGTCAATAACACAGTGGCTAATCCGCCGTTTTAATCTCGGCAATACCGATATCAATGCCAGCGACAATGTACTACCCGTTAATGGCACGCGCGAAGCCCTTTTCGCCTTTGCCCAGGCAATGGTTGATTCCACAAAAGATGCGCTGATTTTGTCCCCGAATCCGTTTTATCAAATATACGAAGGTGCGGCGATTTTAGCCGGTGCCGAAATTCAATTTCTTAACACCATAGCCAGTGAAAATTTTCAACCGAATCTGGATGCTGTTGATGAAAAAACCTGGCAGCGCTGCCAGATCATCTACTTGTGCTCACCCGGCAATCCCACCGGAAAAGTGTTACCGAAGCCTTATTTAAGCCACTTACTTGACCTAGCCGACAAATATGATTTTATCATCGCCTCGGATGAATGTTATTCTGAGATTTATCCCGATGAGAATAACCCGCCACCGGGTCTACTGCAGGTCGCCGCCGAGACCGGCCGAGATGATTTTAAGGGTTGCGTGGTTTTTCATAGTTTGTCAAAACGCTCTAACCTGCCCGGTTTACGTTCAGGTTTTGTTGCCGGCGATAAAAACATTTTACGAACATTTTTAAAATACCGTACTTATCACGGCTGCGCGATGCCACTGTATGCACAACATGCCAGCATTGCCGCTTGGGATGACGAAATTCACGTCAAAAACAACCGAGCCATGTATCGCGCCAAGTTTGAAAACGTGATTAACATTTTAAAACCGGTGATGAATATAAATGCGCCTGACGCCAGCTTTTACCTTTGGCCAGAAACCCCGATTGATGACCAGGCGTTCGCAAAATTATTATTTGAAAAAGAAAATATGACGGTCTTACCCGGCAGTTTTCTTTCTCGTACCAGTAACGGGCTTAATCCCGGACAAAACCGAATTCGTATGGCGCTAGTTGCAGAGCTTGAACAATGCATCGACGCGGCAAACCGTATTAAAAACTGTATAAACAATTTGTAGGAGTTATTTATGTCTGATCTAAAAAGCATTATCGAAGAAGCGTTTGAGCGTAGAGCTGATATCACACCAAAATCAGTTGAAAGCCAAACCAAAGAAGCCGTGTTAGAAGCTATCAACCTGCTAGACAAGGGCGAAGCCCGCGTTGCAGAAAAAGTGAATGGCGACTGGGTTGTTAACGAATGGTTAAAAAAAGCCGTATTACTTTCGTTTCGCATTGAAGACAATCACGTCATGCAGAGCGGCGCCATGCAGTATTATGACAAAGTTGATACAAAATTTGCGAGTTACAGCTCAAAAGATTTTCGTGAAGCCGGTGTACGTGTTGTACCACCAGCCACCGTTCGTAAAGGCTCTTACATTGCGCCAAACACAGTACTGATGCCTTCTTACGTTAACATCGGTGCTTATGTTGATAGCGGCACCATGGTCGACACATGGGCAACTGTTGGATCATGTGCACAAATTGGTAAAAACGTACATCTCTCCGGCGGCGTTGGCATCGGTGGTGTTTTAGAGCCATTGCAAGCCGCACCAACCATCATCGAAGACAACTGTTTCATTGGCGCACGTTCAGAAGTAGTTGAAGGCGTTATCGTTGAAGAAGGTTCAGTTATTTCAATGGGTGTATACATCGGTCAAAGCACCAAAATTTACGACCGCGCAACCGGTGAAGTCACGTATGGCAGAATCCCTGCCGGCTCTGTTGTTGTTTCCGGTAACCTGCCATCAAAAGACGGCAGCTACAGCCTGTACTGCGCCGTTATCGTGAAAAAAGTCGATGCAAAAACATTAGGCAAGGTTGGTATTAACGAATTACTTCGCGACATTTAATCCGGCATTTTGTCAAAATAGTAAAAATTATACCGCCGGTGAATCACCGGCGGTTTGTTTTTTGAAGTGGATTTTTCAGGAATTAATTGACATGATTACCGTCTACGGCATTCCAAATTGTGACACAGTTAAAAAAGCCCGCCGCTGGCTTGAAGATAATCACATTGAGTTTCAATTTCATAATTTTAAAAAAGACGGATTAGACGTAACCCTGCTAGACAACTGGTTTAATGATATCGGCTGGGAGATATTGCTCAATAAGCGCGGCACAACCTGGCGAAAACTCGACGATGATATAAAAAACAACGTCAATGGAAACACCGCCAAACAACTGATGCTAGACAACCCATCCATTATCAAACGCCCTGTCCTTGATCTGGATCCGACAAAAAAAGACAGCATCAAGCACGTTGGCTTTAAAGAAAACGAATACCGCACGCTATTTTTATAAGAGACCGATTAAACCATGTCAAAAACCCTCGCACTTACCAAAGACTTAATTTCTCGTGCTTCCATCACACCGGAAGACAAGGGCTGTCAGGCATTAATGATAAGCCGACTCAAAGCCATCGGTTTTGAAATTGAAGAATTACGTTTTGAGGATGTCGATAATTTTTGGGCACGCCGGGGAAAGTCCGCCCCCTTAATCGCCTTCGCCGGACACACCGACGTGGTACCAACCGGCCCGGAATCTGAGTGGAAATACCCACCATTTGAGCCAACCATCGAAGGTGACTTATTATATGGTCGCGGCACCGCTGACATGAAAGGCAGCCTCGCCGCCATGCTGGTCGCCTGTGAAAACTTTGTAAAAAACCATCCCGACCACAATGGTTCCATCGCCTTTTTAATTACCAGTGATGAAGAAGGCCCAAGCGTAAACGGCACTGTTAAAGTCATCGAACATCTCGAAAATCGAAATGAAAAAATTGATTATTGCCTCGTCGGTGAGCCATCAAGCACAGACAAGGTCGGTGACGTTGTCAAAAATGGGCGACGTGGCTCATTAAACGGCAAACTCATCGTTAATGGTACGCAAGGCCATGTCGCCTATCCACACCTGGCAGAAAACCCTTTTCACACCGCTGCCCCCGCACTTGCCGAACTTTGCGCGCAAAGCTGGGACAACGGCAATGATTTTTTTCCACCCACCACGTTTCAAGTCTCTAACTTAAACTGCGGCACTGGCGCCACTAACGTTATTCCCGGCAAGCTTGAATTATTATTCAACTTTCGTTTTTCAACTGAAGTGACCGCAGACGATTTAAAGAAAAAAGTGCATCAGATATTTGATGCGCATGAGATGAATTACAGCATTGACTGGAACCTATCCGGCCAACCGTTTATCACCGGACGAGGTGAGCTGGTTTCTGCGGTTCAAACCGCCGTAAAAGAAGTAACCGGTTACGAAACCGAACTTTCCACCGCCGGCGGCACATCTGATGGTCGCTTTATTGCCCCAACCGGCTCACAGGTCGTTGAACTCGGCCCGCGAAATGAAACCATTCACAAAGTAAACGAGTGCGTCAGTATCAGTGATTTAGATAAACTCACGGAGATGTACGAAGTGATGTTGCGAGAATTACTTGCTTAATTGTTTCGCCACACAACAAAGCATCGCCAGCAAAACCTGGCGATACTTTATTGTGCTTCCATTGCGTCATAATAAGGCAGTGATTTTTCACTGATGAACTTTTCCATTTTTTTTATCATTATCGAAATAATGACACGATGAAATGGTTTAACAAAAAACATATACACTGTTCCCAACTTATTATTTATATTCACAACCGTTGACAACACCAGTTCATTTCCATTTCCATTTTCTCTATCAGCTGTCTTATCAATCGCCTTGTCTACTACTCTATCTACCAAAAGTGAAATACGAAAATTCAAGTGAACATCGTCGTCACCCATGACAGCCTCAGTAGGAGTCACTGAAAACAACTCAAAACCACCAAATTTCTGACCAGTTTCAAACGGTGGGATAATTTCATTCTCATCTATCGAACCGGCTCTTAACCCAAAACGTTTTACTATTATATTTCTAAGACTCATTAAGTATCTCATCCACACAGGCGCGGAATGAAAAAATGCAGCGACTAATTCCCAGCTCTGAACATCATCCCTTTTGGTAGAGATTCTAATTGAATCTTTGTACGAGGAATTTTCAGATTCCTTGTACAAAGCCGAATGCACTGGAAGTGAACTGTGTATTTTCAAATTAATATCCTTATCTTTCCGTACTCAAGGTGCTAGGAGCCTGTCGGACTTAGGTGATCGTTTTAAATCACTGCACACCGCCACATTACAGTCGGCGGCTATTGAAAGCGTGTCTGATGACGGTTTATGATCCTCGTTTATCCCGGCAGAATTATATAAATTTATCCATTGAAAAAATTCACCTGCCCGTAACTTGCCAATGTCTGGAACAGATGGCTTTCCATGCCTTAATATTACTATTTTCATCGTCTCAAGTCCTGAAATTAGACAGCACCCATGAATTTGCACCTAACAGGCTGCGCTTTTTTTGTAAAATACTGGACTATTTCCCACTTTTTACCCGATCCAAAACAACAAACTCATGGTCAAAGGCATTCTTTTCATCTGCCGCATGAGGCTCACGTTTTATTACCTGCCATTGTGATTCATCAAACTCGGGGAACCAGCTATCAGCAGTAAAATCACCCTCAACGTAAGTTAAATACAACCGGTCAGCCAAGGGCAATAATTGTTCATAAAAACTGGCACCACCAATGATCATTACTTCATCGGCGGGAGCTGCCGCTGATAACGCGTCTTCAACACTGTGCACAATTACCGCACCGTCACATTGATAGTTTTTATCCCGGGTAATCACAATATTGGTACGGCCTGGTAATGGCTTACCGCCGAAAGATTCAAACGTTTTTCGGCCCACCAGTATTGGCTTGCCCATCGTTGTTGCCCGAAAAAACTTCATGTCATTGGGCAAACGCCATAATAAGGCGTTCTGATAGCCGATTTCCCGTTGTTTGCCCATGGCGGCAATAATTGAAATTGTCATAATCTGTGATATTTTCTTTTGTTTGTTGTGGTCAAGAGTTGCAAACCAGAGTGCTGTCCAATACTAAGCGATATGGTAAACTCAAACAACGTTCAATAACCTGGTTTAAGCACTCGTGAAGCAATATCTCGACCTCTTACAAGACATTTTAGATAATGGTGACGTCAAATCTGATCGTACCGGCACAGGCACAATTTCCGTGTTCGGACGCATGATGCGGTTTGATATTTCAGACACTTTTCCTTTACTGACAACCAAAAAAGTCCATTTCAAAAGTATCGCACACGAGCTTTTGTGGTTTTTAAAAGGCACCGATGATATCTCTTATTTAAAGGAACATGGCGTGAGAATCTGGGATGAATGGGAGTACAATGGCTCCATCGGGCCAATGTACGGCGTGCAGTGGCTACATTTTAAAGATGAACGCGGTAATGAGTTTAATCAGATTGATGCGCTAATTAATGAAATCAACAACCGCCCGGATAGTCGACGAATGGTCGTCAGCGCGTGGAACCCGGCGTATTTACCCGACCCTTCGCTAAGCCCGAAAGAAAACGTCAAAGCAGGTAACGGCTGCCTGGCGCCCTGCCACGCTTTTATGCAATTTATTGTAAATGACAACAAGCTCTCGTGCATGTTAACACAGCGCAGCGGTGACGTTTTTTTAGGCGTGCCATTTAATATCGCCAGTTATGCTTTGTTGACGATGATGATTGCCCAGCAAACGGGACTAAAAACCGGTGAGTTTATCTGGTCTGGCGGTGATGTGCATATTTATCACAATTTGCTGGATCAGGTTAAATTGCAGCTTAGCCGCACACCTAAAACACTACCAAAACTGGTATTTTCACGTAAGCCGGACTCTATTTACGATTATCAATATGAAGATTTTATATTGGAAGGTTATGACCCGCACCCGTTAATTAAGGGAAAGGTTTCGGTTTAACAATTGAATTTACACCCTCATTTTGGGCGCAATAGTTACTCCTTGCCTGTAACCATTGCGTCTACAGAAATACTATCATAAGTACTCAGCTTGCTTATCGTAAATCCACGTTCGGCACTGTATCGATCAGTTTTTAGTTTTATTTCAATAATCCTAGAAAAATCAGTTGATCCACGAGCTAGAGCACAACTACTTGATTCGCTTGGCTATATGATAATAAGTGAGTCACTACCCCCGTGTGACAGACTATTTACGTTTACCTCTATTTTTCTTTTCTGAGTTTCTTTTATTTTTCTTGTCCGAAGTTTTCTTTACTTCTTTTTTTTGCGTTTTTCCCTGCTCACTTTTCACTTCGACTTCAGGTACTTCGATTTCAGATTTTGCCGTTGCCATGGTCTGTCCACGATGTGCCAGCACCCAAAGTATGATGCCGAGCAATATTAACGGAATTGACAAAATCTGCCCCATCGTCATCCAGTCTAATGCAACAAAACCCAAGTGCGCATCCGGCTGACGTAAAAATTCCAGCAAAAAGCGAAAACCGCCAAAACCGACGGCCACCACCGCGCTCACGGCCATGCGGGGACGTGATTTGCTGGAATAAATCCACGCAATAAAAAACAATACCAGGCCTTCCAGAAACCCCTGATACAACATGGAAGGATGGCGCGGCAACATATCAACGTGAGGAAAAATCATCGCCCAGGGCGCGTCGGTTACACGACCCCATAACTCACCATTGATAAAATTACCCATACGACCAAAAAAGTAGCCCAATGGCACAAGTGGTGCGGCGAAATCCATTGTTTCAAAAAAGGCTTTTTTATGACGACGACCAAACAAAATCATCGCGACGAGCACCCCTAACAATCCACCATGAAATGACATGCCACCTTCCCAGACACGAAACAGCGCTAATGGATCATCAAGCAAGATTGAAAAGTTATAGAACAGCATATAACCGATACGACCACCAAGCACAACACCCAGCGCACCGTAAAAAATCATGTCGCTGACCTGTTCTGCATTCCAGCCGGAACCCGGTTTGGAAGCGCGGTATTTTCCCAGCCACCAGGCGGAGGCAAACGCGGCTAAATACATTAGGCCATACCAGTGAATCTGAATAAAACCTAAATCAAGTGCAATCGGATCAATTTCTGGATAAGTAAACATATCAGGGTATCGTTATTAGTTTATTGAAAATAAGTTCAGCCAAGAGACTATCAGGCTTGACACTGTTTGGCCGAAGAAAAAAGCCGATGGAAATTTGCCGAGGTTTGTTCCGCGACCTCCTCTACACGTATTCCGCGTAATTCAGCAATGTGCTCAGCAACCAGTTTCACATAAGCCGGCTGGTTTTGTTTTCCGCGATAGGGTGCGGGCGCAAGATAGGGAGAATCGGTTTCGATTAACATACGATCCATCGGTACTTTTTTTGCTACTTCTTTCAAGTCCAACGCGGTTTTAAAAGTCACAATACCGGAAAATGAAATATAAAAGTTCATTTCGATGGCGACCTGCGCCATATCCCAGGTTTCTGTAAAACAATGCATCACACCACCCGCTTCTGCGGCGTTTTCTTCCTGCAAAATCCGGATGGTATCTTCTCTTGCTTCGCGAGTATGAATAATCAACGGCTTCTGACACTGTTTTGCTGCGGCGATATGCGTGCGAAAACGTCTCCGTTGCCATTCAACATCGCCGTCTGTGCGAAAATAGTCTAGACCGGTTTCACCAATGGCGATCACTTTTGGGTGTTTCGCTTTTTCCAGCAAATCCTCCAGACTGGGTTCATGACCGTCATGGTGATTTGGGTGAACACCCACCGAGGCATAGACATTTTGATGTGTTTCTGCAATTCTTAATACTTCGGGATATGTTTCCCAGTCAATCGCAACACAGAGAAATTCGTTTACGGCTTGTTCTTCTGCCGCTTGCAGATACTCACTAACAACACGCTGTTCTTCCGCGCCTTTCAAGCAATTGATATGGCAATGTGAATCAATAAACATAAAAAAACCTTACTACGCTACATTGTTAACGTGGGTGCATTGGACTGAAGCAACCCGGCTAATTCAGTTTCAATTTTAGTGCGCGCTGCCCCGTTATCCCGAAACTGTACACCAATGCCTGGCATCTTTTTTCCCTCAGCACCAACGGGGGTAATCCAGACAATTTTTGAAGAAACTGGAATTTTTTCTGTGGTTTCAGGCAGGTGCAATACAATAAAAAGCTCATCATTTATGCTAAATGGCTTCACTGTGGGAATAAATAAACCACCCTTTTTAACAAACGGCATATAGGCTTTATAGAGTTTTTCTTTGTTATCAAACTTAATCGTGAGGATACCGCCACTGCGTGGTGTAACGTCTTTCATACTATTTATCTCGCCGAGATAATGACTGCCAGTCGATAAGTACATTTTCCAGAATCATTTGCGGATTGATATTCGATTTTTTTAACTGAGTCACTTTCGTTAAGGATTGATAATAATCTAACATCGCTTTAAGCCCCGCTGTTTTTGTAATTTTTGTTAATGCCGTCTGTAAGTCAGAGTTACTCAAAAACTCTTTACTTATAACACCTGCTGATATTGATGTTTGTCTCTCCAGCGCCTTAAGCCTAATCATATCAGTTACCCAGCTGGTTAAACAGTTAACCGTTAACTCAAAATCATTTTTGTGCCAGCTTTTTGCGACGTCAATCGGGTTCTTTTTACCAGAAGAAATTTGCTCAAGCTCTGAAAAAAAATTATTGCGTTTTTCCAGCATATTATCTTCTGCATAACCTAAGGCTTTTAACGGTGCCCCGCCAGACAATGCCAGCAAGGTGCTAATGTTTTCATCGGTTTTTAATTGATCCGATAACCACGTGCTTGCCTGCGCCGCATCCGGCGTTGGAAACAACATTGCCTGACATCGACTGCGAATCGTCGGTAGCAAACGATCTGGCCGATGTGTAACCAGTATCAACATGGATGATTCCGGCGGTTCTTCCAGCGTTTTTAACAAACTATTCGCTGCGTTAACATTTAACAATTCAGCCTGTTCAATTATCACCACTTTTTTACTGGCCGAATGTGGTGTCAAACTCACATATTCAATTAATGCTCGAATCTGATCGACAGCAATCACTTGTTTACCTTCCGCTGGTGCGATTCTTTTCACGTCAGGATGGGTTTCAGCCAGAAATTTATGACAGGCATCACATTGCCCGCAAGGCGAAACTCCCGATGCCTGCTGACAAAAAAAACGCTGCGCAAATGTTAATGCAAAATTTAGTTTACCGATGCCTTCGGCACCGGTTAACAAAATCGCATGCGGCAGCTTGCCTGTGCCCATTTGTGCAAGCAAGGTGTCCAGTGCCCGTGTTTGCCAGGGATAAAAATTCATTTATGCTTTCATTTATTTGACTGACGATTCCAATACTTGATGCAATTGTTTCTGCACAACATCAAGTGTTTCGCCCGCATCAATAATACGATATCGCTCCGGATCGACCTTAGCCATTTCCAGGTAACTGCTTCTAACCCGATCAAAAAATTTCATTTCTTCCTGTTCAAAACGGTCTTGATCACCGCGCTCGTTTGCCCGAAACAGTCCGATTTCGATATCAAGATCAAGCAAAATCGTTAAATCCGGGCGCAATTCACCCTGCACCCAGTTTTCCAGCACACCAATATCGACCCTCGGCAAACCACGGCCTCCGCCCTGGTAGGCGTAAGTTGCATCGGTAAAACGATCACACAACACGATTTTACCCGCATCAAGTGCCGGTTGAATAACCTTGGCGATATGATGCGCTCTGGCGGCAAACACAAGCAATAACTCAGCGCGGTCATCCATGCCTTCATTGCCGGGGTCAAGTAAAATATGACGCAGCTTTTCGCCAAGCTCGGTTCCACCCGGCTCACGGGTAACGACAACATCCTTACCGCGTTCTTTCAAATAGTTTTCAATGTAAGCCAGGTTAGTTGACTTACCGCCACCTTCTCCGCCTTCGATTGTAATAAACATGCTGATTCCTTATTTATTCTCAGGTGTACTCTTATTCTCAGGTGTACTCTTATTTTCAGGTGCGCTTCGATAATTTTTTTTACGATTGCGAATCTGATATTTTCGAACCGCTTTGTTATGCTCTTTTACCGTGGCAGAAAAATAATGACTGCCATCCCCCTTCGCCACAAAATACAACGCTTCACCGTCGGCCGGGTGTAATGCCGCCTTTATTGCCCCAGCACCGGGTAAGGCAATGGGTGTTGGCGGTAAACCTTTACGTCGATAAGTATTATAGGGCGTGTCTTTTTTCAGGTCTCGTTTTCGTAAATTACCCTTGTACTTATCACCCATGCCATAAATAATGGTCGGATCAGTTTGCAAACGCATGCGTTTTTGTAAACGCCGTACAAACACGCCGGCTATTTGCTCTCTTTCGCGCGCGACGCCGGTTTCTTTTTCAACAATTGAGGCGAGTATTAACGCTTCGTACGGTGTTTTAAAGGGCAAGTTTTCCGCTCGATGCGCCCAGTAATCTTTTAAGGTTTTCTGCATTTGGCGATAGGCCCGCTGCAAAAAAAGTTTATCGCTCATGCCTGCCGGAAAATGATACGTGTCCGGCAAAAATCGACCTTCGGGATGCTCGTTCTCGTAACCCAATATTGTCATGATTTCGGCTGGAGTTTTATCAGCTAACGTCTGCTTTAGCTTGTCACTGCCGGAAATTGCAGCGAGCATTTGTTTAAACGTCCAACCTTCAACAACCGTGAATGAATATTGTTTTACTTTGCCGCCGATAAAATTTTGCCAAATAACTTTGGGTGTCATACTAGCGGAAATAGTATATTCACCGGCTTGTATGTTTCTGGCTTTTTCATCGCGTTTAACCATCCACATAAAACGTGAGCGGTCGGAAATAATGCCCTCAGAAATCAGATTATTAACCACCGTCGATATTGCTGAGCCGGACTTAATGACAAACACTTTATCACCTCCGGTAAAACCCACGGCGTTGTTTTGATATTGTGAATAAGATTGCCAGAACCAACCCGTAACCAGGCTGGCAATCAGTAAAATAAGACCAATAAGTTTATAGATCAGGCTCATATTAAAATAAAGCTTCCAGCAATAATCGCGTCACTGGATTAGCCGCTTCTTCCCTTTTATCGATAGGATAAACACGTCGATTTATTTTTTTTACCGGCCAGATATTAATCACCGTATTACAGACAAAAACTTCATCGGCTTGTATCAACTCTTCCATTTTAATGTTTTTCACTTTCAGCGGAATGCCTTTTTGTATGGCGAAATCAATAATTCTTTGTCGGGTGACGCCTTTAACACCGCTAAAAGATAAATCAGGTGTTTGTAAGATATTGTCTTTAACCATAAACAAATTCGTCATTGTGCCTTCAATCACGTTATTTTCCGTATCCAGCATAATACCTTCCGGATATTGTTTATTTTGCCATTCATGGCGTGCTAAAACATTTTCAAGCCGGTTTAAATGTTTTATACCAGCAAGTGCCACTTGCCGTGCAATATTCGTCTGACAAACAAATAACTCAATGCCTTCGGTTATGTTTTCTTCAACCAACGCCGGCCATGGATAGGCACTCACCACTCGCGTTGGCAAAACATCGGTAAAAGCATATCCTCGTGAAGTCACACCACGAGTGAGGATTATCTTCACAATTTCCTTGTCAAAACCAGCGGCGATAGAATCAATCTCAGCCAGTAATTGTTTTTCATCTGGCAAAGGAATAAACAGACGCTGACAGCCGTCAGCTAATCTACCCCAATGTAAGGTCCAGTTGTTAATCTCACCATTATTCAAAGCAAGGGTTTCAAACAAACCGTCACCATATTGAAGACCACGATCCATAATAGACAGTGTTGTCGCCGCCTGGCCGTTAATCAGTGAGCGTTTGTTATTCACCGTATCATTCATCAAACGCAGTCACTTTTAACATGCCTTTGGCTTTAACACGGGTTTCCTGCAACTCTTTTTCAGGCTCAGAATAGGCCACAATACCTGCCCCTGCCCTTATATGCAATTGATTGGCCGAGTGAATAATTGTGCGGATTAATATATTCAAATCCATGTCGCCATCGATGTTCAAATACCCCATCGAGCCAGTATAAGCCTGCCGCGCGGACGCTTCCAGCTCGGCAATGATCTCCATACAGCGTATTTTTGGGCAGCCTGTAATCGTTCCACCGGGAAACACCGCGCTTATCACATCTCCCGGCAAAATGTTGTCAGCCAGCTTACCTTTTACATTGGAAACAATGTGATGCACATGCTCATAACTTTCCAGGCCCATCAATTCATTTACTTCGATGCTGCCGGGCTTACAAATTCTGCCCAGATCGTTACGCTCAAGGTCAATCAACATAACATGTTCTGCGCGCTCTTTCGGATGGGAGATCAACTCTTCGCGCAATAAATCATCGGCTTTTTTGTTTAGCTCACCGGACTCACTCCGTTGTCGCGGACGGGTACCCGCGATGGGACGGGTTTCTACCACTGAATTTTTGACACTCACCAGGCGTTCAGGTGATGAGCTGACCACCGCGTTATTCCCTAGCGTCATTAGCCCAGCAAAAGGCGCTGGATTACTTTTACGCAACTGGGCGTAAACACTGGCAGGTTCACAGGCATTTTTCAGCTCAATTTTCCATTTACGCGAAATATTTACCTGAAACACATCACCTTCGATTATGTATTTTTGTATTCGCTTCACGGCATTAATGTATCGAGCAGGCTCCTCTTCAACGATATTGAGCTGGCTTAATACAACACCGGCTTCAACCGCTCCATCGTTTTTAATATCACGATTCATTTTTTTTATCAAAGACGCAAAATCTGGTTCGGCAATTAACCAGGTCTGACCGTTTTTCTTATCGACGATAACCGCTGCGGGAATTCGGCTTGCCATTGCAATGGGTAAGTCGATGTCTGAATTTTTTGGTAAATCTAAAACCGGTTCGATTTCCTGCGCCAGCTCGTAACCAAGATAAACAAACCAGCCGCCATAAAATGGCAGATGCTGTTTAATGCTTTCAGGTACGTCCATTTTGTCTTTTTTAAACCATTGGTTTAAACCGGCGACAAACTGATTTGATGCCAGCTCAACGCCTTCAGTTTGAAGATTATTTAGCTGACTTAATTTGATTTGTGATTGGGGAAAAGCAAAAAGAATCGAGAAATCGCAATTTTTTTCACCATTGGCGACGCTTTCAAGCAAAAATGGATATCGTTGGGGATTTTTTTTGTGGATAGCTAAAAGATCAACGACCTGGTTTAACTTTGTAGTGTGGAAGGCCTCGCGCATGAGCTAATCGGCTGCCTATTCGATATAAAAAAGGAATAAAACTGATTACAGCAAGTGTGAAAACACGCTTGCTGTAATCAGAAAACTAGATTTTTTTGAAAACCAGTGTGCCGTTCGTTCCACCAAAACCAAACGAGTTTGAAAGCACGACATCAATTTTAGTTTCCCTTGCGGTACCAGGTACGTAATCCAGATCACAGGCCGGATCCTGATTAAAAATATTAATCGTCGGCGGAATCACCTGATCTCGAATCGTCAATACAGAAAATATCGCTTCAATACCACCGGCCGCACCCAGCATATGACCTGTCATCGATTTGGTTGAGCTCACGGCCATTTTATAAGCGTGATCACCAAAAACAGATTTAACCGCATCAGTTTCCGCAACGTCACCTGCAGGTGTCGACGTGCCGTGTGCATTTACATATTGCACGTCTTCCGGATTAATCTTGGCATCACGTAACGCGATCTCCATGCAGCGTTTTGCACCTTCGCCACCAGCTGGTGGTAAGGTCATGTGATAGGCATCACCACTCATTCCAAAACCAGTGACTTCAGCATAAATTTTTGCACCGCGGGCTTTGGCTGTTTCGTACTCTTCAAGCACCACAACACCGGCGCCATCACTTAACACAAATCCATCGCGATCCAGGTCCCACGGACGGCTGGCCGTTTCAGGGTCATCGTTTCGGGTTGACAGCGCACGCGCAGCAGCAAAACCGCCAAGACCGGTATAACTGGTTGCCATTTCGGCACCGCCGGCAATCATCACATCGGCATCATCATAAGCGATCATTCGGGCTGCTGTACCGATGCTGTGTGTACCGGTTGTACAGGCAGTCACTATCGCATAGTTAGGGCCTTTTAAACCGTACATAACGGAGAGGTTGCCTGAAATCATGTTAATAATATTGCTTGGTACAAAAAAGGGCGAAATTTTTCTCGGACCGCCTTTTAAGTAGGCATCATATCCCTTTTCAATACCACCAACGCCACCGATACCAGCGCCAATTGCAACACCAATTCGCTCGGCATTTTGCTCGGTAACTTCAAGTCCGGCATCTTTAATCGCTTCAATACCCGCCGCCATGCCATACTGCATGAAGGGGTCCATTTTTTTTGCGTCTTTTTTGGTCATCCAGTTAGCTGGATCAAAACCCCAGACTGATCCACCAAAACGGGTAGAATAGGCAGAGACATCAAAATGCTCCAGGTTTCGGATACCACTTTTTCCAGCTAACGCGTTTTCCCAGGTTTCAGATACAGACAAACCCAACGGTGAAACAGCGCCTAACCCAGTAATAACAACACGTCTTTTTGACAAGGTATGACCCCTTCAATCTTATAATGCAAAATACGAGAATATGGATATTTTAACAGCAAACATCGGTATTCAGGCAAGTGAAATTACACGCAACTAAATCAACAAAATGAATCAATAGAACCACTCAACGCGATTTAAAATTGAAAAAGGCCGTCAACTACCGTTGACGGCCTTTTCAGGTAATCCTAACGCGGTTTAGCTTTATTAGCTAGCGTTTGAATTAATGTAATCAACAGCTTGTTGTACTGTAGTGATCTTTTCTGCTTCGTCGTCAGGAATTTCGCATTCGAATTCTTCTTCTAATGCCATTACTAACTCGACAGTATCTAAAGAGTCTGCGCCTAAGTCGTCTACAAATGATGCTTCAAGACCAACTTCGTCATCCTTAACTCCCAGCTGTTCAACAACGATCTTTTTGACTCGTTCTACGATGTTACTCATAGTGTTTTCTTCCTCTAGATAATATAATTTTATGTTCTTAAACTGGTGCGTATTGTATTGGAAACTGAAAGGTAGTTCCAGCACTTGAAGTACTCAAAAGACAAAAAATAACACCAATTTCACCCTGATCGCTCAATATTTAAGCCTTTATATACAAATACCAATCAAGTCAACATTTAGGCCATATACATGCCACCATTAACGTGCAATGTTTCACCGGTTACATACCCGCCGTTGGGTGAGGCTAAAAACGCGACAGCGGCGGCGATGTCTTCCGGCCGACCTAAACGGTTTAACGGGATAGATGATAACAAGCCTTCCTTGTGCTCGTCAGGCAGGTCTTTTGTCATATCCGTGTCAATAAACCCCGGAGCAACAACATTAACCGTAATACCACGAGACGCGACTTCTCTCGCTAAAGACTTTGAAAAACCCATAATTCCCGCTTTTGCAGCCGCATAGTTTGACTGCCCGGCATTACCGCTCGCACCAACAACCGATGCAATACTGATAATACGACCGCGTTTGGCTTTCATCATGCCGCGTAAACACGCTTTAGACAAACGGAATACAGATGTCAGATTTGTATTAACAATATCATCCCACTCTTCATCTTTCATTCGCATCAACAGATTATCGCGGGTGATGCCGGCATTGTTAATGAGAATGGTCGGTGCACCTGCCGTTGTGGTTACATCGTTAATAGTAGCAAAAACTGCCTTACTGTCAGTGACGTTAAGCACTTTTCCCTCACCACTGATGCCATTTTCTTTCAAGTAAGCTGTAATTGTCGCTGCGCCGTTTTCACTGGTGGCCGTGCCAATCACAGTCGCGCCCTGGGCACCCAGTGCCAGCGCTATTGCTTTGCCAATACCGCGTGTTGCACCGGTTACCAGTGCTACTTCATTTTCCAGATTGTTTTCAGTACTCACTCTGTTCTCCCTGCTTAACTTATACCCTTCTTAACCCTTCTTAACCCTTCTTAAACCTTCTTAACCCGGCTTATTTGGCTAATGCCTTGTCCAGCGATGCAATATCCAGCACCGGAAGCGCAGGTGTACGACGCGCGATTCGCTTATTCAAACCGGCTAGCACTTTGCCCGGGCCGCATTCAATAACCTGGTCAACACCTTCTTCCAGCATTGTATTAATTGTTTTTACCCATTGTACTGGCTGATAAAGCTGACGAACCAGCGCATCTTTAATGTCATCCGAATTTGTTAATTTAACCACATCAACATTATGAATCACCGGTATTGATGGTGTTTGAATATCGACCTCTGCCAACTTCGCTTTTAGTTGCTCTGCAGCCGGTTTCATTAACGCGCAATGCGAAGGCACACTCACCGGTAATGACACCGCTTTTTTCGCGCCCGCATCGCCGGCGCGTTCAACTGCCCGGTTTACTGCGCCCGCTGAACCGGCGATAACAACCTGTCCCGGGGTATTATAATTTACCGCTTCCAGCACTTCGCCTTCGGCACAGGCGTCACACAGCGCAACAACCGCATCGTCTTCCAGACCAAGAATCGCAGCCATTCCACCTTCACCAGCTGCAACCGCGCTTTGCATAAACTGACCACGGGCTTCTACCAGTTTAATTGCTTCCGCAAATGAAATCGCACCGGCGCAAACCAGTGCCGTATATTCACCCAAACTGTGTCCGGCCATCACGGCAGGTTGCTCACCGCCCTCTGCCTGCCACAAACGCCAGACTGCAACACCCGAGGCCAACATGGCTGGCTGGGTTTTATCGGTGGCATTTAATGCTTCAGCCGGGCCATTTTGCACAAGCTGCCACAAATCATAACCTAGCGCAGAACTCGCTTCGGCGAAGGTTTCTTCAATGATCGGGAATTTTTCAGCCAGCTCGGCCAGCATACCAACGGATTGAGATCCCTGACCGGGAAAAACAAATGCTATTGTCATTTTAACTCTCGTTATTAATCAAAGTGATAATGAAAAACAGCCACTGAGTAAGTAGCTGCATAGGTATTTTTAGTTTTGTTGCAGCTGCACACTCAGGTTAATACTTCAGCAATACAGAACCCCAGGTAAAACCACCACCAAACGCTTCAAGCAATACGGTTTCACCTTTTTTTATTCGTCCGTCTTTAACCGCCACATTTAAGGCCAGCGGAATAGACGCTGCCGACGTATTACCGTGTTTATCAACGGTAATAACAACGTGATCCGTTGACATTTTTAATTTTTTTGCAGTCGCGTTGATAATACGAATGTTTGCCTGATGAGGTACCAGCCAGTCAACATCCGATTTTTTCATATTATTCGCCGCTAATGTTTCATCAACAATCGTACCCAGGGTATTTACAGCGCGTTTGAATACTTCGTTGCCCTTCATGTATAAAAAGGCTTCTCCTTCATCAAAAGTGCGTTTGTTTTTTGAAACACCCGCATTAACCGCTAGCAGATCTTTGTATTTTCCATCGGCATGTAAATGCGAGGATAATATGCCCTGCTCTTCACTCGCCCGTAGAACAACCGCACCGGCCCCGTCACCAAACAGGATACAGGTACCGCGATCATTCCAGTCAATAATTCTTGAAAGTGTTTCAGCGCCAACCACCAGCGCGCATTTTGCTGCTCCGGTTTTAATAAACTTATCTGCCGTCGCAAGGGCATAAACAAACCCCGTGCAAACCGCCTGAATATCAAACGCTGCACAACCATAAGTCTCAAGCTTATCCTGCAGCAAGCAAGCGGTACTAGGGAAAACCAAATCAGGTGTTGTTGTTGCGACGATGATTAAATCAATATCCTGCGCAGTGATACCGGCAGACTGGATGGCATCTTTTGATGCTTCAAAGGCGAGATCAGACGTGGTTTGCGTGTCGGCAGCCACATGGCGCTGGCGTATGCCGGTGCGCTCAACAATCCACTGATCGTTGGTTTCTACCATTTTTTCGAGATCAGCGTTAGTTAGTATTTTTTCAGGTAAATACCCACCCGTTCCGACTATCCTTGAATACATTAAACGGCTTGCCTTTATTGTAAGAATTCTTGTAGCTGATTCGCTATGCGCTTAGGTACGTTCTGATCAGCCTCAATCGCTGCAACCTGAATCGCCTTTGCGAACGAATAATCATCAGCCCCGCCATGGCTTTTTACCACGATACCACGTAAACCGAGAAAACTCGCACCATTATACTCCCGCGGATCAATACGCGCCTTAAATGAGTTTAAAACCGGTTTGGCAACCAGTCCAGCCAGCTGGCTGAGCAAATTACGGGTAAATTCCTGTTTAATATAATGACCCATCATCTTGGCGACGCCTTCACTGGCTTTTAAAGCAACATTACCAACAAAACCATCACAGACAACAATATCAACGGTGCCCTGGAAAATATCATCACCTTCAACAAAGCCCTGATAATTAAGCTCTGGATGCTCGGTTAGCAGTTTTGCTGCGGCTTTTATCGTCGCGTCACCCTTAATTTCTTCCGAGCCAATATTTAATAGGCCAATCGTGGGATTTGAGGTTTGATCCAGTGCTTTAACCAGTGTAGAGCCCATCACCGCAAATTGTAACAAGTGCTCAGCGTTCGAACCAACATTAGCACCAAGATCGAGCATGTGGGTATGGCCTTGAATGGCCGGCAGGGTTGAGCAGATCGCCGGGCGATCAATTCCAGGCAGCGTTTTTAAAACGAAACGTGCAGTGGCCATAAGCGCACCGGTATTTCCGGCGCTAACACAGGCCGTTGCCTCACCTGATTTAACCAGGTTTATGGCAACACGCATGGAAGAGTCTTTTTTGTTGCGAAGCGCCAGTGCTGGCGACTCATCCATTTCTACACTTTGAGAGGCGTGTTTCAGCGAAAGCCTGTTATTTAATACCAGGCCGACCTTTTCAAACTCCGCAGACAAAGCTGCTTCATCACCAACAAGGATCAGACCGATATCATTTGTTTCATCTAAAACACGTTTTGCAGCAGCAACCACCACGGAAATCCCATGGTCGCCCCCCATTGCATCAAGGGCAATGGTTTTTTTCAATCGAAATCGCCCTATTCGTCGTCAGCGTATACGTCGTTTGATTCGACAACACGCTTACCACGGTAGAAACCATCCGGCGTAATGTGATGGCGCAAGTGAGTTTCACCACTTGTTGCGTCGATTGAAAACGTAGGTGGCTTGATGGAATCGTGTGAACGACGCATACCGCGTTTTGAACGTGATTTCTTGCTCTTTTGAACAGCCATATTAAAACTCCTTAATTCAGTCTTTCTTTAAGTCAACTAACGCCGCAAACGGGTTAGGTCGTTTATCTTCAACTACCGGCTCGTCTTCCGGTATTTCATCTACAATGGCAGACATTTCACGTTGCTCACATGAACCCGCTTCATGCATAGCCACCATAGGTAATAATAATTCCAGCTCATCCTCAATGACATCAGCAAGAAATAAATCCTCGTTACTAATCATCAACGGCTCTTCACCCGGTAGTAACATGTCTATTTCAACCTCAGTTTCAATTAAACCTAATCGAAACTGATGATCTACCGGCTTTTCCAGCGCAGACATACAACGCTGGCATTCAACGACCATTTTACCAACAATATGGCCAGAGAGGTACTTTCGACGCCCTTCTTTACCAAAACTAAGCCTGGCCTCCACACTTCCGTAAGGCGGCAATAAGCGGTCACGCAAACGTTCCATTTTTTCCAACACAAACTCACCGGAAGCATCAAGGCCGCTGGCTGCTGCACGCTCAGGATTGATATATATAGGTAGTCGTTCGGGCATCGGGCCGCAATAATAGTCGCGCAGGGTAGATGTGTCAAAAGAAAGTCGACATTTTTGTGCTTTATTTTAGCAAAAACAGGGAAATTTCTTAAAAGCTTGACTTCAAGCAACTATTTGCGGTGAAATCGGTCTCATTGCTCAAGTAAAAACGGAAGAATAAAACCAATTCATCCCGTATTTCGCTTCAAATTCGAGGATACAAAGGAAAACCTTCGAGGATATAGAGAAAACGGTATAAATTAAGCATATTCAATGAATTAACGTCATTTATTCTCAGGATACAAACTTGATTAAAAAAATCCTAATCGCCAACCGAGGTGAAATAGCGGTTCGCATTGTTCGCGCATGTGCTGAAATGGGCATTAAATCAGTGGCTATTTATGCTGAGCCCGACCGACACGCCCTACACGTCAAAAAAGCGGACGAAGCCTATAATATCGGCCCCGACTCCATCGCGGGTTATTTAAACGTACACCGAATCGCCAACCTCGCCGTTGCGACCGGTTGCGATGCGCTTCACCCCGGATATGGGTTTTTGTCTGAAAATCCTGAATTACCTGCCGCCTGCAAACGCCGTGGTATTCGTTTTATCGGCCCTTCATCCGCGGTTATTCGTCAGGTAGGTGACAAGACAGAAGCCCGTAAAGCGATGATTGCCGCCGGCGTACCGGTAACACCCGGCACTGAGCAAAACCTCATCAGCCTTGAAGAAGCCATTGAAGTAGCCGAAAGAATTGGTTATCCGGTCATGCTTAAAGCCACAGCCGGCGGCGGTGGCCGTGGTATTCGTCGTTGCGAAGACCTTGAAGACCTGAAAAACGGTTACGCGCGCGTTATCTCCGAAGCGACCAAGTTTTTTGGTAGCGGTGACATTTTCATGGAAAAGTGTATCGTTAATCCTCGCCATATCGAAGTACAGATATTAGCCGATAGCCACGGAAACATCGTCCATCTATTTGAACGGGATTGCTCCGTACAACGTCGCCACCAGAAACTGGTGGAAATCGCCCCGTCTCCCAATATATCGGAGGAATTGCGTGCTGAATTAGGGGATTATGCCGTCAAAGCAGCCAAAATCGTCAACTATGAAAACGCCGGTACCGTCGAGTTTCTGCTCGACAAAAATAACGACATGTATTTCATGGAGATGAACACCCGCCTGCAAGTGGAACACCCAGTTACCGAAGCGATTACCGGCATTGATATCGTCCAACAGCAAATCCAGATTGCGGCTGGTAAAAAACTGCCTTTTGAGCAAAAAGACATCACCAAACGCGGCTTTGCCATTGAGTTTCGCATCAATGCCGAGGACCCTAAAAATGACTTTTTGCCCAGTTTTGGCCGCATCACCCGTTATTTGGCCCCCGGCGGGCCGGGCATTCGCACAGACAGCGCAATTTACAGCGGCTACCAGATTCCGCCCTATTACGATTCCATGTGCGTAAAACTCACCGTTTGGGCATTAACCTGGGACGACTTAATTCGCCGTTCAGAACGCGCCTTAAAAGACATCAGTGTATACGGAATAAAAACAACGATTCCTTACCAGATTGAAATATTACGCACTGACGCTTTCAGAAGTGGTGTGATTGATACCGGATTTGTTGAAGAACACCCGGAGCTTTCAAACTATTCTTTACGCAGGCCGCCACGAGAACTTGCAGCGGCAATTTCGGCTGCAATTTCAGCGCACATGAGAGCTTAAACCCAAGACCTTAAACCCAAGATCTTAAAACGAATAGCTAGTACCAATTACCAGTACAAACTACCGATACCAATTCAGGAGATTGACAAATGCCCAGGGTTCAAATAACCGAAACGGTATTGCGCGACGGACACCAAAGCTTAATCGCAACACGCATGCGTACCGAAGACATGTTACCGGTTTGTAAACGACTTGATCAAGCTGGTTACTGGTCTTTAGAAGTCTGGGGCGGCGCAACGTTTGATGCCTGCGTTCGATTTTTAAAAGAGGACCCCTGGGAAAGATTACGCCAGCTTCGCGTAGCCATACCAAACACCCGCTTACAAATGTTATTACGTGGACAAAATCTGCTCGGCTATCGACATTATTCCGATGACGTTGTTAACAAATTTGTTCAAAAATCCGCGGACAACGGGATTGATGTATTTCGCATTTTTGACGCCCTGAATGATCTTCGAAATATTGAAACTTCGGTAAAAGCGGTTAACAAAACAGGCAGGCATGCCCAGGGCTGCATCTCTTACACCACTAGTCCGGTTCACAGCATTGAGGGTTTTATTGAAAGCGCAAAAGCACTTGAGGCAATGGGATGCGACAGCGTTGCAATAAAGGACATGGCGGGTTTATTAACACCAACAACTACCGAGCACCTGGTTGCCGGCATCGTTGACGCCGTTTCCGTGCCTGTTCACCTTCATTCACATGCAACCGCAGGCTTAGCTGCCATGTGCCAGCTAAAAGCCATTGAAAGCGGATGCCGAAACATTGATACCGCGATTTCCTCTTTTGCAGAAGGCGCAAGCCATCCCGCAACTGAAAGCATGGTCGCTGCACTCAAAGATTCAAAACACGACACCGGGATGAACCTGGCTTTATTGCAGGAAATTGGTTTTTATTTTGCGGGTGTGCGTAAAAAATACCACCAGTTTGAAAGTGAATTTACCGGCCTGGATACCCGCGTTCAAGTTAACCAGGTGCCCGGAGGCATGATCTCAAATTTAACCAACCAGTTACGGGATCAGGGTGAATTAAAGCGCATCAACGATGTGTTACACGAAATTCCACGCGTAAGAAAAGACCTCGGCTATCCACCGCTGGTGACCCCGACTTCACAGATTGTCGGCACCCAGGCCGTGTTAAACGTGATGACCGGTGAGCGATACAAAACAATCACCAATGAAGTCAAAAATTATTTTCTCGGCCAATACGGTAAAACACCGGGCGAAGTAAACGCTGATATTCGCAATCTGGCCGTCGGCAGCGAAACCGTGATTACCTATCGCCCTGCCGACAGCTTAAAGCCCGAAATGGAAAAACTCACTAAAGAAATTGGTGAACTCGCTCAGTCCGATGAAGATGTGCTGACTTACGCCATGTTTACCGACATTGGTAAAGAATTTCTGAAACAGCGCAAAGCCGGCACCCTGGAACCGGAGGCGCTGGAACCCCCGTTAGAAGATAACGCGGATGTTTGCGGCACCACACCAACTGAATTTAATGTCACCATGCACGGTGAAAGCTACCATATAAAAATCACCGGATCCGGCCACCGTTTTCAGGCACTGCGGCCGTTTTACCTGACTGTTGATGGCGTGCCGGAAGAAATTCTGGTTGAAACACTTTCAGAAGTAATCACCGGCCCCGTCAGCGGTTTAAGTGAAAACGGTAATGAAATCGACAGCGGTAGTAAACGCCCACGCGCAACCAAACCAGGCCACGTCACCACGTCTATGCCGGGCGTCATTGTTGATGTATTGGTTACCGAGGGCGACAGGGTTAAGGCCGGCGACCCAGTATTTATTGCAGAAGCGATGAAGATGGAAACTGAAGTTCAGGCGCCGATCAGTGGCACAGTAACAGCGATACGCATTTCAAAAGGTGACACGGTGAATCCGGATGAAACCTTGATTGAAATCAAGTAATATGCGCGACAATTTCAACTGAACGCTTCAAACTGACCTTAAACATATGAGCAGAATAATACTGGCATCAAGTTCGCCTTTTCGCAAAGAGCTGCTTAGCCGCCTTCGACTTGAATTTGATACATCGTCTCCCGAGATTGATGAATCAGCGCTGGAAAATGAAAAACCGTCTCAACTGGTACAGCGACTAGCCAGAGAAAAAGCCAATGCTGTGGCAGAAAAAGCACTGGATTGTATCGTCATCGGCAGTGACCAGGTTGCTGTTTGTGATGAGCAGATACTTGGCAAGCCGGGAAGTTTTGAAAAAGCCGTTGAGCAATTACAATTTCTCTCGGGAAAACGTATTTGCTTTTATACTGGCCTCAGTGTTATCTCCACCAGCGACGCAAAAATTCAAACAGATGTCATCAAGTTCTATGTTGAGTTTCGCGAGCTTTCGGATTCCATGATAGAAAACTATTTAACAAAAGAACCCGCCTTTAATTGTGCAGGCTCGTTTAAATCAGAAAGCCTGGGAATTGCACTGGTATCACGAATGATGGGATCTGACCCGACTGCGTTAGTCGGGCTTCCGTTAGTCCGGTTGACAGAAATGCTGGAGACAGCGGGTGTTGAGATAATTTAGGCCTTTTCATATGCGGCCTAAATTCCAAACTCACCGAATAACAATACCTAATGCCCAATTCTGATTTCAATGCTGTTTTAAAAACAGTTTCCCGTAGTTTTTACCTCTCAATGCGCGTGCTACCCAAAGCAATGCGTGACCCAATTGCCATCGCATATCTACTTGCACGTGCTGCCGACACCCTCGCCGACACAGCAACGATACCAACAAGTGAGCGGCTTGCACTATTACTCAACTTCAAAACCATTTTAAACGACCCAAATACAACTCAAAATCTCTCGTTAAACACATTTGTCAACTCAGTAAACCACGCTGGCGAGCAAAAACTGTTAAACGAATTGCCAGCGGTTTTTACTGCGTACCAAAATTTATCGCCAATGGACCTTAATGAAGTAAAAAAAGTCGTCAACACATTAACGACGGGCATGGAAAACGACCTACAATATTTCACCAAGACAAATAAGATAAAAGCACTGACTGACGACGAAGCATTGGAGGATTACACCTATCACGTTGCAGGTTGCGTCGGTGAATTCTGGACGACGTTATCGATAATCCATACCCCATCACTTTCTCACTGGCAAAAAGAAAAGATGTCACAAACCGGCATTGAGTTTGGCAAGGCCTTACAATTGACGAATATTTTGCGGGATATTTCAAAAGATGCCGCATTAAGCCGATGTTATTTACCGGCAACGGATTTGCAAACACACGACCTGAATACAGCGATGCTGTTAGATAAAAATAATAATTCAGACTTTAAGCCGATAGTAACAAAATGGCTTAAACAGGCGGATTTATATTTTGATTCAGCAGAAAACTATTTGCTTTCTATTCCCCGCTCCTGTCTGCGTTTACGCCTTGCAGCGCTTTGGCCAATATTAATCGGTTTGGCCACATTAAAACGCATTCGGGAAAAAGAAAATTTTCTTGATGCTGACACCAATGTAAAAGTTGAGCGTAAATGGGTTTATAAAATGCTGATACTATCTATTCCCGCCGCGTTTTCAAATACACTACTTCGCTATTGGGTTAAGTCACTTAAACAGTAAACACAAAAAACGTTAACCGCGGCGCCAGCTTGTACCTGTTGCCGAGTCTTCAATAATAATTTTTTGTTCATTTAATAAATCACGAATTTTATCTGCGGTGGCCCAGTCTTTGTTTGTTTTTGCTGCTGCGCGATCAACAATTAACTGATCAATTTCTGCGCCGCTCATACCACCTGACTCACCAGCCATGCCTTTTAGAAAAACTTCTGGATCATCGTTTAACAAACCTAAAATATTCGCCAACTCGCGTAACACCTCGCCTAACTGAGCGGCTTTTTCTATACGCCCGGCGGATTTTTGTGCATTTATCTCACGGACCAATTCAAACAACACAGCAAGTGAACCGGCAGTATTAAAGTCGTCATCCAGCGCAGCAGTGAACGCGGCACGATAGGATTCATCATTTTCTGCTGGCGCGTCAGGCAAACCTCTTAGCGCGGTATAAAAACGATCTAAGGCGGCCTTTGCATTATCCAGGTTATCCTGAGTATAATTTAACGGGCTGCGATATTGGCTGGTTAAAATAAAATAGCGCACCACTTCGGGTTGATATTGTTTAAGGACTTCTCGTACAGTAAAAAAATTATTCAGTGACTTTGACATTTTTTCTTCGTCAACCATCACATGACCATTGTGCATCCAGACATTGGCGAAACACTCGCCAGTAGCAGCTTCAGATTGTGCAATTTCGTTTTCGTGATGAGGAAATTTTAAATCCATGCCACCACCGTGAATATCAAAATGATTACCCAGGCATTTGGTGGACATCACTGAGCATTCAATATGCCAGCCCGGTCGGCCGCTACCCCAGGGTGAATCCCACGCTGGCTCGCCTAATTTAGCGGGCTTCCATAAAACAAAGTCCATCGGGTCTTTTTTGGCTTCGTCTATTTCGACTCTTGCGCCGGCCTGATCATCTTCGAGTTTTCGGCCCGAGAGTCTGCCATAAGTTTCAAATTTAGATACTTCGTAATAAACATCACCATTACTACCCTGGTAGGCGAAACCTTTTTCGATCAATGTTTCTATCATGGAAATAATGCCATCCATGTGCAAGGTTGCTTTTGGCTCTTCATCGGGTCGAGTCACGCCAAGTGCATCTGCATCAATATTCATTTCATTGATAAATCGGGCGCTTAAAGCTTCAACCGATTCGCCGTTTTCATTTGCGCGGGCGATAATTTTGTCGTCGATGTCGGTTACGTTTCGAATATAGGCCACGGAATTCTGACCATAAACTTCCCGCAGATAACGGTTAACCACGTCAAAAACCACCAGCACCCTCGCGTGTCCAATGTGACAATAGTCATACACCGTCATGCCGCAAACATACATACGCACATTTTTTTCGTCGATGGGTTTGAATGTTTCTTTTTTTCGGGTCAGGCTGTTATAAATTTGTAACATGGTATATTCACTTATAATTTATTGAATAAGATAAAACTCTGGTAACCACTCCCTCTTCCATTGTGCAACGGTGAGGCGTTTTAATAATTTGTACGGTCATTGCCCACGCATAAATAATGCGTCCAGCGCCTTCATGCTCAGCTGAACCCAGGTCGGCCTGCCGTGATTGCACTGACCACTTCTTTCGGTAATTTCCATGTCTCGCAACAAGGCGTTCATTTCAGGAATGGAAAGTTGCCGGTTAGCGCGCACAGAGCCGTGACAGGCAATGGTACCCATTAATTCGTTAACTGATTGCCGAATACGTTCACTGCTGCCGAAGCGAATAATATCAGCCAGTACATCTCGCACGAGACCATCGATGTCAGCATTTTTTAATATCGACGGAATTTGTCGCACGACAACAGTTTCAACGCCCAGTCGATCCACTTCAAAACCAAAATCACTGAACAATTGATGATACTCGTCCACAACGCTGGCTTCTTTTTCACTCACGGTAATATTAAGCGGCACCAATAATGGCATGCTGATAATGTTTTCGTTTTCGTAGGCGGTTTTCATTCGTTCATAGGTGATGCGCTCGTGAGCGGCGTGCATATCAACCACCACCATTCCCTGCTCATTTTGCGCAAGAATATAAACACCATGTAATTGCGCAATAGCAAAACCCAGCGGTGGCATGCCTTCGTTCGCGCCTAACGTTGAGCTTGATGAAGCGTTTAACGACTGGCCTACATCATCGCTGGTGATTTTTTTTTGGTTGAGGGACGGCGACGAGTGCAGGTTTTTATACGCCGACATCTGCTCGGCCACCTGCAAAGCCATGTTGTCCTGCTGGGTAATTTGCGGGCGATACACAGAGGAAACATTTCCCTGATTTGTTTGAGTAACAACTTCGGACGCGGTATTGTCAGCTTCTACCGCATCGGCAACACTACCCGGACGTACATCACCTAAAGCCTGATGCAGACTGCGATAAATAAAATCATGCACCATTCGACCTTCACGAAAACGCACTTCATGTTTTGTCGGATGGGCATTTACATCAACCATGGATGGATCAATTTCAAGATACAAAACATACGCCGGATGCCGACCGTGGTAAATAACATCGTGGTAGGCTTGTCTTACTGCGTGCGTTACCAATCGATCTCTTATCATTCGACCATTGACATAAAAATACTGCAAATCAGGCTGGCTACGGGTAAACGTCGCAAGCCCCACCCAACCAGACAATTTTAAACCCGCTGATTCGATTTCCAGATAAATAGAGCTTTCAATAAAAGGTTTGCCGCAAACACTGGCAATGCGTTTTTCTTTGGCTTCCTGCGTTGTAGCCGGATGGAGATTGAAACGGGGTGTCTGATTGTGGCGTAAACTGATGCCGACACCATAGTGACTCAAACCAATCCGTTTAATCACGTCTTCAAGGTGATTATATTCAGTTTTTTCGGTTTTTAAAAATTTGCGACGTGCCGGTGTATTATAGAATAAATCACGCACTTCCAGCGTTGTGCCTAGAGGATGGGCAACCGGCTCTGGTTCAGTCGCAATTTCTCGGCCATCACCCTGCAACTGCCAACCATTATCATCGACCTCAGTGCGGCTACGTAAACTTAAGCGGGAAACAGAACTGATACTTGGCAAAGCCTCACCACGAAAACCCAGGCTGCTCACAGCCTCAAGATCTTCGGCGAGATAGATTTTGCTGGTAGCATGACGGCTTAAAGCCAGCGGCATATCTTCTTTAACCATGCCTTTGCCGTTATCACGAATACGAATCAGGCGCACACCGCCCTGCTCGATGTCAATTTCAATTTGTGTTGCACCAGCATCAATGCTGTTTTCTAACAGCTCCTTCACCACAGACGCAGGCCGCTCGACTACCTCGCCAGCGGCGATCTGGTTCGCTAACTGCGGTGACAAACGTTTAATTCGGCGAGGGCCGAAGTTATTTTTTTCTGCTATTGACATCAATTGTTCCAGAAATCATCAAAAAATATTTTTACTTATTTATCTACTTATTGATTTTCGCCCAACTATCACGCAACGTAACAGTGCGATTATAAATAACATGCCCTTGCGCTGTTTTTGCTTCATCCAGCGTAAAATACCCCTCGCGCTCAAACTGAAAAGAATCACCGGGTTTTGCGTCAAGCAAGTTTGATTCAATAACACAGCCGGTCAATGTTCGCAGCGAATCAGAATTAATATGATCTTTAAAGTCTTTTCCGTCTTTTGAGTTGTCCGGCGCTGGGTGACTGAACAAACGATCATATAAACGCACTTCTGCAGGTATTGCATGTTTTGCCGACACCCAATGAACAACGCCTTTGACCTTTCGACCTTCAGGCTTTTTGCCGAGCGTATCAACATCGTAGGTGCAACGTAATTCGATAGGGTTGCCATCGCCGTCTTTGATTATTTCTTCGCAACGAATAACATAGGCACTACGTAAACGCACCTCGCCACCCAATACAAGACGCTTGAATTTTGGCGGTGGCACTTCCGCAAAATCATTTTTATCAATGTAAAGTTCGCGACAAAAAGGCAAAATACGTTTACCCAGTTCTTCTTTTTGCGGATGATTAGGTGAATGCAAATCTTCAACCTGATCTTCAGGGTAATTAGTAATCACAATTTTTAGCGGCCGCAACACCGCCATACGGCGCAATGCATTGTCGTTTAAATCCCCTCGAATACAATCTTCCAGGGCGGCCATTTCAATCAAGTTATCAGATTTTGTCACGCCAATGCGCAAACAAAACTCACGAATAGAGGCCGCGGTATAACCTCTTCGTTTCAAACCAGCAATGGTCGGCATACGCGGGTCATCCCAGCCTTCCACTAAGCCGTCTTCCACAAGCTCGGTTAGTTTACGTTTACTGGTGACGGTATGCTCTAGCGTCAAACGCGAAAATTCTGTTTGCTCTGGTCGGTGCTCTGTTGCCAGCGTTTCAAGAAACCAGTTATAGAGGGGACGGTGGTCGGCAAACTCTAAGGTACACAAACTGTGTGTAATACCTTCAATCGCGTCAGACAAACAATGGGTGAAATCATACATCGGGTAGATGCACCACTCACTGCCAGTTTGATGATGAATAACGCCGTGGCGGATACGATAAATAGCTGGGTCACGCATATTCATATTCGCCGACGCCATGTCAATTTTTGCACGTAATAACTTCGTGCCGTCAGGAAATTTGCCCGCACGCATGCCAGAAAACAATTCAAGATTTTCATCAATACTGCGATCACGATAAGGGCTGTTTTTTCCCGGCTCTTTTAAGGTGCCACGGTATTCCCGCGTTTGCTCGGCAGACAAGTCGCACACATAGGCCTTGCCTTTTTTAATCAAGGCAACGGCGTAATCATGTAACTTTTCAAAATAATCCGATGAAAAATACAAACCGTCTTTCCAGTCGTATCCCAACCAGACAACGTCCTTTTTTATCGCATTAACAAATTCAATGTTTTCTTTGTGCGGATTTGTATCATCAAAACGTAAGTTGCAACTGCCCTTGTAATCTGCGGCAATGCCAAAATTAAGCACAATCGACTTGGCGTGACCAATGTGTAAATAACCATTTGGCTCCGGTGGAAATCGTGTTGCAACCCTGCCCTGGTTCTTGCCCGCTTTAATGTCGTCATCAATCATTTGGCGAATAAAATTGGTGTGTTTAATGGCGTCGCTGTCACTCATGGATACTTCTTTCCTGTGTTTTCATATAAAAGCAAAAAAATGGGTGTTTTTTATTCGTTTTTAGGCATTTAAACCAGTAAGCAAATAGAGACCGGATTTTACACGATTTGTGAATACAACTGAATGAATAAAACCTGTCAAAGCACGAGAAAACCACGCCGTTTTAACGGGAGTATCAGAGAGTCAGAAATAATACGCCATCTATTTGTACCTATACTCCCATTACTAACATTACTTCCATTGCCCCAGATTATATTTGCTGCGCATCTAAAGTTTGGGTAGGATAGCGCGTCCGTTAACTTGAAAGCCTGGTTTACTGGGGCTATTGCCGGTTAATAGTATTAAAAATGATCAGATAATCACACCAAGATGATGATGATGATGACGATCACAAAACACACAAGTTATGGTACTGGCAGTACTGGGAAATTTGCCGCTGTCCAGCCATTTATAAACGAAAAAAATAATTTATATCGAGGTAAAAAAAGAATGAACTCAAATAGCATCAAGCTATCAATAGCAGCTTTGGCTTTAAGCCTGTGTTCGGCAGGTGTTTTGGCCAGTGGTTCTCATGGTTCCCACGAATCTCATGATTCAGCTGAAAAGGTGAGTGGAAAAGCATGTGAAGGGTTTGGGCCACAAACACCAAGAGACATCGACGGTCTCGCTGGTACTAACAAGCGTATTTTCTCAATCGCCCCGCCTGCAGATGAAATGAACCTGTGTAACATTCACTTCCACAACAACGCTGAGCATAAAGCAAAAGATTTCTCTATCTATGCCGGTGAAGGTGATCACGGTCACGGTGGCGGTTACCAGTGTGGAATGAGCAAATCATTAACTGCTGCCGAGTTAAAAGCACCTAAAACGGAAATCTGTAAAGGTCTGAAACCAGGCGATACAATTGAAGTCCACTGGGTTCACTCATCTTGCGACGTTGCACCAGGTAAAGGTTTAGGTTCATGTCTATCTGACAAATGTGCAAATCCTGATCTTCGTGTAGAAACGCAGGTTTTCACTGTTGTTAATGACTCAAGCGCGCTTGACTTTAACACCATGACTTATGACGGCAACGTGTCTAATGGCTTACACCAGGCAAAATCATTACCGGCTAACACGGGAAAAGCAGTGGAATTTTTAGGTTCAACAACTGGCCCTAAATACACTGAGCAAAGCTGCTCACCTTTGCAGGTTACATGGGCTGTTCGTCCACAGTGCGCCAAAGTTGACATCAACAGCCTTGGCGAGTGGTGTAAGAGCAATACCTTTGAAGAAGATCACGCACACGGCGTGAGAAAATTAGTCACAAATCCAAAATTATTGTCTGAAATCAAGTAAAACTTGATATTATAAAAAGTAGTTTTGACGGAACCAGGGTTTTCTCTTTGAAAAAAAGCAGAAAGCCCTGACTCTTTTTTTCCATCGTACTTTCAGCCCTCTCTCTGCAATAAACCTCGACACAAAACCGCGCCCCCACTCTCATACCGCAAGTCATAAAATAACACCTTGTTCGGGCATCAAATTTTTAAATAGGCTTTTTGGTATTTTTTCACACAAAACAGCTTGACCTGGCGTACACTCCAACCGCTACACTCGGTTTAATCTACAAATAATTACCGAACCGGGGTCACAATGAAACGCTCGAATTCAATTAAAGTCATTGGCAGTTTACTGCTTAGCGCGTTAAGCCAACCGGCTTTTGCACATGACCCAAACTTTGGCATCGGCCCCCATGTGCTTTTTAAAAACGGGATCGAAACGGCCCTGGAAACCAATTTAAATAAAAATGGTGCGCAAAAAAATAATCAGACTGGGCTGCAATTAACCTATGGCATTACCGGTGACTGGTCAGCCGGTGTGAAACTGCCCTACGCCAGCAAAGTCAGTCCAACAAACACCAAAAGCGGTGTTGCAGATGCACAGCTTTTTACCAAATACCGATTCTGGCGTCAGGACTCAAAGGGATTGCAGGAATCAGCCGCAGTCATGCTGGCAGCAGATTTAAACAACGGCGACAAAAACGTCAGCAACGGGGCCAACGATATTATCAGCGGCCTAACCTACGGTTATGAATCATTAGTCTGGTATCGATGGGCCAGCGTGCGTTATCGATACAACGGTGAAAATAATGCCGGTATTAAACGTGGCAATAAAACCCTGGTGGATTTTGTCATGGGCTGGCGACCGGTCATGCCGGAATACAAAAAACCGGATACCGTCTGGTTATTTGAATTGAATAACGAAGTCACCGAAAAAAACACAATTAACGGAAAACAAACAGCCAATAGCGGTGGCATTGAAAGCTTTATCGCACCAGGCATTTTCTGGACGTACCGAAATTTCGCCATTAAAGCCGGTGTACAATTGCCAATCTATAGCAACCTGAATGGTACACAAAACAAATCTGACTACCGTATAAGAACCACTTTTGAATGGCATTTGTAACCACTGACAAACCGCTCATCACAGCCAATTTTTAACACAGGAAATTATCATGAAAAAAACGCCCGTCATTTCACTACTCGGCTTTTCACTACTCGGCTTGTGGGCAAACCTGGCGCTTGCCGCAGGCACACAATACAACATGCGCGTCGATGGATTAGCCTGCCCTTTTTGCGCTTATGGCATAGAAAAAGGCTTTGTTAAAACCGAAGGCGTGAAATCAGTGGACATTGACTTAAAAAATGGACTTGTTATCGTCAAAACCGAAGACGGAATAACGTTTACCGAAAAACAATTAAAAAGAATCATTAACGATACCGGCTTCACCATGAAAAGCATGACAGAAAGCCCGCTATAAAAAACACCAATTCGGAAAATAAAAAATAATGTCGAAAAACAAAACGAATCACAGCTTCTTTAAAATAATTTTTATCAGCACAACCATATTATTTACATCACTGCTTAGCGCGTGCGCAAGCCCACTACCCGACGGTGCGAAAAGTTACCAAATGATTAACAGCTGGGGGGGAAATGGCGACGCCAGCGGTGAATTTGATGAACCAACCGGCATTGCACTCAGCAAAGATGAAATATTTGTTAGTGATGCACGTAACGCACGTATTCAGGTTTTTGATTATAACGGAAACTTTAAACGTGAATTTGGCAACAAAGGCACTAAATCAGAAAAACTCGGCCGCCCCATGAATCTGGCTATCCATAAACAGGCATTATATGTCGCCGATTACTTTAACGACCAGATTAAAATTTATTCCCTTGCAGGCAAACACCTTCGCAACATTGGCAGCAGCGGCGACAAAGAAGGTGAGTTTAACGCGCCAGCGGGCGTTGATGTAGCAACAAATGGTGATTTGATTGTGGCTGATTTTTATAACCAGCGTATTCAGCAATTAAAAGCCGAAGGCAACTTTATTCGACAATGGGGAACGACCGGAAAAACAGGTATATGGTCAGGCCGCTTCAACTATCCAACCGATGTCGCTATCGACGACAACAATAGGCTATTTGTGGCAGATGGTTTCAATGACCGGATACAGGCTTTTGACTCTCAGGGTGAATACAGCGATAAATGGGGCGGCCTGTTTGGCCTGAACACCTCAGGCAGCAAACCCGGCTGGTTTACCACTGTCTCAGCGATAAAAATCGGGCCGGACAGTAATATTTACGTTGCGGATTTTTATAACGACCGAGTACAAATATTCGACCGCGAAGGAAACTTGCTGAACATCATCAACGTAGCACCCAGCGAATTACAGCATTCCGCTATTGCGATGGCAGTTGCAAATGACGGTAGTTTATTTATTGTCAATCATGGAAAACATGAGATTCAGCATTGGAGAAAATAGAAAAACCTTCAGAAAAATTATAACTTTATACAATAAGGGTTCTGATCCGTTATTGTGTACCCGTTATTGTGCAAGACCCAGAATAGGGGGCGAGATGTTGATACTCATATGACCCTTTGTTCATAAAACCTTGAGAAACGTTATATTTCAACAAGTTTACCGGATATTGACATCTTTTTTCACTCACAAAACCGAAAAAGCAACAAATCCAAAACGAATAAAATGATTCGTTATATGCCTTGTGCCCGAGAAAAACATTTAAGTTCTCATAAGCAATGACCGTTAAGAAAGGTACTATTAATACACTGTAAAACGGAAAAAGTCATGTCATAGCTGCATAGTGCAGCTATCCGGTGATAATATTTTTAAGCGTTTAACAAAAATACTGTTTTGGGTGACCGGCGGACAAGATAGCATGATCTCTACAATATCCAACTCAAAAAATATGCTCGGTTGGGTTTACAAGCTCTATCGTTTGACTCAGGAGGCATTAAAATCAAAAAACCCTGAAACTGTTAACGATATCATTCTAGCGCACATCGTTTCTGCTTTTAACGCAAACACCGGTTCCCTTGCAAGAGTGAATAGCAAAAACACGGCTTTAACCCTTGCTGCTGGCATTGGAATCCCCGCGCATGTAATCGGTAACAAAATTGATTTTGGCGAAGGTGTTCTTGGCTTTGTGGCTGAAGAAGGTGAGCCACTTTTGCTAAATGGTGACATTACCAACCACCCTAAATTGGCAAAATTAGCCGCTAAACGGAAAAACGCTAAGCCCAGCTCTTCAATGTGCTGGCCTTTAAGTGTTGATGAGAAGATCGTTGGTGTTATTAGTGTAAATCGAACAGATATAGCGCAGCCTTTTTCCGAAAAAGATCTGGTCAATGGAGAGTTCATCATTCAGTTTATTGCCGTGGCTGTTGAAAATACCAGATTGTATGTTCAGCACCAAGATTCGCTAAATGAACTTAAGCAGTTTAACAAGGCGCAAAATTTGTGGGTGGACGCATTAAACTGGATCAACAACTCTCAGGAAGAATTGGAGCGGTCAGCGTCGTTGGATACCTTTGTTAAAGATGCTTTGCGGCACGCAAAAAAAATTACCCGGTCAAATAAAGGAGCCTTGCTTGTTGACTCGGAAAAAAAAGGCATCATGCAGTGTTTAATAAGCTGGGGAAATATCGACGATGCAGAAAAAAAGGCTTTTCCCGCTTTTTTTAAGCGGCTCCTAAATCATAAAAAACTTGATAACTCTGCGCCACTTTCACTAAGTGAATTGTTTGATAAAACGGAAATTCCAAGCTATTTTCAGCATGGCGACTTTCTAGTGTCACTTATTCAGGAAGCAAAAATTAAAAGAGGGGTGATATTCATTGGCGAAAAGAAAAACGCCCAATATGATGGGCATGACAGATTGCTACTGGGGCAGTTCAGTAACGGAATAGCGCAATGTCTGGAACGTTACCAATTGTTGATTTCCCTTCGAAAAGCAAATAAAAAATTACACAATGAAAAAAAAGAACAGAAAATTCTAATTACCCGGCTAGAAGACGCGCAGAATCAATTACTGCAGTCAGAAAAAATGGCATCAATTGGACAATTGGCTGCTGGAGTAGCACATGAAATAAATAATCCCATTGGATATGTGAATGCCAATCTCGAAAGTATGAAAGACTATGTTGATAATGTGCTGAAGCTAATAAAAATGTATCAGGAATCTGATGACTTGATTAATGCTGACCCCGAATTATATCAACGTATCGTTTCGTTAAAAGAAAACATAGATATAGAGTTTCTATCTGAAGACTTACAAAATCTGGTGGCGGAATCACAAGAAGGAATAAGTCGGGTAAAAAATATTGTTCAAAATTTAAAAGATTTTTCACATGTAGATGAAACAGAGTGGCAGTGGTCAAATCTTGAGTCAGGCATAGACAGCACTTTAAACATTGCGATAAGTGAAATCAAATATAAAGCAGAAGTAGTAAGAAAATACGAAAATTTACCTGAAATAGAATGCATACCTTCTCAGCTTAACCAGGTTTTTTTGAATCTTTTGGTGAATGCGGCTCAATCAATTCCAGAGAAAGGTATAATTACGATTACGACTTGTCAAGATGATGATCAAAGTGTTTTGGTAAAAATTCGGGATAACGGAGGTGGAATTCCAGAAGATAAAATTCAGCGAATTTTCGAGCCGTTTTTCACGACGAAACCGGTTGGTGAGGGAACCGGACTGGGACTTTCGCTATCGTACAGTATTATTGAGCGACATAATGGCGAAATTCTAGTTGATAGCACACTTGGTGAAGGTACTTGTTTTACCATACGATTACCAATCAATCATGTAGGAAAAAAATAGACTGGCATTAAGTCAGCAGGTGAATAACAATATTGGTTTTGTAGATTCCCAGACATGAGGCTGTAAATAATTCTGCAATGTAGATTTTCTCACCTACTGGGTAACATTAATCAATTTCGGAAATATTATTTCCTCCCAGGACTTTGGATTTATCTCGGCACGAGCATGCGATTATTATGCGGTTACTTTTATGGCGAGCCATACATTTCAAAGATTTCTGCCTCCGTCATATCATTTGTTTTGTTTGAGAAGCTGTAAAACGAAGGTTTTCTATCAATAAATACTTGGCTTTCAAAAACCCAATGCTCTTGGTCGTCAAAAAGTCCAACAGGTATCATATGTTGCTTGCTTTCTTTTAAGCGATAAAACAAATGGCTCCCACATTTTTTACAAAAGCCACGTTCCGCCCAACTCGAAGAGTTATATACTGAAATATCATCTTCTCCTTCGAATGAAACGTCTGTGCCACAGTCGATTTCCATAAATGGTCCACCACCCCATTTTCGACACATTCCGCAATGGCATGCTCCTACTTTGTTGCTGGGATTATTTGCAGTAATACGCACAGCGCCACAAAGGCAACTTCCGGTTTTCTTGGTGGCATCTGTCATATTGCCCTCCTAAATATTGTATTTGAAATGTCCACATAATCGAGATAAGGAGGCACCTCACAGTACCTCTCCCCCCCACACCTTTCTATTACCCATAAATATCGCCATAAATTCGCATGCCTAGCATCATATCTGCTAGTTTTTCCAACCCTCTCCATACATGCATTATACCGGGGCTTCCATCTCACTTTCTCGCTAAGAAACCGCCTAGTCGAGCTATCCATACGAGCTATCCATACGAGCTATCCATAGAGTAATTTTTCTTAATGAAGGTGAGCGTTTTGGTATTTTACTCTTTGGATTAAATCTTACAAATAAAATTTTCCATTCATCTTCCGTTAGAAAATCTGCAGCCTGTCTAGTTGACAAACACCGCCTCCCTCCTTTACTTACCCAATACACACTAATCCATTCAAACATGCCTTGAAATTGAGTTATACAAAATTCTTCAACCAAAACACTCAAATATCATTAAAATAAAAATAAGCCATACCGTCCAATCGTTCTTTTACTTTTTCTCAGTTAGGCATTACTTGCTTCACCAGGCGATAAAAGTTTTCCGAATGATTGTGTTCTGCTATATGGCAAAGCTCATGGAGTAAGACGTAATCTATACAATCTCTTGGTGCTTTTACTAAATGAGGGTTCAATGTCAATTGGCCTTTTGGTGAGCAACTTCCCCATTGGGTTTGCATTGATATACCCAAAGCGTTTTAAATTTAGGTGTTAATCTATTGAAAATTATATTGAATTATTCTATCCTACTGATTCATGAGGAAATTCCATTTAACACCAGCGCAAGTTGAAGAATTACGATTGGCACAT
>Ga0316208_1000301_pt1 | contig 65065 bp, 56 predicted proteins | sample 3monopyrite_MG_FD_204944 | JGI IMG/M metagenome (GOLD analysis project Ga0316208, IMG submission 204944) | Microbial mat bacterial communities from mineral coupon in-situ incubated in ocean water Damariscotta River, Maine, United States -... | ecosystem: Environmental > Aquatic > Marine >... | reverse complement strand
AAAGCAGTGAAAAATTTGACATCATTATTTCAGACTCAACCGATCCAATAGGTCCTGGTGAAGTTTTATTCACCTCCCCTTTTTATCAGGGATGTAAACGCTGTTTAAATGATAATGGTATTCTTGCCACTCAAAATGGCGTCGCGTTTATGCAGCCCGATGAGGTCACCACGACAGCAAAACGCTTAGCGCCTCTGTTTAAAGATCACACTTTTTATGGCGCCGCAGTACCAACCTATATTGGTGGTATTATGACATTTGCCTGGGCAAGTGATAATAATGAATACAGAAATCTGGAGCCGGATACATTACGCCAGCGTTTTGATGCAGCAAAAATCAAAACAAACTACTATAATCCTGAAATTCACCAGGCCTCTTTTGCATTGCCGCAATATATTGTGAATGCACTAAAGGATATAAAATAACAATGAAACCATTTTTAAGTGATGTCGAAATTCAACGGCTCGCCGAGCAGAATGGTTCGCCTTTGCTCGTGCTGGATTGTAAACAATTACAAAAACAATATAAAAGTTTGCAACAGGCATTGCCTGGTGTAGATTTTTTCTATGCACTTAAAGCTTTTCCTAACGATGCCGTCATCAACAGCTTAAAACAAATGGGTGCAGGCTTTGATTTAGCCAGTTCCGGTGAAATTGAACAAATTCGTCAACATCGGGTAAACCCAAGAAGGACTATTCACACCCATCCTATAAAAAAAGATAAAGATATTCGGGATGCATTACGTTTTGGTTGTACCACATTTGTTGTTGATAATATTGAAGAGTTAAAAAAATTTCGTAAATATCGCCACCGCGTCGGCCTGTTACTACGGCTAAGTTTCCGGGGTATGACTGCAAAAGTTGATTTATCACGTAAATTTGGGTGTGCTGCGAATGAAGCATTACATTTAATTCATCGTGCCCGGCAAATGGGGATCCATATTAAAGGCTTGTCATTTCATGTTGGTTCACAAAGCGCATCACCTGATGCACACGTTGATGCTATTCAACATTGTCTTGATATTATGGCACAAAGTGATGAGCCATTAAATATATTAGACATTGGTGGTGGCTTCCCGGTAAATTACGATGGTAACACGGTTACGATTGAACAGTTTTGTGCCCCCATACGCACTGCACTTGAAGCAATTCCTTCTGATATCAATGTTATCGCTGAACCAGGACGTTTTCTCGTTGCTCCTGCAGTAATATCAATTTCATCTGTTGTTGGTAAAGCAAACCGCTCAGGTACAACCTGGTATTACCTTGATGACGGGGTCTATGGATCCTTTAGTGGCCGGATTTATGATCACGCTGAATATCCGTTGCGAACACTGAATTCAACTGACGTTAAACCTTGCGTGCTTGCCGGCCCGACTTGCGACAGTATTGATGTTATTGCTGAAAATATTTTATTACCGGAAATGGAAATCGGTGATTTAGTGATTGCAGAAATGATGGGGGCATACACCGCCGCGACTGCGACAGGTTTTAATTCACTCGATCAAGCTAAAATAATTGTTTTAAATGAAGTAGCAAAAGAGAACAATTCAGCGTTAATGCAAAAGAAAACATACTCAGATAAAACCGTTAACATTGATACCGCTGTTACTTTTCATTAATAAGCCAACTAACTGAGCAAAGACCGGTTTTTCCAACTGCTGCGGTTCATAATATTTAGTTGTTTACCATTGCATTGTTTCCAGATACTGCCGCAAATCGGATGCACGCTTAAATTTCTTTAATATTAATGTACGCTTTAATCCACAACATATCGCTTTTATTTCAGGTGAATGTTTATGATAATGCTTTTTTCCGCCAAGGCATTCATAAAAAACATGGATTAAATCAATGGTATCATGATAAATATTTTCTTTTTTTGGTTTGCCAAAATTAAACATATCAATTAATTTCAATTCATATTTTAAACCATATTTTTGCACGATAATATTATCCGTATGTAAATCACCATGATATTTACCCATGCTATGAATACATTCCATTCCAACAGCAAGAGAATGTAGCAGATGTAAAGCTTCAAAAGAGTTGAGCCGTTTACCCGGTTGCCGTTCAACAAACTGACTTAATAATTCACCTTCAACATACTCAGATATCAGCATTGTTACTGTTGTATTGCGGAAAACAAAACTTTCCTGAGAGCTGTACTGAATAGTGACAGGACAATGATGTAATTTGTGTAGTTTTTTTGCATAAAAAATCAAAGCTTTGTCTTTAATATTTCTCTGCGGGAAAAATATTTTTGCTGTCCGCTCAATACCGGTTGAAATTTCTTTAATTAAATAAACTTCAGCCTCCCATCCTGAGCCAAGTAATTCAATAATTTCATATTTACGCGCCAGTACCCTGCCTGGCTGCAAATTAAACTCTGATATATTGTTGTTTTTCATACTATTTAAGTCATACTGTTAATATAAAAGGAGAAATTTTCAATGCCCACTTTTAACAAAGTCATGCTATTAAACCCTTGAACACGCCCACGCTGGCGCATCGCTAACCCTTAGTAGTCTGTATTTTAGCTGCCGCTTCTTTTGCTCGCTTTCTCGCTTGCTCAACATCATCGGCATAAGCAAGCGCCACTCCCATACGGCGTTTTTTGAAAGCTTCGGGTTTGCCAAATAAGCGAATGTCCGTTTGTGGAATAGCTAAGGCTTTTTCTACACCTTCGAAAGCAATGCCTTTTTCATCCAGACCACCATAAATTACTGCGCTTGCACCCGGCTCGCGTAAAGCGGTAGAAACAGGTAAACCTAAAATAGCACGGGCATGAAGTTCAAATTCATTCTGGTATTGCGTGGCCATTGTTGTCATACCGGTATCATGTGGACGGGGGCTGACTTCACTAAACCAGACATCATCACCTTTGACAAAAAGCTCAACACCAAATATACCGCGGCCACCTAAATTAGTGGTTATCGCCTTTGCGATTTCTTGTGATTTTTTAATCGCAACATCACTCATGGCTTGCGGTTGCCAACTTTCAACATAATCCCCATCCATCTGGATATGCCCGATTGGCTCACAAAAATGTGTTTCAATATCCCCCTCCTTGTTTACAGCGCGAACTGTTAGTAAGGTGATTTCATAATCAAACTTAATCATTTCTTCGACAATCACACGGCCACGATCAACCCGGCCACCACTTTTAGCATAATCCCAGGCAGTTTTAATATCGTCTTCTGTTTTGATGGTGGATTGGCCTTTACCCGATGATGACATCACCGGTTTTACAATACAGGGGTAACCCACGCCATTATCAATCGCCTGCTTTATTTCATCCATGCTTTCAGCAAAAGCGTATTTTGAGGTTGGTAAACCCAACTCTTCCGCCGCCAGACTGCGTATGCCTTCCCGGTTCATAGTAAGCTGCGTAGCACGTGCTTTCGGAATAACCTCTGCCAGACCTTGCGCTTCAACCTGAGCCAACATATCCGTATCCAGGGCTTCAATTTCAGGCACAATGAGATCAGGCTTTTCTTTTTTCACCAGTTCTAGTAATGCCTCCCCATCTGCCATGTCAATAGTATAAGCACGATGGGCTACCTGCTGACCAGGCGCATTGTCATAGCGATCAACCGCAATAACTTCAACCACAAAACGTTGTAGCGCAATAATCACTTCTTTACCCAGTTCACCAGAGCCTAATAACATAACGCGTTTTGCGCTTGCCGAGAGTGGAGTACCTATTTTCATTCTTACACCTTATCTAAAAATTTTAAACATTAAACCACACCCCTAGCTGCGATTAAAGATATAGGACAAATCATTAAAACTCCCTTACAATAGCAAAAAATCGAATAAATACAGGAATTATGCAGTGAAACTTAGTGTAGACGAATTCAAAAACTGGCAGCATAAAAGCATCACTCTATTAGGAATGTCAGGTGTCGGGAAAACTCGCCTCTCTAATATGCTACCTACCAGCGAATGGTTTCACTTTTCAGGTGACTATCGGATTGGTACACATTATCTCGATGAGCCCATACTTGATAATATAAAAAAACAAGCAATGCAGGTGCCTTTTTTGAGAGACTTGTTACGCTCAGATTCTATCTATATTCAGAACAATATCAGCGTCAACAACCTCCAGCCTGTTTCGAGTTTTTTAGGTAAGTTAGGCAATCCTGAGAAGGATGGATTGCCACTGGACGAGTTTAAGCATCGTCAGGAACTTCACCGCCAGGCAGAAATTGCGACTATGCGGGATGTGCCTGCGTTTATAAAAAAGGCGCAAGAGCTTTATGATTATAAACATTTCATTAATGATGCTGGTGGCAGTGTTTGTGAGCTGGAAGATGAAGAAACTCTGAAAATTCTCGCGCAACATACTTTAATTTTATATATTAAAGCAACTGAAAAAAATGAAGAATCATTGATTCAACGGGCAATTTCAGATCCAAAACCATTGTATTATCGGGAAGCTTTTCTTGATGAGCAGCTCACAATATATATGCAGGAAAATAAACTGGAGTATGTTGCAATGATTGATCCGGATGAGTTTGTACGCTGGATTTTTCCAAAATTATTCTACTCACGCATCCCACGTTATGATGCCATTGCAGAAAAGTATGGTTATACCATTACTACGGACGAGTTATCGCAAGTAACAAATAAAGAAGAACTCATGGCGTTAATTGAAATAGCCATTGCCAGACAACAATAGAGAACAGAGAAATGCCTTTAGTTGCTAACTCATCATTACCAACCTTTGAACGCCTTCAGCATGAAGGGGAAACGGTTTTAAATCGAGATAATGCGGTAAAGCAGGATATTCGTGAACTACATATCGGTTTATTAAACATGATGCCGGATGCAGCCCTGGCGGCAACAGAGCGTCAGTTTTTTCGTTTAGTTGGCGAGAGTAATTCTATTGCGCAATTTTATATGCATCCTTTTACGCTGAGTGAATTACCACGCAGTGAAAAAGGACGTGCGCATGTAGAAAAATATTATGAAACTTTTGAGCAAATAAAAGCACAGGGACTTGATGCTTTAATTATTACAGGCGCAAATGTTACTGGCGCCGAACTTTCTAAAGAACCCTTTTGGCAACCATTGATTGAGGTCATTGACTGGGCTTATGAAAATGTTACATCAACATTGTGCTCATGTTTAGCAACCCATGCCGTGCTGGAGTTTCGTTATAATCAGAAGAGAAAACCCCTCGGTTATAAACGTTGGGGAGTTTATTATCACCGTGTAACCAACCGGGAGCATCCTTTAGTTAATGGCGTTAATACGAAATTTGATGTCCCGCATTCACGTTATAACCAGATAGATCGTGCTCAATTTGAAGAAGCAGGATTACATATTTTAGCCGAAAGTAAAGACGCAGATGTACATCTTGCCGTCAGTGAAGACCAGTTTCGATTGGTCTTTTTTCAGGGACACCCTGAATATGACATTATTAGTTTATTAAAGGAATATAAACGTGAAATTATTCTTTTTGCCAAAGGTGAACGAGATGATTACCCTCCGTTTCCAGATAATTATTTTTCATTGCAAATTCAGGCCTCACTCAATGAGTATAAAGCGCAAGTCATAAAAGCAAAAAAAACAAAAACTGAAACACCCAAACTGCCTGAGAAATTAATTACCGAACATCTTGATAATACATGGCATGATACGGCAGAGGCCATTCTTAACAACTGGATTGGTACAGTCTATCAAATTACTAACATGGATCGTAAAAAACCCTTTCAGGATAATATTGACCCCAAAAATCCTTTAAACATTTAAGAAACTCAAGTCCTCTTAAAATTGTCCGCTATACTTATAGAGAAATATAAATAAGGTAAACGGAAAACATGTTACATTTTATTGGACGGAGTTTATGGCTGCTATGGAACTGGATTGAGTTCAGTATATTCACCCTTTTTCTCTACGTCTTGTCGTGGTTGCCCCGCACTATAATTAATCCTTTTTATTCAACGTTATTTTATTCCTGGTGTCGTGCCTTTAGTCGTGCTCTTGGTGTTGATTTACGTTTACATGAAAAAAACAGAAAACCGATTCCCAAACAGTACATTCTTGTTGCCAACCACCCTTCCGCATTTGAAGATGTCGGTGTACCAGCCTTATTTAATGTTCACCCGCTGGCAAAGATGGGGGTAAAAAACTGGTTTTTATTAGGCAGAATAAGTGAAGCAGCAGGTACCATGTTTGTTAAGCGTGACAGTAAAGAATCTCGTAATGCAGTTGTAGACACAATTATAGACAAACTCAATCAAGGCGAGAATGTTGTTATTTTTCCTGAAGGTGGTTGTAAAGGCCGGCGTATCTTTGAAACATTTCAATACGGCGCGTTTGATATATCGATTCGTACAGGCATTCCAATACTCCCGGTGTTTTTACATTATGAAGCGCAAGACACCTTTGAATGGCGTGATCCACAAATTTTAATCGATAAATTTTGGCATTTTATGACCAGCCAAAATAATAAAGCCAATTATTATGTCTATGATGCATTTAACCCTAAAGATTTTAAAGATAAAGTTGAATACTCAGAACATGTACTCAATAAATTTTTAGAATGGCAAAAACGCTATCTTGACTGAATTTTATTTTTTATTTCATTCAACATGGTATCGCTATCATTATAGTTTATTGTAATTGTTGATGCTTCATTTGAATCAGTTAGCATTAACACTAAAGTTGGCAGGCTCTCTGCGTATAACGCTCTCGATAAATTAATTTCTTGTTTGAGAATATTGTCCACTTCAGTAGAGAGTAAATCACTCTGGAATTTTTCAACAGAAAGACCGAGTTCTTTTGATAATTCTATTAAGGTCGAAATATCTGAAGGGTTACGAGCTTGCCGGTAATAAGCTTGCTGTATCGCTTCGGTCATTTTTTTCTCATATTCTTTACCCTGTCTACGTGCTGCAATGACCGCACGACACGCAGGATAAGTAGAGCGTCTGGGAATATTTTTACGCCAAAAATCAAAATTAAATTTCACATCAGGAATACTTTTTTCGATACGCGACCAGTTCTCTTTAATAGATTGCTGCATAGACTCTGGCATAGTGATGTCTGAATCAGGCGCTAGTCCGCCTAAAAGAGACTGAACCTCAATTTCTTGAGGAATTTTATCCAGCAACTCATTTAAAGCACGGGAAAACCCCCAACACCAGCTGCACATGGGATCATAAATGTAATAAAGGGTTGCTTTCATTATAATTTACACTAAAATTATTCATCATCTCACTGACTCATGTTGCTCGTTATGAAGTTAAAGCTACAATCCGGCTATTTCTCAATCACAAACCCTTTTCAGCTTTTAGACCGCTGCTTAAACCCTTTTCACCTCAAGGGTAGCATTAATATCCGGGGCAAGAAAATGGACATTATGTATTCCCGTCGCGCAGAAAAAGCATTATTACAACGTTCTCACCCTCTAATTGCCGAGTTGCAACTTTATTTCACCTGCGTTGTACAAAAACGGGTTAACTTTCATGAAAAAAGTGAGCTTGAGACCATAACTGCCAGCCCACAGCTGGAAATTGCCTACCATAGCGTTCAATCTGATAGCTGCGACCCCGTCGAATTTCATAAAAAACATCCGGTAAAACAGGAACTTAATTCTAAGTCCGCACAGTTAATGCGACCTTCTTGTATGCAGATTGATTATAAAAATGGTGAGTGGTTAGGAGATTTTTCCATATAACTTAACGAAGTTAGCAGTCATCATATAGTATCGACTAGCACAAATAATGAGTAAAACCACGGTAAAAACTAAAATTTATAAATAATAATCTCTCAAGTTGTTCCTCATCAGGCCGTTATATTCCTAACAGGGAATCTATCTCACAAGATAATAATTATCTTGAAAAAAATACACATTTTACTTTTCTGTAGCACATAGTAAAAATATCAAAAGGTACTGTTTTGTCGACTAAAACTATAGAACAACTACAGAAAGAGTCTGAAAATTCTGCAAATTATTATGCTGAACACCTTGCAGAAGTTAATAATACAAACTCAGTTATTACAACTGAAGAAATTATAAATAAAGATAAAATTCCTTTGGTAAAAAAAGGAATGCGAATTAACAATGATGTTATTCAACGGATATTAAAGCATAAACTCTCAAAACCACTTGAAAACACGGTTGATATTGAGAATAAAATTGAAAAAGATTCATTATTAAATCATTTTAATTTAGTGCTGGAAAAATATCCGGATATAAAACAGTTACACCAGAGTATTGGCTATGAAAGTGCATTTAAAACCCAGATACTGTCATATATCCTTCCATCACTCATAACCCAAAAACTTACTGTTTTCTCACAACAATTTCCAAAAGAATTTGAACAAACTCTTTTATGTACCTTATTGGCTGTCAATATTGCCCACACCATAAAATTATCAAAAGATCAGCTTATTACAACTTATATTGCAGGTTTAAGCCATGACTTAGGTTTGTTACACATTCCTCCGGAAACCGTTAATGATAAAGAAAATTTCACATCGGTACGCTGGCGTAGTATAAAAACGCACGTTATCACCGGATACTTATTTATTAACGATCTCGGTCCAAACTATAAAGACACAGCCAAAGCTGTACTTGAACACCATGAACGTTGTGATGGTACTGGATACCCACTGGCAAAGAAAGCCGAGGAAATTGGTATTGTCGGCCAGATTATAGGTATGGCTGACAGTTTACAATCAATTCGGATGTTACAATTCGAGCAAGTAGGCCGTAATTTACGCTATGCCCTGCCATTCATTAGAATGAATTTTACAACTTTCTCCGAAACTATTTATCGTGCCACCACCACTGTAGTAAGCACTGTTTCAGAAGATAGCGATCCTATTTACTCGTTTAATAACTATACTGAACTGGCACAACACCTGATTAAACGTGGAGAAAAATTAAATAGCGCAAATACCATCGTAAGACTTTTATATCAGCTCTCCATAGAATTAAATTTAAGCAAGGATGGGCTTGAGATGATCAATCAAATGGTGCCCTTTGACAAAATGATACGACAGTCTGGCTTAATAGAAGAGCATGTCGATAGGTGGCTTGCCCATGTTATCGACACGGAAGATTACAACCCGCTAAAAGAGCTGTGTGAACTTGAATTAATGCAAAATGAACTTTATTGGCAACTAAAAAAAGTTAGAAATTCCTATTCATATTTTCTTGAACAGGAACCCAATGCCGGCCCCGAAAATATGATGCGACATTTATTAAAGGTAGCAGCAAGTATCAATGATTACCTAAAAACATAACGCTCACGCTGAAATACCTGAAAATAATACCTAAAAATTACCTTTTCTCTCTTGATTATTTCTTATTTTCAAGAGTATTTTAAACTTTATCTCTACAATATTTACACCCTGCGATAATAATTATGTTTTAAATATTACTTTATCCGTTTAAAATACAGCGATATTAAATACTTTAAATAATGATGAGCCGTATATGAACCGAGTAAAAATTTACAGTACTGGTGTTTGTCCTATTTGTGAACAAACCAAAAAATTATTGAATAAATGGAATATTGGCTACGATGAGGCACGTATCGATCTTGATCGTGACTTATTAAAAGAAATGCTGGAAGTTACTAACCATGCGCGTATGGTTCCGCAAATTACGATTGACGGAAAGTGGATCGGTGGCTTTACCGAATTGACTGAAATGCATATGGAAGATGAGTTAGAGGATTTAATGAGCGCATAAGACTAAACCTTAATACAGGAATAACGATGCTAGAAACAAATGAATACTTTGACGGTAAAGTGAAATCAATTGGTTTTAAAACAACAACCCTGCCCGCAACCATTGGTGTAATGGAAGCCGGTGAATACGAGTTCGGCACATCGCAAAAAGAAACTATGACAGTCGTTTCTGGTGCCTTGACCGTCATGCTACCGGAGGCTGACGAGTGGAAAACATTTAATCAGAACGACTCTTTTATTGTTGATGCCAATGAAAAATTTCAACTAAAAGTGGACATTGCGACCGCCTACCTTTGTACTTATGAGTAATTTTTTCATATTATGAAACTTTATTTAATGCGTCATGGTGAAGCATTATCAGCGCAGGTCGATCCGCAACGTGGACTCAGTGATAACGGAAAAGCCAGTATCGAACTTGTTGCTAAATATATTCAGAAAAAAAACATAACGTTTTCCCGAATCTACCATAGTAAAAAGAAGCGTGCTCATGAAACAGCCAGGATAATGGCAGCGATTACTTCACCCGCTATTGAAATAGAACATTATCAAAACATAACACCTGATGATGATCCCCGTTTAATTCTTAATGAAATAAATAGCTGGAATGAAGATACCTTAATCACCAGCCATCTGCCCTTTGTACCAAACTTAATTTCATTATTAAGCGGCAAGGAAGCCTATTTAAGCGCGATTAGTTTTGAAACAGGCACGCTTGTTTGCCTGGAAAAAACGCCTGAATCAGTTTGGAAAATTAGTTGGTCAACCTCACCAACAGAAGTAGCTTATCTTAATGAGCATAATTCGGCAATAAACCACCAACAACCTGAATAGGGGTTGGATTATTCACCTCACTAACCCAAACCGCCAAAGCATATTTTTTTACCTTTGAAAAATGCAGACTGGGTAGCTTCATCTTCCAGTTTAAATCATAACTATTTTCACTATCAAAACCAACCACTACAAATTCATGCTCGGCGGTTCGTCCCTCATTTTCACCGCGCTCAATATGACTGCTTAGTTCCATTCCCAGAATAGCAACATTCAGTTTTAGGGGTAAGCGGTGTTTTTTTAGAGGCTTATAATTCGCCGTTATCGCCGAATCATGAATAAAAACCGATAAGTTTCCAACTGACGAATTTGATTCAGGCAAAGCACCTCCAAATATCCCTCTGCGCCAACTTGAACCATTCACCATAAAGGCCGGAGTATAAACGGTTGAAGCACGTTGTAAGCTTGCGTAACGAGACTGACGATAACCAAACTCTTTATTTGCGTATTTATCTTTCCAACCAATGTAATCCCAGTAATCAACGTGAAAAGCCACTGGCACCCATTTATTCCAAAGTTCATTCTTATGCTTCAGGCTATTTAAAAACTTTTCTGCCGGAGGACAACTACTGCAACCTTCAGAGGTGTATAACTCAATCAAAGTTTTTTTCTCAGTCCCGCTTTCAAAATTTAAGGTATAAGAATATGCCGGAATAACTAACAGGATATATAAAATTATTGTATTTCTAAGCATAAATACGCCTTCAGTTTTAGTTTAAAAAAACCATCAGCCAAGAAACATAATATCAGCTGATGGCTTTTATTTACACGAACAAATATTATTTAATTCCGAATACGTTCAATCGTCACAATAGATGTTGCCCCACGCCAATCTAACCGGGAAGGATTTAAATCACTGCCACCTTTTATACCCGAATGGATCGTAATAAATCCCTCGGCTCCTACTGTTGCACGTGCATTTCCAGATTCTGCTGAACAAGGGGGGCCTGGTATATAGGCGCAACTTTCATTATTTAGTTCAGAACCTGCATCATAAGTACTTGCCATATATGTAACGCTTCTTTTAGGTAATGGCTTTCCTGAAACAGCAGTAAAAGCATCATTTGATGTCGCCAGCATACCTGCAAAACTGATCCTGGCATTTTTGGGAGCACTAAAATCGAAGCTGGCTTTATTGCCATAAACGATAACATTACTGGCAGAAATAACATCATACACACCAGCAGCACCATTTACTTCGCTATAAAGAACTGAATTGTCACCTGTTTCTGCAAGTGTTGCTATACCTTCACTTGCCGCTTCAGCTACTTCAAACAACTTGAAATTTCTATTATGAATAACTATTAATGGTGGTGTAATGACATGGTGTGATGTGGCGTTTGTAATCGTCAAGCGGTAATTATTATCATCCGCTAAAACAGTATTTGAACTTATTGTTGATAGTGCAAGAAGAACACTTAAACCCGCAATTTTTTTCATTTTATACCTCCATGGTATGTCATTGATGAAATGTCAGCATGGAGGAAAAATATTAAAATTGTGTCACTAAACTATAACTTTTTCATCACAATCAAATATTCAGGAGTTTAAATACCCGCATGAGGCAGGCCAAAAGAAAATTCTGTTCCTTTATTTTTTGCAGGAGTAACAAATATTGCACTGTTATGTAATTGAATTATACGTTTAACAATAGCTAAACCAAGTCCGGTACCATCCTGATCACGGTGTTTTTCTATACGATAAAATCGTTCAAAAATATGTTGAGCCTCATGTTCGGGTATACCACGACCAGAATCTTTAATGATCGTTTCAACCGTGTTATCACCAATATTTAAAGCAATTTCTACCTCACCACCATCCGGGGTATATTTAATTGCATTATCAATTAAGTTTTCTAACACACGTTGTATTAAGCCAATGTCGGCAGAAACAAAAACAGGTTTTTCAGGTATTTCAGTTTTTAGACTGATGCCTTTATTCTTTGCATGCAGTTTAAATTTTTGACTTACATCTTGCGCCAGTTCACTCATGGAAAAGGCTTCAAAGTGCAGTGCTGCATTGTTATTTTCCAGGCTGGCTAACTCAAACAATTCTGAAATTAATTTTTGTAAGCGTTGACTATTGTCATAGGCTGTCTTTATATATTCCTTCCTTTCACTTTCTGACAAACTGTCATTTTTTAACAATAAAGTTTCAAGATAACCCTGCATCGAAGCTAATGGTGTCCTTAAATCATGTGAGACATTAGCAATTAATTCACGTCGGGCAGTATCATTGTGTTGTAGTAATTTAACTTGCTGGATAATACGTTCAGACATCTGCAAAAAAGTAGAGCCTAACTGGTCAATTTCATCGCCCTGCCGCCCATCAAACCGCTCAGGTAACAAAACAGAATGCGCAAAATCTGTTTTCTTAAACTGTTCCATTGCATTTGATAAGGTATAAACGCGACGTGTGATATAACGAAATAATAAGTAACCAATAACAGAGGCAACAAGTAAGCTTATAAATACCGCGACCAGGCCACTACGCAACAAATAACTTGACTCCAGTAAATTGAAAACCGAATCATAGGCTTCTCCTGCCAATACAACATACAAATAACCATCAAGATTGTTACCATTTTTAATTGGCGCAACAGAAAATACTTTATTGCTTTTATCCGAGCGAGGATCATCACCAAGCACCGGCATTTTAAAATCACTATTAAGAAATTCAGTAATCGGTGCTATTGAAATTTCTTTTCTTTTAACTGCACCATCCGGTGCAGAAAAGGCCATGATTTTCCCGTCTGGATCAATAATATAAATCTCAATGCTCGGATTAACCAACATCATTCCATTGAGGACAGACTTCATGGCATCATGATTAACCTTTTTGTTAAGAATCATCTTTTTTTCTTTAACAATATTACTGGCTAAATCCAAATTAAGACGTTGATTCAATTCTTGCAAAAATAAAGGGGCGTTATAAACCACCATACCGATAAAAATACTTGAAAGCGCTAAAAGCAATAAAAGTTGGGTAATGAATAAACGGTTGGAAATACGACTAAACATACCTTCAGACACCCAAAGCATCGTTAAATTTATAACCAACGCCCCAAACCGTTAAAATATATTCGGGATTAGTGGGATCGTATTCAATTTTTGCCCGCAAACGGTTTATGTGTGAGTTAACCGTGTGCTCATAACCTTCATGACCATAGCCCCACACCATATCAAGCAGCTGTGAGCGGGAATACACCCGGCCAGGACGTTTTACAAAGTGAAGTAAAAGTTCGAATTCTCTTGCGGTGAGATCGATCGAGCGGCCATCAATGTATACTTTATGCGTATCAACATCCACTTCAAGGTTACCGAAGATAACATTATTACTCTCTTCAGGGGTGTTATTTGATGATATTGAAAATGCTTCAACACGACGAAACAGGGCTTTAATACGCGCAATAACTTCTTTAATACTAAAAGGTTTTGTCACATAATCATCGGCGCCAATTTCTAAGCCAACAACGCGATCAACCTCAGAGGATTTTGAGGTCAACATGAGTACCGGGGTGTAATTATTTTGTTTACGGATATGCTGGCAAATGTCCAGACCATTTATGCCGGGTAACATTAAATCTAAGACCACCAGATCAAATGTTTCACTTTCAATATAATTAAGACCTTTTAAACCATCATCAGCATGTGTCACATTGTAATCAAGATCTGAAAGATTTAAGCTTAAAATATTGGCTAAATCCGTGTGATCTTCGATTATTAATATTTTTTTTCTCGACATAATACTTAAGCTACCATTTAATTCTCACAAAACAATCACATAAGTCTCATACTTTACAAGACTATAGCGCTTAATGCTCTTATTTTTCATGACGTTAGGATATTTTAAGGCAAAAAAAGTCAGGAAAGGATATCCTGACTAAAATGCGAATTGCTATTAGCAAATAGCTGCGTATTGAGAGTTTTTCATTAATTTACGATAAGAACTACCTTTCATATGAATAAGTTCCTCATGATCACCGGCCTCAAAATAAATATCTGTACAATCTGCAAGTTGATCATCAATAATTGAATCCATCGAAAATGCACTTCCAACGGCAGGTATTGCACCTAATTCACAATCATTAAATAAGGTTTCTAATTCAGCTTCTGTTGCCATCCCCATTTTTCTATTCAGAGCATGATTTACTTTCCGAAATTTTAGATGTTGATTTGCAGGAATGACGGCCATTACATACCCATCGCTGTCTTCAATAATAACGGATTTTGCCAAATTTTTACCTGATATATGAGCAGACTCTGCCGTATTCATACTTGAAAAAGTGTGAGGATGAGATAGGATATCGTAGGCAACGCCATTATCGGCAAGGTACTTTTGTAACGTAATTCCAATTGCCATGGTGCACCTCCATTAAAATATTAATAATATGAGCATAATCGAACTATACTCAACATAAGTATAGTTCGTGATATTTAAGTTACAAACATTAAGCAACTAGAATATAATCAAGATTATTTATAGACAGAATCCAGCTTATAAAAATCATGTATAAACTAATATTAGCACTCAGTTTTTTTTCATTATTTGCTTGTTCGGCACCGATGCTTAGTATGAAGGTTACTAATGCAAGTCCAAAAAGCATTACAATTAACAATATAAAATCAACTAAACAAGGGCGTGTAAAAGCCTATCGCGCAGCAGAAGTACATTGCGCAAAATACTACAAAGTGCCGCGCATACTTAGTTCAGTAAATCAGGAACAAGTTGAAGCCTATCAAACAAAGCTGCACTCCACTAAGTTTGAATGTTTAAAACCTTCCAACTAAAAACTGGCAGTAAAAACCTGCACAAAATGCTCATGATCTGCACTCAGTAAATAGTCATCCCTGCCGCAGCCCTGCGGCCGTCAGCTGTTTCAAATTGACTTCAAAGTTCATCCGCACCGGTTTTATCATTTTAAGCTGTCACAAATAAGAAGAGGTTTGCATATCACTAAATTATCTGAATATTTTCAGGACATAAAAAAAGACCGATGATTTCTCATCGGCCTTTTTATTTAAGCTAAAAATATAAACGTAGCGTTTATATTTTATTTCTTAGCCGCTTCTTCTCTTTCTTTAGTCTCTTTGATGACCTCTTCCGCTACATTCTTAGGACAAGGCATGTAGTGTAAGAATTCCATTGAGAACTGACCACGACCTGATGTCATGGTACGTAAGTCACCAATGTAACCAAACATTTCTGAAAGAGGACATTCCGCCTTAATACGAACACCTGTTGCACCCGCATCCTGCCCCTGAATCATGCCGCGGCGACGATTCAAATCACCAATAACATCACCTACATTATCATCCGGTGTAAATACATCTACCTTCATAATAGGTTCCATTAATTGAGGGCCTGCTTTTGTCATTGACTGACGGTAAGCTGCACGTGAAGCTAATTCATAAGCTACCGCCGATGAATCCACCGCATGGAAAGCACCATCCATTAAGGTCACTTTGAAATCTAAACATGGGAAACCTGCAAGGACACCTTTTTCAGCACTTGTTTTAAAGCCTTTTTCAACCGCAGGCCAGAATTCACGGGGTACGTTACCACCTGTTACTTTCGATTCAAACTCGTAACCAGAACCGGGTTCACCTGGCTCGATAATGTAATCAATTTTTGCAAACTGACCCGAACCACCGGTTTGTTTCTTATGTGTATAAGAATCTTCGATTTTCTGTGTGATTGTTTCACGATAAGCAACCTGTGGGGCACCCACTTCAACCTCTACACCATGAGTACGCTTCATAATATCGATTTTGATATCTAAGTGAAGCTCACCCATGCCTTTAAGGATTGTTTCACCTGAATCTTCATCTGTTTCAACACGGAAAGAAGGATCTTCTGCCACCATTTTACCGATTGCGATACCCATTTTTTCTGCCGCTGCTTTATCTTTTGGTGCAACCGCGATTGAGATAACCGGATCAGGGAAAATCATTGGCTCAAGTGTACCCGGGTGTTTCGGATCACAGAGTGTATGACCTGTTTGCACGTTTTTCATACCAACAACAGCAATGATATCACCGGCAGATGCACCATTTAACTCGATACGCTCATCAGCATGCATTTCTACAATACGTCCAATACGCTCCGTTTTGCCTGTAAACGTATTTAATATTGTATCGCCTTTATTCAGCACACCCGAGTAAATACGAATGAAGGTTAAGGCACCGAAACGGTCATCCATAATTTTGAACGCCAGTGCGCGGAAAGGTTCATCAACTGAAACCGTAGCAACTTCACCTGTTTCATTACCCTCTTCATCAGTAATAGGCTGAGGCTGAACTTCTGTTGGGTTGGGTAAAAAATCAACAACTGCATCCAAAACGAGTTGAATACCCTTGTTTTTAAATGCTGAACCACAATATGTTGGGAAGAAGTCCAACGCGATAGTTCCTTTACGGATACAACGCTTGATGTCTTCCATTGAAGGTTCTTCACCTTCAAGATATTTTTCCATTAAGTCGTCGTCTTGTTCAACAGCCGTTTCGATAAGCTTTTCACGCCATTCTTCAACCGCATCAGCCATATCTGCTGGCACATCCTGAATTTCGTAGTTTTCTGGCAGACCAGAATCATCCCAAACCCATGCTTTACGGGTTAATAAGTCAACCACACCGGTAAAATCGTCTTCAATACCGATTGGAAGCACCATCACTAGTGGGTTTGCTGCAAGTACGTTTTCAACCTGGTCTACAACGCGGTAAAAATCACCGCCCATACGATCAAGCTTATTTACAAAAATAACACGCGCAACCTCTGATTCATTCGCATAACGCCAGTTGGTTTCTGACTGAGGCTCAACGCCACCAGAAGCACAGAATACCCCCACACCGCCGTCTAAGACTTTTAATGAACGATATACTTCGATAGTGAAATCAACGTGCCCCGGGGTGTCGATGATGTTGAAGCGGTGACCGGCCCACTCACAGGAAGTTGCAGCTGACTGGATTGTTATGCCACGCTCAGCTTCTTGCTCCATGAAATCTGTTGTTGCTTCACCATCATGAACTTCACCGGTTTTATGAATTTTACCGGTTAATTTCAAAATACGTTCTGTGGTCGTGGTTTTACCAGCATCCACATGCGCGAAAATACCAATATTTCTATACTTATCTAAGTCAGCCATCGTTTTGTTACTCTAATATTAATAAAACGTTAAAAAAATCTAATGTGACAGAGAAAACTCGCCCGCCACGACCAAAATCCGGTAGATGAATAAATCACCAAAAAATAGCCGCGCATTATACTCTAAAGAGAAGGGAAATGTGCCAAAACATCAATATTTAGAGGAGATAATTTACATTTTTAAGCAAAAACCACCTGACAGGATACCTTGAAAAATACACATAATTAAAAAATGGCTATATTTGTTCGTTTTTTGCTCAAAAACACTGCTTAACCATCATTTAACTAACTCAGATTCTATTTTTTGTATTTTTTCGAGTACATCATCTGCCGGTACGGGGTTTGAAAGGAAATAGCCCTGAACTTTGTCGCATCCCAGTAACGTCAGCAATTCAAAAATTTCTTTTCGTTCAACACCTTCGGCGATAACCTGATAGCCAAGGTTATGAACCAGATCAATGACCGCTTTTACAATATTGGCATCATCATCATCAGTCTCCATGTTAACAACAAAAGACTTATCAATTTTTACCTCTACAACAGGCAGTTTTTTCAAATAACTCAATGAAGAATAGCCCGTACCAAAATCATCAATTGAAAAGGTTAAGTTCTGCATACCCGGATCATTCATAATCTCAATAACCTGATCGGGATTATTCATTAAAGCACTTTCTGTTATTTCGGCCTTAACGCCCCCTTTTTTCATATTATAATGCTCAGACAATTCAGCAACGAACTTAGGAAGCTCAGGATTAACTAAATTACGCGCAGATAAATTAATAGCAACCTGTATATCAAAACCCGCATCCTGCCATTGCCGCCATTGTTTAAAGGCACACTCAAGAACGTACTCACTTACAAGATTAATTAAACCTGAATTCTCTGCCATTGGAATAAATTGATCAGGAAAAACCCAGCCTAGTTCAGGATGTTTCCAGCGAATCAAACCTTCTACTGAAATAACTTTATTATCACCAATAACAACCTGAGGTTGGTAATGTAAATGGAGTTGTTTTGTCTCTAAAGCATTATGTAAAGAGTCCATCAGGGTTAAACGCAGTGCGGTATATTTATCCAGCTCAGGATGAAATACACAGACACCCGATTTACTTGCTTTAGCTTCATACATTGCAACATCAGCAAGCCGGATTAATGATGTTTGATCCAGAGCATGTTCAGGATACATAGCAATACCGATACTTGCTCCAACCTTTAAAGTGTAATCCGCTAAAGCAAAACTGGGTTGTAAATTATCCAGTATTTTATTTGCAACCTTTACCGCATCACTTTCATTAACATGTGGGGCAACAACGGCAAATTCATCACCACCCAGCCGACCCACCATATCACTTTCCCTTACAACATCTGCCAAACGCTCAGCCACATTAACTAATAGTTTATCCCCCTCAGGATGACCCAAGGTATCATTCACATCTTTAAAATTATTCAAATCAATCATCATCACCGCAAGGGAATCTTTTTCACGCTTAACATGGTAAATAGATTGCTGTATTTGTTCTGCGATAAGGATTCTATTTGGTAATCCGGTAAGCGGATCATGCATTGCTTCATGTGCAATCTTTGTGTTTAACATTTGCAATTCTTGAGTTCGTTCATGCACCCGTTCTTCCAGTGAATCATTAAGCACAGATAGCTCTTGCGTAACGGCGTCACGTTTTTCTATAGCACTTTTTAGTTGTAACCGCATATCATCGAATAGTTCAGCAAGAACAACCAACTCTCCACCACCCTTAATACTTATTTTGTCATCAAATTCAAACTGGGTTATATTTTTAACACCGGCAGTTAACACTTCGATTGGACGAAAAATTTTATCTTTAAACAATAAATATATAGCTCCGCCGACAAAAAGGCCTGTAAAAACAGTGATAAAAATAGTCTGCCATAATGTTTTTATTGATTCTTTATTATAGGGCTCCAAATCTAACCCTACCCATGCATATGCTAAAAAGTCACCTTCAAACATAACAGGTGTTTTATGAAAAAGAATCGAAGGGTTATCCTGAAGCAAAGTGATAGTATTTTTTATTGTAATATTACTATATTTATCAAGAATAACGTTGATGTAAGGGTTTTTCGAATTAAGATAATGCGTTAAAGGAATTCCATTTTTATTGACAACCACCGCAAAAACAACATCTTTTTGCTTGCTTGTAAATTCAGCATAACTGTCGAGTGTAACATAATCAAATGTAAGTAAAGATTCAACGCTAACTGAAGCAAGCAATTCAGAAATAGATTTAACTCTCTCGTTTAATGATTTATTAATCACCCGTGCTTCATTGCTATATTGAACAAAAGCATTAATCACCATAGCCAAAACCATAATGACTGCAATTAAAACAAAAAACTGACCGGCTAAACTATTTTTTTTTATGTTTATCATTTCTTATTATAACGTTGATACGCCAAAATCTGCCCCATAGACATCTGTAATAATTTTTCTATGTTCGTCAAAGTCTGAATCTATCGCCAATAAAATATCACTCAAATGTGCAGATTTTAAAACCGCTTTACCTTCTGCATGATCGTTAAGTGTTGTTAAAATATGTTGTATTTTTTCTCTTAACACCACGGATAAATCATCATTCACTGCCCAGGGCAGGTGTGTCATTTGTTTCGTTTGCGCAAGAATTTTTAGTTCGTTTATATCAATCCGGTTACGTACATTATCCAAATACATCACCGAATCACCAGAACCCGCAGCATCGGCTCTTTTAAAATACGTTGAAATAATAGTATTTGGAGGATTAATCGAAAACTTCTCAGTATAATCCCCTGCTTGTAAACCCGCATTTCGCAGTAACCATGTTGCCCCAATATAGCTTTGCATGGCGCGTCGACTACCACCAAATAAAATGGTTTTACCTTTTAAATCAGAAACGTTATTAATTCCGCTGTCTTTTCGCACGACGATAGAGCCTGCTATCGTTGACGAATCGAGTTCTTTATTGGCAGCAATTACCTGGTAATTATATAATTTGTGCGAGACGATATAGTGATATTGATTAAAATGCACAATATCATAATTTTTCTGTTGTACATTTCCCCAAAACTCCTGAAAGGATTTGGTTGTTTTCAGCACAACCTTTCTATTCAGGCGGAAACTTAAATATTTTACTAAAGGGGTAAAAAATCTATAGGTGATTTTAATATTTCTTCTGGGAAAAACACCTAATACTATTGGACGGTTTTTAGCTTCCGCGCTGACTATTCGCGGTGCTGCCGCTATCGCGCTGGCAATGTAGCCAATGAAGTGTCGACGTCTCATTTTCCCTACCACTATTTTTCCTGCCCACTTACTATATCGGGCAGGACATTATTTACTTTAATTTTTCAGGGTTAAGTAAGCGGAACAAAATAGTCTATTTAAACCAGTTATTTAACTCATCATTATCCAGGTCAGAAATATCTTGTTCACTTAGATTAACAATACCTGTTATCGCCTCTCCATTTTCTTTATTAAGAAGAGAACCTGTATCATTGATCAGTAAATTTTCTACTTCTGAGTGTGAGGATTCTTCACGAAAAGCATCAAAAAACGGTTGAAATTTATTTTGGGTCAGGCAGATAATGACTTTTTCTGGCGAACCCTCTGACCTCGCATCCCAAAATGAGGTAATAGCCCTAAACATCGCAGCAGCAGAAACTTCAATGGGAACAGAAAATATACCTGTGCTGATTGCTGGAAAGGCCACCGATTTCCAGTTATGCATATCACACAATTGTAAACTGCGCGAAATGGCTTGTTGAATTTTTTGTTGCTCATCCCCTTCTCCCATTTTCGGGCCAACGGCATGAATAACAGCTTGATAGGGTAAATTTCCGGCAGTGGTAAAAGCCACCATGCCACTTTCTAAAACGCCATGCTCATTGATGAAAAGGTTGCTTTCTTCCTGAATCTGCTCCCCTCCCTGTTGCACAATTTGAGCTGCAACACCACCACCATGCAATAAGCCAGCATTCGCCGGATTAACAATAACATCAACCGGTGCAGTAAGAAGATCAGCCACCATCAAAATAAGTTCACGATCTGCGAATAAAAATTGCATGTGGTTATTTTGGGTTTTGCTCATTCTTATTATTCACTTTAGAATTGAGCAACAAAAATAACACTCCCTCAGTTCGATTACAAAAATTTAGACTTCTTATAAGTCACCTGAAGCGCCCGCTTTCATGATATCCGTTAAGACATCACGCACTTTTGTCGCTTTAGCCTTCAAAACATCGCCCAATGTTGCGCTCTGTAACATAATGTCGAGATTCATCATCAACAACCAACCTTTTCCTTTTTCATCTTCGACCAATGAAATACGACAAGGTAAATAGGCCGCAAAATGGATATTTGCTTCCACCATACCCTGTGCAATTAAAGGGTCACAAAATTGGTAGATATCCATACGACGGGATTTGCTTCCCATCGACTTAATTTGTTTTGATAAAAGTAATTCTGCAACTAACTTCATATTATGGGCATTTGCGCGTAGCTTCATAGACTCAACGGCATCATCAAAGCTAACACCTTCATCAAGTGGTATTTTGACAACCGTGTCTTCAATATTCAGTTTTACAGGAGCAGCATTCAGCCCGCTGCTTGTGGCAAATAATAAAAACAACATCAACGATAAAAACTTATTCATGGCCATGTCCTCAAAGTTAACTCTCATCAATACTACTATATTGGACAATTTTCATCTTTCTAAATGCATAATTAAAACACACATAAATAGTATGTCTATAGCTGCTTAGATGGATAATTTATATATCGTGATATTCACGTGACACTTTTCCCTTATTAATAGTCTCAACGTCGCTTCATCTTTATTGGTGGCGGCATGAATAATGAAATATAAAACGACTCATAAAATCCTGGAGGGATCTATGTCAACAAAAACAAAATTAAGCACTATCGCAATGGCCGCTGCAGCTGCAGCATTATTTTCAGCTGCACCACTTAGTGCCGTTCAAGCAGGCAGTGATGCTAAAGTACATTGTTCTGGTGTAAATAAGTGCAAGGGTCACAATGATTGCAAAACGGCTAAAAATGCATGTAAAGGTCAGGCATCATGTAAAGGTAGTGGTTTTGTTTCTATGTCTAAACATGCCTGTGATGAAATTGGCGGAAAAGTGACAAAGTAATTCTTTTCCTCAATATAACAGCCAGCGTCTTACTCTTCTGTTTGACGCTGGTTCTTTCTAATATATAAAGAGCAAAATAATGACCACAACTAAACGTCCTTATCTTGGCTATGGCTTAGGCTTACGCAAAGAACATTATGAAACAGTATTAGCTGATCGTCCTGATGTTGACTGGTTTGAAATTATTTCTGAAAATTATATGGTCGAGGGGGGAAAACCACTCGATTATTTAACCCGCATTCGTGAACATTACCCAATGGTCATGCACGGCGTTTCTATGTCGATAGGCAGTACCGAAGCATTAAACTTTGATTACCTAAAACAATTGAAAGACTTAATTAAACGTGTTGAGCCCGAATGGATATCAGACCATCTTTGCTGGACTGGCGTTAATGGCCTTAATCTACATGACTTAATGCCGCTACCGTATACCGAAGAGGCCGTTCAACATGTCGCTGATCGTGTTTCACAAGTACAGGATTATCTTGGGCAACAAATCTTACTCGAAAATGTTTCCAGTTATGTAAGTTATAGTGATTCCGTTATGAGCGAAGCGGAGTTTTATTATGAAGTCACAGAACGGGCGGACTGTCTTATGTTACTAGATATAAATAACATCTATGTTAGTGCCTATAACCATAACTTTGACCCATATAGTTACCTGAGCGCAATGCCAAAGGAACGCGTATATCAGTTTCATCTTGCCGGTCACACACAGGAAGACAATTTGATTATTGATACACATGATCACCCTATTGCAGATCCTGTATTTGATTTATATGCCGCAGCAGTTGAACACTTTGGCCGGGTTTCAACGATGATTGAGCGCGATGATCATATCCCACCCTTACCAGAGTTACTCAATGAATTAGAGCAGGTAAAAAATATTGCCGAAAATTATTTTCAAAATAATGCTAACAACTTAAAAATGGCATTAGCTCAACAATTATGAAGCAACTCAAAAAACTACAAAATACTTTTCAGGACTATGTATTAAAGCCCAATCCTTTCACTTCAACTAGCTGGGTAAGTGCTGAAGGTAAATCTCCCCCGGAAAAACAATTATCCATTTACAGTTATGCATACCATGCCCGGTTAGAAGAAGTACTGGCAAACGACTACCCTGCTATATTAGTAGCAATAGGCGAAAAGTATTTCCATCGACTCGCGAAAAACTATATTGAGGTGCACCCATCCAAATTTTTTAACCTGCGTGATTTTGGCGCAGGCCTTGCTAACTTCATTGCCAACTTAATTCAACAGCAAACAATGTGGCAAGAAATGCCCTGGTTATATGAACTGGCCATATTCGAATGGAGCCTCGGACAAGCATTTGATGCGGCCGATGACAATTTGTTGTCAGAAGAAGATATGGCAGGCATTGCCCCCGAAGCCTGGCCAACGCTCAAGTTCAAACTGCATTCTTCAGTGCAAAGATTAGATCTAAAATGGAACATTATCGAAATGTGGCAAGCTTTAACTGCCGAAAATCCCGTCGAAGTTCAGGCAAAAAAAGAAGACCTGTGTACCTATTTAGTTTGGAGAGAAAACCTTTCCAGCCACTTTCGCTCCATGCAACAAAACGAGCAAATTGCTTTTGATGTGTTAGCACAGGCCGGGGACTTCAGTGATATTTGTGCCGCACTAAGTCACAGTATAAAAGAAGACGAAATACCTATGCATGTCGCCAGCTTCCTTAAAACCTGGATCAATCAGGGTTTAATCAGCAAGCGATTATAAACAAACTGATATTTTAACTGCGGTTATAGCTACTGCATAACATACTTTAAAATTTCTACGACCTGTTCAGGGGTTTTACAAACCGCATTAGCCGCACCATCAACTTCTTTAAGCGCATGATTCAATTCATCATCATGTAAGGTAATAATTGACTTACCGAGTGCTGCAGCAAAACCTGCATCAAACGCCGCATTCCATTGACGATATTTATCACCAAAACGGACTACCACAATATCGGCGCTTTCAATTAAGTTACGAGTACGAATAGCATTAATGCCTGATGCTTTTTGATCATGCCAAAAGCTGTTGTCTTCATTGCCTAAAATCGTTGCGCCACAATCATCACTCATTGCATGATCGGTAACAGGGTTAACAAACGACACAGCTAAACCAGCCTCTTCTGCACCCGATTTAATACGCTCACGCCAATCGCTGTGGATTTCGCCTGAAAGATAAACAACCCAATGATTCATAATTTCTCCAGTTAATTTAATACTGTTTGATGTGCAGTATCATTTTCTTCGATTAAACGGCGCGTTAAGTGCAACCGTACTTCGGGTTCTTCTGTTAACGCATGAAATAAATGATGCGGCCCCGTCGCAGAATCAATATGTTGCGATAAATCATCACGCACTTCACTATAAAATTTTAGAACACGACGATCCATTTTATTTAAGGCATGAGATAAAGGATCTTTTCTTTGTCGTGCCATTATTTTTTCCATACCATCTTTATAATGATCGCCCAAACAAATATGTACGGCATTAAATAAGGTCACCCAACCGTTAAACCAAACCATCATATCAATATCAAATGACTCACCCTGGGGCGCACCCTGAGTAATGACTTGCTGCAATAAATCTTTTTCTTTAATGGTTTCCCATTCATCTAATAAAGCCGCGCGTCCATAACCATCAATGGTTGAGCTGGTTAAAAGAACAGGTGCATTTTTATGTTTATCTAAAATAAAGGTAACATCTTTTAAAACTTTATTTTTTTCTTGCGGTTTAGTAGGGTCAACTTTCAGACGAGGTGATGCTTTCATGTCCAGCACCTGCATTTGATAACCCCGGTTTGCCAATTCAGACGCTAAACGTGCCACCACGCCCTTTTTTAATACATCTTGTGAGAAATTAAGGCTGGTTTGTTTATGCAATAAGGCAAGTTGTATTTGCCCTGAGTATTTTGGGTAACGTTCAACAATATTTGCAATCTTTGCCACAGGAATACGTTCCGCTAACAAACCTTTTTTATCGACATACACTTCCTGATGAAACTCATCAAAACTAATTTGCAGTAACACTTTTGCTTTTGGCCATTTTTTGGGTCGCTGTTTTATCGCTTCAGCCATCTTGCCCATAATTTCATTCGTCACTTTTGCATCATCAGCAAAATCACCATTCAATAAAAGTGCAAAATTTTTAATCTTCGGCATGGTACGAATAGCAAGATAAAAATAATCCAGCTGTTTAGTCAGATCGCCACCGGTAAATAAAACACTATCGGTATGTTGGTTGACCAGGTTAAATACCTGTTCAGGATCTTCATTTTTCCCGCGTGGTGGACGCCATGTAAACATACAATGACGGCATGTTTGCGGGCAGCCCATGGCAGGAATAATACCGAGTTTGCTGTAGTGTGTTTTACCTATAAGCATTTCAGTATCAGGCAAGGCATCGACTAACGCCAGACGCTCTAAATCTTCTGCACCCAGCATACCATCATAACGGTTGCGTTCATCCCGAGAAACCTGCTTAAACTGCACCATATAGTTTTCAGTAAACAGGCCAAAAGACTGCCAGATAGAAAACATGTCGTTGGCTAACTGTTCTGCGTTGTTATTTCTCAATGCCAATAAATGATCGAGTTCAATTTTTTGTTTTAAGGCTTCATCAGATAATTGCCAATGCTGGATATATCCATTGATAAATGCCTGAGGAGAATCCTGAAGTAACAAGTCCATTAAGAAGCTAAATTTTGCACCACGAAAGGTTTCAAGAACCTGCGCCATATAGTTAGCGTGGACATTGTGACGCAACCAAAACCACGCATAGAGATAACTCATTGGAAAACTGAGTTCAGCCGCATCATCGTGCTGAGACAGCATGTCTAACATTGCGCCACCGCGGGTCAAACGGTTAATTTCATTTTTAAAGCGTTGTCGCATACTTGTTAAATAAATGGGTAATAATGCAGCTTGATCCGCAACCGCCGCTAAACGTCCGCCGCCACTTATAACTGCAACGCCGTGTTCACCATTTCGCTCAAGTAATTGGTTTTGTGTGCTCATTCAAACTCATCATTCAATAATATTTATAAGGGCTGATTATACGCCTGTTCATTAAAAATTGATCTATTAAATCAGAGAGATAAAAATACCATACATTGAGCATGGATAAATCACATAAGAACAGTTAATAAAACTGGAAGATTAAATTTAACTGCACTCCTCCACACTTTCATCTACAATCATTGCTTAGAATTATTAAAATTAAAAACCCTGATAAAGAAGGAGATTAAAATGACAGCATATACCTGTGATGTATGTGGGATGAGTATTGGTACGATGACCTGCGGCAAATGTGGTAAAGAGTTGGTTCATAGCACTATTACGACTGATGACGGCGAAACCGTTCATGTATCAGAATGCCCGGACGGACATGGCAAAGTTAAATCACCAATGTGTTGTGGCCAGGATATGGCTGCAAAATAAGCAGCTTTAAAAAGCAACGAAGTGGTGTAGAAACAGGGTAAAATTTTACACCACTTTCTTATTCCGAAGATTTTATTCGCTGACTTATAAATTATCTATCCAATTAATAAGCTCGTTGGCTTCATACTGCAAAAATGACTTGTCACTATATGCATTCGTAATCGAAGCAATGCCTTGTCCACGAGAAAGCACCTGCAAAGACAACATTCTCGCTTCTTTTGTATAGCCCAGTAATACAAACTGTTTTTCTAACCAACTCCGATAAACTTCCATAAGTTCGGAGGCATTATCCAGATTAGCATGATGCATTTTTGAAAGCTCAGTACAAATAGTACCAATAGGACAACCATATTTTTCTATGTGATCCTGGGCATCTGTTAACATCGCAATGTATCTTTTTAATCGCATGCGGGGCTCAGACTCAGCTTCATCCCACTGCGCCAAATCCTGCTGAATCTCTTTAATACGTTTGTCGATAACCGCATTTAAAATTTCATCTTTACTCTTAAAGTAATAATAAAAATTACCTTTTGACATATTAAGAGCATCTGATATATCAGTAAAAGAGGTCTGCACGAAACCCTGTTGATAAAACAGGGCATCTGCAGTTTCAATAATTTTTTTGCGTATCGCTTCGCCTTTTTGCATACACACTATTTTGCACGAATTTGATCATCCTTGCATCTATGCAATCGCCTCCTCTTTCGCCATAAATTCATAGTCCGTATAGCCATGACCATCGCCACCATAAAATGTTGCCTGATCGGGTGTATTAAGGTCTGCACCAGCCCCAAAACGTTCAACCAAATCCGGGTTAGCAATATATAACGCGCCAAAAGCGACCACATCAGCATCATTATTTGCTACCGCACGTTCTGCTCTCTCCTGCGTATAACCGCAATTCGCCATATAGTTTCCATTGAAGCAATTTTTAATTTGCCCGTAATCAACCATTTTAACCTCACCCAACATATCACCTTCCAGAACATGTAAATACGCTAATCCTTGTGAAGATAAACGTTCTGCAACCTCGTTGAAGGTATTTTGCGGATCAGAATCTTTCATGTCATTGAAACCATTCTCCGGAGAAAGCCTGACGCCAACATGATCCGGTTCCCACGCTTCATAAACTGCCTCTAACACTTCCATTAAAAAACGCGAGCGGTTCTCAACTGATCCGCCGTAATTGTCAGTACGCTTGTTTGAACCATCGCGTAAAAACTGATCCAGTAAATAGCCATTCGCAGCATGCACTTCTACCCCATCAAAACCGGCTGCTTTGGCATTATTTGCTGCGACACGGTATTGATCGACAATCGCTTTAATTTCATCAACCTCAAGTGCACGCGGTTCAACAAATTCCTGCATGCCTTCATATGTAATCGCTTCACCAGAAGGTTTTATAGCAGAAGCAGACACCGGCGTTTGATTATCAGGCAACATACTGGGATGAGAAATACGTCCACAAAACCAAAGCTGGAGAAATATTTTCCCACCCTTGCTGTGTACAGCCTGAGTAACTTTACGCCAACCTTCAACCTGCTCACTACTGTGTATTCCAGGTGTCGCCGGATATCCAACGCCCTCAGGCGAGATTTGTGTTGCTTCTGTAATAATCAGCCCCGCAGAGGCACGCTGTTGGTAATATTCTACATTGAGATCCTGAGGCACATTTCCTTCACCAGCACGATTACGCGTCAATGGCGCCATAACCACCCTGTTTTTTACACTAACAGCACCCAATTTAACCGGTGACAATAATGATGATGCTTTTGACATTTCTCTTCCCTCTTGGTTATTAGCTAAATCCATAATGACATAGATAAATCACGTATAATTAATAGGACGCTTGTCCTACACACAAAACAATAATAGGACTGGCGTCCTACTATGTCAAGGCAGACCCATGAAAAAGCCAAACTCACAAATCAGACCAATTCTTATCTCTATTTACTTTAATTGATATTATAGATTCAGTACGTTAAGTTATTGATATAAAATATATTTTAGTAAATAGCATTAAAATTTACTGAAAATAATACACGGCTCTATGCCCCATGGTTCTCATTAACAATTAATCAGATAAAAATGAAAAAAATCGGCTGCTCAAATATTTCTATTATTTTCACGTTTATTGGGTTGCTTCCGTTGATAGGTGCTGCATTTGGAATATATGAAGTCTTATGAGGTGACAAAGAAGGGGTCAGTTATGGAACGCTGTTTTCATTATTTATACTTTTAATATTTGGCCTGATTATGTGTGGCTATCGTAAATGTCTCTACATAAATCATGAATTCTTTAAAATTACTAAAAATATTTTTTTCTATAAATTAAAAACACTGTCTTACTCATTCAGTAGTTTTAATGATATTTATATCGATATCGGTCATTACGAATCTTCTGACATGGTTCATGAGAGTAAACCTTTTTACTCAATTCATTTCCGAAGTGATGCAAGCAACATAGATATTACCGAATTTATAAGAATAAAAAACAATGTTTTAAATAAAAATAGCTGGGAGCTAATACAGGCGTTTTCTATCAACTTATCAAATATCACAAAATTAAACATATGTTATAGTGATACCGTGAAAAGCCATAATTCACTTAAATAACATGTAAAAGACCGTTCACAACACCGGGATACAAAAAACGGGTCTTAAAACTAATTAATTATTTTAAAAACCAAAACATATTTATTGTGAAGGAAACAGTTAAAAATACTAACTACAAAAAAATTGGTAATGAATTTGTGAAAGTAAAAGTCACACCTTATTCTTATTTTTATGTAATACCTACACAAAATTTATTACAGCACATAAAACTTTAAGACTAAAATACGATAAAACGCATAACAGGCAAGACAAAATATCCCCTAATCACTGACTGGACACTTATAAAAACACTATAATTCAGCCAATATAAAATTAAAAATGATTAACACCATGATTAAAACAACAGCATTTAATAACCAAAAGCCCGGCACCTCAGGCTTACGCAAAAAAGTCTCTGTCTTTCAACAAGAGCATTATCTTGAAAATTTTGTTCAATCATTATTTCATGTTGCGATTGAATTAAAAGACGGTTTACTTATTCTCGGAGGCGATGGTCGTTATTATAATGCCACGGCAATACAAACTATTTTAAAAATGGCGGCGGCTAATGGCGTTAAACATGTCATGGTCGGGCAAAACGGCTGGCTTTCTACTCCTGCTGTTTCACATTTAATACGAAAGTATAAGGCCGCTGGCGGCATTATTTTATCCGCCAGTCATAATCCTGGTGGTGTTGATGGTGACTTTGGTATCAAATTCAATATCGCCAATGGTGGTCCGGCACCCACTTCATTTACCGATGCAACTTATGAGTTTAGTAAAAGCATTAGTGAATACGCTATTGTTAATACAGAGGATATTCCACTCGATAAACAAGCAACGTATTATATTGAACAAATGAAAGTTGAAATCATTGATCCTGTTAACGATTATGCAGAATTAATGAAGCAGCTATTTGATTTTAAAAAAATCAAAGCACTTTTCAGTAGAGGAGACTTCAAACTTTGTTTTGATGCAATGCATGCCATTACCGGGCCGTATGCGAAAGAAATTATTGAACATCAGCTTGCAGCAACAAAAGGCACGGTCATTAACGGTACTCCTCTTGAGAATTTTGGCGGTGGCCATCCTGATCCGAACTTAGCCCATGCAAAAGAACTGGTTGCCCAACTCTTTAAAGAGACAAACACACCAAATTTTGGTGCTGCTTCCGATGGTGATGGCGATCGCAATATGATTATGGGAACGCATTTTTTTGTTAACCCCAGTGATAGCCTTGCGATTATGACCGCCAATGCACATCTCCTTCCGGGTTACGCTCAGGGCGTAAAAGGCGTTGCACGCTCATTGCCCACCAGTCGGGCGGTAGATAAAGTTGCCGAAAAAATGGGCATAACCTGTTATGAAACCCCTACCGGCTGGAAATATTTTGGTAATTTATTAGATGATCAACGCATTACACTTTGTGGTGAAGAAAGTTTTGGTTCGGGCTCGGATCATATTCGTGAAAAAGATGGTTTATGGGCGGTGTTATTTTGGTTAAACCTGCTCGCGCTTAAACAACAATCTGTTGAAGACATTACCCGCGCTCACTGGCAGGAATATGGGCGTCATTATTATACCCGTCACGATTATGAAGCCATTGATTCCACCATTGCAGATACACTGGTACAAAACTTACGCGACAGAGCCCCTTCTTTAGTTGGTGAAACGTTTGCTGACTATAAAGTTAAACTCTGTGATGACTTTAGTTATACCGATTCTGTTGATAAGAGTGTGAGCAAAAACCAGGGTATTCGTATTTTATTTGAAGACGAGTCACGTATTGTATTTCGATTATCAGGAACAGGCACTGAAGGCGCTACATTACGTGTTTATATAGAGCGGTATGTAACAGACACCACACTCCACGATATGGAAACACAGGTAGCACTAGCTGAGTTAATTAATATTGCTAACGAAATTGCTGAAATTTCTCAACGTTGCCAACGTGATAAACCGGATGTTATTACTTAATACACTCTTCAAATCACCATTTAATATTAAGCCCCCCTATCTCCCCTGAAAAATTGTTTATCTTCCACAATAAAAAAGCCCGCGTAATGCCGATCAGTTAAGGTGTTGAATTATTATTAAGTCATGATGATTTTTCCCTCCCCTTTAAGGGGAGGGCTAGGGTGGGGTAATTTAAATATATCCCCTCCCCCTAGCCCCCTCCCTGAGGGAGGGGGGATAAACATAAAAGCTTAAGTGAACGGTATTACGCGTAATGCGGGCTTTTTTTAACGCTATTTTATAAGTTTAAAAAGCATCTTTTTCATATTCCAATATTGCTAATGAAACATGTTTACCCATTTCCTCTGTAAAACCTGACCAATCTTTATACTCTTTTAATTTTAATAGAATTTTTGGTTTCATTTCAAAATCGGCCATACCTTCTTCATAATATTTACCGGCTTCGTTATAAACGATGTTCAGATAATTCATGAAAGGCGTTATGATATTTTTATCACCGCTAATCCCATGCCCCGGTACATACGTCTTAGCATTTAGATTAATCGCAAGCTGGCAAGCTTTTGCATTTCCTTTAAAAGTGCCATCGTCCATTCGCGGTAAACGTTTGTACAAAACATTGTCACCCAAAAAGACAACACTTTCTTCTACCACTTCAATCATAATATCGGTAAAGCTATGCGCCTTGGTTGGGGCATGAATTCGAAATTGCATACCACCAATTTTTAATTCTTGTTTATCTTTCAAAGGCACGGTAGGAATAACAGCACGTGTACCCTCTGTTGCCCCCCCGGTTGATCTCGACATGAGAGCAAGCCAATCTTTAGCTGCCCCGGCTTTTGCCCGTTTAATCATATCCGGGTGCGCCATAATCACGACTTTAGGAAAAGCCTCTGAAAAAGCCTGATTCCCCAGCCAATGGTCTCCGTGAATATGGGTATTTAAAACATGTGTAACGGGCTTATTCGTTGTCTCTTTTATTTTCTTAAGCAACATGCGGCCCACCTGAACACTGGAGCCAGGATCAACCACCACAACGCCCGTTTTTGTGATAACAAATCCTGGGTTATTCATAAATCCTTTGTTTTCTTTTGTGGGAAATTCTAATGGCCCATGAACAACATAGGTATTTGCGGCTATTTTATCCAATGGATAACCGCTAATTTCTGTCGCTGAAACATTAATAGAAAAAACCATTAAGACAATAGTCAATGTTGCAAAAAATCTCATACTTGATGTTTCCTTTATTATAATTAAGCAAAATCCCGCCAGAACGGGCGCTAATCAGTAGTTTAACGGACAGAGTAAATAACTACCATCAATCAGGAAACCAGCATACAACAACATACTTTCTGTTAACAAATGTAAAATTATCTATATTTCAAGCAATTAAGTGTGTTTGTTACTAGCAATAGTAAGAAAACTCGTCTAACTATATGTTAGTAATCTTTATTATCATCCCCGTAAACTAAAGAGGAGGAAAGATATGTTACGGACAACGCAAAAAATAACACAAGCCACGACATTGGACTTTTTGTCGATGGGCATCGATATGACTGTTCAACACGAAGAGACAAGTTACCGGCTTAAATCCAGCCAGCTGAACAAAACATGGCGTACAGCGGCTTTGCTACAAACGACGCTTGATTTGAAATCCATGATGCGAACCTTCTCCAAAGAAGTCGAAAACACAGTGAATCATTCCGGCATTATTTACCGTCATGCTGAGTCGCACACCGATCTCAGTATTGGGCGTATTACTAAACAATCCTGCAGTTTTCAGTTATTAGTGGAAAACCAGAAGCTGGGTGAAATCACCTTTATGAGCGGAAAACCTTTCACCCAGAAACAAAGCGCGCAGTTAGAATTTTTACTCGCCAGCCTCGTTTACCCTTTACGCAATGCTTTGCAATATCTTGCAAGTTATCAATCCTCTATTACCGATACCTTAACAGGTAAAAATAACCGCTTTATTATGAGTTCAGCTTTAAACCATGAAGTGGGGTTATATAAACGCTATAAAATACCGCTAACAATGCTCATTCTTGATATCGATGCATTAAAAAATATCAACCAGCAATATGGCCGTCATGCCGGTGATAAAGTCATCCAGGCTACCGCTGAAACTATCGAAGAAAACATTCGGGAAACCGACACCTTAGTACGTTATGGTGGAGATGAGTTTATCCTTTTATTAAGTAATACTACGCTAGCCGGTGCATCTACAATCGCTGAGCATATTCGTGAAATACTGGAGAACATGAAAGTGAACTATAAGAACAAAGATATTAACCTTAGTGTGAGTATCGGCGGCGCGTCTTTATCACAACAAACTACAAGCAGTGGTTTGTTGTCACAGTCCTATGAGGCATTACGTTTATCAAAAAGAAATGGCCGTAATCGTACTACGCTTTCTGGATACGAGTTCGAATAGTGTATATGAAAAGAGGTTTTATTTTACGACTTTGCTGGAGCATAAAGAAATATAGCTCCTTAAGCAGATTAAATACTGCAACCTGATCAAACTAAGGCTATGCATGTTTCAGTTGGACAGTAAGTTGTAATACACTATTTTCTGCTCTAATAGCGATGATAACTTGAAAACATCCATTTCACCCGCTGCCTTTACATACTGCAAATATCCTATCCATCTGTAAGATTTACAGGTAGTTACAACATTTTTCCTGAAAGTGAACTCCGGTATTTTTCATTTACCTGATAAATCACCAAAAATTTATTTTATCCACGCATCAGAAGTGTCTAATATCTAATACCCCAGTAAATTAGTAAACTTAATTTGCTTTTTTAAGAGACCAGCTACAAGGTCAAACGTTTCAGTAAAACTATTGAGGTGCACGATGAGTTCAGAAGAAAATATTCAAGATTCACAGGTAGTACGCATGCTAATGCTCCTAACAGGCACATTATTTGGCTTTTTCTTATTAATGATTTTTTTAGCCCGTACAATTGCTTATTAATTGCAACTAAGATAACTAAAAATCGATATAGCTTTGGCTATACCGGTTTTTATTAGTACGCATATGTCGTTCCGAACGACCAGCCAGTACTGCTATTATCAGCTCCGGCACAATTCGTACAGCCCCCCGTTACCACACCGGTATCATCATTCCTATATATGGTATTTCCCCTGGCTTCATCATATTTTTGCACGACATAGTTAAAGAGTAAGTTAAAATCTTTATTAATCTGGTAAGTAATCCCCAGCTTATAGGCATTCATTGAACTTTCAGAAAAAGTATCTTCGAAAAGCAAATCACGTAAATAATGATCATCGACTGCTTTGATATTTACCCAGTCACTGTAATCATACTGAAAATTAAACTTCCACTTATTTAAGTTCGACTCAAATCTTAAACCGATATAAGGCGTACTCATATGTTGACGATAGCTAATAACTTTTTGGCCCGCAGTGAATGAGCCCGTTGAACTTCTATAGCCTGTTGTTGAATTCGTTGAGTAAATGTACGTCCCCCCTCTGCTTTCCCAGGACCAGCGATCTTCTTTATAGCCAATGAGCATAGATAGCTTATTTTTTTTCTTCCCCAGTAAATTATAATCAAGATTAAAGTTATAACCTGATGCTTCAGTCAGGGTTGTATCTGGGTGGTTGGAGTAATCTGACCAATCGCGACCAACATAACTCCAGTCATAATCATCCATTATACTTTTATGATTTTCAGCAGCAAACTTGGCTTCAAAATTAAATTTAGATAAGCGGTTAATGCGAATATTAATACCTGCATATAGCATTGGAACATTGCGGCTCTCCCAAATAAGTTGACTCAGCTTATAATCTGCGGGATAACTGGAGGGCTGGCCATAAACAAGCTCATTCGCTTTAATGCTGGTCTGGCCAACTGAAATATAAATATTTCTTTCATATTTTCTTTGTTGATAAGTCCCTGCAGATACTGATTGTGTTAATAAACTGACTAATATTATACAAAGAAGCTGATAATAATATTTACCATTTTTACGCATATGTCCCTCTATTCAACAATTATGAAAATAATAGATTTATTTTCTTCCTTAAAAAATTAGCCGTAAAATATATAGCACGGTGAAAAATGCTATTGAAATTCACATTTAATAGTCTTTTACAACAACAGTCAACAACTAACATGGATAATACTCAGTGACATTTTATATAGCATATCTCTTGAAATTTTCCCATGCATGAGCCCCCCCTACAGAAAGGAAAAATATCTATTTGACGGGTGTAATTAAAGTATATCTCTATTTTTCCGGTATACTGTATAATGAAAAACGGCGAAATCACTCCAAAATTTCTGCCGTTTTATAATTGTACGTTTGTCTCACTCAGTTATTGTTCAAAGATTAGCGTCAGAATTAGAGAAAATATAATGGCATCAACCCAATCAATTCATGGCTACTACGACGATAGATTAGCTGAAATGGATCAAGATATCCTTTATTCGATGAATCTTGAAGCCTATAGAGATTACGTCACGCGCACTATTCCCGGCACAATTATTATTTTTTTCCTTTTAAATATCGCTAATGCAATATCTCATGACATAATAGAAAACCAACTCCCCCAATATATCATTATTATCTTATCTTTTGTTTCTATCGTATTTCACTTTGTTTGCATTAAATCTATCCAACATCAATCTCCAGACAGGATAAAAAAGTGGGAGATTTATTTTTCAATGCTGGCTATATCAACAGCAGTTTATTGGGCCGTTTTTAGTGGAATAGGCTTTGTTCAATATGGCATGGATAATATTACGATGGTTTACCTATTGTTTTCTGTCGGTATTGCCAGTGGTGCAGCAGCCTCAAACTTTATTTGGCATAAACTGGCCCAAGCTTATCTATTAATAATTTTAGTTCCACCTATCGTTATTCTCCTTATTGTACAAAAAAGTGCGATAGACTGGGCAATTAGTGCGAGTGTTACGATTTATTACCTGTTTTTGTATTTTCAGGTTCGCCGTTCAAACAGTGAATACTGGAAAGCGCTAATCAATACTAAACAACTTGAAATTCAGGCAATCGAGTTGGAAAACGCAAACCGCGCAAAATCAAAATTTCTTTCCACAATGAGTCATGAATTACGAACACCATTAACCGCTATTATTGGTTTTGGTGAACTCATAGAAATGCTAGCTAAAGATGATATTAAAAAATTTGCCAGTAAAATCATACAGGCGGGCGATCATCTTTCCAGTCTGGTAAATGATATTCTTGATTTATCAGCAATCGAATCTGGAAAGCTGTCGCTTTCTATCGAAGATGTATCGCTAAAGGATGCTTTGACGGAATCCATATCACTAATGACTCCGCAGGCAGAAAAAGATGATATCCAAATAATTTCACCTTCTGCACAGCACATAGGGTGCAGTGTACAAGCTGATTATATGCGATTAAAGCAAGTTTTATTAAACCTCTTGTCAAACGCCATAAAATATAACCGGGCAGGTGGCACCATCACTGTTAGTTGTAAGTCGCTCTCTAATGATCGAATACGAGTTACTGTTACGGATACAGGTGCAGGCATGAGTGAGGCACAGCTACAGCAACTATTTCAGGAATTTAATCGTGTTGGTGCCGAACAAACGAATATTAAAGGTACAGGAATTGGTCTCGTCATAACAAAACGTCTTGTTGAGCTGATGGGCGGAGTTATTGACGTAGAAAGTGAGAAGGGAAAAGGGACATCCTTTTGGTTTGAATTAAAACAAATAAAAAATGCTGAACTTACTTCACTCGAACAAAATAAAATTATGCATAACCTGGCTACTTCAGATGTTAAAACGACAACCAGTGAAAAAATTCTCTATATAGAAGACAATCCTAATAATTTATTACTCGTCACACAACTTATAGAACAATATAGTCCACATAAAATCATTTCTGCTCCAGACGGAAGACTCGGAATTGATTTAGCAATAACACAACAACCTGCACTTATTTTACTCGACATTAATCTTCCTTATGATGATGGATATACCATACTGAAGAAACTGCGCAAAAATGATATGACCAGCGCTATCCCCGTCATTGCGGTAACAGCTAATGCAATGAAAAGCGATAAAGAAAAAGCAAAGGAAGCAGGCTTTAATGATTACATCACCAAGCCAATCAACTTTAATATATTTCTTAATGCAATAAATTCGTCTTTAAACAAGGTGAAAAATTAGACTCAAATATTCGAGCACATAGTTATACCTCACACCTGCCGCCATTAAATAAACTAAAAACAGGAATGAGGTAATACTTATTCAGATTAATTTATTTTCCTGTATAGTTGGCAGCAATATAATCTCCTGTCAAAGTTAAGAACACATAAAGTTTACGTTTTTTAGCATCAGTTACCTTGTTATTAACAAAACTGACAACCCATTCTTGCCTGCCATTAAATATTTTTTTCTCTGATGAGTTAACAGCAATGCCTGCCCAGCTTTTATCAAGCTTATTATTTTTTATTAAGCTGGCAATAACTTTTGTTGCCTTTGAATTTACAATGGTTTGATCTACAGCAGAATGTGAATGACCCTGACCATGGTCATGCCCTCCTCCTGCAATAACTGCTACAGAAAATAAGGAAAGAGTAAAAGTAAGTAATAATGTTTTTAATCGCATAATATTAATCTCCAATGTTAAAAAATTGATTCGTGTTGTTTATTATTTAAATCTTTGGCTTCGCTTTTTTGATCCATTTTTAAATCCAGTCGCTGATATTCACCCGCAATTTTTAAAACAACATCAACTGCTGATGAGCTATTATTTTTCCAGTACCAACCATGGGTACCCTCAAAAGATGTTGTTAAAGTACCGCCAGATTTACTTTCTGTGCTTTTTTTGAAGCTTTTAAAATATCCTGTTTTATCACCTTTTGGTTCCCCATGAAAATCATAGAAAAGTTTTGTACCGTTGGTTTCCCAAAAATATTCAAAGGTAACCCCTTTTGAAAAAAGTAACTTATATTCTTTATCCCCTCTCGCAGGAATAGTGACTGTAATCACGTCATCCCAATTAGTACTGTGAGTCACTTCAGGTTTTTTCATTTCCTGAGTAGCTGTGACATTACTCGAAAACTCTTCGGCATTAACAACATGCTCATAACCATGCATTTGCATCAAGAAGAGATATGCTCCCGCAATTATTAAAAAGCTGTTTGCTGCTTTACTAAAGCTTTTAAAAACATGACTCTTACGAAAAGCAGTAATAAGCAACAACATCACCGCTAAGGCAGAAATCTGGCCAAGTTCGATACCAATATTAAATGAGATAATATTCATTAACAGGTTGTCTTCGCTCAATGGCAGCTGCTGCAATCTTGTTGATAAGCCAAGTCCATGTATTAAACCTAAACCAAATATCATAACTATCATATTAGGCGCTTTGATATTCAGGTATTTTTCAAACCCGTTAAGATTAGCAAAAGCGACATAACAGACACTCAATGCTATCACCGCATCTATTAAAAAATAATTTATCTGAAGTGCGGTAAAGGTTGCATAAATAAGCGTAATACTATGTCCTAAGGTAAATGCTGTGATGTATTTAACAATATCTTTAAACCGCGTCAGAAAAAAGATAATCCCGAAGATAAAGGCTAAATGGTCATAACCAGACAACATATGGGTAGCACCAATCCATATATAACGTAGATTTCCCCCCTCAATAATAATTTGTTTTTCGGCCTCTGACATACCATGAGAAAATGCCTGGCTTGCCATAAGCAACGTAAATATCACGAATAGCCATCGTGATTCTTTCAATATAGATAACATAATTACCTCAATGTAATAGTTTCTTAAGGCGAATAAATTCACCAAAATAAATTTCTTTAATTAACGGAGTTTATGTAAATATTGGAGGGGCACGCAGGTTTATGGTGGAGTAGTCAAGATATCGTCGTTTAGAGCTGCTTAATGATGCAGACTCAAGACTGTTTATATGAGGATAAATATTTAATTGCAGAGAGGCAGAGATTAAAACAACAGGTTGATCATCAATATTATTCCATCTGAATACGTTGTAGCTCTGGTCAAGTTCTACAACGTTAATTGACTGCAGAAATACCGGCTTGTTTGAATCAATAGAATCATGATTATGAGAAAAGGATTGGTGGACATGGGTTTTAATCTGATGTTGATGATCAATTCCATCATGATCATGATGTTCTGCTAAATGAATATGGGCTGTTGACCACTGCATAGAAAGCAGAGCCGTCACCAGGACAAAAAATATTGTCTTATTAAGCCGAAATTGTGTCATCAGGTTAATCATATTTGCATAAAATTATAACCAACCATGCAGGCAAAAACCAGTTCTTGATTGAGTTGTGCCCGCCGCCTGTACTTTGTGTGAAGTTTGTCTCGCCAGCGGAACAAAGAAAACATAAGGTTTTAACCTTTAAACCAATTTAATGTAAAGGATCAGCAAGTGACACTAATAGATATAAGGTATATGAAGACCGAGAACATATCCCATCTATCGAGAAAAGAGATAAATATATTATAAATCAACAGGTTATAATTATATTTGTACCCTTTCAGAATTAGATTTAGCCTCGTAAGGCTGAGTCAGCTACATTATTATAGCTAACAATACGCTTTTGCTGACGAACAGTAATCGTTTGTTATTTCCTCAACGAATATCTCTAACTAAAAATTCATTGTATGATTAAGAATATTTATTTTTTTTCATTGGACGCCGGCGTTTATAGTAGTTAATCAAGCCATTTGTCGAGCCATCATGCGTATTAACTTCTTCTGTATCATCTAACTCATACAATATATTTGATGCCAGTTGTTTACCCAGCTCTACTCCCCATTGATCAAATGAATTGATATTCCAGATAATTCCCTGAACAAATATTTTATGTTCATAAAGCGCAATAATCGATCCTAATGTTTTTGGATCTAATGTATCAAAAAGTAAAGTAGTGGTTGGCCGGTTACCGGGAAAAATTTTATAGGGTAACAATTTCTTTATTTTTTCTTCATCAAAGCCGCTCGATTTTAACTCTGAATATGCTTCCTCGTTTGATTTACCTTTCATTAAGGCTTCAGTCTGAGCAAACACATTTGACATTAGTGCCCGATGGTGACGGGCAATACAACGAAAACTGGAAACAGGTGCAAGAATATCAGCAGGAACTAATTTCGTCCCCTGATGTAATAATTGAAAGAATGCATGCTGACCGGCGATACCAATTTCACCAAAAATTACCGGTCCGGTCGTATAGTCAACATCGTTTCCATCACGATCAACATATTTACCATTACTTTCCATATCTGCCTGTTGTAAGTAAGCAGGAAACTGATGAAGATGCTGGTCATAAGGCAAAACAGCCATTGATTGCGCATCAAAAAAGTTATTATACCAAACACCCAGCAAGGCCATCATAACCGGAATATTTTTTTCAAGTGGTGCATGACGAAAATGTTGATCAACTTCATAAGCACCTTCAAGAAGTTCATCAAATTGCTCTGAACCAATTGCTATTACAATAGAAAGCCCAATAGCAGACCAAAGTGAATAACGCCCCCCTACCCAGTCCCACATTTTAAAAATATTATGTTCATCAATTCCAAATTCCTTAGCCAGAGCTATGTTCGAGGTTACAGCGGAAAAATGACGGTTAATAAATTCTTCACTTCCAAGTTTATTGATATACCACTGGCGTGCAGTTTCAGCATTAACCATTGTGTCTTGTGTAGTAAACGTTTTTGATGCGACAATGAAAAAAGTTGTCTCCGGATTTAAATATTCCAGAGTGTCATTAATATGATTTTCATCAATATTAGATACAAAATGGATATTAATATCATGTAATGAATGTGATTTTAATGCCTCTGTCACCATCAGCGGCCCCAGGTGAGAACCGCCAATACCAATGTTCACCACATCAGTAATAGCTTGATTCTTAGCACCGCGCCATTGTCTGGTTCTTATACTTTCTGCTAATTTTTTTACTTTTTCTCTTTCCTCTTTTATTTCCTGCTTAATATCAATGCCATCCAGAAAAACAGGCTTATCTCCATTGTCTCTTAGTGCTGTATGTAATACTGCTCTATCTTCAGTATGATTTATTTTTTCACCGGAAAATAGTTTTTCAATCCACTCAGGAACCTCAGCTTCATTAGCCAGCTGATACAGTAAACCGACGGTCTCATCGTTTATCCGGTTTTTTGAAAAGTCGTAAAGAATATCATTTAATCTTAGAGAGTATTTTTCAAATCTCTTTTTATCATTTTCAAACATATCACGCATGTGAATGTCTTTCATTTGATTAAAATGCTCTGCAAGTGCCATCCAGGACTCTGATTTTGTCAGCTGAGACATCTTATATTCATCCCTTTTGTTGTATTTGTAGTAAATTTAAATAAAACTCATCTTAATATTAAAATAAAATTTAAGAAAAAATTTTAATAATCATTAATTTTCATATTAACTGATACGCTGTTGATCTGTTAACCAGTAAAAATGATATGGCGGTATAACAAGTTGTCTGTTAAACAGACTAGGAGTATCACCTGAAACAAGATCTTGAATGTGTCCATAGGATAAAACAGATTTAATATTTGGATCCTCAAGATCGAGATACTGTGGTCGTGCGTCAAAATTAACAACAACCAGCACCCCACCAGATATTTGTAATAAATTGAAACGTGAAAATACAAATAAGTGTGGATTCTCTACCTGTATCAACTCCCGATTATTGAAATCTGCAAAAGCAGGAATCTCTTTACGAACAGAAATCATTAGTTTAGATGCGTTAAATATTTTTTGTTCTATGCTACCCGCCTGATGCCTGAGTTCAGCCTTATCCCAGTCAAAATTTGGCCGGTGCGTCCATCGACTATCATGAGCCTTATTCTCATCATCAAGAAAACTGCAGTCATTTAACTGTCCAAGTTCATCACCATAATAAAGTAAAGGAATCCCACCAAATGATAAAATGATACTGTGCAATAAAATAATATGTTGAACGGCATTATCTATACGTTGTGGATCACCTGATTCAAGAGCCGTTTCTAATCCAACTAAGGAAGCCAGTGAGCCGGAAATTCTTGCATCACCTGTTTTTAAGTTTTGCCCGAACGGAAAGCCTCTCGCATCCGAATCACTAAAATCACCGGTATAATAATGAAGTAGAAATTTACGATGTTCAACCGGATCGTAGCCAACGGCACGAATATCTGCATCATCAAAACCTAAACCAATATCGTCATGACAACGGATATAATTTAACCAGGTTGCCCGTTCAAGCTTATCTGGCAGACTCTTAATACCCTGGTATAATAATTTTGAACTCTTAGTTGCGACAGCATCCCATAGCAGTGCCATTAATGTTGCGTTATATGCAATTTCGCATTCTTTTGCATTAATAGCATCTTCACCAAAATATTTTGTAATTTCTACCGGCGCCACAATGGCCTCCGCTATAAAAAGTACACCCGGCATCGTCACCTGGATACAGTCTTTTAATAATTGTAGAATTAAATGTGCTTCGCGTTCATTTTGACAGGTGCTACCCACTTTTTTCCATAAAAAAGCGACCGCATCAAGACGTATAATATCTGCTCCCTGATTGGACCAATAAAGAATGATATCCAACATTTCGATAAGCACAGCAGGATTACTGTAGTTAAGATCCCACTGATAATCGTTAAATACAGTCATCACCCATTTTTGCATTTCTTCATTCCAGGTGAAGTTACCTGGTGCCGTTTCCGGAAAAATTTCAGGCATGCTTTCTTCAAACATATCCGGTACTTCTCTGTTATCGAATAAATAATAGTAATCCTGATATTTCTTCTCACCTTTACGGGCCCGTTGTGCCCATTCATGTTCATCTGATGTATGATTAACAACAACATCCAAAGTTAATAATATATCGCGCTTTTGCAGTGATTTGCTTAATTCATGTAAATCTTCATTCGAGCCAATACGTGAATCAACTTTACGAAAGTCACTAACGGCATAACCACCATCACTTTTTCCATCAGGGCATTGTAAAATTGGCATTATGTGAATCATATTAATACCAAGCTCCTGAAAATAACTTAACTTCTCATTTAGCCCTTTAAGATTATTGGCAAACCCATCCGTATAAAGTGCCATTCCGACCCATTTTTGATTTAAAAACCAGTTATGTTCTTTTTCGCGCTCAATATCTTTATTTTTTAAATGTTCCGAGCGTTCAATATATTGACGAGCCATCGTCTCAACCAAACGTAGTGCTTGTTTCTCAAAATCATTACGCTCTCCATACAAAATATGAAATAACGTATATATTGCATAAAAATTTGCTCCCAATCGGGTATAAAAATGCCTTAGTTCCTGTTGTTTAATATCAGGATTTAGTTTAATGAGGATCTCATTAAGTAATGAATGTGAGACTTGTTCATACATAATTTACAACTTCCACTCTTTGATGAAGCGTTCATAAAAGGTTAGATTTTGTGTTATCGCCCCCCGCAAACCAACCACATGACTGGCAAATTGTTGCGCACGATAAAGTGTTTTTTCAATATCCCATGATTTATGCAAGCCCAACAATAAGATGCTGGTAAAAGCATCTCCCGCGCCTACGGTATCAACAATACTGACGTTGTTTTCAGGTGAAACCTGAAAGTTATGGTTTGCTGTCATAGCGAAAGCACCCGAGCTGCCCTGCGTCACTGCAATGTATTCAAGTTCTAAACGTTCTTTTAAATATCGGGATTTACTTTTGATATCTTCATACTCAGGTACAATGGAATTAATCTCATCTACATTTATTTTCAACCATTTTGAGCATTGCATGAAATCATTTAAATTTGAAATATCCCACCATGGCAAGCGGATATTAATATCAACAAAGGTGAACGGCGCGATTGTTTTTTTTATAACATTAAGGCAGTGTGCTGACACTGAATTTCTTAGAGCAAGCGAACCATGGTAAAGAATACTCTCTTTGTTCAGTTCTGGTAGTGACTGGCTATTTATAAAATCCCAGGCACAATTTTCTAAAATATCATAAAACGGTTCATTATTTTGAAAACTAACATTAACCCGCCCTGTTGCATGCTCAGGATCAATTTGTATACCTTCTGTTTTCATTCCCCAGTCACACATAGCTTTAATAACATTACTCCCGGCAGAATCATCACCTATTCTTGAAATGAATAGTGGTTCTAATCCAAATGCATGGCAATGCCAGGCAACATTAAAAGGAGCACCACCAAGCACGCTCTGTCCATCAGGAAAACAGTCATATAGAACTTCACCAAATACAATAGGAAAAGATAAATTACTCATTACTTATTCCATTCTCTGTCAATTTTATAAATTTATTGTAATCCGGCATATAATGAACCACACCTTCAAGAACACCTGCGCTGTAATTACCATTCATGCCAAAAAAATCACCTTTGGCAAGATAAAAGCTATGCAGCTGGTTACTTTCTTTAGCATGCTTCATTGCTGAGTGAATAATGTCTTCCTCTGCATTAGCAACCAGAATTGAATTTATCGAGCTATTTATAACAGCAATATCATTTCCACTATCACCGGCATATATCGTATCTGTAAGGTCGAAATCAAATCGATTCATAATAAACTCAATGGCATGTTGTTTATTAGCGCTTGCAGGTAAAATATCCAGCAGTCCAAGATCAGTATTGATATCAACACTCCAAATAAGATTTACCTTAATGCCTTTACTTTTCAGGCAAGAATGTATTTTCTCTAATAAAATAACGTGTTCCACCTGCAAAGGAACATAATAACTTAGTTTATACTTATTTTGCTTACTGTATTCCTGAATACGTAATTCACTAAAACGATGTAAAATATCCTGCAATTCCTCATTATTTTTACCATTCCAATCGCCGGATATTTCAGAATCCCAATCATCCATATGAACCCAGCTGTTATTAGTAACTTGATAAATTGTTGACCCCACATCTGCTATAACAAAATCTGGCGTTGGTAAGTTATATTTTTTAATCGCCTCCTGAATAAGAAGTTTATCCCTTCCGGAAACATAAACCAGAGTTACATTGCCATGCAGGGTAAAGTTATTAAATATCTCACGCGCTGATTTTGACTCCGGATGTGGACCATTAGGTATTAAAGTCCGGTCCAGATCCGTGCATAATAATAGCTTCTTCATAGCTCAGGAACTTTACAGCTTTTAAAAAAATCATAATATTCAATCGCATCTAATATACCAGCCGCATAAGGTTTTTTAGTATAGTAGACCCGTTCAAGATCGAGCAAATTTGATAATTCTTCGTTATGTCTGTTGGCAACAAGCACAGCAAGTGTATTGCCACGAATCATATCTTCATCTGCTCCCGAGCCGCCTGCGACAAGTATGTGTTCCAGTGGTATATCCCATTGTTCAGCATACCAGCGTAATGCAAGACCTTTTGAAGCTCTCACGGGTACAATATCGAGAAACTGGCCAAACGAAAACACGACATTAACAGTTTGTTCATGCTGCAATAAAAAATGATTTATTTCATCAATATCCGGAGCGACACTAGAATCATAATAATAACTAATCTTATAACGACTTTGTTCAATTTTAGCTTGAAGTTTTAGCCCCGGGATGTCCTGCAAAACAGTTCTTACTTTATTTGGGTTCCATAAATAATCAATATGATCATCCCATGCCGTGTCACGTGTAAAATATTGGCCATAATATATTTCTGTACCAAGACTCGTCACCAGCGTATCTGGTATCGGTAATTTATGTTGCTTTATTAATTTCAAAGCAGAATCCAATCTGCGACCTGTCGCAATGCCAAAACTACTACAACGCGCATTATCTTTTAATGTTTTTGTGAATTCAGGTAAAAGCGAAGGATCGCCAAGCAAACTTTGATCTAAATCTGAAAAAATCGCCCTGTTTCGATAAAGACGTGAGCGTCGTTGCAGTTCCATGCGCATAACAGGTTCTGTCTTATCAACAATAGGCTTAATGACTTTTAAGTAACTGTCAGCATGACTGTGCCATGTATAGAATTTTTTCACTCCGGCCATACCCTTTACTGACAGTGTTTTCCATTTCTTTTTATCTTTAACAACTTTCAACAGGGTAGCAGCTATCATTTTTTGATCCAGCGGGTCAATCAAACAACCATTCTTACAATTATTTATAATATCAATAGGTCCACCATCTTCAGTTGCAACAATAGGTAAACTACAAGCTGCTGCTTCAATCAGCGTTAAACCAAAAGGTTCTGTTAAAGCAGGATTAACGAATACTCCCTCAGACAGTGCAGCCAGACGGTAAATGACAGATACATCTGTTGCTAAATGATGCTTTGGATATGATACTTTACCGTATAAATCATATAAATCGATAGTAATTAATATTTCAGTAAGCACTTCTTCAGCACCACTATCCATATCACGGATGTCATCACGATTGCCAGCAATAATCACCAGATTGGCATAATGTTGTAATTCTTCTGATTCTCCATATGCTTCAACTAAGGCAACAATATTTTTTCTTTGATCCGGCCTTGAAAGCGCAAGAATCATCGGCTTTTCTGGTTCAGCCAAAAACTTATTTATTTCTTTTGCAATATCAGTTTGATTTTCTTTTCCGTTTGGTGGAAAAAATTGAGATAAGTCTGTTCCCGGAGGAACCACACGCATTTGTTCCGGCTGATAATAGTCGTACAAACCATATTGTTCTTCAATTTCCTGATTTGTACTTGTAATTACTCTGTCAGCAATACCTAACGTTGTTTCTTCAGCATTAATACGTAACGACATATTATATCGATTTTCAATATCATCTTTCTTTACACCACTGGCAAGAAGGCGTTTACGTTTACTTCTTCCCAATGAATGCCCAGTATGTATTAGTGGTATGCTTAATTGATGCGCTAATCGAGTACCGACATAACCCGCATCAGCATAATGTGTGTGAATCACATGAGGCGTTAACTCATTATTGTTAATATAATTAAGTACATTATCCGAAAATATATCCAGATGATCCCATAATTGTTCTTTTGGCAAATAGATCTGCTCAGCACAGTCTATCCTGACAATTTTGACATTTTCACTCAACGACTCAACATAATGCGAATAATCCTGGCTGAGGTTTTTATCAACTATCCTGCGTGTAAGAAGATCAACTTTTGCCACATCAGGATGATCACCAAGGGCACGTGCAAGCTCAACAACATATTTTGTCTGGCCACCGGTGTCCGCATCCCGCCCTAACTCAAGATCGTGACCGCGAATTAAACCATGGACACTAATAAGCAAGATATGAAAATTTCTCTTTTCAGATTTCATATTTTTAAAATCAAATGTTAAGTTTGTTGTTCCTCTTTAAATATCAAATAAATCTATTGTAAAATTAATAGAACACGTTATGTAATAGTATCAAACATTATTAAACAATTTACAATTTCCAAATATCATTATTGTATTCTTGCATTGTTCTATCAGTAGAGAAAAAGCCGCTACATGCAGTATTCATTATGCTCATCTTTACCCAAGCATCTTTGTCTTGATATGTTTGAGACACTTTTTCCTGCGCATCAACGTAACTTCTGAAGTCAGCTAAGGTTAACCATGGATCGTACGGATTAATTAATGACTCAATAATTTCATCAAATATACCGTATTCAAATGAATTAAAGTGACCACATTTTAATAAATGCATTACTTCTTTTAAGCCTTCATCATTTTCAATAATTTTTTCTGGCTGGTAATGTTGTTTTTGTACTTCAACTTCATCAGCTTTCAAACCAAATAAAAAGAAATTTTCTTCGCCAACAGCATCCAATATTTCAATGTTCGCACCGTCATATGTGCCAATTGTCACCGCACCATTCATCATAAACTTCATATTCCCGGTACCTGATGCTTCTTTTCCTGCCGTTGAAATTTGTTCTGACAAATCAGTTGCCGGACAAATCACCTGCATTTTAGAAACCCCATAATTAGGGATAAAGGCTAACTTCAATTTATCACCTACATCTGAGTCATTATTAATAACATTTGCTATATTATTCGTCAGCTTAATAATTAATTTCGCAAGACGGTAACCTGGAGCAGCTTTACCTCCTATAAGAATGCAACGATTGGTCCAGTTATCAGTATCGCCCTGTTTAATACGATTATAAAGATGAATAACATGCAAAATATTTAACAATTGCCTTTTGTACTCGTGAATTCTCTTGACCTGAACATCAAATAAAGAGTGTATATTAAAATCAACATCACATTGATCTTTTACTAACCTAGCCAGTGCTTTTTTATTTTCAAGTTTGACATCCAACCATTTACGCGTAAAAGCTGTATCAGTAATATATTTTTTTATGTCATTAATTTTTTCTAATTTTTTTATCCATTTTCGCCCTATTTTAGTTGAAATAAGATCAGATAATTGCAGGTTAGCATATGCAAGCCAGCGACGAGGTGTGACACCATTCGTTTTATTATTAAATTTTTCCGGCCATAACTCGTAAAAGTTTTTAAACAAACCTTTGGTCAACAATTCTGAATGCAGCGCAGCAACACCATTCACCGAAAAACTTCCAACAATAGCAAGGTATGCCATTCGTACATACTTAACATCACCTTCTTCAATAATCGACATACTAATTTGTTTTTCAGTATCACCCGGCCACTTTCTTGAAACTTGCTTTAGGAATTGAGCATTTATTTCATAAATTATTTGTAATAACCGGGGCAATAAAGTTTCAAACAAAGACACAGACCATTTTTCTAAGGCCTCAGGAAGTAATGTGTGGTTAGTATACGCCATAGTTTGGCTGGTTATTTCCCACGCTTTATCCCAGTCCATATAGTGTTCATCTATGAAAATTCTCATTAACTCGGCAACAGCAATTGTAGGATGAGTATCGTTCATTTGGAAAACGTTTTGTTTTGCAAACTGCTCGAAGTCATTATTTTCATTTATTGACCACATTCTAACCACGTCCTGCAGACTGGCTGAAGCAAGAAAATATTGTTGTTTTAAGCGCAACTCTTTACCATTTTCACTGCTATCATTTGGATATAACACCATACTAATGTGCTCTGCATTATTCTTTGCTTCAACCGCTTCAGAATAACTTCCCGCATTAAATTCATCCAAATTAAAAATATTCGTTGCACTTGCACTCCATAAACGAAGGGTGTTAACAGTATTATTTTGATAACCTGAAATAGGTACGTCGTAAGGTATCGCCAAAACATCTGAAGTATCCAGCCATACAGCATGTGGTTTACGGTTATGATTGCTGACTATTTCAACGCGACCACCAAACTTGATTACCTGCTTAAATTCCGGACGTTCAAGTTCCCATGGGTTATCATCTCTTAACCAGTGATCAGGCTCTTCAACCTGATAACCATTATTAATCATTTGGCGAAACATGCCATATTCATAACGTATGCCATAACCAACAACAGGGAGCGATAGTGTTGCACAGCTATCCATAAAACATGCCGCCAAACGTCCTAAACCACCATTACCAAGGCCTGCATCATGCTCTTCGGAAATAATGTCTTCTAATTCTAATGCAAACTTTGCCATTGCTTCTTTTGATTCGCTTTGAATATCAAGATTCAGAAGGTGGTTACCCAAAGAACGTCCAATTAAAAATTCAAGTGACATGTAGTACGCTTTTCTAACCCCTTTTTCTTCATATTTCTTCCAGGTGTTACGCCAGTCCGCCATAATATGATCACGCACTGTAAGAGAAAAAGCTTCAAATAAATAGTAAGGTACACAACCAATAAAGCGTCCTAAATGATGCGTTAAATAGCGTTCAAAATCGACAGCTAATGATTCGCTATCAGTTGCTAATTTATCCATCTTTACTGGTTCATTTGTACACAGTGTTTTTTTATTCGACATTGCACTACCTCTGATATACCGTCATATATTTTTTTAATTTTTCAATTTTTTCCGGCTTTAATTGTTGCCAGTCAAATCTCCAGTTCCAGTTATTGACTACAGTACCCGGCGTATTCATTCTTGCTGACGAATCAAGCATAAGAATATCCTGAAACGGTAAGACACATAAAAAAGAAACAGATGACATTGCCATCCTGACTAGTGTCCATGCATGTTCTTCTTTACTATTTGAATTGCATGCAGAATATTCTTTTAAGTAATCACTGTTATAATTTATACTGTTTTTTGCCCATCCCAGCGTTGTATCGTTATCATGCGTTCCGGTATAAATAACATCACCTGGCTCATGATTATGCGGTAAATGCGGGTTACGCGTATTCCCGTCAAATGCAAACTGAAGCACTTTCATTCCAGGCAAGTGGAACGCTTTTTTTAAATCAACAACTTCATCAGTAATTACACCCAAATCCTCAGCAACCAGCGGTAAATGTGAAAACGAGTTAAAAAGTCTGCTCAACATTTCCTTACCCGGCACGTCTACCCAACTTCCATTAATTGCAGTGTCATCTGACCGGGGAATCTGCCAGCATGCATGTAAACCCCGAAAATGATCGATACGCACGATATCAAAAAGCTCAAGCTGAGCTTTAATTCTTCTTTCCCACCATTTAAATCCGTTTTTCTTCATATAATCCCAGTCAAAAAGAGGATTACCCCACCTCTGGCCTGTTTCAGAAAATGCATCCGGTGGCACACCCGAAACAAACGGCATATTTCCATCCAGGTCCATCAAAAAATTTTTCCGTTCAACCCATACATCTGCACTATCGCGTGCAACAAAAATAGGAATATCACCAAATAACTCGACTTCATGACTTTTTGCGTATTTTCTGATTTCTTGCCATTGAGTGAAAAACACAAATTGCTCGAATTTAACTTGACTCACTTCATTAGTAAGCTCGCTACGCATATTTTCAATCTTGTTTTCGTCACGGTGTCTGACTTCTTCCGGCCATTCATACCAGGGTGAATTATTGTATTTAGTTTTTAATGCAATAAATAAGGCATAATCATCCAGCCATACTTCATTTTTTTTATTAAACTCATTAATAGCAGACAACCAGTGTTGATTGGCTGATTTATAAAAATTATTTGCGGCCTGTTTTAAACATACTGTTCGGTAGCTGGCACATTCAATACTGATATCGATATTTTTTCTAAACAACCAACCTCTGTCTTCCAACCACTCTAAACTGATTAATAGTGGGTTCCCTGCATATGATGACAAACACTGATAGGGTGACTTATCATCGTGTGTTGGTCCTAACGGCAACATTTGCCAGACTTTAAAATTATTAGTATTAAGAAACTCAATAAACCGGTAAGCCTGATGACCAATGTCCCCGCTCGGTAATGGCCCCGGAAGAGAGGTCGGATGTAGCAATACACCCGCCCGTCTTTCCCTGCTAACTGTCTTATAGCTTCCCTTATCTGTCATTATTATTTACTTTGACCTGGTAACATGGTCCCTCCCATAACAGGGTTACCCGCACCAAAGGAAAATGCATGTGACAAATAATCAGGCGGCTCAACTTTAAGTAATTGATAGAGATTACTTAAATGTAAGCGAAACTGTTCATCAAATGCTGTGACGGATTCTGCAGAGTTATACTCCCCAAACCACCAAAACCAATCTGAACTTTCGCATGTCGCCAGTTGCATTTCTGCAGCATTCATTTCTTCTTTAGATAATTCAGATTGAGCAATCACTTGGTCATACGTTTTTTTGGCTTCTACCAGCATATCCCAGGCACGGTTTTTATCTTTCTCACCTATCCAGGTAGAAAACGTTCCAAAGACCCAGCTACCTGAAACAATCTCCTGTAATTGTTGCCTGGACTTATGAGATATTAAATATTCGCTATATGTGGTTAACTTTACAGATGGATGTCTGGCAAGCTGTTCATATAGTGTACTGATAAAGTAATAGCCATTTTGCGGATAATATTCCCAGGCATTTTCACCATCGAGAATAATTGAAACGATAGCATTGTCTTTCGTTGCACAGCTTCCAGCTATTTTTTCTAAATGATTAATTAAATTAGCAACTGCGTCATCGGCATGCCAATCTGAATATTTAAAACCAATTAAGTCTGATAAGCCATCATCTCTGAAAAAACAGGTTGCGCTTGTGTCTCTGAATTGATACCCCTCATGAATACACTTATCAGGCTTAAGGCCTGATTTTCCCATTGAGTTTCGCAACACAGTTTCACCACTCGCCGTCCAGTCGAGACCGCTATCTGAAATGAGCTCAATTGTTTTATTGCAGATACTGCCTTCTGCTGGCCAGCATCCCTTCGGCTCGAAACCAAAATATCTTTTAAAAACGTCAATACCTTTTTTAATATGCCAACGAGATCTTTCCAGGCCGCCGGGATAGTTATCTGCCAGGGGTAACTCAGCATCTGGCATAGCCTGTTTCGTTGACTTAATATCAATCAATAAAGGCACTATTGGGTGAGCATAAGGTGTCATCGATAATTCAATGCGGCCAGATTCTGCTAATATTTTATAGCGCGGAATAATATTACTCACAATATCATATATAACTTCAACTAATAAACGACGATCATGCAAAGTAAAGTGTTCAGATTTTTTTATTAATTTTTTTATACGAAGGTCAGATTTGCGAACAGTTTCACCTATCCATGCAAGGTGATACCACACCAGTAAATCTGCGAAAAATTGCACAGAATAATAAGGAATTATTTTCGGTGTTTTTAACCCCGTTTCTGCCATTTCGGTTAAGGTGTTAAAAGCATCAAAAGGTTCTACAAGGCGTTCTCTGTTTGCTCGTAAACACGCTTTTATAATATGCAGACGGTTGTCATCGTATAAGGATAAAACAGGTTCAGCTAAAGATAAGAGTAAGGGGTCTCTTAGCGCCTGCCCATGATGTAAATAGTTATCCAGTTGTTGTGCATAATCATCAATTTGTTCCAGTAATACCGGCGCAAAGTTAACAACGGCACGTGCATCAACGTTGTTTTCAAGGTGTGCAGCCATATCAACATAATCTTTAATTGTATGCAGATAAGTCCATGGTAAATGATATTCACCATTACGCAGATCCCGATACTCTGGTTGGTGCATATGCCAATAGAGTACAACATTTAAGTTTTTTAAATTTTTAGTATCATCTGGCATAATGTAAGTCCTGACCAAGCATGTCTGGCGTTACCAATACCACACCACTTGGAGACACATGAAAACGTTCTCTATCCTGCTCATTATCCTTACCAATCACCATCCCATCCGGAATAATACAACCTTTATCAATAACGGCATGATAAATACGGCAATTTCTACCAATCGTCACATTTGGCAAAATAACCGATGAATCTATTTTTGTATAACAATCAACACTAACATTGGAAAAAAGTAATGAATGACATATACGTGCTCCGGAAATAATACATCCGCCAGATACCATTGAATCTACCGCCATGCCTCTTCTTTGATCATCATCAAAAATAAACTTGGCCGGTGGTAGTTGCTCCTGGCTTGTCCATATCGGCCATTCATCATCATATAAATTGAGTTCAGGTGTTATACCGATTAATTCGAGATTTGCAGCCCAAAAAGCATCAACCGTACCCACATCCCGCCAATATGACTGTATGCCACTGTTTGTATCAGTAAACGGATAGGCGTGAACATGATATTTATGAATTGCATAAGGAATAATATCTTTGCCAAAATCATGACTTGAGTCTTTTGTATCAGCATCACGAATTAATAATTCAAATAATAAATCTGTATTGAAGATATATATTCCCATTGAACACAAACTTTCATCTTTTTTGTCTGGCATGGATACAGGATTTTCTGGCTTTTCTATAAACGTTTCTATGCGAAAATTTTCATCAACCCCCATAACACCAAATGCGGAAGCCTGCTCAACCGGAACCCCAATACAACCCACTGTAATATCCGCTTTGGTCTCAACATGTTTTGCTAACATGGTACCGTAATCCATTTTATAAATATGATCGCCTGCAAGAATTAACACGTACTCCGGTGAATGCGCGCGAATAATATCGATATTTTGATATATTGAATCAGCAGTACCGGCATACCAGGATTCCTCGATACGCTGTTGCGCTGGTAGTAATTCGACAAACTCACCAAACTCACCACGTAAATGCCCCCAACCTCTCTGGATGTGTAAATTTAATGAATGTGACTTATACTGAGTCAACACACCAATTCTACGTATGCCCGAGTTAATACAGTTGGATAAAGGAAAATCGATAATACGAAACTTACCACCAAACGGGACAGCCGGTTTCGCACGCCATTTTGTTAAATGTTTCAGGCGCTCACCTCGCCCACCCGCCATAATTAATGCCAGCGTGTTTCTGGTTAAATTACTGATAAATCGTGGTGATTCTTGTTTTTTCATCTGATACCGTTCTCGTTTTGCTCATTCAAAAATGACCGACACAAATCCATTTCAATATACACGGGTACCGTTACAATATTCTTATTGCAAATAATAAGCCATGTATAAATTTCTTTTATTTGGCATAATAGTCCTGAACTGGACACCCTATCTAAATATAAAATGTACTACTTGGGCGCACGTAAAATCATTTTTGCATTATTTAAGTGCGTAATTAAACAAAGAGAACTATAAAGTTGTGAAACTATCATATAGTTATAGCATATCAAACAATATCTTATATCTGAGGTATGAATAAGTTTTAATTGTGCATGAAATTTGCTTGGTTCTATATATCAAATAAACCCTATTGATACGGAAATATCACACAACTAATACCTTGTGTAGAGACAAAAGGCGCAGTCAATTGACAACAATAAATGAAAGTCATTCATTTTCAAAAAAAACCCGCTCTATCCTCAAAGAGTTAGAGGGGGAACTAAATGCAATCGTGCACGCGCATCATTATGACCCGTTTAAAATACTAGGAAATCATATTATTCAGGACGAACCTTTACTCATTATTTATGCTCCTGGTACACGGGAGATAAGTATAGCTAATGACAATATCCCTGCTATTCGCCTCGCAGAAACAGATTTTTTCATCTGTAACGAAAATATTGAGCACATAGAAGAACACTATATAATTAATCGTACTGACAACAATGATAATATTTATGCATACTACGATCCCTATAGCTTTAAACCACAACTGAGTGACTTCGATTTAAATTTATTTTCAGCCGGAAAACACTTACATGCCTATAGGATACTGGGTGCACATCCAAAAACTATCGATAACGTTGATGGAGTGCTGTTTGCGACATGGGCGCCCAGTGCCTCCCGTGTCAGCGTAACCGGCGACTTTAATGACTGGGATGGACGCAGACACCCTATGCGCTCCCGCGGAAGTAGTGGTGTTTGGGAGTTATTTATTCCGGGACTAACAAGTGACTCAATTTATAAATTTGAAATACGTAACCAAAAATCCGCTGAGATATTATCTAAATCTGATCCCTATGCACAACAACTGGAATTACGTCCACGTACGGCTTCTGTCATCAAAAATAACCCGGATTATAACTGGCAAGATCAGGATTGGATCAATAACAGAAAAAACCACAACTGGTTACATCAACCCTTATCCATTTATGAATGCCATTTAGGATCATGGCAACGTGATAACAATGGTGAGTTCCTCAATTATCGCGAACTTGCCCATAAACTGGTCGACTATATTAAAGAAACCGGTTTTACCCATATCGAATTATTACCCATTACAGAACACCCTCTTGATGCATCATGGGGATATCAAACAACAGGCTATTTTGCACCAACCCGTCGTTTTGGTAACACTGATGATTTTCGTTACTTCATAGATTATTTTCACAAACACAATATTGGTGTTCTGCTTGACTGGGTTCCCGCACATTTCCCTAAAGATGCACATGGTCTGGCTAACTATGATGGTAGTGCTCTTTATGAACATGAAGATCCCCGTAAGGGGGAACATCGTGACTGGGGAACTTTGATTTATAATTACGGAAGAAATGAGGTCAAAAACTTTCTGCTGGCCAGTGCTGTATTTTGGTTAGAGGAATACCATATTGATGGCTTACGGGTAGATGCGGTTGCTTCGATGCTCTATCTTGACTATTCACGTGAAGATGGCGATTGGCTACCTAATCAACATGGTGGTAATGAAAACATCGAAGCGATTGAGTTTATGCGTGAGTTAAACTCAGTAACACATTCAGAATTTCCCGGAACAATGATCATGGCTGAGGAATCTACTGCATGGCCACAGGTTACACGTCCCGTTAATATTGGTGGACTTGGGTTTAGTATGAAATGGAATATGGGCTGGATGCATGACACGCTCAATTACTTCAATAATGACCCTATATACCGTCACTACCAGCACGATCAATTAACATTTGGGCTTTTATACTTGTTTAGCGAGAACTTTATTTTGCCTTTTTCACATGATGAAGTTGTTCATGGAAAAAGTTCAATGTTAAATAAAATGCCCGGTGATGAATGGCAACGCTTTGCTAATTTGCGATTATTATATACCTATATGTTTACCTATCCCGGTAAAAAACTCCTTTTCATGGGCTGTGAATTTGGACAGGGTCAGGAATGGAACCATGATGAAGCCTTAGACTGGTATGTTTTACAGTACCCTCTGCATGCGGGAATAAAAAATTTAGTAAGTGATTTAAACCGCAACTACGTCCAGGAACCTGCTCTGCATAAATATGACTTTGATCCAACAGGTTTTGAATGGATTGACTGTCACGATACCGATCAATCTGTACTATCATACTTAAGAAAAACAGAAAATGAATCAATCATCGTCATACTTAATTTCACACCAGTAGTAAGAAATAATTATCGTATAGGTGTTCCCGCAACAGGAAATTATGAAATCATATTCAACTCCGACTCGGAATATTATTCAGGAAGTAATGCCGGCAGCCATTCAGAAATAAAGGCAGCAGACGTTCCCTGGATGAATCGTCCTGCCTCTTTAGAATTATCTTTACCACCTTTAGCAGGTCTAATCATTAAAAAAATATCATGAAAAACATACTTTATATTAGCAGCGAAGCTTTTCCGCTTATTAAAACAGGCGGACTCGGTGACGTCGCCGGCAGTCTGCCATCAGCTTTATTAAAACAATCGCAAGATGTGCGACTTTTACTGCCGGGCTACCGTGAGGTTTTAAGTAAAATACAAAAAAAAAGAATTATTGCGACATACACCTACTACAGTTTACCTTTAAATATCGTTGAGACCCGGTTAGCCGGTAGCGATGTTATTGTATGGCTTGTAGATTGTCCTGCTTTGTTTGATCGTCCCGGCGGACCTTATTCAGATCAGCATGGCCAGGCATGGGACGATAACGCGCTGCGCTTTACCGTTTTTTGTCATGCTGCGGTTGATATCGCTTTAAATAAATTTAAACTTGAATGGCAAGCTGATGTTGTTCATTGCAATGACTGGCAGTCAGGCCTTGTTCCTGCACTATTAAGCTTATATAAAAAAAGACCTGCTACAATCTTTACCATTCATAACCTTGCCTATCAGGGCATATTTGAGCAACAAACATTTATTGAACTTAAACTTCCTGAGCAACTTTGGCACATCAATGGCGTTGAGTTCTATAACAGATTTTCTTTTATAAAGGGAGGAATCGCCTGTTCGGATAAAATCAATACAGTGAGTCCTCATTATGCACAGGAAATCCTTAAACCAGAGTATGGCAATGGTCTGGATGGTTTGCTTAGCTACAGGAAGGATAACCTCTCAGGAATACTTAATGGCATTGATGACAATCTCTGGAACCCGGACACCGATCCGCATATACATCACAAGTTTAACCGCCACAAATTAAACAGTAAAACGTTAAATAAAACAACATTACAAAATGAATTAACCTTACCTGAAGAGACATCCATTCCAATGATTGGAATGATTAGCCGCTTAGTGGAACAAAAAGGGTTAGAAATTATCCTGCAAAGTTTAAATGAACTACTAAAGCTGCCTATACAGCTTGTCATTCTTGGTACAGGAGAATCTCACTACGAATTGCAATTATCAACCTGGGCAAGCCAGTATAAGGATAAATTTAAAATTATTATCGGATACAACGAATCACTCGCGCACCGTATTGAAGCCGCAAGTGACATGTTTTTAATGCCATCCATGTTTGAGCCTTGCGGCCTTAACCAGTTATACAGTTTACGATATGGTACTTTACCGATTGTTACACCCGTTGGTGGCTTATTCGATACAGTAACTCATGCCAGTCAGGAGAATATCAATAATAAAACAGCAAGCGGATTCGTACTGCACAATAAAACAGCCAGCGCATTATTAACGACGATTAAATATGCATTAACACTCTATCAACAACCTGCAACATGGCATCAATTGCAAATTAATGCCATGGCAGGTGATTTCAGCTGGCAAAAAAGTGCAACAAGCTATATCAGCTTATATAACGAGGCCCTGAAGAATATTTAGTTTTTAACTATGCAGCTTTTTTGCCGCAGAAAAACAATCATCACGCCAGATGCAAGCTGTCTGATCGCACTCGCCATCCTGAGCAGAAGCAAAACAGCTAAAATTACCTTCAGAAAGCTGAATCGCTTTCACCAGATTTACTTTGCTCATACGTGAGGTTTTTATCCCAAAATCTTTTGCCCGTTCGCGTATTTCCTGCATGTTCATCTTTCTCTCTCCTTAAAATAATGGCTTTAGTCATATACATAACTAAGAGCAAATATTACGCCAGACTACTTAAGTGTTAAATCTTCATGTAAAACAATATGTTATTTTTTCAGGCATAAAAATCGTTCTCAAATGTGCACCATTGTTGTTCACATAATAAACCGCTGCACTACAAAGCCTATAAAATAAATACATAAGCGTAAAACTAAATTCTGACAGCGGCTAAGGCATCCCGGTCAATAAACCAGTTAATATCACCAATAGAGTTAATGGGCAATGGCTCCCCTTCTTTAACACGTTTAATAATGGGAGACTTGGCAGAACCGCAGGCAATCACAATTCTGCAACGTGCTTGTCCAAGCGTTTCCTGGCTTAAAGAAACCCGATCACCAGGGGGTTTGGGTGAGTCATGAACGGGAACAACGCTTCGGGTATCATCCAGTGCTGCATTATCAGGAAATAAACTGGCAGTATGTCCATCTTCGCCTACACCAAGAAATGCTATGTCAAAATAATCTACAGCAGCAATTTCCTCCCTATATTGTTCAGCCGCTTTTTCTGCACCTAACTCCGCAGGCATTCGGTGAATGTTTGTTTCTCCTATTAGAGACCAGAAATATTTACCCAACATAAGATCATTTCGTTCAGCATGTCCTATGGGATAACAACGTTCATCCCCCAGATACCAGTGTAGCTTATGCCAGAGAATGTCTTTTGCTGCAAGATAGCCTAAACATTTAACCGGGCTATTACCACCAGGCAGAGCCACATGACATATATCCTTTTGTGATAAACAGTCTTTTATTTTATCCGCTATAAAATTTGCAGCTGCGTCAGATGCGCTATCAAAATCATTATAAACTAACCAATTATGCATCCCTGTTTAACTTGGCTTATGCCAGCCCCCAACACAATCTTTAAATAATTCATCCATACCATTAACCTCCCATGTGCCTGCCCGATAACGTTCTACTGAAATACGATCCTTCCATATATTTAAAATGGGTTCAATGATTGACCATGACTCCTCAACCTCATCCCCGCGTGAAAACAGCGTAGCATCGCCTGTCAACACATCATGTAGTAAAACTTCATAGGCATCAGAGACATCTTCACCATTTTCTGAATAGGGTGCACGCATCACCATTCTTTGTGTGTCGGTAGTTAAGCCCGGCATCTTTGCATTCATTCTCAGAAAGATCCCTTCATCCGGATGCAAACGAAAAACCAATGAATTGGTGATAGGAGACTTGGCATGTTTATCAAACAGGTTAAATGGTAACTTCCTGAAACGTATCACAATTTCAGACACGCGCTTGGGTAAACGCTTTCCTGTCCATAAAATAAAAGGCACGCCCTGCCAGCGCCAGTTATCAATATAAAAGCGCACAGCTGAAAATGTTTCGGTTACAGACTCTGGCGACACCCCGTCTTCGGCTACATAGCCTTTGATATTTTGATTATGCTCTTTACCTGAACCATATTGTGCGGCCACAGTTTGTTGACTTACATCTTCAGAGGTAAAGTGTCGTACCGCGCGCAACACCTTTATCTTTTCATCACGAACAGCATCGGCGGTGAATTCTACCGGCGGTTCCATTGCGACCAGTGTCATCACCTGCATTAAATGACTTTGTATCATGTCGCGCAGAGCACCTGATTTTTCATAGTAATTTGCTCTATAGCCGATACCAATTTCCTCTGCCGCAGAGATTTGAATATGATCAATAAAGTTTCTGTTCCAAAGGGGTTCAAGAATACTATTTGCAAAACGATACACTAAAAGGTTTTGTACACTTTCTTTTCCCAAATAGTGATCAATACGATATATCTGAGATTCATCTAACAATTCCTGTAATTCACTATTTAATTTTTGTGATGAAGCCAGATCCATGCCAAACGGTTTTTCGATGACGACACGTCTAAATCCATCTGTTTGATCAGACAAACCAAATTTATGCAGTCCAGCAGCAATAGTGGTGTACCAATCGGGTGGAACGGCACAATAAAACATCGCATGCGTCTTGCCTGATAAAGACTCAATTGATGAAGAGAGTTCCTGATAGGTTTCATCGTTCTCTAAATCACCGCAGACCATTTTGAACCGGCTTGAAAATGAAGCCCACTGCTGCTGACTCATTTCGATGTCACTGGCGTAATCAAGCATGCCCTGATATAAACTCTTAAGCCAAACTTCACGGGTTCGATCTTTTAATACACCAATAATTTTACTATCAGGATGCAAAAGCCCACAACGTAACATTTTAACCAGCGCCGGAATCAATTTACGTTTAGTCAGATCGCCACCCGCACCAAAAATAACAATATTTGTTGGTTCAGTTGGCTCACCAACGCACTGAATGACAGATGATTCTTCCATATTGCCTCACTGAAGTTAAACTTACTGAAGTTACACTTTAGGACGAATACTATGACCACCAAAACCCGCACGCATAGCATTAAGCACTTTGCCTGCAAAAGCATCATCTTGCCGGCTACGAAAGCGCATTTGTAAAGCCAGCGTCAGCACCGGGGTGGGAACAGCAAGCTCAATCGAATCCTGCACCGTCCAACGTCCTTCACCCGAATCATCAACATAATCACTTAAACCTGATAATGTGTCATCTTCTGAAAACGCATTCGCAATTAAATCCAGTAACCAGGATCGAACAACACTGCCGTGTTGCCATATTTCTGAAATCTGCTGCAAATCAAGCTGCATTTCTTTTTTAGCTTCCAGCAGTTCAAAGCCTTCGGCAAAGGCCTGCATCATTCCATACTCAATGCCGTTATGCACCATTTTTACATAATGACCTGCGCCTGCTGGACCAACATGTCCCCAACCTTTATCTTTAGCAGGCGCCAGCGTTTCAACGGCCGGACGAATCATATCGATCGCTTCATCCGTTCCGCCCAACATAATGCTATAACCATTTTCTAGTCCCCACACGCCACCCGATGTTCCGGAATCAACAAAATGAATACCTTGCACGGAAAGTTCTTCAGCCCGCTTTTTACTTACATTAAAATTTGAATTTCCACCATCAATCAGAACATCCCCCTTACTCATCCCCGCTTCAAGTAAAGAAGCAATACTTTCATCAACCACCTGATGTGGCACCATTAACCAAATCGCACGGGGCGGTTCCAATGACTGAATCAGTTCGGCCAGGCTTGCTACAGCAATCACGTTATCCACTTCGCTGGCAAGCTCAATTGCCGTTTGTGCTGTTTTATTAAAGACCACAAGCTGATGTCCATCCTTTGCCAGTCGACGAACCATGTTCCCGCCCATCTTTCCTAAACCGATCATTGCAAGCTTCATAATCTTTATCCCATTATTGATGTCATAAAAAACGGATCACATTACTTTTAAATCTATAGAGCAATGTTCATACCAGCATAGTCTAATTTTATGACAATCACCTTTTGATCATCAAAGATTGTTTATTTATCGTGAATACAGCGTATATCTACACTGATTGAAGTAGTTGGTACACGTTATGCACAAAGAATATAAAACAATGATATAACAATAAAACAACATTTTTTAGCACTAACTTTGTGCGCTTATTGCAACTTTTATACAAATAGCTTATATAAACGTCCAAAGCAGTGCAGGAAAACATCCTCAAATGAGTCAATAAGGGAATAATATGATAGAAAAAACACTCACCATCGTCCTTGCAGGCGGAGAAGGAACACGTCTACAACCCCTAACAAAAATACGGGCAAAACCCTCTGTCCCTTTTGGTGGAAAATACCGCGTTATTGATTTCACATTATCGAACTGTTTGCATTCCGGTTTACGACGTATTCTTGTTCTGACGCAATACAAATCACATTCACTACAGAAACACCTCCGGGATGGCTGGTCTATATTTAATCCTGAACTCGGGGAATACATCACCCCGGTCCCCGCTCAGATGCAACATGGCAACAAATGGTATCAAGGGACCGCTGATGCCATTCACCAAAATAATTATTTACTAGAACGCAGTAATTCAGAATGGACTTTAATCTTATCGGGTGATCATATTTATCGTATGGATTATGCATCAATGTTGCAAACACACAAATCTCTTGGTGCCGATGCCACCATTGCCTGCATGAAAGTGCCTATAGCAGAAGCAAACCAGTTCGGCATCGTGACAACAAACGAAGAACAGCAAATAACTGAATTTCAGGAAAAACCCGAAAATCCCGAAGCCTGTGCAGATAACTCAATGTATGCACTTGCATCGATGGGCATTTATGTCTTTTCAACAAAGTTACTCATGAGCATTTTAGAACAGGATAGTCTGGATGAAAATTCAACCCATGATTTTGGTAATGATATTTTACCCAGGCTAATCAAAAGCCATCACGTATGTGCACATTATTTTGGGGAAACCAAAGGCCGGGTGTCTCCGGATAAATACTGGCGGGATGTCGGCACGATTGAATCATACTTCAATGCAAATATGGATTTATTAAAATCCATTCCGGCACTTGATTTATACCAAAATGACTGGCCCATCCGCTCTTACCAATCACAAACACCCCCTGCCCGTGCTGTTCCTGGTGAATCAGGTAACGAGGGTATTTTTATTAATTCAATATTATCAGGAGGAACCATTATTTCGGGGGGCAGTGTTTCACACTCCGTTCTATTTCAGAATATTTTTATTGGTGATGAGTCACAAGTTACTAACTCAGTAATATTTGATGGCGTTAAAATTGGAAAAAATGTCAGAATTAAAAAATGTATTATCGATAAAGGTGTGGTTATTCCTGACAATGAAGTTATCGGTGAGAATATAAATGATGATAAAAAGCGGTTTACCGTCAGCGAAACAGGAATTGTCGTTATACCGCAAGGTTATATGTTTAGCAGCCAAAAAGATGCTTAACGAAGTGCAAATTTTAGATAGTTCATCATCTCGATGCTAAATTCATCCTCTCCTTTATTTCAAAAGTGTGACTACGCTTTATATCGCTACACTTGAAAAAAGGCATAAAAAAGCAGCTAACACATACGTATTAACTGCTTGATTTGACTTACTAATATGGCACGCCTGGCACGATTCGAAGTGTGACCCGAGCTTGTGGAGCAAGATCAGGAAATAGCTAATAAAACTCGTAACAGGTTCCAGGTGCGACCGCTTGGTTAGTAGTTGAACCAAAAAAATATTAAATCATTTAAATTCAATAACTTAAATGGCTTCGCCCTCACCTTACTATCCGCCAACGTTCGCTGACACTCGTAGAACGTGTATTCAGCGCTACAAAATCATCATTAGACATCTTGTTATTACTAGTACTAAGTACTATACTTGGTGCGTGAGGATATTTAAGAATAAGGAATTCAATAGCTGGGCTAATAACCTAGGTATCTCGGATGAGGATATACAGGCAGCAGCAAAAGAAGTGGCTGCGGGTCAGCATGAGGCTTCATTAGGAAAGAAAGTTTATAAAAAACGGATAGCAATAGGTAATGCAGGTAAGAGTAGCGGTTCTCGAATAATAGTGGCCTTTAATATAGGTAACCATATGTTTTTTATATATGGGTTCGCTAAAGGCAAGAGAGC
>Ga0316208_1000300_pt1 | contig 65111 bp, 56 predicted proteins | sample 3monopyrite_MG_FD_204944 | JGI IMG/M metagenome (GOLD analysis project Ga0316208, IMG submission 204944) | Microbial mat bacterial communities from mineral coupon in-situ incubated in ocean water Damariscotta River, Maine, United States -... | ecosystem: Environmental > Aquatic > Marine >... | reverse complement strand
CCTCACGAATCGTTAAGATGCGGCCGTCCATCATATCGCTAGGTGCTACAAAATCGGCTCCTGCTTCAGCATGTGAGACAGACATTTCGGCTAAAATTTCACTTGTTTCGTCATTTAGTATAACGCCATCTGCTACGACTCCATCATGGCCATAACTCGAATAAGGATCTAGCGCTACGTCGGTCATTACCAACATTTCTGGACAGTTTTCTTTCACGGTTTTAATGGCCCTTTGCATCAAACCATCTGTATTAAGCGCCTCTGTTCCTTGATTGTCTTTTAAATTATCGGCCACCTTCACAAAAAGAAGTACACTTTTAAGACCTAATTTCCATAGGTCTTTTACTTCAATAGCGAGTTGGTCAAGACTCAATCTAAAGTAATTGGGCATAGAGGGAATTTCTTCTTTTACTCCTTTACCTTCCACCACAAAAAGTGGGACTAAAAAATCATTGGGTGATATAATAGTTTCGCGCACTATACTGCGAATAGCTTCTGAAGTACGTAAGCGACGATTTCTTCTTATTGGATACATAAATCTTCTGTGATCGAGTTGCAGTCGACACCTAATTTAATTTGATACTTTTTGTCCTCTCGACTGCACTCGACAGGATATTTTTTAAACCCAATTACGTGGATTTTTTAAAACTTCAACTAACTTTTCCTCATCACTACCTTCAGCCGGATGATGATCGTAGCGCCATTGTACATGCGGAGGAAGACTCATTAAGATGCTTTCTATTCGACCATTGGTTTTAAGTCCAAAGAGAGTGCCTTTATCATGCACTAAATTAAACTCCACATAGCGTCCTCGCCTAATCTCCTGCCAATCTCGTTGTTCATTCGTATAGGAGAGATTCTTTCTTCGCTCCACAATGGGCGCATATGCTTCTAAAAAGCTGTCTCCTATTTGGGTTACAAAGTTATACCAATCTTGCATACTTTGTGTATCGGTCTTTTTTAAATAATCGAAAAACAATCCTCCAATACCTCGACTTTCACCACGATGACTATTGTGAAAGTATTCGTCACAACGCGCCTTGTATTTTGGGTAAAAAGTTGGATCGTGTTTATCACAAGCCTCTTTACTAATTTGATGAAAGTGGACCGCATCTTCTTCGAATAAATAGTAAGGGGTTAAATCTTGACCGCCACCAAACCATTGATCTACAATATCTCCTTGACTATTGTACATTTCAAAATAACGCCAGTTTGCGTGTACAGTAGGTACATTTGGGTTTTTAGGATGAATAACCAGGCTTAATCCACAGGCAAAAAAATCGGCATCTTTAACGCCAAAATATTGCTGCATGCTTTCCGGAAGTTTCCCGTGTACCTCCGAAATATTGACGCCTCCTTTTTCAAAAACAGCTCCATTTTCGATGACACGTGTTCTACCTCCACCACCTTCTGGTCGTTTCCATAAATCTTGCTTAAATACTGCCTCTCCATCTATTTTTTCCAAAGCGGTAGTGATCGAATCTTGTAAGTTCTTTATGTAGGTAACGAATGTTTGTTTCATAAGGTTTTATTTCGGTAAATCTAGTTTGTTTTCCTGCTAAAAGGTATATAAATAGCACCTGCTTTCTTGTAATTAGATAAGAGCAATTCTACGATTGCCATCGCTGTATAGTATAAAAATCCGAGACAGATTGCGGTTTTGGGCACATCTAAAAATAAACCACCAGTTGAAAGGCTTTCGAAATAATAGTTTTCGCTTAAAAACGAATGAGTGAGCCCTCCATCGGGGACGTATTTGACCCCAAAAGCAACAACAAAAACCAAAATAAAGTAGATGAGCACGGCAATTACCGAATACAATACGTTTCGAGCTTTAATTGAAGCGGGAACATCGGCAAAGGCGAAACGCATGCGATTAAAAACGGCGATGAGATATGCTACGGGAATTATAAACCAATCATTCATACTAGCGGCAAAGGCCAGCGCAAAAATGCCGTAAAACGGAAAGAAAATTATGAAGGACCATTTCTTTGGGAAAACGGCCATAAAAACACCGCTGTGAACCATGATAAATTCGAAAGCCATTAACATTGCCATGGTTGAAATTTGACTCACTTGATTGGGTTCTGGATAGTACCACAACATAAAAAATCTCCATGCTATGATGAGGTTGAAAAACACACCGGTATACAAAAATGACTTGTCGTATTTTTCAATGATATTCATTATGAATTAGATGTTAATTTGCCATTAGGGGTCATTTCATTGCGGCTAATGAGTTTTATTGTCTCAGTGGTTGCGGCCGTAACGGAAAGCGGCAACACTAGTATAATTCCTATAACAGGAACCAGTAGAAGCAACATAAAAGGAATTCCATTTCCTATAGCAATCCCACTATGAGCGCGCACTAATTTAATGCTATCCTTATAGGTATAATGACGTTCTAATGTATAGTCCATATTTCCGAATCCAGCATAATAGGCTTGAACTAAAAATAGGAGAATGGATGTGAAAAAATTGACAACAGGAATAAAACTTAAAATCAATATCGGAATTGTAAAAAAGAGCTCCATTGCTAAGTTGCGGACGTTAATTCGAATTCCTCGCCATAACTGAGCAGAGAATGTAGTATTGCGATGATCGTGTATTTCTCCGAGCTGATGTGACTCAATTTTTTCTGATACAGGGCTCATAAATGGAGCACTTAGCGCCATGATGATATGCTTGTAGAGGATGAGTCCGATAGCAACAATAGCAACAGCCGAAATAAATTCACCTACGGCGTGAAAGGTTTTTGATCCCCATTCCCAAACCCATACTTTGTCTAGTAGAACAGCCAAATTATCGCTCCATCCCCAAGCAGCCAAACCGATAAGCGAAGCTGTTAGTAAACTAATGGTCATAGGTATTAAAAAATACTTCCATAGGCCCAACTTTGAAATAAGTTGAAGTGTTCCACTATATGCCTTGATACCTCGAAAAATATTTTTAAACATAACTAATCACTTATGTAAACAAGTTCGTCTTTATAATTTTGAATTTCCTCTAATTTTGAGACTTTTTGTGCGTTTTTTAGCCTTTTTTGAATCAAATCGACTATTTCTTCTTCATTTTTATCCAAATACTTAAAAAATAGCGCTCTCCCAATTTCATTATTACGAAGATCCATTGCTTCGTCTAAAAGCTCATTTTTCGTTGCTTTTTCATATAAAGTGGTTACTTTTTCTGTAAAAACGACACTTTTTTGACTGTTTTTGATCTTTTTACTAGTTTCTAGACAAATTAGAATATTCCATAATGCATGTCGAAAAGCATTTGCTTTATTGCTTTTATGATGACTATTCCCATAAAGATCGTTACAAATTTGAAAAGTTCGTTTTGTAGCGTTTAATGTTGGAACAACCAACAATGGATTTTTGAGAAATAGCCAACCAAATTGAAGCAGGCCTCTACTACTTAATCGTTTTATTCGAGACCATATTTTCACGTCTTTGGCTTGTATTCTTTAACCGCCTCAATAAAGGCACCTGCATTTTCTAAAGGAATATTTGGTAAAATCCCATGTCCGAGATTTACGATGTATTTGTCTTTCCCAAAGGCATCGATCATTTCGGTGACCATTTTCTTGATTTCTGAAGGCGGACTAAACAAACGAGTTGGGTCGAAGTTTCCTTGTAATGTAATTTTACCTCCTGTTAATTCTCGTGCCTTTTGTGGAGAACAGGTCCAATCTACACCCAATGCTGCTGCACCACTATTTGCCATAGTATCTAGGGCAAACCAACATCCTTTTCCAAAAGTGATTACATGAGTTTTGTGTTTCAATGCATCAATTATTTGCTGAATGTACTGCCAAGAAAAGGTTTGATAATCTGCCGGTGATAACATTCCTCCCCAGCTGTCAAATACCTGAACAGCATTCACTCCATGCTTTACTTTTTCTAAAAGATAGGCAATCGTTGTATCTGTTATTTTCTGAAGTAGAAGGTGTGCTGCTTCTGGCTGCGTAAAGCAAAATTCCTTGGCTTTATCAAAGTTTTTACTCCCTTGACCTTGAACACAGTAACAAAGAATAGTCCACGGACTTCCAGCAAAACCGATTAACGGAATTTCATTATTTAGTTTTTCTTTGGTCATGTCGATCGCATCCATCACGTAACCAAGCGTTTCTTTAACATCGGGAACAATCACACGATCCAAATCACTTGGTTTTTGGATAGGCTCTGGCAGCCATGGACCAAGACCAGGTTTCATCTCTACATCGATGTTCATAGCTTGCGGAATTACTAAGATATCACTGAATAATATCGCAGCATCCATTCCATATCTTCTAATAGGTTGCACCGTAATCTCGCTAGCCAATTCTGGAGTTTGACAACGTGTGAAGAAATCGTACTTCGCTTTAATTTCCATAAATTCAGGAAGGTAACGTCCTGCTTGTCTCATCATCCAAACCGGTGGTCGTTCCACTTCTTGACCCATAAGGGCACGTAGGAAAAGATCGTTCTTAATCATATTTTTTTAATGTTTTCGCTGCTTTGGCGATGACACTCTCTATAGTAGTCGCGTTCGCCGTTACGGTGTTACTAAAATAGTCTTTGGCAACTCCAGCCGTGGTTGAGCCTATACAAAAAGCTGGGTAATTGAATAAACGTTGATTCGAATCTAAATTTGCTTTTACAAAACTCGATACTCCGCTCGGGCTAAAAAACAATATTCCATCCCATTTTTGATGAAATTTCTGCCAATTTGGAGTTGTTTTATATGTTTTTTGTTCTAAAAAGTGAATTTTTTGACTTTTTAAGATATTTGGTAATTCGTCTCGGCGTTCGTTTCCGCAGAAATAGTAAAAAGTGTCATTTGAATGATTTTTTGCTATAAAAACGCCTAAATCATTCGAATTATCACTCATTTTCACCACATTTCGCCCATTTTCTTCTAAAAGCAATTTGGTTTTTGGTCCAACGCAAAAACAATTTTCAATAGTAACTTTTGATTGTACTAAAGATCGTACAGCGTTTTGACTAGTAAAAATGGCATTACTAATTTTTGAAGGAATTTTGACTGGTGAAAATTCAATTTTTATAGCGTCGTATTCTACAAAGGAAATACCCGTGTTTAATAATAATTCTTTTTGAGAAAGACTTAGTGTTTTTGTTGAAAGCACTTTCATCCCATTTCTTTTTTAATTTCTGCCATGAGAGATCTGCCGCCATTTTTCAATAATTCTAAAGCGCATTCCTCGCCAAAATTCTGGTAGTCTGAACTAGTTGTTTTGCGCTCGATTTCTAAGGAGATCTTACCATCTAGTGAAAGTAAGTTTCCTTTGAAATGAATTTCGTTATTATTGATTATCGCATAAGCACCAATTGGTGCTGTACAACCTCCTTCTAAAACTCGAAGAAATTCGCGCTCTACGTGTGTACAAATATGAGAATCGGTATCATTAAGTTGCGAGGTGGCTTCACGGCAAAAGGAATCGTTTTCCATAGCGACAATAACCATTGCGCCTTGTGCTGGAGCAGGAAGCATCCAATCCAAATTGATATGATTTTCTGGTAATATTTCGATTCGCTCTAATCCTGCTTTTGCAAATATTGCTCCACTCCAGTTATGGTCTTCGAGTTTCTGCAGTCGTGTATTTACATTACCACGTAGTCCTACCACTTCGTGGTGAGGATAACGATGTAACCACTGCGCTTTGCGCCGTAAACTTCCGGTTGCAATTGTGCAAGTGCTATTTGGATGAAAATTTCCTTTATGCACAAGTATGTCTTCACTTGATGCTCTTGGAAGTACGGCTGTTTGAATAATCCCTTTTGGCAACAGGGTAGGTACGTCTTTCATACTATGAACCGCAATGTCGACTGAGCCGTTAAGCATGGCGACATCTAAAGTTTTAGTAAATATACCAGTGATCCCAAGTTCGTACAATGGCTGATCTAAAACGATATCTCCTGTAGATTTAACAGGAACTAATTGAGTCTTATATCCTAACTTTTCTAGATGTGATTGTACTGTGTTTGCTTGCCACAGGGCCAACTCACTATCTCTGGTGCCTATGCGAATAACTCTATCCATTATTTTCTAGTTGAAAAATCGCTTGCAAGAGTTCTAGTTGTTGTTCAGTCTGTCCGTTGGCATTTTTTAGGTGATTCACCACTTGCGTGGTAATTTTCTGTATGATACGATCACTAATCACTTCAGCTTGATCGGTATCAAAATTTGAACGTTTTCTACGTTGATTGTCAATTTCACCCTCTTTAATTTCAGAAAGCTTTTCTTTTAATGCCTTAATTGTTGGGGCGAAGTTTCTATGTTGTGCCCATGTATTGAATTCGGTTTTAACTTCACTAATTATGGTTTCGGCTAAAGGAATTTGCGATTGACGATGCGTTAAAGTAGCATCGGTAACCTTAGAAAGCTCATCTAAATGAATAAGCGTCACTAGTTCATTTTTAGTAACATCGTTATCAACATTTTTAGGAATGGAGAGATCTAAAATTAGTAATGGCTTTTTTAAATGTAATAACGAATTGTTTATGGTTGGTTGTTGAGCACCTGTAGCCACAATAAGCACATCCGATTGAGCAATTTCACTTTGAATATTTGCGTAATCTTTAACTAATAGGTTAAATTTTCCGGCGATTTCTTCTGCCTTAACCCGTGTGCGATTTACGAGCGTAATATGATCATTTTGCGTATGTTTTATAAGATTTTCGCAGGTATTTCTTCCAATTTTCCCTATTCCGAAAAGTAAAATATTCTTTTCGGAAACATAAGGAACTCGAGCCAAAATATACTGAACAGCTGCAAAGCTAACAGATGTTGCTCCTGTAGAAATCTCAGTTTCGTTTTTAATTCGTTTACTTGCCTGAATTACAGCATTGCCTAAACGCTCCATAAAGGGATTAAGAATCCCCATTTTTTTTGATTGTTTGAGGCCTGTTCGCAACTGGCTAATAATTTCGAAATCCCCTAAAATCTGACTATCCAAACCAGTTCCTACCTTAAAAATATGCGAAATAGCATCTTGACCTTCATGCACATAAGCTACCTTTTTAAATTCTTCTAAGGTGCCTTGGGTATGTTTACAGAGTAATTGAATAAGCTGTGTTGAATTATTGGATACTCCGTATAATTCGGTACGGTTACAGGTAGAAATAACGCTTAAAGATGCAATACCCTCCTTTTTGGCTTGTTCAAGAATTGATTTTTGGGATACTTCTGAGATACTGAAATGACCGCGAATTTCCGCATCGGCTTTTTTGTAGTTAAGACCGATAGCGAAAAAAGTGCCTTCAGATGGCGTTGAAAAATGTGTTGAACCGTTTTTCATTTGAAATATGGGACAAAAGTAAGTTGTCTTGTATTTAAAAAATAACGCTATCCGTATCAATAGTATCGCTTCGAGCGAAAGAGGAAGCTAATTATGATATATATCAGCTAAATAGCGTATTTTAGGCATCTCATAGAGTGTTGATAGTTTAATTATTTAGAACAATTCTAAATAGAATTCTAAAAGTTATGGACGATATACAGACAAAAAGTATCGCTCGCGGTATTTACGAAGAAACATGTGTGGATGATGGCTTTTTTATTTTAAAATGTAATAATGAAAGCAATGGTTTTCAGTTATTTACGAGAGAAGTGAGTGCGGATTTTATTCAGTTTCATTTTTGCGTAAAAGGTGCAGCATCTTTTAGTTTCAATAACGGTAATTACAGATTACCTACGATCGAAAATACATCTCTATTACTATATAATCCCGAACGAGATTTGCCTATAGAAGTGTCTTTGCATCCAAATTCATGGGTATTGTCTGTTCTATTACCAATAAAAAAATTTCATTCTCTTTTCTCTACAGAAGCTCATTATATTACGTTTTTGAGTGAAGAAAACAAGGATAGAAAATATTACAAAGACGGCAAGATATCTCCCTCTATGGCAATTGTGCTCAACCAACTAGTAAATTACAATCTTCACCAATCTGTTAAACCATTATACTTTAAAGGAAAAGCGTATGAGCTGTTAAGCTTGTATTTTAACAGAGAGGAAGATGTAGATATCGCGCAATGTCCTTTTTTGGTGGATGAACAAAATGTAGCCAAAATTAAAAGTGCTAAAGAAATAATTATCGACAGAATGATAGAACCACCTACGCTTCAAGAATTAGCGGACGAAATTCAGTTGCCGATTAATAAATTAAAAGAAGGATTTAAACAAATTTATGGTGATTCTGTCTTTAGTTTTTTATTAGATTATAAAATGGAAGTGGCAAGGCAACTCCTAATTGGAGGAGGGTACAATGTAAATGAAGTTGGTCTTAAGGTAGGTTATAGCACAGCCAGTCATTTTATTTCCGCATTTAAAAAGAAATTTGGAGTAACGCCTAAGAAGTTCGTGATGGGATCTGCTAAATAGATATGCAGAACTTTACCATCTTTTTAAGAAACCTTCGGAGTGCGAATTGTATTTTTGTTTGACTGAAAAACCAACAATGAAAAAAGGAGTTCTTCTCGTAAACCTGGGCTCACCAGATAGCACCAACCCTAAAGACGTAAAAAAATACTTAGATGAGTTTCTCATGGACCCTCGAGTGATCGATGTGCCTAAATGGGCCAGAATTTTGCTGGTTCGAGGAATCATTTTAAATACAAGGCCCAAAAAATCGGCCGAAGCGTATGCAAAGATATGGTGGGAAGAGGGATCGCCACTAATAGTACTCTCAGAACGTTTAAAGAAAAAGGTACAGGAAAAAGTGAATGTACCAGTTGCTTTAGCCATGCGATATGGGTCGATGACATTGAAGAAAGGATTGCAGGAGCTGATAGATCAAGGAGTAACCGAGGTCAAAACAATTCCGTTGTATCCGCAATTCGCCATGGCAACAACCGAAACCATCGATGTTAAGGTCGACGAATTGGTCGCCGAGTATTTTCCACAGTTAAAAATTACGCGCACACCGGCATTTTATCACAAAGAAGAATATGTAAAGGTGCTAGCTGAAAGTATTAAAGAGCAGTTAGACGGTCTCGATTATGAGCATTTGTTATTTAGTTATCACGGTGTTCCTGAGAGACACATTAGAAAGAGTGATATTACGAATGGTAATTGTAAAATGGACGGAAAATGTTGTTTTAAAATGGGTTCTAAACAACATGAGTTTTGTTATAGACATCAATGTGAAATTACAACTGTAAACGTGGCCAAATATTTAGGATTAAAACGCGACACATATTCTACCACCTTTCAGTCTCGTCTGGGCTTTGATCCGTGGTTACAGCCTTATACCGATCGAACCATTGAGCGTATGGGCAAAGCGGGTATAAAAAAATTAGCAATAGTGACACCTGCTTTTGTGAGTGACTGTTTAGAAACGCTCGAAGAAATCGCCATGGAAGGAGAAGAGATTTTTCATGAAGTGGGAGGAGAAGAATTCACAACCATTCCTTGCTTAAATGACCGAGACGATTTTGCGCAATTATTGGCTAATTGGATTGAAGAATGGCGCATTGTGAACATTGAAAATGCGATTGCATAAATGACGAATAAAGCGACACGATTAGGGACTCAACCTATTAGCAAACTACTGATTCAACAAGCAGTTCCAGCTTCAATAGGTATACTGGTAATGAGCCTTAATATGATTGTCGATACAATTTTTGTAGGACGGTGGATAGGTTCTTTGGCCATATCCGCCATCACAGTGGTTGTGCAGCCAACCTTTTTTATTGCAGCTATCGGTTTGGCTCTAGGAATTGGAGGAAGTTCGGTTCTTTCAAGGGCCTTAGGAGCAGGAAATCATGAAAAAGCCTTGAAGGTATTTGGGAACCAAATCACACTTACTTTTACCATATCAGGAACCTTGGCAGTTTTGGGACTCATATTTCAAGATAGATTAATCGAATTTTTTGGTGCCGCGCCTGCTTTTAAAGAGTTAGCACTCACGTATTATAGAATTGTACTTTACGGGATTGTTATGTTATCGCTATGCATGATGGGTAACAATGTGATACGAGCCGAAGGAAAACCAAAATTCGCCATGTATGCTATGTTGCTCCCTGCATTAGGCAATATTTTAATGGATTATGTTTTAATAAAATTCTTTGGTTTTGGTATGGAAGGCGCTGCTTGGGCAACTTTTATAAGCTATGGTATTTGCTTCTTGTTTATTTTTTGGTTTTTTATTTTCAAGAGTGAGCTGCGATTAAAAGTTACTTCTTTTTTTCTTGATAACACCTTGGTAAAAGAAATTGCTGGATTAAGTTTTGTTACATTGGCGCGTCAAGGAGTAATTGCTATTTTGGGAGTACTACTTATTCGGGTATTGATTGCTCAAGGTGATGCTTTGGATGTTGCAGCTTATGGAATTATTAGTAGAATGTTAATGTTTGCTCTATTTCCAGTTATAGGGGTAAATCAAGGATTTTTACCCATTGCAGGGTATAATTATGGCGCTAAGAATTATGAACGTGTAAGGGAATCTATAAATACGTCTATTAAGTATTCTGGAATTGTTGCGTTAATAATGTTTGCGTTAATTATGTTATTCCCTTCGTCTATTGTTTCGCTGTTTGTTAGCAACGCCGATAATTTGGATGCCGAAACACTCGCTAATAATCAGGAAATATTAAGACGAACACCAAATGCGCTTCGTTGGGTTTTTGCCGCAACTCCGGTAATTATTATTCAATTGATTGGAACATCCTACTTTCAGGCCATCGGTAAAGCTACACCTGCCTTATTATTAGGACTTACAAAACAAGGATTTTTCTTAATCCCATTACTTCTAATTCTCCCTCAATTTTTAGGCGTTTTAGGTGTATGGATTTCTTTTCCAATTGCCGATGTCCTATCCACAATTGTCACAGGATATTTTTTAAACAAAGCAGTTAAAAAAGAACTCCGAATATCAGAACCATTGTGACCAAGGAATTCGGCTTAATAGTAAGATAAATGCTAGCGTATAGAAAATAGCTAGTACTTTGAATTTAGGCTTTGACACCAATTTTTTCTTATGTTTTGAATAGCCAACTGTAATAAGTATAACCACCAAAATCATTACTGTTGGATGCTCAACTGCATTCAATCTAAGCACAGAATCTTTCATAACCGCGCCCATTCCATTATTGGTAATAGATTGTAATCCAAGAGGAGAGACGAAGAATAATATTAAACCAATAAGTAATTGAAGGTGGGTCACAATTAATCCAAATAAAGCAATTCGGAAATCTTTGGGTTGGTATTCTTTATTTCCAAATAATCCAATTATAGAATTGATAGTCGCTAAAAAGATGACTAAGACTACTAGATAAGCCCAGTAAGAGTGTAAAAATTGAACGGTAGTGTACATAGAAAATCAATATTGGTTTTTTCAAAGGTAGGAATAAAGCATAAAAAAACCGCCCTGAAAAAGGGCGGTTTTACTATATATGAAGTAGGTTTAGTTAAAGATGTAACGTAATCCAACTTGCATTTGCCATCTTGAAGATTGAATACCACGGTCATCCAATTGCTCGATGTCGTTTCCAATAACATTTCCAGCATCATCCAATTCCAACAAGCTTTCGTTAAAGCTAAATACAGGATCTGGTCCACCAGTAACAGTTGTCAACGGACTCACGTTTCGTTGAACAAAGGCGCGCTGTCCCCAGTCTTGGTTAATTAAATTGGTAAAGTTGAAAATATCGACAGACGCTTGTAAGGTGTGTTTCTTGTTTCCAACATTAATAGAGAAGTCCTGTAGGAACTTTAAGTCAATAATGTGGTTCCAAGGACCTCTTGCCCCGTTGCGCTCAGCATATTGCCCTCTGCGACTGCTCAAGTAGTCATCTCTTTCGATAAAGTCGTTTAATAACGCCCATTGTCTTGCTTGTTCTGTAGCATCTCCAGAAAGTGTAATTTCATTTGGACCGGCTGGAACATACATTAAGGCATTGTCACGAGAATCGTCATTTAATAAGTCACGCCCTTCATTGTAGGTATAGCTAAAAGGAGTTCCTTGTGTTCCTTCATAGAATAAGCCAATGGTGGTTTTCACATTCTCATTCCAGGCAAACTCGTACGAAGCATTGGCCGAAATTCTGTGTCCTAATGAGAAATCAGATCTTGAACGAGGAATGTTCGAGTTCTTTCCATTTACAGTTTGGATATTTCTCCACTGTGAACTATTCTGAGAAGAAGTTCCTTCGAAAATCTTTTCAGATTCACCGTACGAATAAGATACTTGACCTTGAAAACCATTTTGGAATGGTTTACGTAATGTGAAGGTAGCGTTGTAAGCAAAACCTTCTCCTGTGTTAGATGCCAAAATAATTCTTCCGTAGGTATCGTCTACCTCATCTCTTCTGTCATAAATTGGACGTGTATCCGCACCATTAAGAGTTCCTACAGGCCCTCTTAAGTTGAGGTTTTCATAATAGATATCGGTAATGACATCGGTATATAAGAAATCGGCACTAGCAATTAATCCCCAAACAGGTAGTTTTTGGTCAACTCCAATATTGTATTTCATTACCTGTGGTAACTTGAAGCGCTTCTCAAATAAATCGATGTTTCCACCTACAGCACCTGAACCTGGCGCGGGATCTTCAAATTGATTGTTAATGTCTGCTTCAAAAGGCTGTCCAAATTCAAAGTTAAACCCACCAGTTACACCATTGTTGTTGTAGGTTCCTCCAGGCCATACTAAAGGTACTCTAGAAGTAAATACTCCAACACCCCCACGTACTTGGGTTTTGTTATTGTCTTTTACGTCCCAGTTAAATCCTAGTCTAGGAGAAAGGTGTAATCTAGAGTCAATTCCTTGACCTACACGGGCTCCTTTTAGGTCTTTTCCTGCATTCTGTAGTAATCGTACCGTTCTTGTATTAAAGTCTTCATTGGTTCTGCCATCTTCCCAGTAAGGAACATCAGCACGAATACCGTAGGTGAATTTGAAGTTACTGGCAAATTCGATTTGATCTTGAAGATAAACTGCACCTTGCGTTAGTTTGAACTCAGCAGCACCTGCAGATTCGTCACCAACCGCTCCGTTTCCTAATAAAGAATATCCGTGTTGGTAAACATCGGCATCTTGACCAGTTAAAAATTGATTTAAACCAGAAGAAAGTAAATTTCCATCATCATCAAACTGATCTTCGAAAGTATAATCTCCGTAGTTAAACGCGAAGAACAAGTTCTTTACTTTGGTATGTTCAACGTTTACCCCTACAGTGAACGTATGCTTCCCAGAGTAGATCTCCATATTATTATTGAATGTGAATACATCAACGTCTAACAAGTTAGCAGTGGAAAAAGGTTCAGAACCAAAAGAGATTGTACCATTTCCATCTTGAATATCAACCGTTGGAAACGGACTTCCTGAAGGATCACGATCGTCACGAACGGTTGTATAACCTAAAACCATTTTATTGGAAACTTTATTACTAAAGTTTGAGTTCCACTCTAAAGCTGTAGAGTTAGTAGTAGATTCAAATTGCTCAGATCCGTTAATGAATCCAATATTAAAATCTCCAGAATTACGCGCCTCTAAGTTATCTGCTGTCACTAATCCATGACGTAAAGAGATTTTGTTATTGTCGTCTAAGTTCCAGTCAATTTTAGCAGTGAACTTATTACTTTCTAGTGTTCTTGTGTTGTTTGCAAATCCTCCTGGATTGAAACCGTAAGTAGATTGTAAAAAGTTACTTAAAGCATTAATATCATCCAATGACGAACGCCCTTGGTAATTGCTAAAGTTAAATGGCTGAGGTGTCTCGTCTTCTTGACGCTCATAATTTACGAAGAAGAATAACTTGTCCTTGATAATAGGTCCTCCAACACGAAGTCCGTAGGTTAGGGCAGAGAATTCGTCCAACTTTTCTCTTTCTTCATCTTCACCTACTAAATCTGGTGGAGTTTTTCCTGCAAGACTCTCGTTTCTTAGGAAACTATAAGCAGAAGCTTCTATTTCATTTGTACCTGATCGTGTTACAGCACTAACAGAACCACCAGAGAAACCTGATTGACGTACATCGAAAGGAGCGATATTCACTTGAAAGCTCTCAATAGCATCTACAGACAAAGGATTTACTCCTGTTTGTCCACCGTTGGTTCCTGATCCAGCAAGTCCAAATACATCATTGTTAACAGCTCCATCAATATAAATCGCATTATAACGGTTGTTTTGACCACCTAATGAGATAGAGAATCCGTCGTCTCCTTCAGTTAACTGAGCTTGTGGTGTAACACGAACGAAATCTGCAATAGATCTGGATGCTGCTGGTAAGGTTAAGATATCTCTTTCAGTAATGGTAGTTTCAGTACCAGTACGATTACTGTCAAATACGTTGTTTCGTTGTGCGGTAATTACTACTTCCTCCAAAGCACTCGCTGACTCTGAAAGAGCCGCGCTCACTTTTTTAGAATCTCCTAACTGAAGGAATAAGTTAGATTCTGCGTAATCTTGAAAACCAACGTAAGTAATGGTTACGGTATAAGGTCCACCGGGTCGCATGTTCGGAAGACGGTAAAACCCGTCAAAATCTGAAATTGCACCATACTTTGTTCCCGATGGAACATGGATGGCTACAATGTTAGCGCCAGGAAGCGGTTGCCCCGCGTTGTCTAGCACCTTTCCATTAATGGAGGAGGTGGTGAGACCCTGCGCCTGTGAGGTTAACATCCCTCCTAAAAGGATAGCAAGGAAAAGTAATAATTTTTTCATACAAGTGTGTTTAATTGTTATTGTTCGGCAAAATTATCCTTTTGTTAGGTTTTGAACATTGGTCAAGTGTTAAGAAAACGCTAACAAATTAAGGATATGAAAAGTTAAAATAATTAACTAGAATATAGTAAGTAACTGATATATAATTAGTAACAGCTTATTAACAGAAGAGTGTTAATAGGAAATACAGTCTAGTTGTTCTTTAACAGGAGAAATCGTGTTAAAATATGCCTCATGGTAGGTCGAATCAAGGGGCTTGGACGCAGGTAAATCTTGTTTAAACGGGTCTACTTGCTTACCGTTTTTCCAGAAACGATAACATACGTGATTACCACTAGAACTACCGGTGCTTCCAACATAACCAATAACATCACCTTGTTTCACATATTCGCCAACGCGAGATTTACGACGACTCATGTGTAAGTATTGTGTTTCATAGGTGGTATTATGTCTAATTTTTACATAGTTGCCGTTACCACCTCTCCGTTCAGATTTAGTAACTACTCCATCGGCAGTCGCCAAAATGGGTGCACCGTAGCTAGCAGCAAAATCAGTTCCTTTATGAGGTTTGACGCGATAACCATAATGCGCTATACGTCTTCTTAAATTATATTTTGAGGAGATATAACTGAGCTTTACCGGAGATTTTAAAAAAGCACGTCTTAAATTATTGGCTTGTTCGTCGTAGTAATCAGATTGTACTATTGTACTGTCTACGGGAGTTGTAAAATTAAACGCATAAAGTGATTTCCCACGGTGTTCAAAATAGGCAGCTTTGATTTCATCGATACCCGCAGAAATAGTATCGTTAAGAAATTTTTCAGTGTAGATTACTTTAAAATTATCTCCTTCTTGTAGATGAAAAAAGTTAACAGTCCATGCATAAATATTTTCTAGCTTGTAGGTCATTAACTGACTAATGTTGTTCTCATCCATAGTTTGGGAGAGGGACGAGGTAATTACACCTGAAGCTTCTTTTTCTATAAACTTAACAGGTTTTTTCCGGTTGTAAACTTGAATAGAATCCCGCAAATCTACTACTGCATAGTCCACTTTGTTGTACTCGTAAATAAATACCTGAGTTGTATTAATCGTGTCTTTAGAATTCAGCAAAACAAATGGTTTCCCCATCCGAATTCTGCGAACATCGAAGCTATCTTTAAAAGTTGTAGCTACTTCAAATATCTTTGAATTAGAAACACCATTTGCGTCTAGAATACCACCAAAAGTATCCCCAGATCGAATGGTATCACGCACCACGTTAAATTGATCTAAAATAAAACCGTATTCTTCTACTGCAACCGGAATTTCGATAATAGGATCTTCAACAATATCTTCTTTAGGATCTTCGGTACAGCCACCAATGAATAATAGAATAGGGATAAAATAAATTAGGTGTTTCAAGATATGTAAGTATAAAGGCTAAACGTTTTCTCCCCAGGTTTTACGTTCCTGCTCAGTCCAAACATCTGGGAAAAAGATTCGCTTTTGATACTTTGGGTGCATATATTTTGCCCAATCACTTCCTCCTGTGGCTTCGCCAGGTTCGTTCCCTTCATTAATATACTTCTTGGCAGTATTATAATGGGACATCACCCATTTAATATTCACCGTATGATCGTAATGACGCATCGCATCTCTTAACTTAGGATCATTTTGTACAGCATCGGGGAGCTTTTTAAATGTCGCGTACAAATTTATGGTATTATACTCTTTTGTGAACGCTATAAACTCATTTTTATACTTCTCTTCGAACGCTTTTAACAAATAGCTCTTCTTTCCTGTTTTATAATCTTTACCGGCGGCTTGCCAATACAGGTGCTCTAATGCATGTTCATACGGTGTGTTTCGATCGATGTTATCACGAAAACGGGCGTCGATTAAATTGATAAGATCGGTGGAAGCGAATTCAATCTTTCGGTATTGACCGCTTTGAAAACCACTAGCAGGAGTCAATGTCATTCTAAACTTGAGATATTGCTCTCGTTCCATTCCTTCACTCATAATATCGAAAGAAGAAGTGAGCATATCGAAATATCTACTAACTCTCATTAATCGTTCGGAAAAAAACTGCGCCGATAATTGTGGATGGTGAGATACTTGCTGAATCTCCCACAAAATCATTTTAAATAGTAGTTCATTTATTTGATGGTACATTATAAATACCATCTCATCGGGTAATTCAGTTCGCTGCGTTTGAAGGTTAAGTAGTGCGTCCGTTTGAATGTAATCCCAATACGTAATGGGTTCGGAATACAGTAGTCCTTCTAAATGATCGTCCAGATTTTGGTCTATTGCCGCGTATTTTTGTTGTAATTTCTCTAAAAGTCCTTTGGTTTCTGGTGTTAGCTCCATGGTTTTTTTTAATCCATAATAATTTCAAAAGGATGTTGCAGTCCTTTGTACTCAGTTAAAGAAGCTTTTAGCGATCCTACCGCTAAACTTGCTTTAATTAAAACAGGCATTTTATTTCCGTCATCGGTAACCCAAACAGTAAGGCTTTCTTTTTCTTTAAAAACACGACCCGCTTGTACATACGGACGAAATTTTAATGTTCGCACTTTTCCAAATTTAGTACGAAGCGTTTCTCTGCCTAAGAACTTTAAACGGAATTTGTAGTTTTCTTTATCAAAAAACATATTCATGTCTATAGTATCGCCTTCATTTAAGTGGTCTACATCTAGACGATTGCGAAGATAGTAAAAGGCCGAAACCATATCTTGCGCGTCTTGCGGAAAAGCGAAATTTCCTTTGGTGCTTCTTTTTTTGTCATGCACCAGCGCTTTTTTGGATGTATGATCAAAATCAATTTGAATGTCTTTCGTATGGCCTCCTTCGTCAATCTTACGAATAAATCGATACGGAATGTCTTTATCTTTATCTACATACGATTGATAGTCATCTTCTACTTTAAAAAACACTTTTGAGAATCCAGTCGTTTTTCCAAAACCTTTGATGTGATATACATCCATTCCGTTTAATACAGCATCATCTACTTCCAAGGTTGCATACCCAGCGGTAACAAAACCATAATGCACTCTAAATTTAAACCACTCACCATCGCCATAGGATTTCTCTTGAGACCATCCAAGGCTCACAGCGCATAACATTACTACAATTACTATCTTTTTCATTTTTTTGATTTAGGGACTTCCAATTACTGAAATTACAAGGATTGTTCCAAAAATAAAGTCATTTAGTAATTAGACGATTTAAACCGAATATCGTTGCGTTATTAAAGCGTCCCTCTTCGCGCTTGTTGTCGTTCAATAGCTTCAAACAAAGCTTTAAAATTACCAACACCAAATGACTGCGCACCTTTTCGTTGAATAATTTCAATAAACATGGTAGGTCGATCTAAAACATTGTTGGTAAACAACTGCAACAAATATCCCTCTTCATCACGGTCAATTAGAATTCCGTGTTTTTTTAAGACCTCAACATCTTCATCGATCTCTCCAACGCGTTCCAATATGTCATCGTAATAGGTGTCTGGTACATATAAGAACTCAACTCCACGGTCACGCATGGCAGACACTGTTGCTACAATATCATCGGTTGCTAATGCTAAATGTTGTACACCCGCTCCATTATAAAAATCGAGATATTCTTCAATTTGAGACTTCTTTTCAGCTTCGGCAGGCTCGTTAATTGGAAATTTGATTCTACCATTTCCATTACTCATTACCTTACTCATTAAGGCCGTGTATTCGGTTGAAATATCATCGTCAGCAAATGAAATAATTTGCGCAAATCCCATTACTTCTGCGTAAAATTTACACCATTTATTCATTTCATTCCACCCAACATTACCTACAATGTGATCAATAAACTTGAGGCCTACGGGTTCTGGATTGTAATGTGACTCCCATTTTTCAAAACCTGGAAGGAAGATTCCATTGTAATTTTTGCGTTCAACAAAGATGTGCACTGTTTCGCCATAGGTATAAATACCAGATTTAATAACATGCCCAAACTCATCTTCTTCTTTGGTTGGCTCCAAAAAGGGTTGAGCACCTCTTTTAGTAGTTTCTTCAAAGGCTTTTGTTGCATCTTCAACCCAAAGAGCGATTACCTTGGTTGCATCTCCGTGTTCTTCCAAATGTTTATTGATAGCTCCACCTTTATTTAATGGAGATGTGAGAACAATTCTAATTTTGTCCTGTTTGATTACATAAGATACTCGATCCTTAACTCCAGTTTCTAAACCGGCATAGGCTTCAGATTGGAATCCGAACGCGCTTTTATAATAATGTGCGGCTTGTTTTGCATTCCCCACATATAATTCTACATAATCGGTACCGAGTAGCGGCAGAAAGTCTTCGGCATCGCTAAATAGCTTTTTTAAACTGTATTCTGTATTCTGTAAATCTTTTAAATTTTTTATTTCTTTTGCCATTGTTGTATGTTTTTAAGTGGTGTATAGTTATTCTGAAAAAAAATAAATAACACACTTACCACATGGCTCTTAAATGAGCTGTTATCTTCATTTGTTTTATCATTCCTCTAGCCAACTTTGATAATAGGTTTCATCTGCAATTTTCAAAGCTTCTTCGGTTACCTGTAGCGGTTTAAAGGTGTCGACCATAACAGCTAACTCGTCGGTTTTGACTTTTCCAATACTCCGTTCGGTTGCACCTGGATGAGGGCCGTGTGGGATGCCAGCTGGATGTAATGAGATATGACCAGCATCTACGTCATTTCGACTCATAAAATCACCATCTACATAATATAACACCTCGTCACTATCAATATTGCTATGATTATAAGGTGCTGGAATACTATCTGGATGATAATCATATAATCGAGGACAGAAAGAGCAAACTACAAACGCGTCGGTTTCAAAAGTTTGATGCACCGGTGGTGGCTGATGTATTCGTCCAGTTATTGGTTCAAAGTCATGAATAGAGAAGGCGTAGGGATAATTAAATCCGTCATAACCCACCACATCAAAGGGATGCGTTGCATAGGTCATTTCAATAATCTCATCTTGCTTTTTTACTTTAATAAGAAAGTCGCCCTTTTCGTTATGTGTCTCCAAAGTTTGCGGCTTTCGTATATCACGTTCACAGAATGGAGAATGTTCTAAAAGCTGCCCAAACCAGTTGCGGTATCTTTTAGGTGTATAAATTGGTCTGCGTGATTCTACAATGAAAAGACGATTGTCTTTGTCATTAAATTGTAATTTGTATATAACGCCTCTTGGAATCAACAAATAATCTCCATATCCGAACTCAATATTCCCAAGATGCGTTCGTAATGTCCCCGTTCCTTTATGAATGAATAGGAGCTCATCGGCATCGGTGTTCTTATAAAAGTAGTCGTCTTGAGACTCTTGAGGAGCAGATAGAATAATGCTGCAATCGCTGTTGGTCAAAATGGTTTTGCGACTATCTAAGTAATCCTTTTCGGGCGGAACTTGAAAACCGCGAAAGCGATATGATTTTATATTATTGTGTAAAGCTACTTTTGGAGCTACTGAGTATTGTTTGCCAATAGACTTAACCTGAGTAGGTCGATGTTCGTGGTACGAATTGGTGTACATACCGTCGAATCCTATGGTGCCAAAAAGTTGTTCGGCATAAAGACTTCCGTCGGGTTTCCGAAATTGAGTATGACGCTTGGGTGGAATACTACCCAAAGAATGATAAAAGGGCATACGTTTTTGATTTATATTGGTACTGGTTTGTGCAATAGAAAGATAACTTTCTAATAACGCTCTTTAAAGATACACGTTTTTAAAAAGAGAATGCACTTATTCTGGGTTCCTTTTTATAAGGAAAGCAAGGTGACACAACAGGTATTGCCAGGGAGTATTTGCCATCGTTCAAATATCGGAATTTTTTTTGAATTAAAACCAAAACCCGATGGTGACATACCATGCATCACTATCGCTTTCTGGAGAAAACGAATATTTAAGAGATACAGGGCCTAACAAGGTCTCAAGTCCGTAGCCAATGGCATAACCATGATAATCTATTTCTCTAATCCACTCACCTGTGCCAAATAAGTTGTCATCTACATTCGCAATATTGGTAGAAAAATTTAAATGGTTTTTCCGAGCGAATTCCCAGTCTAATGTTAGAGACGATTTAAGATAGGTGTCGCCTCTAAGACTGAGGGCATCAAATCCGTAAAAAGGGATTACATTATGCAAAGACTTATATCCGTACCCTCCTAGGAAAAAGTCAAACGATGTTGTATTTCCATCATCAATTTTTACACCACCTTCTGTGCTTACAATAGCTGTGAGTTGTTCACTAAAAGAGTGTGCATAGCCAGCTTTTGCGGTAGCGATTGAAAAAGGCTCAAAATCTTCATTTTGACCTTGAGCAAATAAGTGATATTGAAAATTTCCTTCAAAAAAGATTCCACTCTTGGGAAAATAAACATTGTCGAAACTATCATATTTCAACATTCCAAAAGCACTGTAGTAATGCGAGTCTTCGAACAACGTTCTCGGCTCGTTATCTTCATCAATTCCAATCGTTTCTGAAAGATATTTTAGCCATTTATGTTGTGCTCCAAGTCTTAATAAAAAAGTTCGTGCGAAAACAGTCTGCGCGAATAACTGATTGGTAAGATCTGTGTATTCTAGTTCAATTTTGTTGACTGTAGGATCCATGCCTTGACCTATTTCTGGCGCTACAAAAGTAGTTGCCACATCTTGGTCGAAAAAATTAAATCGTGAAGACAAGCCTACACTCCAATAGTATCCTTTATCGATATAGTAATCAAAATTATATCGAATGTTGTCACCAGCTATAAAATCGAAAGAGGCAACATCATTGTTGGTAAGGAGTCTTTTAGCGGTTAAGTTTATTAAAGCACCTGTTCGAAATAAGTCATCGTAATGCGCACCCAATCTTAGCAGTAACCGTGAATTACTTTCAATTACATCGAAAATCAAACTGTATTCGGCATCATTATCTGAGTCTTCTATCAAACGATAATCAATCCCGTCAAAATTTCCTGTAGCAGATAGGTTATTTATACCTTCACTCAATGCTTGGTAACTAATTTGAGATGGTGCTTTTAATTTGAGTTTACCTAAAATATAAGACCGGGAATAATTATCGTTACCGCGAATTACTACATTTTTTATATAGAGGGATTGGTTGTTATTGAACGTTACTTTCTCTGACGCGACCTTAATTTGTCGACTTGCAACTTCTTGCAATTCATTTTCTAACTTTTGAGCTGCGTTTTGTCCCGATTGTATAATCTTACGACCTTCACTAAAACTCACAACATTGAATTCATCAATTTCGGGATTAATATATATGTTAGTTTTCTCTTGTTTCCCGCGCATAGCTTCGATGGTTCGGTAATTATTAATTTGAACCAACACTTCAACGGCTGAACCTAATTGAGCGCGATCTCGTAGTTCATCTTGAACATCTACCCCAATGATAATATCTGCTCCCATGGCCTTTACTTGATTAATAGGATAGTTATTGGTCACACCACCATCTACATAAATGGTATCATTAATTGTTACTGGACTGAAAAGAGAAGGTAAGGCCCCACTTGCCGATATGGCTCGAGGCAAATAACCTTTATTTAATATAACCTCTTGTCCATTTTCTATATTGGTAGCAACACAGAAAAAGGGGATGGGTAACTTATTAAAATCTTCGATGTTTTGAACATGTGCTAATAGTCTAGAGAGCAAATTATAAACGTTTTGCCCTTTGGAAATTCCAGAAGGGAAACCAACTTTGAAATCGTCAAATGGTAAGGTAACGGCATACCGCTGGCCATCTTCTTTTTCATAAAATGTTTTTGCTTTTCTAGGAACTTCGTCTCTTATAAGCGTCTCAAAGTCTAATACATTAAAAATGGAATCTAACTGATCTGCTTTATAACCAGCAGCATACAAACCGCCAATAATAGCACCCATGCTAGTTCCACCTATATAGTCGATTCTAACGCCTGCTTTTTCTATTTCTTTTAAGGCACCAATATGGGCAAGTCCTTTGGCTCCACCGCCGCTTAGAACCAATCCAACTTTTAGATCACGCGCTCCCTTTTCCTGTGCAATCGTCGTCGCAGAAAAAGTCAATATTAATATGTAGAGAATGTATTTCATAAATACATATAGTACTAGCGTGATTTAAATTGTTCTCATTTCTGAAAATGAGTAATGATTTTTTGAGCTCGACTTGCTCCTACCACTTTTTCTAAGGCATCAAAACTGGCTTCTTGTATCCGTTTAGTGCTTTTAAAGTGTTTGAGCAATTCAACAATGGTTTTTTCTCCAATACCTGGAATACTTTCAAGGCTTGTGTTTAACGCATCTTTGCTTCTTTTATTTCGGTGAAATGTGATTCCAAATCGATGAGCTTCATTTCTTAATTGTTGAATTATTTTTAAGGTTTCACTCTTTTTATCCAAATAGAGCGGAATAGGATCTTCAGGATAAAACAATTCTTCTAACCGTTTTGCGATTCCTACAATTGCAATTTTGCCACGTAATTCTAATAAATCCAAGCTTTTTAAAGCAGAAGACAATTGACCCTTACCCCCATCTATGATGATTAATTGCGGCAAGGGTTGCTCTTCTTCAACTAATCTTTTATAGCGGCGGTACACCACTTCTTCCATCGAGGCATAGTCGTCTGGTCCTTCTACTGTTTTGATATTGTATTTGCGGTATTCCTTTTTACTGGGCTTACCATTTTTAAAAACTACACAGGCAGCAACAGGATGCGTTCCTTGTATATTACTGTTGTCGAAACATTCTATGTGTCGAGGTTCTTCAGAAAGGCGAAGATCTTTTTTCATCTGAGCCATGATTCTATTTTCATGCCGATCTGGATCTACAATTTTAGCTTGCTTAAAACGATCCATTCTAAAGTACTTGGCATTTCGAAGTGATAAATCAAGAATGTGTTTTTTATCACCTAGTTTAGGAACATGCAATTTAACGGCATTCCCCAGATCTATCGGAAAAGGAACATATATCTCCTTGGATTGGGAGTTAAAACGTTGCCTTAATTCCACAATAGCCAACTGTAACAATTCGGCGTCACTTTCGGCTAGCTTTTTCTTTATTTCTAACGTATGCGATCGAATAATCGCTCCAAAAGAAATCTGTAAGAAATTGATATATGCATAACTTTCGTCCGAAACAATGGTGAATACATCAACGTTGGTAATTTTAGGGTTAACCACTGTTGATTTAGCCTGGTAATTTTCTAGAATGTCGATCTTTTCCTTGATGCGTTGGGCATCTTCAAATTCAAGACGTTCCGAATGCCCCTTCATTTGCTGCTTGAACGTCACGAGCGAAGCTTTAAAATTCCCTTTAATAATGTTGCGTATGGCCTCTATGTTTTCTTGATATTCGGTTTCCGAATACTTGTCTTCGCACGGACCTAAGCAATTTCCTAAATGATATTCTAGGCAAACCTTGTATTTTCCGGCACGTATTTTATCGGCGGCCAAATCATAATTACACGTGCGTAATGGATATAACCCCTTAATTAAATCAAGAAGGGTATGCACCGTTTTCATACTGGTATAAGGACCAAAATATTCGCTCCCATCTTGAATAAAGCGGCGTGTTGAAAAAACCCTCGGGAATCGTTCATTTTTTATACAAATCCAGGGATACGATTTGTCGTCTTTGAGCAACACATTATACCTAGGCTGATATTTCTTGATGAGGTTATTTTCTAATAATAACGCATCTGTTTCAGTATCGACAACAATATGTTTTATGTTCGCTATTTTTTTTACTAATAAGCGCGTTCTGCCATTGTCGTGTTGTTTGGTGAAATAAGAATTTACCCGTTTCTTCAAATTTTTTGCCTTGCCTACATATAGTAACTTCTCGTCCGCATCATAATATTGATAGACGCCCGGAGCATTAGGAAGCGTAGCAATTTGAAGTTTAACAGAGGTGTTATCGGCCATACCTCAAAGATAAGATGCATTTTTTCTTTTGGCTTTCTATACATGCTAAAATTTTAGCTTTCAAATCCCTATTAAAGAATAAAACCAATTTCTTTTTTTACATTGCATCTATCTAAAGCACGTTATGAATATCGCCGTTTTATCTAGGGGAGAACAACTCTACTCAACTCAAAGTCTGTTGAAAGCGGGTTTAAAGCAAGGGCATGAGATGGAAGTATTAGATCCTTCTCTATGCACGCTTTCTGTAGAAGATGGAAAACCAAAACTTTATTATTGCAATGAAATTGTAGACGATTTAGACGCTGTTATTCCAAGAATAGGCGCTTCGAACACCTATTATGGTACTTCGATGGTTCGCCATTTAGAGGCAATGGGAGTTTTTTGTGCTGTAAACGCAGAACCTATTTTACAATCGAGAAATAAATGGACTTGTTTTCAAATACTTTCTAAAGCAAATATTGCCATTCCAAAAACAGTCTTGGGTAATACGTATGATGTGGAGGCAACCCTTGCTAATTTTGGAGGAGCCCCGGTTATCATTAAATTACTACAAGGAACCCATGGACATGGTGTCATATTAGCCGAAACAGATGCTTCTGCACTTTCTACTATTGAAACACTTAAAGCGATTAAGTCTCGATTTGTGATTCAAGAGTTTATTGCAGAATCTGATGGTGCCGATCTGCGCGCGATAGTGGTAGATGGCGTGGTAGTGGCCTCTATGAAAAGGCAGAGCAAGGATGGCGACTTTAGGTCCAATTTACATCGGGGGGGATCTTCAGAAATTATTCAATTAACACAAGAAGAAGAGCGCTTGGCTATTAAGGCTGCTCGAGCACTTAGATTAGGAGTTTGTGGCGTTGATATATTACAAAGTAATCGAGGTCCTTTGATTTTGGAAGTGAACTCAACCCCTGGTTTGGAAGGTATTGAGACCACTACGGGCATCAATATTTCAAAACGTATAATTTCATATATTGAACGGAACAAAAAGTAGTTGAGATGCCCTATAAAAATGAAGGAGTATTAGATATTTTAGGAAAAGAAATTAAGTTGGGGGAAAGCAAAACTATTGATTTTAGTATTGCGAAGCTTTACACCTCTACTAAAATTGAAATCCCTATAATAATCGAGCGATCGGAAGTACCTGGACCAACCGTATTAATAACGGCAGGAATTCATGGAGATGAGATTAATGGTGTCGAAATTGTTCGGCAACTTATAGCGCGTAAGATTAGTAAACCCAAACGTGGTACTACTATTTGTATTCCAATTCTAAATATTTTTGGATTTTTGAATGCAGATCGAACTTTTCCAGATGGAAGAGACTTAAATAGGTCATTCCCTGGAACCAAGACCGGGTCGCTGGCAAGCAGAGTAGCCTATCACTTCACAAATAAGATTGTTCCTCTGGCAGACTATTGTTTGGATTTTCACACAGGTGGAGCAAGCAGATTTAATGCACCGCAAATTCGAGTTGCTCCAGAAGACTCTGAGTTACTATCGTTAGCCGAAGTTTTCAATGCGCCTTTCACGGTACATTCTAGTTATATTAAGAAGTCCTATCGCAGTACATGCAAGTCACTACAAATCCCTGTACTTTTGTTTGAAGGCGGGAAATCTATCGAGAGCAATAAACAGGTAGTAAAAACAGGTGTTGATGGGGTGATGCGTTTTCTGAATCACTTAGATATGTTGTCGGATAAATTCGAGGTGTCCCAGCCAGAAACACCTTCCATTATTATTGAGAAGAGTAGATGGATTCGAGCTCAGAAGAGTGGATTGTTACATGTGAAAATAAAGTGTAATAAATTTGTAGAGAAAGGGGAATTCATCGCTACGATCACCGATCCTTACGGAACGATGCGATTTAAAGTTTTAGCGCCAAATGCCGGATATATTTTTAATATAAATCAGGCTTCCATTGTTCATCAAGGAGATGCAATTTTCCATTTGTCTACACAACATGTTACTTCCAAATGAAATCCAAGGCAGACATACGAAAAGACTACAAGAAATTACGAGATAAATTAACGGAAAAAGAGGTTGACGAAGCGAGTTTGGAAATCGCCAATAAAGCCCTTGAGCTTGATATTTGGGGAGCTAATTATTACCATATATTTCTTCCAATTGCCACCAAGAAGGAAGTGAATACAGAATATTTATTGCACATTCTTAGTGGAAAAGACAAAACGGTTATCGTTCCAAAAGCCAATTTTGAAACAGGCGCTATGTTGCATATACTGCTTCAAGAGCATACAGTAATCAAAAATTCTGGTTATGGTATACCTGAGCCTCAAGAAGGAATTGAGGTGCAACCACAACAGCTTGATGTTGTGTTTGTTCCTCTTCTTGCGTATGACGTTCAGGGTAACCGATTAGGGTATGGAAAGGGATTTTACGATCGATTTCTCTCACAATGTAGACCAGATTGTTTACTAATTGGTCTTTCTTTTTTCCCCCCTGAAAAAACAATACCCCATGAAATCATAGATTTTCCGTTAAATCTATGCATAACGCCTTCGGAAATCTATCATTTTTAAAAAAAACGTTTATATTTAGCGCACTAAAATCACTAACCTTAAAAACCAACCGTATGGAAAACAATAACGCACCGGGATCAAACCCGCCAGATAACAATCTAGTTTGGGCGATCTTATGTACAGTACTTTGCTGCTTACCTCTAGGTATTGTTGCAATTCTAAAATCAACCAAAGTAAAAGAACTTTGGGCTCAAGGAGACCATGCTGGAGCTCAAAAAGCTGCAGACGATGCTAAAAAGTACGCCATTTGGGGTGCAGCTGCGGGTGTAATAGGAATCATTATTTACTTTATTCTTGTATTCGCCATTGGAATGGGTGGAGCATTTGCAGGATAACACATAATACTTCATTAAGAACCCCATTTATCGATGATACAATGGGGTTTTTTTATGTAATTTTGTTCTAATGGAGAATATGGATAGACCGCCCGAAAACAATTTAGTTTGGGCAATACTTAGCACTGTTATGTGCTGTTGGCCTTTGGGAATTGTAGCTATAATTAAAGCTTCCAAAGTTAATGGACTATGGTATCAAGGAAGATTTCAGGAGGCTCATAAGGCAGCCGATGATGCTAAAAAATGGTCTATATATAGTGCTGCTAGTATTGGTGTTTTTATCATACTTTATATTTTAATCTTTGTTGTAATTTTTGCCATAGAAGGTGTCGACGGTTTCTAAACGAATTGGTGTTGTTTTGTTGATAGTGATGGGACTTGTTGGTTTCGTCTCCATCTATTATACCTTTAATCCATCTCAGCATTCTTTTTTTATTCCTTGTCCGTTTCATTATATGACAGGATATCATTGCCCAGGTTGTGGTAGCCAACGGGCTATTCATCAAATTCTGCACGGTGATCTTATGGCGGCTTTTTGGATCAACCCACTACTCTTAGTGAGCATCCCTATACTTTTATATGCTTTTGGGCAACGTGCCTACAACTATGTATTTAAAACGCAGTACCGAGTTTCTTTTTTTTACCATAAGTGGTTTATTTACGGGTACTTTGGAATCGCAATTTTATTTTGGATTGCGCGTAACATTACGATATATCCTTTTACACTGCTTTCGCCTGACTATCGCCCGTAACAACAGGCTGTTTTTATTTTTTTGTTATATTGCGGGTCCCAAATCTTATGTTTATGAACTTTATGGCTCATAAGAAGCCCCGCTCACTTATGAAAGATGCGCCAAAAAATAATGGATTCAATAGTCCGTTTAATAATTTCTACTACGGCGAAGTTGCCAAACTTACCGGAGCTGGAGGTTGGAGCGTAAATTTTAGAGATAAAAAAAGTTTTCTCGATCCCGAAGCGCGGCGTATTCTTAACACCCCCATCGATTATACCCCATCACTTAAAACAGCATTAGAATTTTATGCACCTGAGCATAAAGCCAGAGCTGCGGAAGTATTTATGGCTTGCAGCATGGGCACAGAGTTTCATGATGAAACAGTTAAAATGTTGACCTATGAAGGAAAAGAGTTCTGGGTTCGTGCAAGTGGTAGACCTGTCTATGATGAGAATAATAAGATTATCGGAATACAAGGAGTTTTCCAAGACATTCATTCAGAAAAACTAAAGGAAGAAAGTCTTGAAAAATCGATTAAAGTTATCCAATCTCAGAATTCACGACTGGTCAATTTTGCGCATATCGTATCACATAATTTGAGATCGCACGCAAGTAATCTTCAACTCACTTTAGAGCTAATGAATGCCATTGATTCCCCGGCAGAAGAAGAGGAGTTGATGAAGGGATTAAGTGATATTTCGGATAGCTTGAGTGACACAATTAATCATTTAAATGAAATCGTATCGGCTCAATCTAAGTCACAAGATGAAAGGCGAGTTATTACTTTTGAAGAAGTGCTTCATACGGTCAAGAATTCAATTAACCGCATTATAATTGACACAGATACTGAGATTTTCTCAGATTTTTCTGAAGCTCCAAGAATTAATTACATTCCTTCTTATTTGGAAAGTATTTTATTAAATTTAGTCACTAATGCAATTAAGTACAAACACCCAGATCGGGATCCAGTAATTGATATATTCACAAGAGAAGAAAACGGAGAAACTTTTCTTATTGTAAAGGACAACGGAAGAGGAATAGATATGGATACTTATGGAGATAAGCTATTTAATATGTATGAAACCTTTCATCAAAATAGTGATGCTATTGGCATTGGACTATTTATAACAAAAAACCAAGTAGAGACACTACAAGGAACCATTAACGCTTCGAGTGAAGTGGATCACGGAACCGTTTTCACTATTAAATTTTAAATACAAACTTTGAACTCCCCCACACCACCCATAAAACTTGCTTGTATTATAGACGATGATGACGTCTATATCCACTTGATTAAGAAAATCGTCGACTTAAAAAAGCTCTGCGAAAATCTACTTATTTTTAAGAATGGAAAAGAAGCTCTCGAATATTTTAAAGCTATTATTGAGAATACGTCCAATGATGTATTACCCGAAATAATTTTACTGGATCTTAATATGCCAGTAATGGATGGCTGGAAATTTCTGAAGAAATTCACAAAAATTAGCTCGCCAGTTGCTCATCAAACAACATTATATATTGTGAGTTCATCCATAGATTCCTATGAAATTGAGAAAGCGAAATCATATGATTTGGTGACCGATTATTTAGTTAAGCCAATCACAATCGATTCTTTAGAAAATTTATTCCTGGGGCACAGCGCTTAGTTCAGAATTAAGCGATATCTTCTTCTGTGGCCACAACTTGTTCTTTTTTAGGAAAGGCCTTTTTATTGAAGATTATAAGTAAAATTACACCTGCAGTAATGGAAGCATCTGCAATGTTGAAAACAGGTTCAAAGAAAATAAAGTTCTCTCCACCCCAAAAAGGAATCCACTCTGGCAAATTACCCTGCCAAAGAGGGAAATGAAGCATGTCTACAACTTTACCATAGAAAATTGCCCCATACCCACCTTCGTCTGGGAATAGGGTAGCCAACTGATGATGACTGTCGTTAAATATTAAACCGTAAAATACCGAATCGATAATATTGCCCATCGCTCCTGCAAAAATGAAAGCTATGACACAAATGAGCACCTTGGGAAGACCTTTTCGCACCGAATCCCACAACCAATAACCAATTCCTGTAATTGCAATAAGACGAAATAAGGTAAGGGCTAATTTGCCATAGGTTCCAGGTATTTTGGTTCCCCAAGCCATCCCTTCATTTTCTACGAATAAAATTTTAAACCAAGAAAAAACTTCAACTTCTTCGCCTAAAACAAAATGCGTTTTCACGTAGAATTTCGATACTTGATCGATCAATAAAATGATTATTATGAGTATGGAAGCTTTTTTAAGCGTCATAGCTTTGATTTAAGTGGCAAAAATACATAATTTATTGGCTTCGGGTTAATTCAATATCCCCGAAATCACTTTGTGCTTGTATGGAGTAGTTTCCCGATTTGGTAAGCTCATTCGTGACCTTACCATATTTAGAATTGGCAAAAGCAGTTACTCCTTTCTTAGCACTTACATTAATCCCTCCTTTTTTGGTTTCAATTTGGGCATTGCCGGCAAAATTCTGTAAGTTACAATAACCGTTTTGCAACAATAAAGAAAGAGATTGGTATGAACCCTCTCCAATTACAGATGCTATTGTGCCTTGAATTGCGATTTCTATGTGTTCGGGCACGACTATTTCTAATTCCATAGCTAGAACCTTATGCGCGGCCAATTTATCGTTATAAGGCTTAAAAAAAGGATTGTACGCTGTTTCCAATAGTAAAACCCCATTAGATTCGAGCTCTTTCAACATCATACTTTCGGAAGTTTCACCTTCCATTTTTAATCGAATCGCAATTGAATTTCTCGGTTCGCTTTTAATGTAAATTTCGTATACATCTTTAGTAGTTATCTCGAGGCGATGAATCTCTGTAACATCCCATTCTTTTTCCAATGTTTTTTGTCCATTCGCAGAAGAAAAACCAAAGAAAATTAAAATAACACCGATATAAATTTTCACGAAGTTCAATTTTATTGAAATGAATTTCAAATAAAACCCCTTTCTCATTAGGAAGGGGTCAAGACAATTCTGAATAAGATTATACTATTTATTTAATGCTTATTTCTGCATGTTTTTTGCTTCAATACTCAAAGTGGCATGAGGAACTAATTTCAATCGTTCAGGATTAATTAATTTCCCTGTTACGCGACATATACCGTACGTCTTGTTCTCGATTCGGATCAAGGCATTTTTAAGGTCACGAATGAATTTTTCTTGACGAATGGCCAGTTGAGAAGAAGTTTCTTTACTCATTACTTCGCTACCTTCGTTAAAAGCTTTAAAAGTAGGAGAGGTGTCGTCTGTACCATTATTACTGTCATTTTTATAAGCGCTTTCTATAAGCTGAAGTTGTTCTTGCGCTTTTACAATTTTTTCCTGGATAAGGACGCGAAATTTCTCTAAATCGGCATCACTATATCGTGTTTTAAGATCTTGTGCCATAATTTCCTATTGTTTTTTTATGAATAACCGTGTATTAATTGCATCAAATTCTATCTCCGTTCCGTTGCCAACGTTTTCTTCAAATTGCAATACCTCGGTTAAGGTTTCTTGTTTAATGTATTTCAAATTTTGTTTTACAGCGATTTCAAGGTTTTCTTCATATTGAAGGGTCACTTCAATACGGTCTGTTACTTCAAATCCTGATTCCTTTCTTAGGTTCTGAATTCGATTGACTAACTCTCGCGCAATCCCTTCATTTCTAAGTTCAGGTGTTATTGTGACATCGAGAGCTACCGTAACACCTTCGTTATTGGCTACTAGCCATCCTTCGATGTCCTGCGAAGATATTAGTACATCTTCGAGTGTTAATGTAACATTTTTTTCGTTAAACAAAACAGAAATTTCTCCCTCTTTCTCTAAAACACCTATTTCTTCTTGCCCAAAACCATTGATTGCCTGCGCAATAGCCTTCATGTCTTTTCCAAAACGAGGCCCTAATTTTTTGAAGTCAGGTTTAATTTGTTTTACCAAAATCCCTGAACCCTCATCAATTAATTCAATTTCTTTGACATTCACTTCAGATTTAATTAAGTCTGAAACCGCCATTATTTCTTCACGTGCAGCATTATCTAAAACCGGTATCATTATTTTCTGAAGCGGTTGTCTCACTTTAATCTTCTCACGTTGTCTCAACGATAAAACCAGAGAGCTTATTGTTTGCGCTTTCTGCATTTTATGTTCTAAAGTTTTGTTAATGAATTGCGTATCGGCTATCGGGAAATCACTTAAATGCACTGAAGCTAAACCGCCCTCTTTAGTTGCGGACGTCAAATCTTTGTACAATCTATCCATAAAGAAAGGCGCAATAGGCGCTCCTAACTTCGCGACGGTGACCAAACACGTATAAAGAGTCTGGTAAGCACTTATTTTGTCTTCGCCATAACTGCCTTTCCAGAAACGTCTGCGACTTAAACGCACAAACCAATTACTGAGATTTTCACCCACAAAATTTTGAATCGCTCTCGCCGCTCTGGTAGGCTCATAGCTTTGGTATGCGTCATCTACTTTTTGAACTAGGGTGTTTAATTCAGAAAGAATCCAACGATCTATTTCTGGGCGATTGTGTAATTCTATATCTGCTTCGGCATACTCAAATTCATCAAGATTCGCATACAGACTAAAAAAGCTATATGTATTGTATAGTGTTCCGAAGAACTTATTACGCACTTCTGCGATGCCGTCTAAATCGAATTTTAAGTTATCCCAAGGATTGGCATTGCTTATCATATACCAACGTGTCGCATCAGGACCGTAGGTATCTAATGTTTCAAAAGGATCGGCAGCATTGCCTAAACGCTTTGACATCTTTTGTCCGTTTTTATCCAAAACGAGACCATTAGACACTACATTCTTGTAAGCTACATCATCAAAAATCATGGTGCCAATTGCATGTAACGTGTAGAACCAACCTCTTGTTTGATCTACTCCTTCTGCAATAAAGTCAGCTTTTCGCCACGTTTTTTCTACTTTTGCTTTGTTTTCGAATGGATAATGCCATTGTGCATAAGGCATCGAACCACTATCAAACCAGACATCGATAAGATCGGCTTCTCGTTTCATGGGTTGCCCACTATCTGAAACTAGAATAATTTGATCAACAATATTTTTGTGCAAATCAATCGTGTCGTAGTTTTCTTCGGAAAAATCTCCAACTACAAAATCTTCGAATATGTCTTTGGTAAGCACTCCTGCCTCAACAGCTTTTGCCATTTCGACTTTTAATTCTTCTACGCTGCCGATACAGATTTCTTCCTTACCATCTTCGGTACGCCAAATAGGTAGAGGGATACCCCAATAACGAGATCGAGACAAATTCCAATCATTTGCGTTTGCAAGCCAATTACCAAATCGACCTTCACCAGTTGCCTTTGGCTTCCAATTAATCGTTTTATTAAGCTCATGCATTCGATCTTTGAAGGAGGTCGCTTTAATAAACCAGGAATCTAGTGGATAGTAGAGAATTGGTTTATCGGTACGCCAGCAATTAGGATAACTGTGTACATATTTTTCAACCTTGAAGGCTTTGTTTTCAGTTTTCAGTTTGATAGCGAGTTCTACGTCTACGCTTTTATCTGGAGCTTCACCATCGGAATAGTACTCGTTTTTAACATATTTGCCAGCAAATTCTCCCATTTCTGGTCTAAATCTACCTTGCAAATCTACAAGCGGCATTAAATTTCCATTTTTATCTTTTACCAGCAGTGGTGGAACCTCTGGCGAGGCTTGTTTTGCAACCAAGGCATCGTCTGCACCAAATGTAGGCGCGGTATGAACGATACCCGTACCGTCTTCGGTGGTCACAAAATCTCCGCCAATGACGCGGTAAGCGTTTTCAGGATGATCGTTAGGTTGCGCGTAATCGAGTAGCTGCTCGTATCTAATTTCTAATAGATCGGCTCCTTTGAATTCAGAAACAATTTGAAATGGTATTTTTTTGGCACCGTCTTCATAACTTGAAAAATCATCTTCATTTTCGGCTGCAAAGAATTTCCCACTAAATTGTTTTCCAACAAGATTTTTAGCTAGGATTACTTTAATAGGTTCGAATGTGTATTGGTTAAAACTTCTAACCAAAACATAATCGATTTTAGGTCCTACAGTTAAAGCTGTATTACTCGGTAGTGTCCAAGGCGTAGTTGTCCAAGCTAAGAAATGAATAGGTCCTTGTCCTTGAAGAAATTCGGGCAATGTGTTTTGCTCCGCCTTGAATTGTGCAACCACCGTGGTGTCGGTAACATCTTGATAGGTTCCTGGTTGGTTGAGCTCATGCGAACTTAAACCCGTTCCTGCTTTAGGAGAATATGGTTGAATGGTATATCCCTTATACAACAACTCTTTGTTATAAATTTGTTTGAGCAGCCACCAAACTGTTTCCATGTATTTTGGCTTGTAGGTCACATATGGATCTTCCATATCTACCCAATAACCTGCTCGTTCCGTAAGTCGATTCCATACATCGGTATAGCGCATAACAGCTTTTCGACAGGCAGCATTATAGTCCTCGACTGAGATCTTGTTTCCAATATCTTCTTTGGTAATACCTAATTCTTTTTCTACCCCAAGTTCTATAGGTAATCCATGGGTGTCCCATCCGGCTTTTCGATCTACCTTAAATCCTTTTTGGGTTTGATAACGACAAAAGATGTCTTTGATAGCTCGAGCCATTACATGATGAATTCCTGGTAATCCATTGGCCGAAGGAGGTCCTTCAAAAAACACAAAAGGTTGTGCGCCTTCACGAATAGAAATACTCTTTTCGAAAATATTTTCTGCTTTCCAAAAATCTAGTATTTCATTTGCCAATTGGGGAAGGTCTAATCCTTTGTATTCTTTAAAATTTTTACCCATAGTTTGTTGTCTTTCTATAAGGTTGCGAAAGTACTAAATTTTGTGCTAAAAGTCCATATACAAGATCGTAGAATCCATAGGAGTTAACGTTACAATAATGCACAAAAAAAGCCACTCTTTTTTTGAGTGGCTTTTTGTTTGTTATATAGGAACCTATCGTACCAGTCTAAGTATAGAATTTCCTTCGATAGTGATTCCTTGTTCGGTTTGAGAAAATTCTTGTTCTAGCGTAAGTTGATTTTCAGTAAACGTTGTTACGTTAAAAACACCAGAAGGAAAATCGGTGCTAGCACCAAATGAGATGGTTTCGTTGTTAGCATTTACGGTATAGCTTCCAGTTTCATCCAACACGATTATTTCAGTATCTGTTTCTGTCATTCCATCTGCAGTTACTGTTGATGTAATACGATATTGTCCTTCTGCCACATAGGTGCCATCTGCATTAAAAGTTACATCTACCTGAAACGTATCTCCAACAACTGTTGCGGTGGCTGTAACAGGAATTCCAGCAATTTCAGCAGTTGTATTCGTAGAAGATTCCAACAAGCTAATTCCATAAGTTCCTGCTATGTTTTCAGCATTGAGTAAAAAAGAATTGTTGTCATCATCACTTTTACATCCAATCAAAGTTGTTGCTACTAATAATACTAAAAGAGTAATTTTTTTCATGAGTTTAGGTTTTTGGCAAAGATATTATAGTTTTTTGGAATCGTGACAAATATTATGAAATGCTATAAATAACTTCAACTAACAATTTTAAAAGCATTTTTGAAATCGAATATTTACGAAGTTGAGGTGATTTATAAATTTTTTTTATATTGCCCCAATTCAAAGCCCCAACCAATGAAAATATTAGTATTCTTCTCGCTGCTATGCGTATCGTTTGCAAGCGCGCAATTTCATGTAGATGTTTTAAAATTTAGCTACGGTAACACCATAGGGACCGAGTATGTAGACAATGTCGAAGCAGACGCCATTCATAATTTTAAAGCATCCATTACCTATCCCCTTAAGTTATCGGAAGATAGCGCCTTATTGCTTGGTCTTAATGCCAATAATACAGGAGTTCGATTGGACCCTAGCTATGGAACCACAGCTCTAAATAGTGTTACCGTCAAATTAGGATATACTGCTTGGCACAACAATAGCTGGGGTAGTAGTGTAATTTTACTTCCTAAAATTGCGTCTACCTTCGAAGCTATCGATGGTCAAGATTTTTATATAGGAGGTATTGCGTTAGCCAATTACAAGAACAGGGACGATTTGATTTATCGATTTGGTGTCTATGGCTCTACCGAACCCTTCGGAACAGTTATAACACCTATCGTAGGTTTGTACTATTTAAGCCCTAGAAACAAGTTTCAAGCCGATTTGAAATTACCCATTGCTGCCGACCTCACGTACATGTTGGATGCCTTTAGTTTAGGTTTTTCCTATAGTGCAACAAATACCGGATTTAATCTTAAAGAAGATACATCGATAAACAGTATCCCAGTTTATGTGCAAAATAGATCCATCGAATTTGGACCTTATTTACGCAAAGGATTTTTAGATGATAGCCTTCTTATTGATTTGAAAGTTGGTTACACCAATAATAATTATCAGCTTTATGAGCAGGGAGATAAATCGGGCCTTAATCTTTTCACCTTTGATTCGGATGATCGAAATCGATTGTTAGAAAATCGTGATTTTAAGGGCAGTCTTTTCGCACAGATAGGAGCTACATATCGTGTTTATACTGATTAACTATTGCTGTTAGATTTGTAAATAGGTTCTTTTTTCTATCTTTAAAAAATGGAAAGAAGTTGTCCTGAATGCGGAGATAAACTTATTGGTCGTTCCGACAAAAAGTTTTGCAGCGATGCTTGTCGGAATGCCCGCAATAATTCGCTGAATAAAGATGTTAAGAACCTTATTCGCAATACGAACAATCGGCTGCGTAAGAATCACCGTATTTTAGAAGCGCTAAATAGCAAAGAGAAAACCAAGGTCAAAAAAGAGAGTCTCTTAAAAAATGGATTTTTATTCGAATATATAACGGGTACGTACACGACCAAATCTGGCAGGATCTATTATTACGTCTACGATCAAGGGTATTTGGAACTGGAAAACGAATTTTATCTATTGGTTAAAAGAGGCAATTAAAACTTACTTCCAACTATTCCCTTTTAATTCGAGTGCAGCTTTTAAGATATCTTTCTGACTTATTAAACCAACCAATTTTCCTTCTTGAACAATTGGAAAACGTCTTCGTCTAGAGGAGAGAAATTTATCAGCAGCATCAAACACATTCATTTCACCATCAATAGTTTCAACTTCGGTAGCCATGTGTTCTTCCACTTTTATGTCTTCCATAGGTTGATTGTAATACCTGCTATTACTTATCTGCTTCATACAATCCCCTTCAGAAATAATTCCGATTAATTCGTTTTTTTCGTTCACTACGGGACCACCAGATATTTTCTTTTTAATGAGCGTGTTCATGACTTGTATGACAGACTGATCTGGACGAAACGTGACAAGATTTGTACTCATATAATCCGAAACTTTGATGTTTTCTGAAGATCCTTTGGTAGGTTTTGCACGTCTACCTATATAACTTTTAATTCCCATAACTTGACACTTTAAGCTTCTTAAAGATACGAAAATAATTGCAGGCCTCTTTGGTCGATTCGCACTATCATTGAAAAAGCATAGTAAATACAGTGTTTGCCTAATATTATGTACTTTTAAGAACCAAACTCTATTCAAATGAAAAGACTTCAAGCTTTTTTTTCGCTCCTCCTCATGTTGGGTCTAATTTATTACAGCTTTTATAGTTTAATGCCTAGAAAAGGAGCTCCGAGCTCCGTTCCAGAAACCGAATTTTCTGCCGAACGTGCCTTGGTTCCACTAAAAGAAATTACAAAAGCACCTCATTTTATCGGGAATGACGAACACGCTCGCGTACGAGATTATTTGTTCAATCAATTAAAGTCTTTGGGTCTACAAGAGGTGCAGGTGCAAGAAGGTTTTATATACAATAACTGGGGAGGGTTAATTAAACCTCAAAACATTATGGGGAAGATTCCTGGTACGCAACCAGGAGATGCTCTTTTAGTCTTTTCACATTATGATAGTGCCATGGTTCCCTCATTGGGAGCAAGTGACGCTGGAAGCGGTGTTGTAACAATACTCGAGAGTATTCGAGCTTACAATGCGAGCGGCAAAAAACCTAAAAACGATATTATCGTATTATTTACAGATGGTGAAGAGGTAGGTCTCGATGGAGCCGAACTTTTTGTGAACGAACATCCTTGGGCCAAAGATGTACGTCTTGCTTTAAATTTTGAAGCGCGAGGTAGTGGAGGTCCTAGTAACATGATACTGGAGAGTAACCAAGGGAATCATAAAATTATCGAGCACTTCATGAATGCCGATGTCAAGTTTCCAGTAGCTTCTTCTTTGATGTATAGTATTTATAAAATGTTGCCCAACGATACCGATTCGACTGTATTGCGAGAAGATGGTGATATAGATGGTCTATTTTTTGCATTTATTGACGACCATTTCGATTATCATACTATAAACGATAATTACGAAAATCTAGATCGAAATACGCTCCAGCATCAAGGAACTTATTTACTTCCGCTACTACATTATTTTGCGGATGCCCATATAAGCGATGTGAAAAGTGAACAAGACGACGTTTATTTCAACATGCCTTTTGTTAAAATGATAAGCTACCCTTTTGCCTGGATTTTGCCCATGTTATTGTTAGCTGTGGTATTATTTATTGTACTGGTTTTCTCCGGAATTAAAAAGGAAACCCTCTCTGTAAAAGGTATTATGAGAGGTTTCTTGCCGTTTTTACTCTCCCTAATAGTCTGTGGTCTAATAGGATATTTTGGATGGGAATTGCTCTTATTGTTATATCCGTCATACAATGAAATTGATCACGGATTTACGTACAATGGGCATACTTATATAGCTTTCTTTGTGGTATTGAGTTTGGCGTTGTTGTTTATGATATACCGTCGTTTTGGGAAAGGTAATACGGCACCAAATTTATATGTAGCACCACTCGTTTTTTGGTTGATCATTAATGCGGTGGTTTATGTATTCTTGAAGGGTGCTGGGTTTTTTATAATTCCTGTTTTATTTGGGTTGTTGGCATTTTGGGTAATGTTAAGAAATGAACGACCCAATTTAATTGCAATGGTCCTATTGGGAATTCCAACAATTTTCATTTTTGCACCGCTTATTCAGTTTTTCCCGGTTGGTTTAGGGCTAGAAATGTTAGTAATAAGTGCGGTATTTACGGTGCTAACTTTCGGGTTGATGCTGCCTGTAATAGGATATTATAGAATGAAACGAATGTTTTCGTTGTTCTTCTTTGTCCTAGCCTTCGGATTTTTTGTAAGTGCTCATTTCAATAGTGGTTATACTGAGACACAACAAAAACCAACAAGTCTATTGTATTACCAAAACGCAGATGAAGGGAATTCCTTTTGGGTGACCTACGACAGTCAACCTGATGAATGGGTACAAGGTTATGTAGGAGAAAATCCTGAAGAGGCCTCTAAATATGTAGTTAGTTCGGCTGGCAGTAAATACAATACGGGTTATAGGTATGCGAATCCTGCACCTCAAATCGCTTTGCCGTTATCTCAAATACGAATCGAAAAGGACACTTTGATTGGCGAAGATCAGGAGGTAACTTTTACAATTTTGCCCCAAAGAGATGTACATATATTGAGGTTATATGCAGATTCTACAGTTGTATTTAAACGAATGGCTTATAATGGAATGGAAGTTAAGAAAGATTCATTAGGACAGGTCCTTGCAGGTAGAAGAAGTAATTTTGTATTACATTATAATGTTTCTGAAGATGACTCACTTGAAGTGTCGTACACCCTTCCGAAGGGGATAACCCCCAACTTTAGTACACTAGAATATTCTTTGGATCTATTGAAAAATCCTTTGTTTACAGTTCAACAAAGACCAAAACATACCATGCCAATGCCTTTTGTTACGACCGATGCGGTTATAGTAAAAAGAAAAATTGATTTGGAAGCACACCGATTGAAAGTTAATGATAGTCTAACCGTTCAGGTCGATGAGTAAAACAACAATTGCTATAGCGGGATTAGGGTGGTTAGGATTGCCATTAGCTCAAAAACTTAGTACATTAGGTTATTCGGTAAAAGGTTCAGTGACGCAGTTAGAAAAGGCTGCCAGTTTGCAACAGCAAGGTTTCAATGTTTTTCCTGTAATGCTCACTGAAACTGGAGTACAAGGTTCGATAGCCGCTTTTTTGAAGGATGTTTCTATTTTAATTATTATGATACCTCCTGGCTTAAGAGGTAATACAGGTTCGGACTATGTTTTGAAAATGGCCCACTTTTTAGAGGCCATAGAACAGCAAAAAGTAGAAAAGGTAATTTTTGTTAGTAGTACTTCTGTGTACGGTGATGCGCAAGGAATGGTTACCGAAAAAGAGCTTCCCCAACCAGAGACAGAAGCTGGCAAGCAATTGTTACAGGTGGAGCAGTTGTTTTTTAATGCTCCCTTTCTACAGAGTTCAATTGTTCGTTTTGGAGGGCTCTATGGCGGAGCTCGACAACCCGCTCGATATCTAGCTGGCCGAACGAATTTATCCAATGGAGATGCCCCCGTTAATTTAATTCACAGAGAGGACTGTCTTGGTATACTCACGGAAATTATTAAGCAAAATGCCTTTGGACATTTGTTTAATGCTGTGTCCCCGGAGCACCCCACCAAACGAAACTATTACACGGCCATAGCCAAAGGATTAGGTCTTGAGCCACCAAGTTATCAAACTTTAAATGAAGAACTTCAGTTTAAGCAAGTGGATTCGGTTAATTTAGAAGTAGTTTTAAACTATTCGTTTAGTAAAACTCTTGGGTAAATAAGAGACGAAACGTTGTCTTTCCTAGATTTCATTATGTTGTCCACTTTTTTGTCCATGAATAATTTGGTATATTATTGAAGAAATAATTTCATTTATTTTGTTTTAACCATCAACATCATCAAGGGCTTTTCGTCGAAAAATTATTTAAGTTTCACGAATGGTCATTAATGTTCTTCAAACTGACCCGCTTTTGAACACTCGTTTCCTGTTATTTTATTTCGTTTTAACAACGTTCTTGTGCAGTAATGCGCAAGATGATGTTACGTATTATAAACAAGTGCTAGACACCACAACAAACAAGCAGACTAAATTAGTCGCGCTGGATAGCATTTTGTCTAAAACACTAAAACAACCAACACTAGAATTCCCGGATTATTTAGAAGATTTTGTCGATATGTCCATTGATGAAAAAGCATATTACGCAGCGATTGATTGGGCGGTAAAAGGGTCACATAATTTGAGTATTAGGTTACAAAGTCCAAACAGGACCTTGCAAATTATTTCTAAGGTAGAACCCCTTGTAGATAGTATAAACGATTCTTATCTTAAAGGAGGTGTATACATAAAGAAAGCAGGAGCTTTATTCAATAAAAAGGACTATGAAAATGCAATAGTTAGTTACGATCAGGGTATAGCAAATTATTCAAATAAGGATTCCATTAAGGTTGCGGATGCCCTTTATTTTAAAGGACAGGCCAAGTTTCAACTTGGCGAATTCCTTGAGGCTATTAGAGAATATGAAAAGGCATACGAGTATTATAACTTGTTGGGGGATGAAGAATACGCTAGATATACCGAAGGAGCCATAATAAGTGTTTACGGGAGAAGTGGGTTTCATGAAAAAACCATAGAAGCGCGAAATCAGCTCATTGATAAGCTAATCGCTTCGGGAGCTAGACTAGATCTCATTCCTGCTTACTTTAATCAGTCCATTAATTACGGAGAAATTGGCAATTTTGCGAAACAAGAGGAGTTCTTACTTCTAGCGCATAAAGAAGTACAAGGATTTAATGAAAATCTCTACTATAACATTAGCGTTTGTAATGGTCTGGTTCGATTTTATTGTAAACAAAATAAGCTAGAGAAGGCAAAAATTTATTTAAATGAAGCTTCTAATTATGTCGCCAAAATTCCAGTCGAAACAATTCCAGTGTCACAATATAAAGTTGCAAAGAGCGAATTCTTATATAGCATTGGTCAATACGAAGACGCGTTTCAATTATTAAATGGACTAATCACTAATTCTTCTAGCATAAACCAAGACTTTACCTTAAAACAAGAGGCTCGAGAATTAATGTATAAGATCTATGAAGCCAAAGGAAACCATAAGATGGCTTTAGAAACGTATAAATCGTATACTGTTGTTGAAGACTCTTTACTTGGGATTACTAAAACCAACGCTTTATCATATTATCAGAGCCTATTTGAAGCCGAACGGAACCAAAAAGAAATTAACGAACAACAAACCCAGATTGATATTCTCAATAAAGACAAAGAAATCGCTCAAGGAAAAAGTAGGTTACTTTGGTTGCTTATTATCGCATTATTGTTGTTCGCCGCCGGAATTGTAATTTTTATCAAACAAAAAGCTAAACAGAATCGCACAATATTACAAGTGCAATTGGATGCGAATAAAAGAGAGATTGAAGTCTTCACTAAAGAATTAGTAGAAAAAAGCAATTCATTAGATCTTCTAAAAATTGAACTTGAAAAACTAAAAAATGAGTTTGGAGGAAATGAAAAAATTGAAAGACTGCAAGAACTAGTTTCCTTAAAAATACTTACCAACGAGCATTGGCAAGATTTTAAAAACAAATTCAACGTTGTATACCCGAGTTTGTTAGTAAAAGCTCGTGAAGTAAATAAAGACATCACCAACTCCGAAGAACGCCTAATTGCCTTAGAAAAACTTAACTTAAAGACTTCAGAAATAGCCAATATATTAGGAGTTTCTCCCGAAAGTGTGGTTAAGATTAGGTATCGACTGCGAAAGAAACTTGGAATATCAAAAGAGACATCCATTCTTCAATTTATTGAAATAAAATAGGATCGTCCATTATTTTGTCCATTGACATTATGGCGCTTTTTATAAAATTAATTCGTTCTTGTTACAACAAAAGTTTTTACTTTTTCGACAATAAGGTTGTCGAAACTGGCAAATTCAAGTGCTCTATTGTATTACTTGTTTGTTTTGTGGGGATAAAACAGAAGTAAGAAAAAGAGAACTAGTTAAATGGCGGAAGGCAGGATATACTCCTGCCTTTTTTGATATAAACAACTGACAGCCAGAACTTAAAAATGTTTGTCCATATTTTTGTCTATCTGATTTTACAAAATATCCTACCTAAAACTCGTTTATTGCCAAAGAATATGTAGGCATTTCGTTGTGACTATTGTTTTGGTTGTTCTTCATGATCAATTAAACACATCTCAACTGATCTAAAGTATAACAACGACAGCCTTGAATCCATCATCGCGTGCGACATAGGCGGGGTCAGCTAACGTCAATCGCGAGATGGATTTCAAATGAGTAAACTAGAATCAGAAAAACTATAAGCCCCAAACTTATGATTTCTACCTTAAAACTTTTGTTCACGCTCTACAGATTGATATTTGCCTTAGAAAAAATTGATTTTGATAAAAAGAAAGAAGCACTATTAATTCCGTTTCTATTATTTTTCTTCTTTAACCTACTTTTTATAATCTACGGAAGTCTTCAACTTTATAAAACATAAACAAACAAATTTCTTAATTAGAATTAAAATAGCCTTGACTATCTGTCGAATCTAAGATTTAACTATTTTCCTCACGATAACTCCTGCATTGGTCTTCAAATTGAGAAAATATACGCCTTGTGGTAGTTGGGATACATCTATTCTGTTAAGAGAAGATGAGAGTACCTTTTCACCAATGACGTTGTATAGTACTGCAGATTCTATTTCTACATTGTTAGGAAATGTAATGTTTAAGATATCATCTACTGGATTTGGCAATACGGTAATGCTTGAAAGTGAAAGTTCGTCGACCGAAAGTGGGCTGTCAACACTCATATTGATGATCGCACTACCAGGAAATCCAACGGCTTCAAAAGTAGAGATGTCAATGCCACCACATTCTGCTGTTGAGAAATAACTTGGAGCTGTTTCAGCTTCTTGGTTTTGACCAACCCGTATCTGTACGAGATCATTAAAGGTATCTGGAAAGAAAACTTCGAGAACAATTTCTTCATTTTCATCAATATTTACGGGAGTATCAAATAACGCATTTACTAATGTAAATGAACCTGCTTCGTTGATGGATACGTTACCACTCGCGATTTCAGTTAAGTTTCCGGTTGGGAAAACAGCATCTGTAGTGTAAGCTCTAATAGTTACGTCAATGTCAGGGGCGTTTCCATCGAAATCAACATACACATACCCAAACTGTATTCCTGTTAACGCTTGTGCATCTGTAAATCCAAAATTGGATAGTATATAACTGCGCCAATAAGAATTGTCGAAGGTGAAACCGAATTCATCGTTTTCACATGCCACTGCCTGTTCGGTGACTACCTGACTAGCACTATGAGATACAATTTGCGAACTAATTTGTTGTGTAGTTAAAATTAGACCAATGAATAAACCAAATGTGAGATGTAATTTTTTTTTCATAATGATGATTTAGAATTAAACAATATTTTAAAAGGCAATGAATTAACGAAGTGCGACAGAAATGAATGTTTCAACACGACTGTGCTTTTGGAATCCTAGTGGATTAATTTCTCAGATCAGGGTGTAACATACGTAAGCAAATCTTATCGTTCGTTTACTCAAGTTGTTAAAAAGTAAGAATGATCGCGGTACACCCGATAAGAGTTTCCGAGAAAACAAAGAAGATGTTTTCGTTCATTTAAGGTTCAAAACGAAGACGTTATACTACATGTAACTGGCGGGGATAAATGTTGGGGATTAAAGTAATAAGGGTATATAAACCTTATAAAACATCGACATTTTCGGTGGGAGTTTTTAGGTGGCTAAGAGACTTTCTTTGTTCCATTTTTAAAAGAGCGTCTTCACCAAAACTCATTTTGTCTCCGTTAAAAGAAACACGCCATATCTTCCCTATTTTCGAGTCGGAGATAAATAAATTACCATTAGGTCCTTCAGCCAGACCCATGGGTCGATATTTAGCATCTTTCATAAATGCAACAACATCTTTCCCGGTAAAACCATCGGCAAAGACTTCCCAGGTTCCAGAAGGTTTTCCTTTTTCGAACGGAATGAAAGCGACTATGTATCCAGCCTGAGGATATGGTGTTCTGTTGGTTGATCCATGAAAAGCGACAAAAGCTCCATTTTTATATCGTTCCGGGAACTGATTTCCTTTGTAAAATAATAAATCATTAGGAGCCCAATGTGCGGGCATTCCTAAGAGTGGTTCTTTATAACCTTCTGCGACTTTTATACCATCACCACCATATTCGGGAGCGACCATTCGCTTATTTTTAAAATGATCGTAATAAGTATACGGCCAGCCAAAATCGTCATTTTCTTCGATTTTAATAAATTCTTCTGCAGGTAAAACGGCATCGTGCCATTGGCGATAATAAGGAGGTGCATGATTGTACAAATAGTCACGTCCATGGTTTAACGCATAGAGTTTATTGTCGTCTTTATTCCAAGACATGGCAACAATGCTTCGCAGTCCTGTCGCAAATCGGACTCCGTCTTTTTGGCGCTGATCTAACTTATCTTCATCAAACCGCCAAACCCCTCCCAAAATGTCTAATTGCGAGCATGGGTATTCTCCACGTACAATTCCATTAGGATCTTTTCTAGAGAGTTCTTGACTTTCACATGCATTGGTAGGTGCACTAAAAGTGACGTACATTCCGCCTTTATTATCGAAGGCCAGCGTTTTGGCATTATGCCAACGAATCGGAAATTCATCAACTAAAATAATCTCCGGTTTACCGTCTGGAATCAATTTCCCAGGTGTTAACTTTTGACGATAAACAACCAATTCGGAACTAAAGTATAAATATCCTTTATGAATGCGCATTTCTGTCGCAAATTTCCCATCATTTGGGTAATCTCCAAAACGTTGTAAAACGTCAGCTTTTCCGTCACCATTAGTGTCACGTAAAGCCATATTTCCATGCGTACCCGTAGCTTCTCTTAGTTTTATATAAATATCCCCATTATCATTTACAGCTAAATGTCTTGCAGGACCAACGCTATCTGCAACTACGATAGCAGAAAATCCATCAGGCAAGAATAACCCACCATTCAATGATTCCTCTGAATTGTTTACGGCATCCTTCATTATTTCTTCACTAACTTCAGGAAGTTCCGTATGTGATGTTTTCTCTTTACATGAAGTGAATAGAAGACAACTTACAATCACTAGATTCGTTAAAAGTTTCATTCTTTTTATTTGAAGGATATTGAGGATGCTAAAATACCAAATTCAAAAGAGGTATGTCAATTTTCCCCCGGCATAATAATTAATAGGTTCTCCAGGATAGAAATATCGGGGTGCATTTCCTCCAAAACTTCCTGCATTTATAAGAAGCATCGATGCGTAAGTTTCGTCAAATAGATTGTTAATCCCGCCGTATATATTAATCTGAAATTTCTTGTTTTCACTTGTTTTGAAGCCGAGCTTAGCGGTTACTATTTGATAGCTATCGGAAAAAACGGAATTGTCGTCTCTTATTGGAATCGCACCTACATAATTGTAGTTTATTAAAGCATAAATCCCCCAAACGCTCTCCGCTCTTATGCTAGAATTAAAAGTAACATCTGGTACACCGGTAAGATCGTTGCCTGAAAAATCATTGGCGTCGTCTACAAAATCTCTGAATTTGAAATCATTATAGGCGAAAGCATTACTGTGATATAGCTGGACCGTATTGGTCGAAATGAGCTGATAGTTAATGGCCGCTTCAAGCCCGTTGTACCTTGTTTTACCGGCATTGATACCAATAAATTCATCTGCAGCGGTTCTTCTTGCTACCAATAGATTTTTTACACTCATGGTATAAAGTGATAATTCATAATGAAATCGATTGTTGAATAGATCTCCACGACTACCAATTTCATAATTCCAACCTGTTTCGGGTTCTATATTGGTATTAATTAGTCCATCGGGAAGAAGTGTTTCCTCTAGTGTAGGTGGAGAAAATCCATGGCTAATTGAACCGTAAACCATGCTATTTTCACTTAATTGATGCGTAGCACCTAATTTGGGTGACACAATTGGATTAAAATCATAGTCCCCAGAAAAGTCGGGAGTGCCATTTTCAAAAGAATCTTCTAGACGATAGGATGTGTAATTAAGATTGATCCCAAATGAGATTGTGGTCTTGTTTGAAAGATCGTATTGCGAATCTGCGAACAAATTGAAATACCTTCTTTTTTCTTTAAAATCGCTTCTCAGTTCACCTTGAACACTTCCCACTTCGACAGGGAAATCTTCAAACAAGTTTTCATAGGTTTGAAAATCGTTCGAATCACTAAAAACTTCCCCCCCTAAAGTCCATTGTAGACTTTTACCAAATAGTGCTAGCTTTGAATTGATTCGAGATCGAAGCCCAATTCCTCGAGTACGTTCTTCTAAAATATTAAAAGGTCTGGGTTCATACGAATTTAAAAAAGAACTAAAAACACTGGTGTGCTGTTTCGTTTTCTCACTATAATCGTGCGTCCAAGAAAGACCAAACAATCCTCTTTTGTAGTCTTCGAAGCCCATTGCACGTCCCCAAGTAAATGCTGCATTGGTAGGATTATTTATGAAATCTTCTTCATTCAGAGAACTTGGAATTTGCGCTTTAAGATTGATAAAATTCCCAATGAATGTTAGCCTATTTCGATCATCTATAAGATGCCGCGTTGCTAGGGTTATGGTTTGTCTATTAGTTTCATTATTATCTCTGTAGCCATCTACATGCGTATTTGAATATGTGATCTTTCCAGAATTTTTACCATTTCCTACATTCCCTTGTAGCACGTATTTCTGTAATCCGAAGGAACCAAAAGTAACGTCTGTATTTGCCGAAATTTCTGATAAAATCCCTTTGTCTGGGATGAGTTGTAGAGTTCCTCCTAGTCCAGCTCCGTATTTACTCGAGGAAGGACCTTTCGTAATTTCTATACGGCCTAGTGAGCGTATTTCAATATCTTCAATGGTAGAAGAACCTGACCCATCCGTAAGAGGAATGTCTTCGTAATAAGCTCGAATTTTACTGGTTCCAAATAGATTTCTGCTCCCTATTCCACGAATTGTAATTCGGTTGGTCGTGAGAGTCCCATTGTGCATATAAATGCCAGGAACTGTGTTAAGCAATGGCGCTATATTTACGCTATTAGCTTGCTTTAGTTCTTCAGCAGATTTTGTTGAAATTGCGGACGGCAGGGTTTTCAATTTGCTCTTAAAGTTATTCGACACGATGACAACTTCGCCCAAATTTTCTGCCGTTGAAGTTAGTGTGATAAGATTGTTTAATTCCGAAGCGATAAAAACAGTTCTCGTATTAAAGCCCTTTTTAGAAAAAATATATGAATCGTTTATCGGAACAGAAAACTCTCCCGTTTCGTTGGTTGATGTTGAAACTGACCCATCACTATTCTGAATCAGCACATTGTTTAACGGTGATGCATTTTCTGCATCAATTACTTTACCCGCAGAGGTCTGCGCTTGTAGAGTAATGACACTTAAGAAGGTTAAAACTAGGAATGCTTGATACTTCATGGACATTGGTAATAATTCAAAGGTTGAAATTAGACAAAACCGATTAAAGTGACTCAATGAATAGGCAAATTATTGTGTTCATATTTTAATCACAGACAACAGGAGGAAATTTGGACATCCAAACAATAGTGCGATTTTCGTTATATTTGTTTAGCTTGTTTCTAGCCAACCAATTAGCTTTAAACAATACTGCTATGAAATTTATTTATTTTTCTCTCTGCTGTTTGCTCCTTTTTGCGTGCAAAGACGATGATGGTTTTGTAAGTGATAATACGGGAGGCGTAGATCTTGCCTTTGGCTGTGAAGGTGTTAGTTATCCTAATTGGGAGACTTCGCCGCACAATCTCCCTTATCCGGTTGGACAAAGTTATAAAATCGGTCTTACACATTGCAGTGGCTCTGGACATGCAGAAGGCGATCCCGATCAATTTGCTATAGATTTTATGATGAATTCAGGAACACTGGTTACTGCATCAAGAAAAGGTACTATTATGTTTGTAGAAGAATCTGGGATGGATTTTTCACCTACCAACAATGTCGTTATTCTGAGAGATGAAGATGGTTTTTTTCTTCATTATCAGCATTTAACCCATAATGGAGCGATGGTGGAAGAAGGTGATTTAGTAGAAGTAGGAGATCCTATTGGACGGAGTGGTGCTTCGGGTACAACTTTTGCCCATTTACATTTTGTCGCAACTCGTTTTGGAGATTGGATGATTCCTTATTCACGATCGTTTCCTATCACTTTCGGAAATACAACTGAAAACGAAAAAAGTTTATTGCAGGGACAAACATATGAGTCGCTACCTTATGTAGGGGATTAGTCTACCTTCATTTTCTTCCAAACTCGAATTAAGAACAAACCAGAAATAGCTGTTACTAGCAACGCAATGCTTGCTTTGGTTAAGGCACCGTAGAGTATATAACCAGTGCCAAACAGGGCACCATAAATAACGCCGCACCCCAATAACATGGCAATAATTCCTTGAGGAACACTCCAAGTATGCGAGATATTTTCACGTTCATCTGGAGACATTTGGTCTACTATTTTTTTCCATCCTGGTCCGCCAGGATCTGTTTTAGAATAAAATCTAGCAAGGGTTGTTTGAGATTCGGCTTTCGTAGTATAAGTAACGATCAACCACACAATCGAAGTAATGAGTACTACGCTTGGAAATTGCATGTATCCGGGCATCCAACCTTCGGTACCAAAGGCCATTTCACCTAGTGGTGTAAATGTAAGCAACATGGAAATGGTCCCAGAAGCGAACATGGCGCTTATTTCGGTCCAAGCATTAATGCGCCACCAAAACCAACGAAGAATAAATATTAATCCAGTTCCGGCACCAAACATGATAATGATATTAAATAACTGTAATGCGTTTTGTAGAGCGAGAGCCATTAACGCACTTATAATCATCAACACAATAGTAGACAAACGACCCACGTTTACTTGTTGCTTCTCGGTAGCGTCTTTATTGATTTGAGCCTTGTAAAAGTCATTTACGATGTAAGATGCTCCCCAGTTGAGATGGGTTGAAATAGTGCTCATAAAGGCAGCGGCGAGTGAGGCCAAAACAACACCTAAAAGACCGCTTGGTAGCTTTGTTAACATTGCCGAATAGGCTAAGTCTTGCCCCAACTTACTTTCTGAAACATGCGGAAATGCCGTTTGTATGCTTTCTAGGTTTGGAAATAAAATTAACGAAGCCAATGCTACCAAAATCCATGGCCAAGGACGCAATGCCACGTGCATAAAGTTAAAAAAGAAGGTAGCACCAATTGCATGTTTTTCATTCTTGGCGGCTAGCATTCGTTGTGCAACGTAGCCTCCACCGCCTGGTTCTCCACCTGGATACCAGCTACTCCACCATTGTACTGCAATGGGTATTATAAATAAGGTGATTAATAATTCGGTATCTGATACTTCAGGAATAAATGCTAGTTTACTCGATACGTTAGGATGAGTAATTAGTGCTTCCAAACCTCCAACTTCTGGCAAACCTACAATATATACTGCGGCACCTAAAGCTCCAACCATAGCAACGAAAAACAAAATAAAGTCGGTGTATACAACACCTTTAAAACCTCCAATTGCGCTAAACAAAACGGTAATGCTACCTGCAATTAAAATCGTTACCCAACCATCAAGTCCGAGCATTACTTCGCCTATTTTAATGGCTGCCAGCATAACACCAGCCATCGCAAACATATTAAAGAAAACACCTAAGAAAATGGATCGAAATCCGCGTAAAAATCGAGCGGGTGCTCCGCCATACCGAAGTTCATAAAATTCTATATCTGTTTTCACATTCGATTTACGCCAAAGCCTTGCATAGACAAAGACTGTTAGCAAACCAGTAATTAAAAATGCCCACCAAACCCAATTTCCGGCAACACCATTGGTTCTCACAATATCTGTAACTAAATTAGGTGTATCTGTAGAAAACGTGGTGGCCACCATCGACAACCCTAAGAGCCACCAAGGCATATTGCGTCCAGACAAGAAATATTGTCCTGTATTTTTTCCTGCACTTCGGCCCATATAAAGGCCAACACCAAGTATAAGTGCAAATAGTGCTACAATTATGGTTAGGTCTAAGGTAGATAAATCAATCATAGATAGGTGGTTAATTATTCCAGTCTAGGTTAGGGTACCGACTGGTAAGATACTCATTCATTATTGAAATGTCTTCTTTTGAAGTCAAATCGGGGACATGTTCAGAAAAAGGGATACAAAGCGTTGATTCTGGATGGTCTTTAATCATATTTAGCAGCGCTGTGGGTAACTCTTTCTCGTTGCGATCTGGGTGTAGTGGACAACTCTTCAAATATTGATAAAACATAGAACCATCAAACTTGAAAATATTCATACTTACCCTAAAACTACCGTCCAATCCGCAGTACGATTCCATTTCATTTTCAGAAGGCTTTTCAATAATATCTTCTAACATATTTTGTGAATTGACTTTTGTCAATGCAAATCGAGCAATTCGCTCTGAAGAATATTTCAAACTATCGCGATCATAGTTAATCAAAGCATTAGGAGTAACCACCATGGATAAGGATCGTATGGCGTTGCTACTATAAAGGTTGTCACAATTACAAACTAAAAATGATTCTGATTGCAGTTCTGGATATTGTTCTAGTGTCTGCAAAACGGCATCTGCTGTACCTAGAGGTTTACTACGATCATTGGGTATTTTTTGTACTGCATATGAAATGGTTAATCCATGAAATTGATTGCCAGACGAGTTCGCACCATAATACGTTTTAAACAAATTGTCCGTCGGACTAACCACAATAAATACATCTGTAATTCCTGCTTGTTTTGCATTGTAGAGAATATAATCTAACATGGGTCGATCGTTCAGAAGGATAAGAGCTTTGCTTCTGGTATTTGCTTGCTCAATATGTGTTGTATCTAAATTATGCGACAAGGAACTCTTCATCCTAGAAGAGGCTCCACCAGCTAATATGATCAAGTTGGTAGTCATAATAGTCGAACTCCTTTACTTACTTGAACTCCATATGCATCTAATGCACCCGCTTTACGAATAGCACTTATGACATCGTTCTCCGTTTTTTTAGAAGCCAGAGCACAAATGCTTCCACCTCCTCCAGATCCAACAATTTTAGCGCCGTAGGCTCCCGCTTCAATTGCTGCCGTGATCATTGCGTCTATTCTTGGCACAGTAATTTTTAATATATCTTTTAAAACAGTGTGGTGGTCGTTCATAAGACTACCTAGAGTTCCGTAATCGATATCCGGTTTATTGAATTCACGTAACGCCCTTTGTGTAATTAAATGGTTTTGAATGGCTCCATAAAAGTAAGGAGACAGTTCTGCGGGAAGAAGATTCTTGTATTTTTCATAATCTACCAGTGTAGCTTTTGATAATTCGAAATGTTGAATTTCTTTTTTAACGATGGCAATAGAATTGAGCGCATTACCTCTAAGATCGCCAAGGAGTCCAATAGTGTCTTTCGGAATTCCAGACACACCAACAATAAGTCCGTTTAAAGAATTATTCAGCAGCTTGAAAGAAGATTGCGCGTCCGTTTCTAGATATAGAATATCGCCAAGCGCACTCGTATATTGATCCATTTTGCCGCCAGGAGACTTCTGTTCAACAACCTCTGCTTGATAAGCCAATTGAGCGACTAATAAAGGGGTTAGTTCACTATTACAGCCAAAGGTGACAAGTAACCATTTTACCCAAGCAACTACCAATGCAGACGAACTAGACAGTCCTGCATTAATAGGTACATTGCCAGAAATGGTGACGGTATAGCCTTGAGTTGGAACACATCCATGTTGTGCGACTACCTTAAGAGCAGCTGCCAAATGATCTCCGTTAAGACTTGATGAGTTTGTATGGTGAAATGAAAGTATTCGTTCTTGATCAAGATCAGGAGTCACAACTGTGAAGTATTTGTAGCTATTTGGGATTCCCGTAATCGTAATATACCGGTTAATTGCACAAGCAATTATAGGCAGTTGTAGGTAGTCCTGATGATCTCCAAATAAACAAATACGTCCAGGTGCCTTTACGGTGAATCGATTCATTTTTCGAAAATAAGCAAATAATCCCCAAGATTGAAAAGCATCTTGGGGATTCACAACAAAACTAGTACCTCACTTACTAGTCTATGATAGCAATGGTTCCTGTCATTGAACCATGGAATTCGCAATTGTAGAACAAAGTACTGGGTGCATCGGTTGGCACAGTAAAAGTTATTGTTCCTTGAGATGCTCCATTGTTTGTTACTCCATCGTTATACGCATTTTCGGTTCCTGTACTTTGTACAGATTTAATTAAGAATGGATGTCCAGGAGTGTTTATGTTTAATGTATAGGTTCGTCCTCTTCTAAAGGTGAAGTTGGTGTTTTCAACCTCATTAAATCCATTACCGCTAAAAGTATAAGACGACGCGCCGTTGTTGCCCACTTCGAACGCAGCATTTTCGGCTTCATCTACAATTCTAATTCGCCCTGTCATTGAGGCGTGAAATTCACAATTGTAGAATAAAATGTCGGGAGCGTTTTCGGGAACTGTGAATACAATCGTTCCATCCTGAGTCCCATTATTGGTTACGCCATCATCATAGGTGTTTCCAGTTCCTGTACTTTGATCCGTTTTAATTAGAAACGGATGACCAGGAGCGTTTACATTAAACTCATAGGTCTTTCCTCGAGTTAGTTCTAGTTCAGGATTATCAATATCGGTAAAGGCAAAAAGATAGGCAGAAGCTCCGTCATTGGTTACTTCAAAAACACGGCTTGCGCTCGTATCGTCCTGCGGAGCAACCTCGGTGTCTTGATTCAAAATAGGCCAGATTCCTGCTTGCGGAAACCCAACTCCAAAGTTGTCACCTCGGTTTTCGTCTCCACCAAAGTAATACAATGGCCATCCTTTATAAGTTAATTGAGATTCGCCGAAAACATCAATAGTTGCAAAACCGTCTTTGTTAAGGTTGCTTGGTACACTTTGAATTGATGTATTGAAAATAGGCCAAACTCCATTGTTGGAAAAATCAGATGCGGTAAAGTTGTTTTGTCCGTTTGTATCATTCGAAAAACGATAAAGGGTGTTTCCGCGATCGTCGGTAATATAGAATGTTTCTTCTTCACCGGGCACATAGGCACTTGTAAGATTCGTTTCGTCGCCATTAACATCGCGTCCAACTAATTGTGTACGCACCATCATAATGGAGTAATCTGGCTTACCAACAAACCAAACACCACCTACACCATCACCGTTAATTTGGTTGGCTTCTGTGTCGTTGGCAAATTTGTATAATGGCCAGCCTTTAAAAGTGATCTGACTTTGCCCATCACTTCGTGTAATAGTTCCAAAATCGGCTTGTGCAAGACCATCATCTAAAGTGAGATCGTCTGTAAAGAAAACTGGCCAAGCATCAGCGCATCCATCAAGACACGTAGCATCTCCTTTTGCATCTGGTGCGAAAAAATACAAGGTAAAGCCATCTGCGTCGGTGAGTACATTACCAAACGTTGCATCTGTGCGAAGTTGCACCGCATTTACGGGATCGGGATCGGGATTCTGGTTGTCGTTGTCACCATAATCGTCAGAACTACAGCTTACAATAAGCATAGTAGTAAACATAGAAATAAGAAATTTTTTCATAATGAATTTTATTTGATAGTTATTATTTAAAGTTTCGAGAGATGCATTCATGCACCGTTCTCATTAATTTAGCATTTACAATACGTGTTTAAATGGCTCTCTTTGTTTGCTCCGCCTATTTTTTCTGGATATCCAATGTCGGACAAGGTGTTTAAGACATTAGAGAGATCGATTGCCTTTTTAAAGTTGAATACGATTAAAGAATCTTTTGGAAACAACCGAATGTTATTAACCGTATCTATTCTTTGTAGTTCATTTTTGATGCAAGTGGAACAGTTTTCACAGAACCTTTGTTGAACTTCCAACCTTGCCATATTTGGTCTATTGATTTCGGGATTCATATTAAAAAACTCTTGAAAGGTTAAATCCGAAGAAAACATCACCATCACCCCAGTCGCCTGTTCCTTGGCCCAAAAACCCATTGGTGTTCATAGGTTGTGCATTTGTAAAGTGCAGTTGAAATACATGCCCTCCAGTCTCTAAATCAAACCCTATGGATAATGGATTGGTAAATGGTGAACTGTCGGCTCTGTTTAGATGAAGTCCATAATCAAAATTGAGTGACCAGCGTTTGGTTAATTTGTGTCTACCACCAAAACCGATAACGTATTGAGAGTTGTGCTGATCGTCGATCACCACATAATTATCATGGAAAAAAGTAGGCATTAGCTGAAGCGAAAAGTTCTTGTTAAACTTTTTCGATATGAGCAATTGGGTTGTATATCCCAACCTATTTTTGAACGAAAGTCCAGGAATTAGTTCATCGTCTAATGCAGTATTAATTAAAATATTGCTGGAACTCACAACGGTAACTGGGAAGCCACCCTTTTTTTCACGAACTAGTCTAAGTTTAAGTGATGATTCGTAAATTTTCTGAAACGAGCTTCTCGATACTCCAATGTTTATTCCATCGGTGATACCGTAAATAAGATTTAGTCTTGTAACGGCTTGATCGAGTCCAAAGAAGTCCTTGAGCCCTGTTTCTAGCGAGCCAAACCTATGTGAAACCACAAAGTAGAGCTCTTTCTTCGAAACCATTTTTGTCGATTCAAAGTTTACAATTTTTAAACCTTTAAATGCGGCGCTTTTATAGTCTTCTTGGACTTCACCATCAATTTCTGCCATTAAATCATCTTGAGCGATTAATAACGATGGTGCTGCTAGCAATAGGATTAATAAGTATTTCATGTTAGTTGGTTTTATCAATTAAGGTTGCTTGGTCAATTTTGACCATTTCTAGAAGTTCATCATAACCAAGGCATCGCCCTTTCATTGTTACGGATGTGCCTTCTATTATCTCTAGGCTGTTTTGGTTATTAAAACCAATAACTACCCGGTCGTTTAAAATGATTTAATTTCCATCCACGGATGTTATTTCGCCGCTTATTTCAACTACTTTATCTAAATAGGTGGTGATAGCAATGGTTTCATTTTCGAGAAAATCTTTCTGGATTTTCTCTGCACTTAAGGTAATCTCAGCCTTTTCTTGCGCGATGTCCCTATGCGCACTATTAAATGTATAGTTGTAAACAAGAAAGGCTGAGATGGCTAATAGGCTGAGAACAATTCCTATGATGAGTGATTTCTTTTTCATTTTTCAGATTTTCTAAAACCGCGCTTGCGATTATTTCTAGTTTTTTGTTCTGTAATAACAATTTGTGATTTCCCTTGTTCCGCTACCAGTGTTGAAGCGCCTTTATCATTCGTTAATTCGCTATACGTAGTATTTGTGGTGTAGTTGGAAATAAAGCCGGCCGAGACGATCATGAGTATCATCGTTACTGCAACGATTTGTAAGTGTTTACTTTTCATTTTTTGCTAAGTTTAAATTCAAGATCAATTATTATTTGTTTGGCTATTTTGTTTTGTACAATCTTCGGAATTGAAATATCGAAATCTTGAGGAGTTACTTTGAAAGAACCCGTGATCCATATGATATCTTCATACTTTTTGACAGTAAGTGGAGTTCGTATTTCCTTTTCTTTTCCGTGTAATTTTAAGATACCTTCCACTATTATTTCGGTATTTTCGGTCGAAAGATTGGAAGTGTCAAAGTCAAGTAATTTCCCCTTGAAGGTGGCTTTTGGATATGTTTCAGATTCGATATAGTTTTCATTGAAATGTTCTTCCATCAATGAGTTTTTAAATCTGAATCCTTTCATAAGTGCCAAGGCTGCTATTTCATTGGTATTGGTGTCTAGCAACATGGTCACCGCCTCGTTGGTCGCCTTAACTGGCTCAAAAAGTTCTTCTGAAGCTTCGAAAATGAGAGTTCCGTTTCTGTCGATGTATTTTTGTGCTTGGATCTTTTGAACGGATATTCCGAATACCAATAAGGTCAATGCGAGTATAAATGCTGATTTTTTCATAATTGTTGGGTTTGGGTTAGAATTAATTTTCTGGTGTGCCATCTTCGATCCATTGACGCACAAGCTCGATAGTGGCTTGAGGTAATCTACCAGACGGTGGCATGGCTCCTGGAGATCCGCTTTGCCTGTCCATCGCCGAAAGTATAAGATTGGCACGTTGACTTACCTGACTAAAATTGACAAGGGAAAAGGGAGCACCATTGGTTGGTGGATTTCCATGGCAACTAACACAACTTCCTTGCATGATAGGTCGAATGTCGTCATCGTAAGTGATTAAAATGTTAGGGTCTTCTTGTTGTTGCTCTTGCTCATCTGGAGTGTCGATAAGATCGCTTTCGCTATCGTAACTACAACTGTAAATTGATAAAGCAATTAGCATTAATGTGATTGATTTGATCGTTTTCATTTTTTGAGTTTTTAAAGCGTCTTTAGATTTTTGTGAGACAATTATTCATTGAACTCTGGAGCAAAGTAACGACGACACAGAGGTGCTTAAAGAAGAAACATGCGTGAAGAGGAAGAATTGACCTTGATCGGGAAATTTAGGCTTTAAAGGGAATGATGAAAACAGGTATTTTGATCAATAGACGGACACTTCAGATACTATAAACACTGAAAAAAAAATAAATAGCGACTTATTTGTAAGGAAGTTAATATTGGTAGTTTGCTTTTTAAAAAGGAAAAGAATCCTATTATATTTTTAAGAATTTTCCCCATAATTTTGAGCCTAACATGATGTGTTTGAATAGAAAAAAACTCCGATCAAAACGATCGGAGTTTAATTATAGTTCCTCCCCAAAAACTAAGCGTATAGAATTAATTTTTACCTATAATGAACAAACCTAAACACACTTATTTTTTGATTTTACATATGGGAGTTGAACTAGAATTATAGGTTAATTTAGATTCATAAAAATATTAATTGGTCACAAGAATTTTCTTAAAGATGATCGTACCATTTTTATAAGTAATTTTTAATATTACTATCCCTTCATTTTGAGGTTCAAATTTCAATGAGTAACGATTATTTAGAAGATATCCCTCTTCTTCTGCGATGATTTCTCCAGTTAACCTGTACAATTCAAATTGTATTTTTTGATTGTAGGATTTCGCGAATTCAATTTCTAATTGGTTATTACTCACTGGATTTTTTACCATGACTATTGGTTTTTCCTCTGTTATATCCAGTTCTGATGTTCTAATCTCCAGATCTCCTTGCATGCGAATCACTGTAGATCTTCTGCTATTAAATCCTGAACTGGGCAAGGTAATATTATCGTTAAGTGTTAGACCAGAATTGGAGCGGTACGAGCCATAAAAATACAAACAGGTATCACTATAACTTATAGCATGGAATGACCTACTATAAAAGGCACTTTGCCCTTGAGTTTCCAATTGCTTGACATTAAGTCCCTCCGTTGCATGGATGGTCGAAATTATAGGGGTACGTGGTGAGCCAAAAGCGCTATCTAATCCATCTGCATAAATAGCGAGTGCGCCCGAATTTGTATTAAAGGAATATGCAGATTGTCCGCCTCTCGTTTGCATGCTACTATAAAGCGCTTGTGGCAGCGTAAATTGTTGTGCAGTAGCACCCGTCGTACTCATAATTCGGATCCTAGGAGTATTAGATGTTGTAGACGTAGTTGTAAAGACGTACACAGTATTATCTAAGTGATTAAAAAACAATGGGCTAACTTGATTGAATTGATTGAGAAAGAAATTGGACAAAAATAGATTGTTCTGAGTCAATACGTTGTCTTCATATTTTCGATATGATATACCGGAACCCGTTTTATACCAAACATGTAAACCTTCATTAAAATGTATATTGTTAATATAGTTCGAGTTAAACACGTCGACAATTGAAGAAATTCCTCCTGTATTTATGGTTACAATAGCGTCTTCTGAATTTCCTAAGGAAATGGAAGTATTTGAACCGTCAGAATTAGTGATCGTTGTACTTGATGTGTATGGAATATAGGTTGCTCCTGTCGATTTATTAAATCCAATATTAACGCTATTCGATGAAAATAAGGAATTCTCGAGAGTCACGTTCCAGGCTAAACTTCCATTAGAGAAGTATTTCATTAGTTTACCACCATATTTTATGTATACATTTTCAAGATCATCTACCTCCATGATAACATTTCGCAATAATGTATTATTAGCAGGAAAAACATTGTTAATTGTCCAAATTGCATTGCCTTCATTGTCCATTTTTCGGAGCGAACTGGATTGAGCATCCCATTGCCCAAGCGTATAAATATTTCCACTGCAATCTGTAGTAATCGTTTTACCAATAATGTTGCTTTGTGATGAGAGGACATTAGAAGGACCTAAAACTGGGAAATCTGATGGATCGTCTCCACAAAAACCGCATACCGCATTATCGCAAGGAGGCGGAGTATAGAAATAGGGTCCGCAACTAATGGTTTCTCTCTGCGGTGAAATACTATATTCGAAGTCATTCCCGTTAAAATTCATATTAATTGGGAAGGTAGAACCGTTGGAGACGTCCATAATGGCTGATCCACCATCCCATTCAACGAGATACGTTTCGTTTGGACAAACAAATGGAAAAGGAAACGTAAAGCTAAGAGATCCAGCTGTGCAATCTTCGTTCCATTCGAATGTATTGCTTATAAGTATAGCCGCATTTTCAGTGGCCACACAAGTTTCGCATATAGTTGGAGGGCAATCTTTTAAAAGGTCTGTGAGAAACGTATTTAGAAAATAAACCATTCGTCTATGTTGACCTGGAGTAAAGAATTTATTGCAGGTCATGGTATGAAAATAGGGGGTGTCTTTCATAAAATTATTTGCTTGAATAGAAGGAAAAGGTTGGCTGCCACAATTTTGAGTGTTGTAGAGTCCTTGCTGCAAAACAATACAGTTAATTGGATCATATCCTGTGATGTCCGAACGATCTGCCGGAGTATCATTTACAAAATCACCCGTTGCGGTCCATGTGATTGGGTTGTCTTCTGGACATTCAACAATACCGTCATGTGGACCATAACCGTCATTATTTTCTGGGTTTGCAGAACCGCTTCCAATTGTGGAATGATACGTGTGAAAAAGACCAAGAACATGACCTATCTCATGGATTATAGTGTCGGAAGAATTACCTCCTTGACTCAAAAAACTGAGAACAACTTGAGACTCGTTTGCAATACCATTAGCCACTCCAGCTGCACCAATCGAGTGATCAAAAAAATAGAGGTCAATACCATCATTGTGCGGTGAATATGCATTTAAAGGAGAGAAATCATAAGTGGCACTAAAAGGTGGATCAGGAACAACAGTTGAATTATAAATGCTATTATTGGTAATAGTTAGTATAGGATCCTCCATTACGAAATTAACGTTTCCGCCGAAGTTGTTATTCAAGTAATCGATTTGATTGTTTATATACTGATCTGAAACACTGGATCCGTTGGAATCTGCAATTTTATGTGCATAAATTCGCACGCAATAAATAGCGTTCATATCGGCAGGTCCTGTGGGACTATGTAGTTGTCCAATAGTAGGTCCATTGGAATTTCTGTTGGATGAATGAGCATTTGTTCCACAAACAACCTGAGAAAGCATCGCCTGGAAGGTAAGTATAGAAAATAAAAGTAATAACAGATTTTTCATATCAATAATCATTTTGTTTAGTAGTTTGATTTTAACTACAGTTAGGGAACTTTTAATTTCTTACCCGACAACTCTAAAAAAGATATGAATGTTAATAAAAGTTAGTGAAGTGCAAAAATGAAGAAATCTAATGACGAATAACTTATAGCATAAAAGAAGAAGGCAAACAACCTTAATGCTGCGATACTGAGCGTACTATTATAAGTTTCAAGAACGTTTAGGTGATTGATAGAGAAATAGACAATTGAATGATAAAATTGAGATTTAAAGAAAACTCAAAAATCAAGTTTATTCGGGTAAAGATTCAATAGGATATAATTTAGAAAAGATCCATCCAAAAATCATAGCAATAAGAAAAGAAGGTGCGAGAACATCAAGAGCTACAAAATATTCGCCAACACTTTCCATATTTTGAAAAATAAACTTAAAAGCAATAACAGATAAAAATCCAGAAACCATGGAAGCAATGGCGCCTTTTTCGGAATAGCCTTTCCAGAATAATGTTAAAATAATAACAGGACAGAAAGTTGCTGCGATACCAGACCAGCCAAATATGATGATCCAAAACACTTGTCTCTCCGGAGCAACTACCGCAATGGTCATGGCAATTCCCAGGGCAAGAATGGCCATAATGATAGTCACAATTCTGGATATCTTGGTAAGTTGATTATCTTTTAGATCTGGGCGGAATATTTTCTGGTAAAAATCTCTTGTAATAGCGCTGGACGCAATAATAAGTAAAGAATCGATGGTCGACATAATAGCAGAAAGAACGATGGCTATATAAATCGCAACCAATATAAATGGCAGAAAATTTTCTGTCATTACACTTAGAACATCAGTCGCACCTGTACCAAAAATAGCTTCTGGATCTTGACCTGATTCTGTAAACAGAACTCTGGCTAATATTCCTATGGTTACAGCCGCGGCATCAGTAAGCAAGGTAAATATAATAGCAACCCACCTGCCTTTGTTGATTTCATTTTCATTTTTAATAGACATAAAACGAACATATACCTGCGGAGATCCTAAAAATCCGAGTCCTATCATAGAGAACCCTAAAATCGTGAAAACATTCATCCAAACATCTTCATCTCCACCCCAAATATTAATGAGTGCAGGATCGATTGCCTGGAGCCCCGAGGTGATTGATTGTCCATGATCCATAGAAAACCACACTACTATAGGAAGAAGGATTAACCCAAAAAACATAAGAAGTCCTTGAAATAAATCAGACCAAACAGCGGCGACAAATCCTCCAAAAAAGATATAAATGAGAACAATAAAGAAGCCTATGAGTGCTCCTGTATAGTAATTTACGTCGAGCATAGATTCGAAGGCAATTCCCGTTGCATCAATTTGAGAACTCACATAAATAATGACGAATATTGATAAGACCGACGCGGCTAGAATTCGCAATGTGTGAGATGTAGACTTAAAATGGCTTTGAAGATAATCTGGGATCGTAATCGACCCATAGTTATCCGACCTACGTTTAAATCGTTTAGCCATAAAAAACCAAGAGACAAAAACACCTAGAACTTCACCAAGCACTACCCAGTATGCGGAATAACCCGCTAAAGCTCCCATTCCCGTTAAACCGATAAGCAACCATCCAGATTCGCCAGTAGCGCGTGCTGAAAAGGCCACTGCCCAAAATCCCATTTTCTTTCCTCCAACATAAAAATCACTCATTCCTTTAATTCGACGGGAAGCCATAATACCTATCAGAAACAAGATGGCAACGTATATTCCAAGGACAATGAATTTTGTAATCATAATGCTGTAATTGGTTATTTATTTGGGCTCATTGTGTAAGCTACTGCATATAATTGGTTTATGGAATTTTTGTAACAGAAAACATAAGGGAAAGGGAAATTAATTGAAGGGTAAAAACTAGAATATTAGTTGTTGAATGTCTTTAGTTGTATTGTAAATACAGCAGCAACGCCCTGCAAATGGGTAACAAATGAATGATTTTTGGAACTGTAGGTTATAACCTATAAAATATCTGATTATGAAAAAAAGTATGCGAATTAGACTCAGTTACTTATTGTGTTTGTCATTTTTGATACTCTTTCAAAATTGTTCAAAAGACAATATAGAAGAAGTAGAAATCGATCAAATTGCCGATATTCAAATCACCCCGGTTGTGGAAAAGCTTTTAGAAATGGGATACTCGATTGAGACTATTGTCGATTTAAACGAATTTTATTTGGTAGGAGGGGACTTAATGTTTTCTAAGAATATTGAGGACTATACAAATAATAATGAGCGACAATTTAGTTCTACAAATCTAGTATCCAATCTAAATGTAACATCGATGACTGTATTCATAGATGCTTCAATTCCCACAATAGGCGATGATAATTGGAGAGTAGAAATAGGACAGGCGATTAACGATTGGAACGGAATCGAAAACAGTTGCATAAACTTTGTTTTATCTACGAATCCTAGTTCAGATATTGTGGTTCGTAGCGATAACAATACTTTGCCTGATCGAGTAATTGCTGCGGCCTGGTTCCCAAGCGGCGGTCAGCCTCATGACACGATTTTAATTAACCTCGATTTTTTCGGTAACTGGACGGTTGGCAGTGGACAAAAGCGTTACAATATGGTTCATGAGTTGGGTCATTGTATTGGATTTAGACATTCCAATTGGCAAGCACAAGGAGAAGGAGAATTTCCGGTTGGTGCCGATTTAATTCCTGGAACCCCGGCGACAGATGCCAATTCTGTTATGAATGGTGGAACAGCATTATTTACTTGGAATGGATTTTCAAATTTTGATGAGGTTGCGGCTGTATTTTTATACGATTGTACCCAGGAATCATTTCTCATTGGAGATGACTTGGTTTGCGGAACATCGATAAGCAGCTATACATTAGATAGCACAAGTACGGCTGTTAATTGGAGTACCTCTACAAATCTTCAAATTATATCATCGACCAGCACAAGTGTTACTGTGCAGCCTATTAATGTCTTTGTAAATGGAGATGCATTTATTGAAGCGCAACTCATGGATGGTACTACAGCGCGAAAAGACATATGGATTGGTGCACCAACATCTAACCAACTTGATATTTTAAGTTCAAGTGGCTATGATATTTCGGTAGGAAATGTCTATGAAATATCGGCACATTATGCCAATTATGACTTTAATTTACACGGCAGTTACACATATGAATGGAACATACCCAACAGTCAGATTATAAGCACATCTAGCAATGGTTCTAGAATAAACTTTATCCCTTTAACAACTGGAACATACCCCTATAAAGTGAGAGCTGTAAATGCTTGTGGAACGGGACCTTGGATAACTAGATTTTTTCAAGTGAACACTGAGCCTGGGGATGATGATGATTACATTTCACCATTCGAATAAGTATAAATCACGAGAATGTTATAACGTTTTTAAGTGAAAGTTGAATTTTTATAAAAGTAAAAACCCGATCTAAAAAGATCGGGTTGTTTTTTGCTCCTTCTATTGGGTTCGAACTACGGCGGTTTTAATACGGTACCTGAGACGATTTCTAACAAAAAACGCCTCCAGAAGGAGGCGCCGCAACCAAATCAAACTTTAGAATGTTATTCCACTACCATTCGCTTAGAAGCAACTCTTTTGCCATCAACAAATAAAGTATAGAAATAAACAGCGCTTTCTAGTCTGTTTTTACTAATTGTAATTTCTCCTTCGCCAAATTTGGTAATAGGAACATTGTTCAATATTTGTCCTGCAACGTTACTTACAACAATGTTAGCTTTAGCATATGTTAATGGAATAAAGTAGCCAATGCTCGTTGTATTGTCGAACGGATTCGGAATGTTTTGTCGTAAAACTGGTTGGTCTGTCTCCACATTAAAGTCGGATACTGCCAATGTACCATCACAAGCACAATCTTCAATGGCCTCTACACGTGCAATTAGATCGTCAATTTGCGCTTGCTGAGCTGCGTTTTCACTTTCTAGAGCTTCAATTTGATCTTCCAAACTATCAATTAGCGGAGATAAATTTACAGAAGTGACATTTCTAGTTGCTGTATTCGGTCCAAAGTTGGTTGTTGCACCTTCAGATATAGCGATACTCAAAATAGGACCCGACAATATAAAATTACCAAGTTGTTGTCCATCTGTATTGTCTAAATAACCAGAAAGATCTACACTTCCACCATTTTCAAGATCCAGACTGTTACCATTTAAACTCAATTGTTGGTCATCGGTTCCAGAATTATTCAACGAAGAAAGATCTACGGTTTCCGAAGCT